>Ga0116221_1000463_pt1 | contig 27583 bp, 23 predicted proteins | sample Sb_taG_5_FD_88965 | JGI IMG/M metagenome (GOLD analysis project Ga0116221, IMG submission 88965) | Peat soil microbial communities from Weissenstadt, Germany - Sb_50d_8_FC metaG | ecosystem: Environmental > Terrestrial > Soil > Wetlands > Peat | place: Germany: Weissenstadt | collected 2010-09-21 | reverse complement strand
CCTCTGTCGCTCTGCGCTGGTGATCTGCGGCCTTGAGAAGCGCTCAGCCTATGAAGCTGCGGTTCTGCTTGGTATCGATCCGGCTGGTGTGGAAGGCGCATATTGCGCCGCGATTAAGTCTCTCGAGGTTATCAGCTGCCAGCAGTTCCAGCGGCAGAATGACTCTGCAGCTGTGTACAACTGATAGTGGCCCGCGATCACAATTTGGGCATGGTTGTGGGCCAGCACGCACCAAGGTTTGGGCATTTCGGAGTCAACCAGCTCCACTGCCCGTGATGCCCGCGAACGTTTTCATTTTTGCCACCAAGGCAAACCGGTGAGCTTGAATGGGGAGCGCTCGCGGGCATTCCTGTTTTCCTCATTCCCTCAACCTTTTAGAAAGCTGTTTAGTGGGCAGACCTAACCATGACAGGCTCGATTGGTTTCGACATTGGCTCCGGTTTCACCCCATTTGTCCTCCATCCGGAACAACGCTCTAAGTCCAGCGCTCATCAGTGGATAGCTCGACTGCGAGTCTGAACTTATCTTCGATTGCCGCCCCGAACAGTATCCTCATCGTTCTCGGGGTCTGTTGAACACTCGCCTGTACGCCCAGTGCCCGCATGAGGGCAGCGCCCCTCGCCCAGATATGGGCATTCTTCAGCATTCTTGGACGCCCACACTTCTGATTCAAGAACTTGCAAGGAAGTCCGGGTTGGCACGGAACCTGCAATCTTGGTGCACACGAGCGACAAAACGATTCGCTCAAGTTCCAAGTGCCGTCAGGCCTCAGCCAAAGTTCCAGGTAGAAGAATGATGAAATCGAACCATCTCGCACTGCTTCTTACAGTTCTCGTCTTTGCATCACCGCTTGGGTCGTTTGCCCAACAGGGTGCTCAGGACGTCCCGCTTCTGACCCTCGAAGACGCGGTCTCCATTGCGCTCTCGAACAATCGGCTCGTGAAGAACTCAGTCTTGGAAGCGCAAAAGTATGACTTCCAAGTGAGCACGATGCGCAGCAAGCGGCTACCACATTTTCAATTTTCGGTTCTCGGTGGCGAACTGCTGCAGCCGTTTGACTTCACATTCGCGAAGGGAACCTTCGGGACCTATCCGGGAGTTGGCCCTATTCCGTCAACAGATGCCAAGGTTCACACGCCGGCCAGGTTGACTGCTTTTATGAACGGCAGCATCGATCAGCCGCTAACACAGCAGTACAAGATCGGATTGGGGATCCGCGCGACGGAACTTGGGCGCGAGATCGCTAAAGAAGACGTTCGCGCAGAGAGGGAGAAGATTGCGGCCGAAGTGCGAAGTGCATATGTCGAGCTAGTAGCGACTCAAGCCGCTGTGGATGCGGCGGGGGAAGCAGTAAAAACGCTGCAAGAGGCGCAGAGAGTTACGCTGCGTTACATCGCAGAGAGAACCGTGCTCAAGGGAGATGCATTGGAGGTCGACGCGCGTTTGGCCAAGACGCAGTATGACCTGTCAGTTGCGGAGAACGGACTTGCCACACAGCACGAGCACCTGAATCAACTCTTGGCAAGGGATCTTGCCACCCCTTTTCGCGTTGATTTTATCCCTGAGGAGGACACCACCACTCTCAGTCTGGAGGAGGCGCGCCAGCAGGCGTCACAGAATCGACCTGAGATCCGCCAGGCTCATCTCAAGGAAAAACAAGCCGAGTACGACCGCCGCATTGCGAAGGCCGAATACATACCGGACCTTGGTCTCGCGGTTAGCTACCAGGGGGTCCAGAACGTGCAGGTCCTTCCGACGAACGTCGGTGTGGCCGGGTTTGCGTTGACCTGGGAACCGTTCGATTGGGGACGCCGCCACAATCGAGTACGCGAGAAATTGAACACACTGGCCCAGGCGCATAACGGCGCACAAGAGGCAGCATCGCAGATCGGGGTTGAAGTCGCTGCGAAGTACCGGAAGTGGAAAGAGTCTGCCTTATTGCTGAAGGCCACCCGCACCGGTCATGAGGCCGCCGCCGAGGAATTCCGCGTCACCAGCAACAAGTACCAAGAACAAGCAGCACTCGTAAGAGATCTCTTACAGGCTCAGGCTCGAAGTTCGGAAACCGCTTTTCAGTATCAGCAGGCGCTCTCTTCTTTTTGGAGTTCCCTTGCAGATTTGCGCCGCGCGATGGGAGAGGAATAAAAGTGAGAACCACAATCGCAATTCTTTCATTGATGCTCGTCATGGTCGGCTGTGGCTCGAATAAGCCACTCAATCAACCCCCACAGGGAGTCCAGGCTCAAGCCATTGAGACGCAAACGGGCTTCAGTTCCGATGGCTTGCGTTTCTCGGCGGTAGTGACGCCCGATTCGGAAGTTCCACTGTCCTTCAGAATTCCCGGATACGTCATTTCGCTCAAACAGGTACGCGGCCAGGATGGCAGGATGCGCGATGTTGCGGAAGGAGATCGGGTCAGCCGGGGCGCCGTGCTCGTCCGCATCCGATCGTCTGAATACGAGGACAAGGTACACCAGGCGTCCTCGCAGGCAGCAGCTGCGGATGCGATCTTTCAGAAGGCCAAGCTCGATTTTGATCGCGCTAACCATCTGTATGACACTCAGAGCCTCACGAAGCCCGACTTCGATTCGGCTCGAGCGCAATACGACGCCAGCCAGGAGCAACTGAAGTCCGCGCGGGCCCTGACGAGCGAGGCGGAAATCGCTCTGCGCGACACCTCCCTGATTGCACCCTTCGACGGCGACATCGTGAAGAAAGCCGTCGAGCTCGGCGCGTTCGTCGGACCTGGCGTGCCCGCATTCGCGGTCGCCAAAACCGACATCGTCAAGATTGTCGTTGGCGTGCCGGATACGGTTGTCCGTTCTGTAAAGGTAGGCCAGCCCGTGGATGTTTCGATCGACGCGTTCCCCACACGTACATTTCATGCGCGAATCAGCCGCATGTCATCGGCGGCGGACATGATTACACGTAATTTCGAAGTCGAAGTCGCCATACCGAATCACGATCACTTGCTGAGGGTGGGGATGATCGGCTCCTTGCAATTCGCGAATGCCGACGGCGCAAGTCGAACGTCGGCGCTGCTGATGCCGCTTTCCGCAGTCGTGCAAGCGAAAGACGGGAAATATGGCGTGTTTGTCGTCTCACACTCAAGTGCCGGAGAAGTCGCTCGCCTCCGCGGCGTAGATATCGGCGCGGTCAATGGCAGTGAAATCACCGTAGTCAGCGGGCTGCAAACCGGAGAGCGCATCATCACCACCGGCGCCAATCTGCTTAAGGATGGCCAGCGGATAGAGGTCCTTCAATGAAAGCCGAGAACCCCAATAACAGTCGTAACGTCGCACAATTCTTTGTCAAGAACCGGCAGATTGCCTGGGTCGCATTGTTCGCAACTCTGGCCTGGGGCGTGTTCGGGTACATGAACATGCCCAAGCGGAAGGACCCCGACATACCAGTGCGCATCGCGCTGGCAATCACCCCCTGGCCAGGTATCTCGGCAGATAAGGTCGAGCAACTGGTCACGCGGAAAGTCGAGCAAGCCATCACTGGAAACAGCAAGGTGGATCGTATGGAGTCCACCACCCAGGACAACATTTCTGTTGTGCAAGTCAGGCTCTTGGACAACATCAAGAACACCCAGCAGGAGTTTCAGGATATTGGACAACGACTGAACCAGATCACTGACCTTCCTGACGGTGCCGGGCCGGTCACCTGGATCAGCGACTTCGGAGACACAGCAGCGCTCATGCTGACGGTCGCCAGTCCGACGATCCCGGACCTAGAGATCGCGTTGCGTGCGCGCGGCGTGCGGGATGCGATTGAGAAAGTGCGCCAAGGAGTTACGAGTGGGCGTGTCACCGTTCTCTACTGTTACCCGGCATCCGTGTCCCCTGCTGTGATTGAGCGGCCATTTGTCATGCTGGCTGCGCAGGCAGAACGGGACGGGTTCGCGCACGATGTTCGTTCGCTGTCTGTAGGAAGCTGCTCCGGAATCGACTTTGCGACCGCGAAGGCGGATGACGAAATCCGCGCGTATGGACAGCAGTTCATTGAGAAGAAGCTGCAGGAGTATGACTTTCATCCCGACGCGTGGGGTCCGATTATCATTCGCGATCCTCAATCCACGAAAGAGCGAATCGCGGAGGTAGCTAACAACCGGTATTCGTATCGGCAACTGGATGACTTCACCGATCTGATCCAGCGCACGCTTCAACGTGTGCCAGAGGTAGCGAAGGTGCAGCGCGTGGGCGTTCTGCCCGAAGAGATCTATCTGGAGTACTCGGACGCGCGGCTAGCAGCGTTGAAATTGCAGCCCACGAAGATCAAAGACATCCTGAACACGCGGAATGTGACGGCTCCAGGCGGAATCGTCCAGACCCAATCGCGAAACGTCCTGGTTGACGCAACCGCGGAGTTCAAAAGCACGAAGGATATTGGCAACGTGCTCCTGGCATCGGCGCCCACTGGAGCACCGCTTTACTTGCGCGACCTTGTGGACATATCGCGTGCATATCAGACGCCCACGCGGTACTTGAACTATATGATCGCTCGCGATGCGAACGGCTCGTGGCATCGTAATCGTGCGATCACCTTGGCCGTGCAAATGCGATCGGGGGAGCAGGTTTTCAAGTTTGGCGCCGCAGTCGACAAGGCCCTTGCCTATGTGCACCCGCAACTGCCTGCCGACCTCATTGTAGCTCGCACGTCGGACCAGCCGAGGCAGGTGAAGGAGCTTGTCAGTCTGTTGATGGGCAGTCTTTATGAGGCCATTGTCCTCGTCGTAATCGTCGCCCTGTTCGGATTCTGGGATTGGCGCGCCGCCATGCTGATGGCAGCTTCCATTCCCCTGACGCTGGCGATGACCTTCGGCATCGTTCACGTTCTTGGGATTGACATTCAACAAGTCTCGATTGCGACTTTGATCATCGCGCTCGGATTGTTGGTCGATATGCCTGTTGTGGCAGGGGACGCGATCAAGCGCGAGTTGGGTTCGGGTTCTCCGCGCGATCTCGCATCCTGGATGGGGCCGACGAAGCTGGCGAAGGCGATTGTGTTTGCCACCATCACGAACATCGTCGCGTATCTCCCATTCCTGATGCTGAGCGGCGATACAGGCTTCTTCCTTTACAGCCTGCCGGTCGTGATGACGTGCACGCTGATTGCTTCAGTCATTGTTTCTTTTACGTTTATGCCGCTAATCGCGTATTACATGATCAAGCCGCCCAAGCAGCTGGAGCAGCCGATGTCAGAGCGACGAAAGCACGGCTTCCCGGCACTCTACTACCGGGTAGGTAACTTCGCGCTCAGACATCGTTGGGGTACCTTCGCGGGCTCGCTCATCGTCCTGGTATTGGGCGGAGTGTTTTTCGGAATGCTGAAGCCGCAGTTCTTCCCCAAGGACCTGTCATACCTTTCGTATGTGGATGTCTGGCTTCCGCCCGATGCCCCGCTGGGTGCGACGGACACCGTCGCACAACGCGCAGAAACGGTCATTCGGCAAGAGTCCGAACGCTTTGGAAACGAACATCATCAGAAAGACGTTCTGAAATCATTGACCACGTTCGTTGGCGGCGGAGGTCCTAGATTCTGGTTCTCCGTCGACCCCGAGCGACAACAACTTAATTATGCGCAGATCCTTGTCGAGGTTGCCGACAAGCACTTGACCAACGAGTTGGTTGGGCCGCTGCAGACGGCGCTGAGCCGCGAAGTCCCGGGTGCCCGGGTCGATGTACGGCAACTCGAAACCGGCAAGCCGGTCGGCATCCCCGTTTCTATTCGAATTTCAGGTCCGGAAATCGACGTTCTGCACCGTCTCTCTGGCGACCTCCAAGCAATATTTCGAGCCCAGCCAAATGCGACTCGGGTGCGAGACGACTGGGGCGAACCTGCCATGAATGTCCGGCTTAAAGTGGATCCGGACCGGGCCAACCTTTCAGGGGTCACGAATCTGGACATAGCCCTTTCATCCGCTGCCGCGGAGAGTGGATTACCTGTCTCAACTTACAGGGAAGCTGACAAACAAATCCCCATCGCTGTCCGTTTGCGGATGGAGGAACGCGCTGGACTCTCTGACATTCAAAATGCGTACGTCTACTCTCTGACGAGCAATCAGCGCGTACCGCTCAGGCAGGTATCGAACGTCACAACGGAAATGGCGGTATCGAAAATCAAGCGCCGCAATCAATTCCGGACGGTTACGGTATCCGCGTTCCCGATTCCTGGTGTTTTACCGTCTCAAGTGCTCACGCCGCTGCTACCGAAAATCAAGGAATTCCAGAAGAACCTGCCTCCCGGCTACTTCCTCGAGATCGGAGGCGAATACGACGAACAGCAGAAAGGTTTCAAGGAACTTAGCGTGGTCATGGCGATCTCCGTGCTGCTGATCTACATTGCGTTGGTCGTGCAGTTCCGAAGCGCCGTCAAGCCGCTTCTGGTTTTCGCCGCAATCCCATACGGGATGACAGGAGCGCTGGCGGGCCTGGTGGTCATGGGTCAGCCCTTCGGATTCATGGGATTCCTGGGCGTCGCAAGCCTGGTGGGCGTGATTGTCAGTCATGTCATCGTTCTCTTCGACTTCATCGAAGAAGCGCACGAGAGAGGGGAGCCTTTACGAGAAGCTCTGCTCGATGCCGGCATAGTGCGACTGCGCCCCGTGATGATCACGGTCGGTGCGACTGTGCTTGGGCTCATACCCTTGGCCATTCACGGGGGACCTCTCTGGGAGCCTCTCTGCTACGCTCAGATCGGTGGTCTTACTATCGCGACCTTTGTGACCCTGCTGCTTGTCCCGGTGATCTATTCCATCTTTGTGTTGGATCTGAAGCTGATTAAGTGGGAGACTCCGGCACCAGCCGAGCCGACGACAGTAGCTGAACTAACGACCACAGATTTTCATTACTCCCATTAGCCATGGGAATTGATTTGTCATAGAGGAGATCATCATGATTACTTGCAGCAGCACCGCCAGCCTATTCTCAGAGCTGAAAACCAGAATTGAAACTCGTCAAGCGCGGGTAGGCGTGATAGGTCTCGGTTACGTGGGCCTGCCGCTTGCTTTGCTCTACACGGAAGCGAACTTTCGAGTAACGGGTTTTGACATCGACCAGCATAAGGTCACAACTCTCACCTCCGGTGGATCCTACATTTGTCGAATTCCACCTACAGAGATCCAGGCGGCGCGCTCGCAAGGTTTCTGTGCGACCGCAGAGTTGTCCTGCCTAACGGACATGGATGCCATCATCATCTGTGTGCCCACGCCTCTCGACGACTATCGAGAGCCAGATCTTAGTTTTATTACCAACACCGCCAGAGCAATAGCACCGCATCTCCGGGCCGGTCAATTGGTGGTACTTGAGAGCACGACCTATCCCGGTACCACCGAGGAAGTGCTTATTCCAATCTTGGAGGAAGGCAATGGCTGCGGTTTGAAGGCCGCCCACGACGCAACGGCGAACGGAGAGGATGAGTTCTTTGTCGCTTTTTCTCCCGAACGAGAGGATCCAGGCAATGACAGCATCGCGCGTCGTGACATCCCGAAAGTCGTAGGAGGCCTGAATTCCCAAGCCTCAGATCTGGCCGCGACGCTATACGGGACAATCTTCAACCGAACCGTCCCGGTGTCCTCGCCGGCAGTCGCCGAGATGACTAAGCTGCTGGAAAATATTTACCGCTGCGTGAACATCGCCCTGGTCAATGAATTGAAGCTTTTGTCATTGCGCATGGGATTGGATATTTGGGAAGTCATCGAGGCTGCCTCGACTAAGCCATTCGGCTTTCAACCCTTCTACCCCGGCCCGGGCCTTGGCGGACACTGTATCCCCGTCGATCCGTATTATCTGTCATGGAAGGCGAAGGCGTGGGATTTCCAGACACGCTTCATCGAACTGGCCGGAGAGATCAACAGTGCCATGCCCTATCACGTCGTCTCATCCGTCGGAAGGGCTCTGAGTCGACAACGGAAAGCTCTTAACGGCGCCAAAGTGCTGGTGCTCGGGGTTGCCTACAAAAAAGACATCGATGATCTGCGCGAGTCGCCGGCCCTGACCATTATTGAGCTGCTGCAGAAGGATGGCGCTGAAGTCAGCTACAACGATCCCTATTTTCCGCTTATCGGCAAAGGGCGCCATTACGATCTGCAGTTGAAATGCGTGCCCGTGAGCGATGTTTCCAAATACGACTGTGCGCTGATCGTCACCGATCATTCGGATTACGATTACGCCTGGATCGCGCAGCACGCATCGTTGGTGGTGGATACCCGCAACGCGATGAGAGGCATTCAGGGCGATAACATTGTGCGCTGCTAGACCTTCGGCTAACCAACCGGTTTGCGAGCTGTGCGCTCGGCACAAATTGGCTTCGCTGAGTGACGCGGCATCTCTGACCGCTCTATCCGTGTGTCTTTCTGAGAACCAGCCGAGTGAGAGCATACCCTCAGTTTCATTTAGAGAACGATCTGGAAAATGACGTTCCTCCAACAAACCGGTGCGGCCGTTCTTCTGGTATTGATTACCCTCACTATCCAATGTGGCGGCGCCGCTGCGCTCATCATTTGGATAAGAAGTATTCCAAGAGAGACTCAGAAGGTGCGGGTGTTTCGCTGCGCCGCGCTCGTCATGCAGACCACGGTAGCGGTCATCATTCTGCACGGAATCGTCATTCTCCTGTGGGCGAGTTGCTACCGGTGGCTTTGCCTGCCATCTTGGGAATCCGGGTTCTACTTTTCGGCGAGCAGCTATGCGACAGTTGGATACGGGGATGTGGTGCTTCCGTCGAAGTGGCGCCTGTTGGGCCCGCTCGAAAGCATGGTTGGCATGCTGATGTCGGGAGTCTCCATTGGACTTCTCTTCGCGGCTGTCACTCACCTGGTCGACGGCAAGTCACGGTCTCGTTTACCACTTCACGCCGAGCCCACGAATGCGGATCAAATCGGCTTGCGACAGAGGCGACACTGTTGTTTGAGTGGGCCTCGGTCGAATGTCTAGATTCCCTGAAGGATAATTCACAGTCAGTACGGGGGTGCCGGCATGACAAACCACATCGTATGCCGTGGTCCAATCTAAGTGCGATAGCACTCCGGTGTGAGCGGAATAATGCAATCCCATAATGATTAGGTCGGCCCGCAGCCTTTCAGCGGTTTCGAGGATACACTCACTTACCGGCTTCTTTGACTTTAACGCTACATGGCGCTCAGGCATGCCGTCGAGGTTGGCATCACGGGCGAGTTCTGCCGACCGTTGGAGCGCCGTTATGCACGCGCCATCCCTCAAATTCCTCAGATCGCGTGCGTGGAGGCTGCTATGACGTGGCGGAACGGCTGGAATGATGTTCAGAAAGGCGAGCTTGGCTCCGAAGTGATTGGCAACCGCAATGGCCTGGGGTAGTCCGTGGAGAGACGCCTGTCCGAAATCTGTCGCAAACAGAAATGTGCGGTCTCTCGAGGTAGTTCCGACCCAGGGGTATTCCTGCGAGTGCGGCCCGAAAGTTAAAACCGGACACTCTGCCTGGCGGAAAATCTGTTCAGCGACGGAGCCGAAGAACAGCTTGCCTATGCCTTGTCGTCCGTGTGTGCCGACGACGAGGAGATCGGCTCTTTCTTGTCGGATGATCTCGCGCAGTTCCGGCCAGATGTCACCCTGCCGAACGATGAATTTGTGTTGAATGCCAGTAAGAGCCCCGGTTTGAATCAGCGAGTTCTCCAAATCCGTGGCCTCGCGCGATACTGCCTCTTCACAGGCAGCAATTGCACCAGGACCTGCCATAGTCAGACCCAGGGAGGACACCACGTGCGCCAAGCAAAACTTCGACTCATAGAACCGAGCGAGTGCCAGAGAATAGTGCAGCGCCTTTTCAGAAGCCTCGGAGAAATCTGTTGCGACCAATATAGACCGTGGTTTCAGAGCCGCTGCGATGAGTGACATGCTGAATTAAACGCCGTTCTTGCCGTCCTAAGAACCGTCGGATGAGGTGCGGGCAACTTGATCCGTAACTGCTTGGGGAGAGCTGGGATCAAGTGCACCGCACCCCTCCTTCACCGACGGGCTTTGCGTGCGCACATAACTTTCTACAGTTTGCATGCCATGTGCCAATCGAGACGAACGGTATGTCCCTGAAGCACAACAATGTTCGAAATCTTTGCCGCGAGCTTCTGCCCAGATGAAGGCACTGCCCAAAGCGGGGCATGCCAGGCGCAGACCAGGTGCGTGAAGTCTATGGGAATTGACGGGTTAAGGAGTGGCCGATTGGCAAGCTATCTGCACTGCTAGTTCTGGAAGCGCGTCCATCGACACATGAAGATCCTCGTTCTCAACTCTGGTTCGAGCAGCCAGAAGGCATGCCTGTACGAAATTGGCGACGCTCTTCCGGAGAGCCCCCCTTTGCCGTTGTGGGAGGGCCGCATCGAGTGGAATGGCGATACGGCAGCGATCACAGTCAGGAATTCAAAAGGAATAGCCAGGAAGGAGAAGCTAAAGAGTCCGTCGCGTAAGCTGGTGCTGAAAGATCTGTTGGCCACGCTATGGAGCGGTGAAACGCGCAGCATCGCTTCCGCGGCTGAGATCAACGGTGTGGGTCACCGTGTGGTCCACGGTGGTCCCCGTTTCCACAACCCCATTCTCATCAGTAACGACGTGTACTCGGCTCTTGCCGGACTGTCCCAATTTGCTCCGCTGCACATTCAATCGGAGCTCCAGGGGATGAAGACTATCTCGGATCTTCTGGGAGACGTGCCCCAGGTCGCGGTTTTCGATACCGGCTTTCATCGCCAGATGCCACTAGTGGCGCAGACGTATCCCGGTCCGTATGAGTGGTTCGAGCGTGGAATTCGCCGGTACGGCTTCCATGGAATAAATCACCAATACTGTGCCACTCGCGCGGCTCAGCTGATTGCAAAGGACCTGAAGTCACTCAAAATCGTAAGTTGTCATCTCGGCAACGGGTGCTCAGTCACGGGCATTCGAGCTGGCCGCAGCGTGGATACAACGATGGGATTCACGCCGTTAGACGGACTCATGATGGGCACGCGCTCAGGTTCGGTTGACCCGGGAATCCTGATCTTCCTCATGAGACAGTATGGGCTTGATGCCGATCAGATTGACGATGTCTTGAATAAAAAATCGGGTCTGCTCGGCATTTCTGGTCTGTCAGGCGATATGCGCGACATTTTGGCTGGCATGCACGCAGGAAATGAGAGAGCGAAATTGGCATTCGATCTTTACACTCATAGTTTGCGCATAGCTATCGGGGGAATCGCAGCTGTTTTGGAAGGCCTGGATGTTTTGGTATTTACGGCTGGAGTGGGTGAGAATTCGCCAGAGGTGCGCGCTGCAACGTGCAAGGGACTAGATTTTCTCGGGGTCACAATCGACCTAAACGGGAATAAGGAGCCTTTGCTCGATGCAGATATATCGAGCCCCGATTCCCGCGTGAAGGTCCTCGTAATTCGGGCAGCAGAGGACTGGGCTATCGCGGGAGAGTGTTGGAAGCTCTGCCGTTGCCCGGCCGCGGTGGCCTAATTGCGCCATGATTCGACCTGACGAAGAACAGACCCGGTCGGTTCTGAGGGTTTTGTCAGGTGACCGCACGATCGCCCAATTGGGATGGCGATATTGGAGAGTGGAAGGATGTCAAGTGCGTTGGAAAAGAAACAAGCGGCAACACAGTTGAGCGGGTCCAGGATTTCACCGCTGGCGGGGAAACCCGCTCCAAGGGAAATGCTTGTGGACCTGGCCAGATTGGAGAAGGAATACTTTGACCGCAAGCCGGATCTCGAAGATGCCAACCAGTTCGTTGTGTTTGGAACAAGCGGCCACCGCGGGTCGTCTCTAAACGGCACGTTCACTGAAGCGCACGTTCTCGCCATTACCCAGGCGATCTGCGATTACCGCAAGGCGCAAGGTATTACGGGCCCCCTGTACATGGGGAAGGACACGCACGCCCTATCGTCGCCTGCGCAGTGTTCTGCGCTGGAGGTTCTCACCGCGAACAATGTTGAGACCATCATCCAGAAGGACAATGGCGTCACACCAACGCCGGTTATCTCACATGCCATCGTGGTGTGCAACCGCCCTCGACAAGTTCATTGGGCGGATGGCATCGTCATCACACCTTCCCACAATCCTGCGGAAGACGGTGGTTTCAAGTACAACCCGCCCAACGGTGGCCCTGCGGATACGGAGGTCACGCGCTGGGTACAGGATCGGGCAAACAATCTCTTGCGAACCGGTAATCGCGAAGTGAAACGAATTCCGTATGAGAAGGCCATCAAAGCGCATTCAACTCGGCAGGAAGATCTTGTGTTGCCGTATGTCCGTGATCTGAAGAATGTCGTGGATATGGACGCCATTCGCGATGCGCGCCTCAAATTGGCTGTTGACCCGCTGGGCGGAGCAGCTCTGTCGTATTGGGAACCTATCAGGTCGATCTACGGATTGGACATCACTGTCGTAAATCCGGCCATCGATCCCACATTTTCCTTCATGCCTGTCGATCATGACGGGAGGATTCGGATGGATTGCTCGAGCCCGTACGCCATGGCCAGGCTGGTTGGCCTGAAGGGTCAATACCAGGCGGCCTTCGCCAATGACCCCGACTCCGACCGCCATGGCATCGTGACTCCAACGGCCGGCTTGATGAACCCGAACCACTTCCTGGCTGTCGCGATCCGTTACCTGCTGACGAATCGGCCGGAGTGGAACTCCCACTCCGCAGTCGGCAAAACGCTGGTAAGCAGCAGCATGATCGATCGCGTGGTGGAGAAGCTCGGACGCCAGTTGCACGAAGTGCCAGTGGGCTTCAAGTGGTTTGTACCCGGCCTGATCGATGGTTCCGTGTGTTTCGGTGGAGAGGAGAGCGCGGGTGCGAGCTTCCTCCGACGGAACAGCACAGTATGGACCACCGACAAAGATGGACCGATCATGGATCTTCTTGCCGCAGAGATCACGGCTCGCACTGGAAGAGATCCCGGCCTGCACTACCGTGAACTGACGGCGGAGTTCGGAAGTCCTTTTTATACGCGGATCGATGCGCCGGCCTCTCCTGAGCAAAAGGGGAAACTGCAGAAACTCTCGCCTGATTCGGTGAAAGAATCAGAATTGGCGGGCGAACCGATCGTCGCTAAATTGACGAGGGCTCCCGGGAACAATGCTCCCATCGGCGGTCTGAAGGTGGTGGCAAAGTCCGGTTGGTTTGCCGCTCGGCCCTCCGGCACTGAAAACATCTACAAGATCTATGCTGAGAGTTTCAAAGGAGAGTCACATCTGCACGCAATCCTGAGCGAAGCTCAAGAAATGGTGAACAACGCACTGGATTCTGGGGTTAATCGATGAGTGTTGATAGCGCTTTCGCGAGAGTTCCTCCATTTCCACCAGGGTATCGTGCCTCCGGCTTGTTGCTGCACGTTACATCTTTACCGTCGCGATATGGCATTGGCGATCTGGGCTCGTCGGCGTTCTCCTGGGTAGATCATCTTCACGATGCAGGCCAGCAATGGTGGCAGGCTCTACCGCTTGGCCCCACCGGATACGGCAACTCTCCATATCAGTCGCTCTCGTCTTTTGCCGGCAACGCTTTGCTGATCAGCCCCGGAGAACTGATTTCAGACGGACTACTACAGCCGGGCGATTGTGAGTCTGACTTCCCCGCGGATTTTGTCGACTACGGCAGGGTCATCCCATTCAAGAACCGCCTGCTTGAAAAAGCGTGGACGAACTTCAACTCCGGGGCACGCAAGGACCTGCGTTTTGAATTCGGAAAATTCTGTGCTGATCAGGCAAATTGGCTGGAAGACTATGCTCTATTCAGAGCTTTAAAGACCAAGTATCGCGGCGCTTACTACCTTGACTGGCCGGCAAAATTGGTTCAGCGCAGGCCTGATGCCATTGCCCAAGCGCAACGCGAACTGGCAACGCAAATCGATCAAGTTCGCTTTGCAAAATTCCTTCTGTCCCGCCAAGCGGATCAACTTAAGGAACACGCCCATGCAAGAGGCGTGGGCCTTATTGGCGATCTGCCATTTTTCGTTTCTCCGGATTCGAGTGATGTCTGGGCGAATCCTGAGTTTTTCCTGTTGGACGAGCAGCGTCGACCGCGCTTCGTGGCTGGAGTTCCGCCTGATTATTTCAGTGCGCAGGGGCAGTTGTGGGGCAATCCTGTATTTAACTGGGATGCGCTTCGTTCGACCGGTTATCGCTGGTGCATCGAGCGCTTACGCGCCCTGCTGGCTCACGTAGATGTAATTCGCCTCGATCACTTTCGGGGTTTCGCGGCGGCATGGCACGTGCCTGCTGGGTCGCCAACGGCTCAGTCGGGACAATGGGTGTCGGGGCCGGGTGCAAGTTTTTTCCAAGCGGTGCAATCCGAGTTCGGTACCTTGCCATTTATCGCTGAGGACTTGGGCCTGATTACAGCCGGGGTGCACACTCTCCGCGATCAGTTTCAAATACCGGGAACTCGCGTTCTGCAATTCGCCTTCGATGGCCATGCCGACAATCCGTATTTGCCGGGCAACTTTGTTTCCAACACTGTTGTATACACCGGCACCCACGACAATGCCACAACTCGAGAATGGTACGAAGAACTTCCTGATTACCAGCGGCAAAATTTGTGCCGTCACCTCCAGCGTGCACCGGGCCAAATCACGGACGCGGCCCCGGAATTAATCCGCATGGCTTGGTCGTCGAAGGCAGCATTAGCAATTGCTCCTTTACAAGATCTTCTCAATTTGGGGGCAAAAGCGCGTATGAATGTGCCCGGCCGGACCGATGGGAACTGGCGCTGGCGCTGCCCCGAAGAAATGCTGTCCCTTGCCACCTTTCAATGGTTGCAGGAGCTGACGGAAATGAGCCAGCGGTTCAGCGTGGCGCAGGTCGAGCATTGGACGACACGATGAAAAAGTGAAACGTGGCGAATGAGGGCGTGATTCCCTTGGCGGCCCAGCCGAGTTGTAGTTGACCTGGTTCGCAGGCGAAAGAATGCATGATCGCCATAACGGTCTACGACGTTCCCGGCCTTCGCTGAACAAGGAGGATTGAACATCATTATGGAAATGAACGAAATGACAGCCGAGGAATGCAGGGCATTCCTGGAGCGTGCGTCCCTGGGTCGGCTGGGTTGTTCGTTTGAGAACCAGCCGTATGTAGTCCCAATTTATTTTGCGTGCAACAGCGGCTACATGTACGTTTTCTCGACCTTCGGGCAGAAGGTGAAGTGGATGCGTGCGAATCCCAAAGTGTGCGTTCAAACGTAAGCGTCAGGGCAAACACACAATTGACAGATTTAATCGCAGTGGGTTTGCCGCTTTCACTACGATAGATGGAACGACGACAGTGCCCGCTTCCTCGCGGATCGGCTTGGGTGCCAAATGGAAGAACTCTGAAGGCGCCCGTTAAGTCTCGCTACCGAACGGGATGACGCTTGCCGGCACATAGAGCTTTTCGCCGCCGATTTGCCCACTCCCATTCTGGAAGCCAGTCTCTGCCGCATCTTCCTTCACATTGGTATTCCGACATTCTTCCGCCGCATTGTGGACAGACCAGGTTGAGAATTGACGAGAGGATGCGTACGTTCAATTCGCCCGGTGGTGCGTCAATGGTGATCATGTTCGCGAAGTCTCTCCGAGATCCGGCGAGGGGCAGATACGGAGGCACAATGACGGAGGTATGCCGCGCGGGTTTGTGCGCTTTGTGACGCTCCGAACTGGTTGGCTGCGGAGTCCGTTCATGCGTCTCGTGCTGCCTCCTCGCTCAGCATGGAGCAAGCAATCTCGATGCCACCGTCAATCGCCAACAAAAGTCGCTAGCGAAGCTGGTTGCGAGCAAGCCAGATTTCTATCGGGCGGACATAGGCAAGCAATGGGCATGCGTGCCCAAATTCGGGCGCAGTCTGGCGCATCAGGAACTCAGAAGCCGCAGCCGGCCCCAGATAAGGTCACTCGCCCAGAGGGGGCGCTATCGATGCGACCAAAAGGCAAACGAAAATAGGGAATCTTACCGCCCAGGTCCGCAAAATCAACAACTCAACAATCAGGTGAACGAAGGAGCAACGATTCTGTTTGGAAGGTGAAATGCCTAGAAGAGGTCGGAGAGGAACGTTTGTCCGCACCAAGGAGAGTAGAACCGCAATGCGAATCGCATTCATGGCAGTAACAGCTCTCATCCTGCTGGGCACGGGTGCCGCGGCGCAGGAAATCAGCATTGATTACGGCAAGGCAGACTTCGCGCATTTCAAAACATTTGCCTGGGCGAGCGGCCATCGTGTGGCGGACGAATCCCTGAACCAGAGCATCGTCAGCTCGATCGACGGGCAACTGTCGGCCAAAGGACTGACGAAGGTCAGCCCAGGAGAGAATCCAGATGTACTGGTCTCCTACGGCGTTGTCTTCGACCAGGACACTCGCGGCATGGGTTTCAGGGACGGTTTGCGGAACCTACGTTGGAGGAGCGGTTCCCATGATGTTCTTATGGGCATGCTTGTGGTTAATCTCGTAAACTCGGGTACCGGTGCGATGGTGTGGCGCGGCATGGCGAGCGGAGACGTCGACGCGAACGCCAGCCCTAAAAAACACGACAAGAAGATCCACGAAGTTGTTCAGAAGATCTTCCGCAGCTACCCGCCCAAGGAATAGGAGACGAGTCGAAGAAAGTCCGACAAGGCACCATAGGAGTTCCGCCGCAAATTGGCGTTGTTCAATTCATTAGGGAAGTAACATACCAATCCGAATGTGGCGACCAACGACTCGCTATCGAGCAGAAGCACAGTTGGTGTCCAGACCGCATCAAAGCGGTGGAACCATGCGGGATGTTCCTTAAAGTGAGCTTTTACCGGAAGGAAATTTTGGCCGATGAATTCGGCAGTCTTCTGATCTTCATACGACTCGGCATCCAGCCGAGCACAGGCTCCTCAGGCCGGAGCCGCGCTGAAGTCCAGCAAGATGGGGCGAAACTGCTCCTTCGCTGCGGCTAGGCTCTCATCGATGTCCTTGCTCCAATTCACGCCCATCATTCGCCTCTTTAGAGAAATGTGTTGCACAACTTAGAACTGCAGCTTGAGCGCCAGTTGGATCGAGCGGGGGCCACCAACCTGGTATAGCGGATTCAGGCCGCCGCTCTGACCGCCGCCGCCCAGATAGTTGTTGAGCATCTGCGTGGATTGGCCGAACTGCGGCGAGGTCATATAGTTGATCGGATTGCCGAAGTTCGGGTGGTTGAGGATGTTGAAGAAATCGCCTCGGAATTGCAGCGAAAATCTTTCTGTAAAGCGGAACTGGCGGCGCACAGTGATGTCCCACTGCGTCGCGCTGAAGCCACGGAGGGCATTGCGCCCGAGGTTGCCTTGCGCGGTGGCGGGCACAGGCGTGGTGAATGCCGCTGGGTTAATGACCTTGCCCCCGGGCGCGCTTGACGGATAAAGATAGAACGGCACGCCGGGAACGACATCCGGGCGCTGTACGCTTCTCGCGCCCGACAACGAAGTGGTTGGGAATGGGCTATTTCCTGTGACGACATTAACCGGAGGAGCGCTGCGGGCGTAAACAATGGAATCGGTGGACCAGCTTCCGAAGATTTGCTTTAACACACCGCTGCCCGGCCCAGGGATGTCGTAGGAAACCGCGCCAGAGAAGGTCTGGCGAACATCGAAATCTGAGGGACCGCGCTCGGTCGAAGTAGACATGATTTTCGCCGGAACAGTGGAAAAGTTCGCATCCGACGATGCGTCGTCGATGGAGTGGGACCAGGTATATGAAACCAGCGCCTGTAAGCCGTGCGACACACGATGCCGGTATTGGGCCTGGAGCGCGTTGTAGTTGGACGTCGCGGTATTGCTCATCAGGTCGAACTCGCCCGTGAAATTTGGGTTCGGCTTGTTGTAGTGGTCCTGGCGCATTAACTTCCGGCCCCCCGCGCCCACGTACGTGAGGCTCAGAACATCGGATTTTCCAAGACTGCGCTCGACGGCTACGTTCCACTCATACGTCCTGGGCAGCACGTGATTCGGGTCCACCACGGCAAGAGAAGATACAGGCGGATTTGTTGTGAATGGAGCAGGGGTCGCATCGGCGGCACTGAGCGGGAATGACTTCCCAAAAACGAACTTCTGCTGACCGTAGGGGAAGAAGTTCAGCCCGTTTGCCACTGTGGAATAACCGAGGTCGTAAAAGAAACCGGCGCCTGCCCTGATCACCAGATTTGGAAACGCCTGCCATGCCAGCCCGAGCCGTGGCGCGAAATCGTCTTTTTCGGGATGCCACAATGGGGTACCGGCGGGAGCCAAGGTCATCGTAGAGAAATCGTTCACCTGGTTCACAGTAAACGGCAGGGTACCGTTGGGCGACGATGGTGTGGCGTTGTACTCCCAACGCAGACCATAGGTCATCGTCAGCTTGGGCGTGAGTCTCCAGGTGTCCTGCGCGAATAGGCTCCAGTTCGAAAAGATCATTTGCAAGTCCGCAGTCCTGGAGACAATCAGAGTAGCCGGCAGGTTGTTGTTCACAGCATTGGGCACTGATGAGAAGAGGTATTGGACAGTGTACGGCGCGAATCCGGCTGTTGAGCGCACCCGCCGGTAGTCCATTCCGAACTTCATCTGATGCGAACCAATGATTTTCGAAATGTTATCGGTGAGATTGAACTGATTTTCCGGGTTGTTGGCTATCGCCCCTGTAATAAATACGAGCGCACCACCTGCATAAAAAAGAAAACCTGAGTTGTCGCGCGTGGCAATTGAGGGATAAGGAAAAAGTACCGAGTCAGCAGGAGGGACGCCGCCTCCGAAGTCGTCCAGCGTTACGAACGTGTGAATTCTGTTCTTACTGTAATTAAAGCGAATCTCATTCGCCAATGTGGACGTGATCGACTGGTTCGATCCTAGTGTGAGAGTCTGGGTCCGATACTTGATCGCCTGAACGATGTTGTAGCTGAACCCCTGCGCACCGCGCTGATCAAGATGCGATGGAGCATCGCTATACCTTCCGAAAATGGTCAGCGTAGGCGAGAGCAAGTAGTCAATTCGGGCGCTGTAGGCGTTCAGCGTGGAAGGGTCCGAGTAAGACGCCGAAAATCCAGCGGTTCCATTGCCCAAGTCGGGACCGTTCGGTAGTGAAAAAGCATTGAGCAGCGGCTGGACGGCAGGCGCGGCACTTTGGCGAGTCGCTAGTGATGGCACGTTCGTGTTTGCTACGTGAGGCTGCCGTACTCGCAAACCCTCATAGGAGCCGAAGAAGAACAGTTTGTTTTTCTTGATCGGGCCGCCGATTACACCGCCAAAGTCGTTTTGTCGGAGCGCGGGCTTGTTCAGGTCCTTGTTGTTGGCGAACCAGTCGTTGGCATCGAGCACATCGTTTCGGAAATACTCGAAAGCAGCGCCGTGGAAGCTGTTGGTGCCCGATTTGGTCACGACCGAAACCTGTGCGCCCGGCGTGCGCCCGAATTCGGGCGCGAAGGTCGAAGTCTGAATACGGAATTCTTGCAGAGCATCCAGAGAGACCAAGTTGCTCATGCCACCAAACGCGTTCGTCGCCGACAATTGACCGGCGCCGCCTTGTGCCAACGGGGAGCCGGCGCCCGCACCGCCAAAATTCGCGCTTACTCCATCTACCATGAAGTAATTTGCGTCGGGCCGCTGGCCGTTCACACTGAATTGTCCCTGCTCGTTTAGATTGGTGGGCGTCAGCACGACTCCGGGCGTGAGATCGATCAGAGACCCAAAGCTGCGGCCGTTCAACGGCATGTTGTCCACAAACCGGTTGTCAACGAGCGTGCTGACAGTCGCGTCGTTGGTATTGAGCAGCGGCGCGCCAGCCTCTACGGTGATGCTGTTCGACGCGGAGCCGACTTGCATCTCGAAGTCAATGGCGAGAGCGTCCTGGACATGGATGATTACGTCAGGCTTCAGCAGGTTCCTGAAGCCGTCCTTTTCCACCTCGATGCGATAGCGGCCGGGCGGGAGACTCGGCAAAAAGTATTCGCCGGTGCCATTGGTCGTGGTTTCATAACGGGCATTGGTGCCCGCGTTGACGGCTGCGATTTTGGCCTCGGCGATGCGGGCCCGGCTTGGGTCGGTGGCGCGGCCGGAAATTGAGCCGCTTGTAGACTGCGCACGAAGGCCAGGCGTGGGCGTGAGAAGAAAGAGAACGGCGAACAGGACGTACGGTCTCCGGGTCATGGCTGGCCCCCCCTGGAGCATTCTTGGAGAGATAAGTTCGTATGTTACGCCAGCCCAGCGGGGTGAGTGTCGAAATTCGTTTGCGCACGAGTGGGGACGGATGCTGATAACCGACAACTGACAACGCACCTGGATTAAGATGTACTTCTCTTATGCGCAAGGTGCGAACCAGCGCGATCGTGGGCCTCGCCATTCTGCTGGCGTGGTGCGGGTGCGCGTTCGCGTTGGATCCGTCGCTCGACGTCAGCCAGTACGCGCACACGTCGTGGAAGGTACGCGACAGCTTTGCCAAAGGCATGATCACCTCGGTCGCGCAGACGCCGGATGGGTACATATGGCTCGGTACAGAATTCGGCATGCTTCGCTTCGACGGCGTCCGCTTGGTAACCTGGCAGCCCCCGAGCGGTCAGTCACTTCCCAGCGACAAGATCCACAACTTACTGGTCACGCACGACGGAACTCTCTGGATCGGTACGGACAAAGGACTTGCCAGTTGGAGCAAGGGCAAACTGACCGTCTCCCCTGAAATAGCCCAGCAGGGCGTTGGTAGTCTGCTGGAGGGTAACGACGGCACGCTTTGGATCGGTTCTGTTGCAAATCCGGAGCCCGCGAGGATCTGTGCCATTCGGGCCGGGAGCATTCAATGTGGCGGAAATGACGGCACCTTGGGATCCGGCATTCTGGGTTTGTATGAGGATACAAAGGGAAACCTATGGGCGGGGGCACAGAAGGGGTTCTGGCGGTGGAAACCGGGTCCCGCGGAATTCTTCCCTATGGATTCCATCAACGGGGTCCGAGGCTTCGCTGAGGAGAATGAAGCCTCGCTCCTGATCGGCAGTAATGGTGTACAGCGCTTGGTTAGGGGGCGTGTAGAGCCGTCCGGTTTATCCCCTACGGCTACCGTCATGCGGATGCTCCGAGACCACGATGGTGGCCTGTGGGTCGGCACGCTCGACCGTGGCCTTGTGCACGTGCACAACGGGAGAACGGACTCATTCTCGCAGGCGGATGGCCTTTCCGGCGATGCCGTTGAAGGAATCTTCGAGGACCACGAAGGGAACATCTGGGTTGCGACAGCCGACGGCCTCGACCGCTTTCGCGCATATAGTGCTGCCAGCTTTGGTCTCAAGCAGCGTTTATCTGGTGCGTTTGCCGTTCTGAGTACAACCGACGGTTCCATTTGGGCGAGTACGCTACGTGGACTGAAGCGATGGGATCATGGAAGAGTTGTCATTTTCGGATCCCAGTACGGCCCGCAAGAGTCTGATGGAATGATCAATGGGCGTTTCCCGACCTCTCTTTTCGAAGACAGCAGCGGACGAATCTGGGTCGCGACGCTTGGGGAGTTTGGATATCTACAAGACGACCGATTCGTTGCGGTGATCAATTTCCGCGGCGGACAGGTGACTTCCATTGCCGAAGGTCCCCCAGGACACCTTTGGTTTTCGAATCACCAAGCTGGTTTGTTTCACGTGTTCCACAACAAATTGGTCCAACAGATTCCGTGGGCGGGACTCGGCCATGCGGATTACGCCAGCGTTCTGCTCAATGATCCTGTGCGCGGCGGTCTGTGGCTCGGATTTTCGAGAGGAGGTATTGCTTACTTCTCAGACAGCGCACTTCGGGAGTCGTATTCCACGGCGAACGGACTCGGGGATGGCAGAGTCAATGGACTTCGCGTCGGGCCGCGCGGCGCGCTCTGGGTTGCAACGGAACATGGACTCAGTCGGTTGGAGGACGGACGAGTCGCGACACTGACAAGCAAGAACGGACTTCCCTGCGACGCAGTTCACTGGACCATGGAAGATGATGACCATGCGTTCTGGCTATACATGTCCTGCGGCCTGGCACGGATCGAGCGACCTGACCTAGACGCGTGGGCTGCCGATCCAACGAAGAGCGTTAAGCCCGCTATGTTCGAGAGCTCTGACGGTGTACTGAGCCACTCCGCCGCTGGTTCCTTTACGCCGTCAGTCGGCAAAGCTCCCGATGGAAAACTCTGGTTTACGACCTGGGATGGCGTCAGCGTTATCGATCCGCACAATCTTCACGAGAACAAGCTGCCCCCACCGGTACACATCGAGCAAATCACTGCGGATGATAAGACCTACGATGTGACGAACGGGATGCGGCTGCCGCCGCGAGTCCATAACCTGGCGATCGATTACACGGCGCTGAGCCTGGTGGTACCGGAGAAGGTGCGTTTCCGAATCAAGCTCGAAGGTCAGGACAAGGATTGGAGAGAGCTGGTCAACGTTCGCCATTTGGAGTACACGAACCTGCCGCCGAAGCATTACAGGTTTCGCGTCCTTGCCTGCAATAACAGCGGTGTGTGGAACGAAGAAGGCGGCGCGCTGGATTTCGTGATTCCGCCGATGTGGTACCAGACGAACTGGTTCCGTGCGGCGTGCGTTGCGGCGTTTCTGGCGATGATCTGGGGAATATATGAATTGCGGGTGCGGCAACTGGCGGCGCAGTTCAACATGCGTCTGGAAGAGCGGGTAGCCGAACGCACACGGGTTGCTCGCGACCTCCACGACACGCTCTTGCAGAGCTTTCAGGCACTCTTGCCAAGTCTTCAGGCCGGCATCAACATGTTAGCGGCACGTCCGGCTGACGCTCGTAAAGTGCTTGAAGTTACTGCGGATCATGCGTCTCAAGCGATCGCCGAGGGCCGGGATGCGGTGCAAGGGTTGCGCATGTCGACAGTCGAGAAGAACGATCTTGCGGTAGCCATTCGGACGGTTGGGGAAGAACTCGCTTCTGCTGCGAGCACTCAGCCCTCGCCCAACTTCAACGTGGTTGTGGAAGGAGCATCTCGCAATTTGCATCCGATCCTGCGAGATGAAGTTTACCGGTTTGCGGTGGAGGCGTTGCGCAATGCCTTCCGGCACGCGGCGGCGCACAACGTCGAAGTGGAAATCCGTTACGACGAAAAGTATTTCCGGCTCCGCGTTCGGGATGACGGGAAAGGAATTCCCTCCGACGTGCTCAGCGGAGACGGCCGTGAAGGGCATTATGGCTTGCCGGGGATGAGGGAACGAGCGAAACTCATAGGCGGTAAACTAGCGATCTGGACTGAACTGGATGGCGGTACGGAAATCGAGCTCAATATTCCAGGAGCGAGAGCGTACGTGAAATCCACGCGGCCGTTCTGGCATTTTGGCATGCGGTCCGCGACAGATACAGATGAGAAGGAACCGATAGAGCGTGAGTGAGAGGTCAGCTCAAATCCGGATTCTTGCCGTTGACGATCATGTTCTCGTACGGCAGGGGATATCTGTACTTATCGGTACGGAGCCCGATATGACTCTGGTGGCCGAGGCATCGAATGGGCGCGAGGCAATCCAACAGTTCCGTGCGCATCGCCCGGACATCACGCTCATGGACTTGCAAATGCCGGAGATGAACGGCCTCGATGCGATCATCGCAATTCGGGCAGAATTTCCCGATGCTAAGATCATTGTGCTGACGACCTACAAGGGTGATGTACAGATTCTTCGCGCGCTCAAAGCAGGAGCACGAGGTTACCTGCTCAAAAATACGATTCACAAGGAACTCCTAGACACAATCCGAGCGGTTCATGCCGGAAAAAAAGCGCTTTCGTCCGAAGCCTCGTACGAAATCGCCGAGCATGCGACGGATGATGCCCTGACGCCGGCAGAAATCAACGTGCTACGCTTGATCGCAGCAGGAAATGCCAATAAGCAGATCGCGGATCAGCTCAAGATCACCGAGGAAACCGTCAAGGGGAGAGTCAAGAACATCCTGTCCAAATTGGGCGCCAACGACCGAACCCAGGCGGCAATGATCGGCTTGAAAAGAGGCATCATCGAGCTGTAGTTCCCACCAAGTCGTCTCCTCGTCCGAATGCCGAAACTCTAAAGAGTGAAGATCTAACTCTTTTTGGGCTTCCGGTACGCTTTCAGAACAGCAGAAAATAGCAATGTACTGCGGAAAGTACGTTCTTTGCGACGCCTATACTCAACATTCGCTGGCGGTTGGCCCGGCACAGGGTTGCTCCTGATGCGCGTGGTTGCGGGCTCCGCGCTAGTCGTACGCGCCGGCTTGACGCTACGGAGCGATCCACCACCGATGAATGTGACAATCCCCGCCATGCTCTTGATGGGAGCGGGAGTCCTCTTAGCAGCGGGCTTGTGGACGCCCATCGTCGGAATCTCGATAGCACTGACTGAAATCTGGAAAGTGTTTGCCCTACCCGGTGACCGCACGGTTTGGCTGTTATTGGGAACCGTTGGTGCCGCCCTCGCAATGCTAGGACCGGGTCAATGGTCGGTCGATGCTCGCCTTTATGGCTGGAAACGTCTCGAAGCCACACCTCGCAAGAAAAATTAACCTCACCTACAGTCAAAATGACTAGATTTCTTTAGCTCAAAAGTAGGTATTCTTTGCCTCCCAAAGAGTTTGCACCTTCCTCGATAGGGGCTTTCCGGAAAACGAACCGAGTCGCACAATGGCTCACGTCAAAACAAAGCTGTGAAGGTTCGGCATTAGGATTTAGGAGATTGTCATGGCAAAAGTAATTGAGTTCTACATACCAAAGAGCTTTCGGAAGCAGTTAAGGCCTGTGGCTCAGCCGCAACTCGGAAAAATCATCGAGTTCTGGCAACCGACGAAGCGATCAGCTTAGTTTCTATCCACTCCGTATAAGAGTTCGCAAACAATGCAAGGTGTAAAGGTTCAGGAGGAGATTATGGCGTGCGCGACCATTGCGTTCACAGACCCAGGAAGGCTCGTTGGAACAAGTCTTCCCAAGGTGACCGAACTCCAAGATCACCAAGTCTATCTAGAACCAGAGATCAATTCCGAATGCTGCTTCGACGACATTGTCGGTAAGAGCGCAGCTCTGCAGAAGGTACTGCAACAGGTTGCCATTGTTGCGCCCACCGACTCGACCGTCCTGCTTCACGGGGAGACAGGAACCGGCAAGGAGTTGATTGCACGCGCCATTCACAACCTCAGTTCCCGGCGCGAGCGCGCCTATGTGCGCATGAACTGCGCGGCCATCCCATCGGGCCTATTGGAAAGCGAACTATTCGGGCACGAGAGGGGAGCCTTCACGGGAGCTCTGATGCAAAGAAAGGGCCGATTCGAGCTGGCAGACGGTGGCTCGCTGTTTTTGGATGAGATCGGCGACATCAGCCTGGAACTCCAGCCGAAACTATTGCGTGCCATCCAGGAGCAGGAGTTCGAGCGGCTGGGAAGCTCCAAGACGATCCAAGTCAACGTGCGACTCATCGCCGCGACCCATCGCGACCTTGGGGCCATGATCAAGGAAGAGAAGTTGCGCGAGGATCTTTTCTATCGATTCAACGTCTTCCCGATTGAGATCCCGCCTCTTCGCGAGCGGCGCGAGGATATTCCGTTGCTGGTAAGTTTCTTCGTTTCGAAATTCTCGGCACGGATGCGAAAGCAGATTAGGTCGGTACCCAGACACGCAATGGAGATGTTGACTAACTGCCCTTGGAAAGGCAACGTCAGGGAATTAGCAAACTTCATCGAACGCGCGGTCATTCTTACCCGCGGTGAAGAGTTAGAGGTGTCGATATCGGAGCTCCGTGCCTCTTCCGAAATGATTTTGGTTGCTGCGTCGACCTCCAGCTTTCGACAAGCGGAATCCAGCGTGATCGTTGGGGCATTGAGAGCTGCCTCCGGGCGGATTGCAGGAAAGGGCGGAGCCGCCGAACGTCTCGGATTGAAACGGACGACGCTGCAAAATAAGATCCGCCGCTTGGGAATCGCAAAAGCACATTACCAGAACTAGCGAAACTGACCTCACGGGCGGGCTTTGCACGTGGGACCGCTAAGAAGGTCTACGTTTGACTGCCCTCGCGACAAAGGGGTAGAAGCCATGACTGAAAAAAAGGATAGAGACCGAGTGATGGCCGAAATTACCCTTCCTCATCTCATGCGACTCGCCATCGAACAAGGCTGCCCTGTGAGCCGGGAACAAGCGGTCGCATTTCTTAATCAAGAAGGGCATGCGTACGAGATGAGGAAGCAAATGATGCGGGCTGGTGAGGAGTTTATTGCGGGCAGCTTACTGAGGCACTGCATTAGCCCCGAATGCACATCCGAAGTTGTCTCGGTCCACACGCTCAGGATGTGACTGACCGTCCGTCGACGCTCTTACGCCTTTCCCGGAAAACGAGATCTACGAGCACCGGTCCTAGTTCGATTTGGATTATAACGGCTGATGATCACCGCTCTTGCGTCAGGGTACCTGGCGGAATACCGCGGTTGATTGTACGTACGTTCAAACTGACGAAATACAGAATCAGGGCGAGTGGGTCAGCGTCGTTGTGTACGGCGAATATGAGGAATTACCCGAGCCGCAATACCGAGCCGAGCGTAAGCTTGCCGGTTCGCTGCAGAGACGAGACTCGTGTTGAGGCCTGTGCTTCTCCGAGTGCAGCGTCAATATTCTTACTACCCGTTTCGCAGCAGAGTATCGAAGACATTTGCATCCAAGAACTCGAGAGATCGCACCACCACATCTGCCGGCAAAAGCTTGCAATTCTGGCTTACGCCGATGCTTTTCATTCCGGCAGCGCGGGCCGCTTCGACGCCGTGCTGCGCGTCTTCTACAACGATGCAGTGCTCAGGCGCGACACCCACTTTGGTGGCGGCCATCAGGAACACTTCCGGGTCAGGCTTACCTCGGTGTACATCTTCAGCGGACACAATGGCTTCAAAGCATTCGCTCGCGTGTAAGACATCCACGATCGTTTCAATGTTGGCGCGTGGGGCCGCGGACGCAATGGCTTGTAGCCAGCCTTGTCCGTGTAGCAGGTGTATCCACTCTAAGGCTCCCGGGAGCGTAGAAATGCCCTGCTGGCGCACATGTTGCCGATACAGTGCTTCCTTGGCGTCGCCGATCCGCTGGATCAACTCAGAGGTAGCCTTTTCGCCCAGCCATTGCCGAAGAATGGAGTCATTACGCTGCCCGAAGGTGGCTCGGAATTGTTCGTACGTGATCGGGAAACCTTCGCGGGACATTGTGTCGCGCCACGCCTGCCAATGGTATTCGGCAGAGTCGACGAGGGTTCCATCCATGTCCCAGAGTACGGCTCGATTCATAACGATGAAAGCCCCGTAGAGACTTCGGTGAGGATCTCCGACGCTTGCATTGATCCGGTAAAGTTCAACCAGGGTCGTCCGTTTCTCACCCAATCGTTTCAACTACTCGAGCCAGGGCGAACTGTTGGAGGCGATGGGCATCGCTGTTGAACTTGCGAATTCCCTCGGCTAATTTTTCCGTCGCCAAGGCGTCCTCATTGTGCATCCAGCGAAAGGTCTTTTCTTCAAGGCACAATCGCTGTTCTTTGCTGTCCCGGGCCGTCACCAGATCGAGTTCGCGCTTCACAGTACCTTCCGTGTTTTCGAGTTGATTCAGAAGCTCCGGGCTGATGGTGAGCAAATCGCACCCCGCCAAACGGACGATCTGGTT
>Ga0116221_1000455_pt1 | contig 27787 bp, 22 predicted proteins | sample Sb_taG_5_FD_88965 | JGI IMG/M metagenome (GOLD analysis project Ga0116221, IMG submission 88965) | Peat soil microbial communities from Weissenstadt, Germany - Sb_50d_8_FC metaG | ecosystem: Environmental > Terrestrial > Soil > Wetlands > Peat | place: Germany: Weissenstadt | collected 2010-09-21 | reverse complement strand
GGCCAGGCCCTGCATGTACTTCTGCGAGGCCGCGCCGGCGGCAAACAGCGAGAGCTTCTTGGCGTTAGCGAGCAGCTTGTGCTCGGCCGCCAGCGGGCCCTCGTAGTCCGCGCCCGCGCTGGGGCCCGACATCACCTCGTCCATGAGCTGCTTGATGGCCGCGAGCAGCGGCAACTGGCCCGCCACCGCCCGCTTCATGAGGAAGCCGGTGATGATCAGACGGTTGATCTCGTTGGTGCCCTCGAAGATACGGTTGATGCGCGAGTCGCGGTAGGCGCGCTCGGCGGGGTACTCCTCCACGTAGCCGTAGCCGGCATAGATCTGCACCACGTGGTCCACAACCATGTCGAGCATCTCCGATCCCCAGACCTTCAGGATGGAGCACTCGACGGCGTACTCCTCGATGCGTTTCTGGATCTCGCGCGAAGCGCCGGGCGCGTGCGTGTCCACGTCGGCCAGCGCGGCGTCGATCATGCCGATAGTGCGGTACGCGAGCGATTCGCCAACGTAGATTCCGGCGGCGCACTCAGCGAGCTTCTCCTGGATCAAGCCGAACTCCGAAATGGATTTCCCGAACGCCTTGCGCTCCTTGGAGTATTGAATGGCGTCCTGCAATCCGTTGCGGGCCCCGCCGACGCAGGCAGCTCCGAGCTTGAAGCGGCCGATGTTCAGAATGTTGAATGCGTTGTGGTGGCCTTTGCCGACTTCGCCGAGCAGGTTTTCCACGGGCACCTGGCAATCGGCGAGAATCAGTGGGCATGTGGACGAGCCGCGGATGCCGAGCTTGTGCTCCTCGGCTCCCACGGAGAAGCCCGGCGTCGAGCGCTCGATGAGGAAGGCCGAGAATTTCTCGCCGTCCACCTTGGCGAAGACGGTGAAGAGGTCGGCGAATCCGCTGTTGGTGATCCACATCTTCTCGCCGTTCAGCACATAGTGCGCGCCGTCCGCGGACAACACCGCGCGCGTGCGGCAGTTCATGGCGTCGGAAGCGGAGGAAGATTCGGACAGGGCGTACGCGCCGATCCATTCCCCGGTGGCCAGCTTAGGCAGGTATTTCCGCTTCTGCGCGTCCGTTCCGTACCAGACGATGGGCAGGGTGCCGATTCCCACATGCGCGCTGAAGGCCACTGAGAAGCTGCCCAGTTTGCTGATCGACTCGGCGATGATGGCCGAAGTCACCTTGTCCATTTCGAGGCCGCCATAGGCCTCGGGAACGTCCACCGCCATCAGCCCCAGATCGCCGGCTTTGCGCAGCAGACTTTTCGTCAGCGTGAAGTTCTTGGCCTCGATCTCCGCCGCCGCCGGCAGGACCTCGTTGGTCGTGAACTCGACCGCGGTTTTGGCGATCTGCCGATGTTCATCGGAGAGATCCTCCATCGTGAATATGTCTTGCGGTTCGCGTTCTTCGGTCAGAAAGCTGCCGCCCTTTACGCGCTTCGCCGTCGCCTGCAAATTGGTCGTCGCCATTTTTCACCTCTAATTCAAATTCTCGAAGATTCCCGCGGCGCCCATGCCGCCGCCCACGCACATCGTTACCAGACCGTACTTCGCGCCACGCCGTTTCATCTCCTGCAACACGCTGGCGGTCAGCTTGGCGCCCGTGCATCCCAGGGGATGCCCCAGCGCGATGGCGCCGCCGTTCACGTTGACCTTGGCCGGATCGAGGCCCAGCACCTTGATCACCGCCAGCGCCTGCGCCGCGAACGCCTCGTTCAGCTCGATTACGTCGATCTGGTCCAAGGTTAGGCCCGCCAGCTTGAGCGCCTTGGGGATCGCGTAGACCGGCCCCACCCCCATCTCCTCGGGGAGACATCCCGCGTAAGCGTAGGCCGCGAGGCGCGCCATCGGCTGAATGCCCAGGCTCCGGGCGCGCTCCGCGGACATCACCACGGCCGCGGCCGCGCCATCGGAAGTCTGCGAGGAATTGCCCGCCGTCACGCAGCCCTTGGCGTGGAACACCGAACGGAGTTTGGCCAGCGCTTCGAGCGAAGTGTCCGCGCGCGGGCCCTCGTCCACTTTGAACACGATCTCGGTCTTCTTGGGCTTGGATTTCCCATCCGGCGTGATAAAGGTGACGGGGACCGGCACGATCTCGCACGCGAACTTTCCGGCGGCCTGGGCGGCCAACGCCTTCCGGTGGCTTTCCAAGGCAAACTGGTCGGCGTGCTCGCGCTCGATGCCGTAGTGCTTGGCCACGCGCTCGGCGGTGAGGCCCATCGAAAGCAACGAATCGGGATAGTGCTCCATCAGCCAGGGATTGATGGAGATCTTGTGGCCGCCCATGGGGACGAGCGACATGGATTCAGTGCCGCCGGCAATGATGACGTCGGCGCCGCCGCCGCGGATCCGCTCCGAGGCCAGCGCGATGGACTGTAAACCCGACGCGCAGTAGCGATTGACGGTCATGGCGGAGGCTTCGATGGGAATGCCCGCGCGCAAGGACGCGATGCGCGCCACGTTCATTCCCTGTTCGGCTTCCGGCATGGCGCAGCCGATGATCACGTCCTCCACTTCTTTCTTGTCCAACCCCGGCACACGTGCCAACGCGCCTTGGATGGCAACTGCGCCCAAGTCATCGGGGCGGGTGGCGCGCAAGGTTCCTTTGGGGGCTTTGCCCACTGCCGTTCGCACGGCGCTTACGATTACTGCGTCTCTCATACTTACCTCTCCCCATCCAGGCGTCGAGACGAGTCTCGACGCGGCAGGCACGAGTGCCTGCGCCACATCTAGTTTCGCAGCGGCTTGCCGCTTTTCAGCGTGAATGCAATCCGTTCCTGCGTCTTTTTCTCACCGCAGAGCGAAAGAAAAGCCTCCCGCTCCAAATCCAGCAGATACTGTTCGCTGACCGGAGTGCCCGGCGTAACATTGCCGCCGCACAGCACGTAGGCCACCCAGTTCGCCACCTTTACGTCGTGATCGCTGATGTAGTCGCCCTCGCGCATCACGTGCACGCCCAGCTTAAACGTGGCCAGCAGATTTTGGCCGGGCGCTGGAATATCCGTGCGGGGCAGGGGAGCGGCGTAACCCGCATGGGCCATCTCCCACGCGAGATCCTTGGCGTCCACCAGGAGCCTCTCGCGGTTCATGGTCACCTGGTCGTTCGGCGACAAGAAGCCGAGCCGCCGCGCCTCCGCGGCAGACGTGGAGACCTTGGCCAGGGCCACGGTTTCGAAGTTCTTCCGCAGGGCTTCCAACAACTCCACGGATTCGCTCCGGCCACCCTCGCGCACGGATGCGGCGGCATTGATCGCGTGCATCGTCATTTCCTTGCAGCCGCCGCCTCCGGGGAGCAGCCCGACCCCGGTCTCCACCAGCCCCATGTACAACTCGGCATGCGCCTGCCGCCGCGCGGAGTGCAGGGCGATCTCCGCCCCGCCGCCGAAACAAAAGCCGAACGGCGCGGTCACCACCGGCCGCGGGCAGAACTTGATCGAGGCCGTCATCCGCTGGAAAGCGCGCACGGCGAAATCGACGTCGTCCCATTCGCCCTCCTGGATGCTCAGCAGCAGTTGCATCAGGTTCGCGCCCACCGAGAAGTTGTCGGCATCGCCCGAGATGACGAAGGCCGCGAAGTTCCGCACGGCATCGCTATCGGGGCGGAGCGTGTCGGTCACCAGGCGAACGATGTCTTCGCCGATGGCGTTCTTCTTGGAGTGGAGCTCCAGGCACGCCACGCCATCGCCGAGGTCGACCAGCGAGGCGCCCGGGTTCTTCTTCACCACGCCGTGCGACGCGCGGAAGTCCTGAACGCGCGCGATGCCCTCCGCCTTGGCTATCGGCTGGTAGACGCCACGGGCCACGTTGAAGCATTCACGGCCGTGGTCGCGATACCATGACGCTCCGCCCGCGGCCAGCAACTTCTCGACCGCGGCGCTCACCGGCTCGCCCGCGGCCTTCATGCGTGCGACGGTGGCCGGCACACCCGCGGCGTCCCAAAGCTCGAACGGCCCCATTTCCCAGTTGAACCCCGCGCGCATGGCCCGATCCACGCTGGCGGGCTCGTCGGCGATCTCCGGCAGGCAGCCGGCGGCGTAGTTCCACAGCCCGCTCAAGAGGCGCCAGTGGAAACGCGCCGCCTTGTCTTTGCGGGCATCGCCCGAGAGCAGTTGAGCCAGGCGCTCCGGAAGCTGTTCCGCGGTCTTCGCCATTTCGAGAGAAGGCAGCTTGACCTTCGCAGCGGGCAGGTATTCGAGCGTCTTCCAATCCAGCGCGAAGCGCTCTTCCTTGCCCGCGCTGTCTTTCGCCTTCTTGTAAAAGCCCTGCTTGGTCTTGTCGCCCAGCCAGCGGCGTTCGATCATCGACTGGACGAATGCCGGGACGGCCATCTGCTCTTCGGCGCCGGAATGCGAGCGCGGGAAGTTGCGAGCCACGTGCACGAGCACGTCGATTCCCACCAGGTCCGCCAGGCGAAACGTCCCGGTCCGCGGCCAGCCGATGGCCGTGCCGGTCAGCGCGTCGACCTCCTCGATGGTCAGGTCTTCGGCCTGCATCAGGCGCACGGCTTCCAGCATGATGAACACGCCGATGCGATTGGCGATGAAGTTCGGGGTGTCGCGCGCGAAGACCACCTCCTTTCCGAGGCGCAGGTCGGCGAAGCGCGCGATGGCGTCTACCACTGCCCGATCGGTCTCCGGCGCCGGAATGATCTCGGCCAGCCGCATGTAGCGCGGCGGATTGAAGAAATGAACGCCGAAAAATCGCTGGCGCACCTGCTCCGGCATCTTGGTCGCGATCGACGCGACAGGCAAGCCGCTTGTATTGGTGGTCAGGATGGCGCCCGCCTTCAGGTGCGGCGCAATCTTGTCGAGCAGGGACTGCTTGATGGCCAGGTTTTCCGAGACCGCTTCGATCACCCAGTCGCAGTCGCGGAGCAACGCCAGATCGTCATCGAAATTGCCGGTCGAAATGTGCGCGGCAAATGGCGGGTCGTAAAAAGCGGCGGGCTTGCCTTTCTTGAGGGCCTCCAGCGCCTGCACCGCGATCGCGCTGCGGGCGGCGCCCTCCGCCGGGATATCCAGCAGCACCACCGGCAGCCCCGCGTTGGCCAGGTGCGCGGCAATGCGCGAGCCCATGGTCCCGGCGCCCAAAACGGCGGCCTTGCGGATGAGGGTTGGAGGGGCCGGTTCGGGCGCCAGCGCCGCTGCGTCGGCCGGCTTGAGAAATGTTTCAACGGTCATTTGGTTGTCTCCTATGGCAAAGCGCCCGCTTGCTTACGGGAGCGGTTTTTTCCGGGCGCGGCCAGTCCCTGCGTCAAAGTCCGCGCGAATTGCGATGCAATTTCCTCCGCCGAAAGGGCTCCGTCGGGCTCGTACCACTGGCAGATCCAGTTCACGGCGCCGGCAATCGAAAATGCCGCAATCTTGGGATCGCACCGGGTGATCGATCCGTCCGCGATCCCTTCCTGGATGAACGATCGCAGCCGGCGGTCGATCTTTCTCTTGTATGTTCGCACTTCGGTCAGTGCGTCGCTCGACAGGTCGCCCTCGTCCAGTCGCATCACGCACCGCCCGAAGTTAACCGTCATAACGTTCGCGTAGGCGTAGATGAAGGCCTGGACCTTCTCCAAGCCAGTGCCGCAATGGGCCGCAATATCGTTGAGTATTTCACCAATGAGTCCCGTGCCTACGCGGTAACACTCCAAGAGAATCTCCTCCTTGTTACGAAAGTAGTGATACAGTGCGGGCTTCGTGATGTTCAGCCGATCGGCGACATCGTTCAACGAGGTTCGCCCGTAGCTTTTTTCCAGAAATAATTGCGCGGCAGTTTGCAGCACTGCCTCGCGCTTGGTTGCGGGGTCGCGGCGGCGGCTGGCAAATGCTTTCCAGTGCGATGGCGAAACTGCGTCTTTCATGACGTAGGTGCGGGCGCACCGGTTGACACCGGGGCGCGCAACTGATATCTTACCCACGGGTAAGAAAAAACGCAAGCGGCGCCGGCACTCTTGCCGGTGTTTATTTTTTGGCCCGTCAGAACCGAGATGAAAATCATAGTTGCCATCAAGCAGGTCCCGGCGAGGGACTCCAGTGTCCACGTCGATACCGCCGGCCGGTGGATCGACGAGCAGGATTTAAGCTTCGAAATCAACGAGCCGGACGCGTATGCGCTGGAAGCCGCGCTGTTACTGAAGGAAAAGCACGGCGGCGAGGTGGTGGTCCTGTGCGCCGGGCCGGATCGCGCCGGCCAGACCATCCGCGAAGCACTGGCCAAAGGCGCGGACCGCGCCATCCACATAGCGTGCGACGACCTGGCCGCGCTCGACACCTTTGCCGTGGCGCGCCGGCTGGCGTCGGCTGTCGCCGCGGAGAAGGCCGACCTCATCCTCACGGGTCTGCAATCCGACGATCTGGGGCTGGGGCAGACCGGCGTGGTGATGGCTGAGCTGCTGGGGATTCCACATGCCACGATCATCATGGAAGTGGAGATCGAGGGCGGCTCCATGCGCGTGAAGCGCGAGCTGGAGGACGGCTGGTTCCAGTGGGTCCGGATCTCCTTGCCCGCTCTTTTGACCATCCAATCCGGCATCAGCAAGCTGCGCTACGCCACCCTCATGGGCATCAAAAAGGCGAAGACCAAGGAAGTCCGGCGCGTAGCGGCCGCCGATCTTCCCGCGCCTGGACCGCCATCCGTTTCGCTGGCTCGCGTCTACCTGCCGCACCGGAAAAAGGAGACGCAGATGATCACCGGGACACCCGCCGAAGCCGCGGCGAAGATGGCGGACGTGCTCAAGTTCGAGGTGAGGGTGATATGAACGGCGTGCTGGTGGTTTTGGAACAACGGGCGCGCGGCGGCCACCCCGCGTGGAGCCGCATGTCCTGGGAGGCGCTCGCCGCCGGGCAGGAACTGGCCGCGCCGATGAATCAACCGATTGTGGCGGCGGTGGCCGGAGACGCGCTGGACGAACTGAAGGCCGATCTGGCGAAGCAGCAACTCGCCAGCGCCTATGCGGTCCAGCATGCTCTGTTGCAGCCCTACACCGCCGACGGATTCACCGCCGCTCTTCAACAGCTCATCGTCAAGCTCGATCCGGCGTTTGTGGTCTTTCCGCACACCTACCAGGTGCGCGACTTCGCCCCGCGGCTGGCCGCCCGTTTCGGCCAAACCCTCATTGCCGACGTGATCGGCTTGGGCGTTGATGGCAGCACGGAAGGCGGCAGGCCCGTCTTCGTGCGGCAGTTGCTGCAAGGCAAGCTGAACGGCGACTATCGCCACTCCGGCGCCGGGCCCTGTTTCTTCTCGGTCCAGGCCGGAGCATTCCGCGCCGATTCGCTTCCCACCGGCTCCTGCGAAGTCGAAGTCTTTACGCCCGCGCTCGAGCGCTCCGAGATTCGCAGCCAGCCGGAAGAGCCGTTCCGCATGTCGGAGCACACCGTGGATCTGGCTTCGGCCCAGGTGATAGTTTCGGTGGGCCGCGGCATCAAGGAAAAAGACAACCTGCCCATTGTCGAGGAATTCGCCAAGGCGCTCGGCGCCGAGTTGGCGGCCTCGCGGCCCATCTGCGACAACGGATGGCTGCCCATGGAACGGCAGGTAGGCAGTTCCGGCCAGACGGTATCGCCCAAGCTGTACGTGGCGGTCGGTATTTCCGGCGCCATCCAGCACCTGGTCGGCATGAAAGGTTCAAAGGCAATAATAGCGATCAACAAAGACGAGAACGCCCCTATCTTCGAGGTGGCCGACTACGGCATTGTTGGCGACTTGTTCGAGATAGTGCCCGCTCTCACCGCCGCGGTGAAGAAAGCCAAGGGCGGATAGCACAGCACCTTGCTGTGCGGGGCCGTTCTGGTCCGCGCCAGTATCGGGAGCACGATGATGCGCACTTTGACGGAAGACGATTTACCCCTGCAATGCATCTATCGATTTGAGCGGGAGCGCGCCCAACACATATTCCTGACGCAGCCGTTCAACGGCGGGCAGGTGCGCGACTGGACCTGGTCGCAGGCGGTAGGCGAAGCTCGCCGCATGGCAACCTACCTGAAGGCGCAGAACTGGGAGCCGGGAACCCGCGTCGCGATCCTCTCGAAAAACTGCGCCTGGTGGATCCTGGCCGACATGGCCATCTGGATGGCCGGGCACGTCTCGGTGCCCATTTATCCCTCGCTGAAGGCGCAAACCATCCGCCAGATTCTGGAGCACAGCGAGGCCAAGGCCTGCTTCATCGGCGCTACCGACGAGAGCGAGGCTGCGATCCTCGGCATTCCCTCGGACGTAGCCTCGATTCGCTTTCCCACCGAGCCGACCGGCGACTATACCGATTGGGACGCGCTGGTGGCTTCGAGCTCGCCTCTCGAGGGCTCTCCCGTGCGTGCCGCGGGCGATCTGGCGACTATCATCTACACCTCCGGCACCACCGGCTTGCCTAAAGGCGTCATGCACAGCTTCGCGGCTTTCAGCTACAACGTAAAGGTGGTCGCGCCGCTGCTCCGCATGACGGCGGAAGAGCGCATTCTCTCCTACCTGCCGCTGGCCCACATCGTGGAGCGCATCGGCACGGAGTCGCTCTTTATAAGCCTCGGCGCCCGTATTTTCTTCACCGAGGGCATCGAAACCTTCCTTACGGACCTGCATCGCGCGCGGCCTACGATCTTCCTTTCGGTGCCGCGGCTGCTGCTGAAGTTCCAGCAGGGCGTGTTTGCCAAGATTCCCAAGCACAAGCTGGACAAGCTGCTGCGCATCCCCATTCTCAGCGGCATCCTCAAGAAGCGGATCCTGCATCAGCTCGGCCTGAGCACCGTGGTGAACGCCGCCTGTGGAGCCGCGCCCCTGCCCCCCGAGATCCTGCTGTGGTATCGCAACCTCGGCCTGAATCTCGCCGAAGGCTACGGCATGACGGAGACCTCGATCACCCACCTTCCCGCGCCCGGAACGGTTCGAGCGGGTTACGTCGGCCGGGCCATGGAGGGCGTCGAAACGAAGCTCGGGGAGAACAGCGACCTGCTCATCAAGAGCCCGATGAACATGCTGGGGTACTACAAGGATCCGCAGGGCACGCGGAATAGCTTTACCGAGGACGGCTTTTTCCGCACCGGCGATCTGGCCGATATCGCGCCCGATGGCCAGCTCAAAATCATCGGCCGCGTTAAGGAGCAGTTCAAAACCAGCAAAGGCAAGTATGTGGTGCCAGCTCCCATCGAGAGCATGCTGATAGCGCATCCCGCGGTCGAGTCCGGCTGCCTCATGGGCGCCGGGCTGCCCAGCCCCTTCGCGGTGATTTTGCTGTCGGAGGAAGCACGCAAGCGCTCGGCCGATCCCCAGGCGAAAGCGGCCATCGAGGAGTCTCTGCGGACGCAGATGGCAGAAGTCAACGCCCGCCTGGATCCCCACGAACGGGTGAAGTTTCTGGCCATTGCCGACGGGCCGTGGACCATCGGAAACGGCTTGATGACTCCCACTCTCAAGATCAAACGGTCCGTTCTGGAAGCCCGATATCAGGCGCTGATCGACGAGTGGAACAACCGGAATGAACCGATCGTCTGGGAATCGGCGCTATCCGGCCGGATCAGGCCTCCGAGCTCGGAGCCTTTACTTCGCCGGTCCCAGGCCGTTAATCCCGCTGCGGCAGAGCGATTGCCCGCCGTCGCAAACATAGACGGCGCCGGTGATGAACGACGCAGCGTCTGAACAGAGGAACAGCGCCAAGTCGGCCAACTCGTCTTTGGTGCCGTACCGCCGTAGCGGAATACCATGTTCCACCGCCCGGCGCGCCTCGGGGGTGGGGGCCAGACGCTGCATACCTTCCGTGTCACCGGTCGGACCGGGCGTGATGCAGTTGGCGCGGATGCCCTCCCGGCCCCACTCCAGCGCCAGGGTCTTGGTGAGCAGTTCCACGCCGGCTTTCGCCGCGCACACGTGCGCCTGGTAAGCCAGTGGAATGGTCGCGTGATTGGCCGAGATGCTGAGGATCGAAGCACCGGGCTTCCGCAGGAACGGGTAGGCCGCGCGGCACGTATTGAAGGTCCCCAGCAGGTCGATGTCAATCACCGCCTTAAACCCGTTGGCCGACATGCCGGCGACCGGGGCCGGAAAATTTCCGGCGGCGGCGCACAGCACGATGTCGACCCCGCCGAACTGCTCGCGCGTCCGCCCGAGAGCCGCTTCGACGGCGGCGTAATCGCGGACATCCAGAGCCGCCGTTTCCGCCACGCCGCCCGCGGCGCGGATAGCCGCTGCGGCCGCATCCAGCCGCTCCTGCTTACGTCCCACCAGCACGACCGCCGCTCCGTGCCCGGCAAACCGTTCCGCCATCCGCAGCCCAATCCCGCTGCCTCCGCCGGTTACAAACGCCACCTTGCTCTTCAGCAGATTCGCCCGAAAGATGCTATCCATGATGGAGCAGAATAGCATAGGGGGCTGTGGAGGAAGTCCACGAAAACCGGGCCAGGTTCGTAGCTCTTGCAGCCCTGCTGTATCCTATATCTTTGCCTCTTCTCTCTATCCTGATTCCCGTGTACAACGAGGAAGAATTCATCCGCGCCGTGCTGGACCGCGTCCTCGCCGCCCCGCTCCCCTCGACCAACCACACCCGCGACCGCGAGCTGATCGTGGTCGACGATGGCTCGACCGATGGAACCCCCGAGGCCATTCTGGACTACATACACGAGCATCCCGATGCGCCCATCCGCCTGCTTCGCCACAACCGCAACCAGGGCAAGGGCGCGGCCGTCCGCACGGCCCTCGATCAGGCCCACGGCGAATTCACCATCATTCAGGACGGCGACCTGGAGTATGACCCGCGGGAATACGGGAAGCTGCTCAGCCCCCTGCTGGCCGGCAACGCCGACGTGGTTTACGGTTCGCGCTTCGTGGTGGCCGGCGAGCGCCGCGTTCTCTACTTCTGGCACGCGCTCGCCAATCACTTGCTGACCACCATCTGCAACATCTTCGCCGACTTGAATCTCACCGATATAGAGACCTGTTACAAAGTCTTCCGCACGCCCTTGATTCAGAGCATCCCCATTCGCTGCAACCGCTTCGGAATCGAGCCGGAAATCACGGTCAAGCTGGCCAAACGCCAGGCCCGTATCTACGAAGTGCCCATCACCTATCACGGCCGCACCTACGAAGAAGGCAAGAAGATCGGATTCAGCGACGCCGTAGCCGCGGTGGGAGTGCTTCTCCGCGCATGGGTGTCCGGCGACACGTATAAAGATGAAGGCCCCGAGATCCTCCACGTCCTGTCCAGCGCCCATCGATTCAATCGCTGGATGGCGGATGTGGTATCGCCCTACCTGGGCCAGAGTGTGCTCGAGCTTGGCGCCGGCATGGGCAATCTTTCCCGCCTGCTGTCGCCGCGCCGCCGCCGATACGTCGCCACCGATATCGACGAGGAACACATCGCCCGGCTGCGCTTCCGCCTCCAGCATCGTCCCAATCTCGAGACCGCTATTTGCGACCTGACGCGGCCCGAGCACTTCGAGCCGTTCCGCTCGCAGATGGATTCGGTGGTCTGCCTGAACGTCGTGGAGCACATCGAGGACGACCTGCTGGGACTGCGCAACATCTACTCCGCGCTTCGCCCCGGCGGGAAAGCCATCGTCCTCGTCCCGCAGGGCCAGGGCGTTTACGGAACGCTGGACGTGGCCCTGGGACATTTCCGGCGTTATTCGAGGAGCGAGCTGGAATCCAAGATGACGGAGTGCGGTTTCCGCGTGGAGCGCGTGCTCGAATTCAACCGGGTCACCTATCCCAGTTGGTTCTTCAACGGCCGTATCCTCCGCAAGCGGACCTTCAGCCGCTTTCAACTCGCGGTGTTCGATTCGCTGGTTCCTCTGTGGCGCCGGATCGATCGTCTGCTGCCCTGGCCTCCGACGTCCGTGATCGGGGTAGGGGTGCGGGAGTAGCTTAAGGTAGGTCCTGACCGCGTAGTTCGGTGAGTTTGCAAAACCCTCCCTCACGGTCGGGGCTCCGATCAGAGCCGCGACCGTGAGGGAGCGGTTTTTTGCAAGAGCACAACATCACGCGGTCGGAGACCTAGACCACTCCCTCAAAATGTCTGAAAACTCTGTCAACCCGGCAATCTCAGCGATTTCTTTGCAGCTTCTGTCGGTCGTAGCTCTGTACGGAGCCGGACCCAGAGGCCTCGTGGGGTTGAGTTGCATCGGACCACGCTATAGAAGATAATAAACTCTGAAATACCGACAATGCCAAGTCCAGGCCGGATTGCTTCGTTTCTGCTGTGTCTGCCCTTTGCTCTGCCGGGTGCCAGCGTCGGAACGCCCGATTCCTGGATCCCGGCGCGGTGGCAGGGCGGTCCGCTGGAACTGTCCGAGCGCGCCAAAGCTAACACCCTACCAGCGGAACCGGCCGTTCGGGACGCGATCGCGAACTGGTATGACACCGCGACCCTCAGGCTGCTGGATGGATCGCCGGTCAACTGCCTGCTGGTAACCTGGAGCGCGGGCGCGGCGGCCGAACTCGAGCGGCGGCAACAAGCGCTCGTCAAATCCTATACCACCGAGGCGCACAAGCGAGGTGTCGCGGTGCTGGGGTCGATCTATTCCGGTGCGGACCCGGTGAAGGCGCTGGCAGCGGCGGCTGACGCGCAGTTGGACGGGCTGGTTCTGGACGGAGACTTTCCGGGTGTGGCGGCGGCGAGAGCCACGGTCATCCCGATTGCGCAAGATGCGTCATCCGCGCGTGGCGTGAAAGGGCCGGTGGTGGCTGTCCAGGGAGTCGCGCCAGGGTCGCGCAACCTGGCGGAAATGGGGATGAGGAGCGCGCCTTCGAGCGAGCCTTGGATTCAGTCCAACATCTGGCTGGTGCGCTCTTTGCGCGGTTCGCCGCGGCGGCCGATCTGGATCAGCCAGCAGCCGGACGCCGGCTCGGCGGCGGAGTACGCGCGGTCAGTGGCGGACGCGGCAGTGGCGGGTGGCCGGTGGATCGTGGCGCTCGACGACAGCCTGCGCGCCCGTCTTTGCGGTAACGACTCGGATGCGCTGGCCACGTGGCGCCGCATTGGGGGCCTTCTGCAATTCGCCGAGCAGCATGCGGAGTGGCGCAGCTTCGAACCGTACGGCAACCTGGGGATCATCGTGGATGCCGCGAGCTCGAACCCGCAGATCTCGGATGAGTATTTGAACCTGGTTGTGCGGCGCCAGGTGCCCTACCGTCTTATCGCGCGTTCGCAGCTCAGCGCGCCAACCCTGGCCGGCTTTCGAGCGGTGATCGCGACGGAGGTCACTTCTCCGAGCGCGGCCGAGCGGGACATACTGCGCGCCTTCGCGGAGAAGGGCGGGCTGGTGGTGGCGGGTCCGGCTTCACCCTGGGGGAATCCGCCGACAGATCGGCCCTACGCGGAAGTTGCCGTCGGCAAGGGCCGGGTAGCGGTCTACAAGGACCCCGATCCGGAGTCGGTTGCCCGGGACCTGCGCGATCTGCTCTCGCCCGAGGAAATGGGCGTGATGGCCTTCAATGTGCCTTCCGTAATTACTTATGCAAGCACCGGCGATTCCGGCAGGCGCCTGCTCATCCAATTACTCAATTACTCTAAGTGGCCGGCCGAGGCGATTACTATCCGGGTAACGGGAACTTACAAGACTGCGCGCATGTATATGCCGGATGCAGCACCCGCGGATCTTGCGGTACGGCTGGAAGAAGGCAAGACCGAGATTTCCATACCCAGACTCCCGTTGTGGGGTGGGTTGCTCCTGGAATAAGAAAGGATCAGTCACATGAAAGAGTCTTACGGTTTTTCGCGGCGCGATTGGCTGGCCACGGCCGGCCTCGCGGCAAGCGTTCTCGCGGCGCAACGAGCCCAGGCAGCCCCGCCCGCGGCTGCGGTGTCGATTGCGAAGGTCCCGAGCTACGATGAGGACCTGGTCGCGCACTTCCAGAAAATGTTCGATCAGATTGGCGGCATCGGCAGCCAGGTGCAGGGTAAGACCGTGGCCATCAAGGTGAACTTGACCGGGGCCAACCGCTTTGAAGGTTACACTGCCGGCGACACTCACTGGGTGCATCCAAGAGTGGTGGGCGCGGTGACAGCGGTATTCGGCAAACTTGGCGCCAGGCGCATCCGGATTCTGGAAAGCGCGAACGGGCGAAGGCCGAACGCCAAGCTCGAAGACAAGTTGCTGTCGGGCGGATGGGACGTGGCGGCCATCCGGAACGCCGCGCCGTTGGTGGAGTTCGAGGACACGGACGGCCCCCAGGGCAAGCCGTACTCGACCTTGAAGGTCTCCAACAAGCCGTACATCTTCCCGGCCTTCAATTTGAATCAGTCTTACGTGGACTGCGATTTCTTTGTAAGCCTGGGCAAGATGAAGAACCACGAAGAAATGGGCGTCACCATGTCGATCAAGAACATGTTCGGAGTAACGCCCACGGCGCTATACGGCGGGCGCGAGCCCATGTTCCACTACGGGCAGAAACAGGCGCCTTCCGGCGTGCCGCAGGAGCTCGACCCTAAGTCCAATCGCTACGAGGGCTGGCGTCTGCCGCGGATCCTCGTGGACATTATCGGGGCGCGCCCCATCGATTTGGCAATCCTGGACGGCATCGTATCCACGTGCGGCGGCGAGGGTCCGTGGGTGCTGGGAGCCAAGCCCATCAAGCCCGGGATACTGGTGGTGGGCCGGAATTGCGTGAACACCGACGCGGTAGCCATGGCGACCATGGGCTACAATCCGCGCGCGGGCCGGCATGAAGCCCCATACCGTCTCTACAAGGGGCCGGACAATCACCCCAAGGAGCAACTGACTCCGGCCGACGAGACTTTTCAATACGCCGATAACATGATGTTGCTGGCCGAAGCGGTAGGGATCGGCTCAGCGGACTTGACCAAGATCGACGTTCGCGGCGTGGCCATCAAAGACGCGGTTTTCGACTTCGAGGCCTTTTGGAAGAATCAGATGCCCAAGGAGAAGCCCGGGTAGGACAGACGATCGCTTTGCGTCGTCTGTCACTCCGGCCATTTGGCGAGGATGACAGACCACGCAAGGCGATGGTCTGTCCTACAGCCGGGCCTACAGGCACGCGATGACGTCGATCTCGACCAGCGAGTTGCCGGGGATGCCACCGGCGGCCGCGATGGTGGTGCGAACCGGCGGCTCGTCTCCAAAGCTGCCCTGGAATACCTCGTTCATCCCTGCGTAGTCCTTCAGATCGTTCAGGTAGACGTTGCACTTGAGAACCTTGTCCATGGACGAGCCTACGCTCTCGAGTTGCCGCTTGATCGAATCCAGGACACCCTTGGTATGCACCTTGATGTCGCCCTCCTGATGGTAGCCCACGCCTGAAATGAAAATCAGGTTGCCATAGGCCACCGTGCCGTTAAACAACGGGGGCTTATCCGGTTTCTTGCCGTTGCGATAAATGACCCGTTTGACGGCCTTTTCCTGGGCCTTCCCGGGAACCGCAGCCGCGGTAGTTGCCGCGGCCACCGCCACGCCGCGTCCGATGAAATTGCGTCGATTCGTGCTCATGAGAGTCTCCTTTGCCTTCTAAAATCCGGGCTCACAAACACTATAGTCGCTGGCGGGGAAAGCGGCAATGTCGCGCGGGCCGCTATTGCCCAGCCGGCACGCGCGGTCCCACCGTGCTCATGTCGATCTCCTGGAAACCCATCTTGAGAGCGGGCGAGCCGGGGCGCAGGCGGAAATCGAAGTTGGCGGGGTTGACGAACAGCGGGTCGGCGACGATCGACTTCGAGTCGTGCCCGGCGGCCTTCCACTCCTCGAACGATTTCCCGGCGAAACGGATGTCCGGCGCGCGCGTGTCGAAGTAGAGGTTGCCTTCCATCGTGAACCCCTCGCCGCTCCAGTTGCTGCCCAGCAGGCGGCCCTGGTCGAAGTACACGATGTTGCGCTCGAAAAGGAACGAGATGTGCGGCTCCGCGCGCGTGCGCATCAACTGGTTTTCGCGGTTGAACGCGAAGATGTTGTTGCGCACCATGTTCTCGCGGCCGTAGTGCTGGTGGAATCCGGCGCTCTTGCAGTGGTACACGATGTTGTTTTCGATGAGCATCTCGCTGGACCCTTCGTCCGGGTAGATGCCCCAGCCACCGTAGGTGAACGAAGCGATGTCGTGGATCAGGTTGTTGCGGATGCGCGTCCCGGGTTGCACGCCGAGCGTGTAGATGCCGCCCATGTCGCTGAGCATCTCCTTGCCGATATCGTGCAGGTGGTTGTGGTCGATGATGTTGCCCTTGGACTGGTTCTCTCCGTAGCCCCAGGTCCAACCGACGCTGATGGCGGTATAGAAGAGGTCGTGGATGTGGTTGTGCACGATCTGGTTGCGTCCGCTCTGCAGCACCCAAATGCCGACGGCGGGCGCGTACACCAGGCCCAGATCGTGAATGTGATTGTCGGCGATGATGTTTTCGTAGTTCTGTCCGGCGTCGTCGGGGACCTGGCGCGGCTCGCCCAGTTTCACGCCGCCGCCGCCCAGATCGAAGAGCTCGCAGGCCAGCACCTGGTTGCGTTTGGAACCGCGGCCGAAGAAAATCGCGTAGCCGCCGGAGTGGGCCACGGTGCAGCGCTCGATTTTGCAGTCCAGGGCGCCGATGGCTTCGATGGCGGCGGGCGCCGGCATGGCAGCCTGCGTATCCGCGTAGCCTCCTTCGGGCATAACCCAATCGGCATGCGCGAACTGCAGGCCGCGGAAGGTGACGTGCTGCGCCCCATCCATCCGCACCAACTCCGCGAGCGCGGGGGCGATGACCTGCTCCGTGCGCATGTCTTCGCCGGGCATGGGCCAGTAGCTGACCGTGTGGCTGTTGCGGTCGAGATACCATTCGCCGGCCATATCCAGCGCGTCGGGCGCGTTTTCGATGTAGTAACGCGCGTCGGTCTCTTTGTTGGAGGGCCGCGGATCGAGCGTGAGGGTGGCGATGTGGGCGGCTTCATCGACGCTCGCGATATTCATGCGAAAATCCGCCCAGGCGAGCAGGCCGATCGCCTCCACATCGCCGCGAGCGGCCCATTGCTTCCGGATGTCGTTGCCCCGGAAGTGAAGCTGGACGGGCTTGTCCTGCGGGCTCGGGCCGTCGATGCGGTAGAAGCCGAAATTGGGCGTGCGTGCCCGCTGCGCGCGCCGGCCGCTGATGAAGAGCTGATGGAACTCCGGGCCGGCGGCGTCGGCCGTCCACAGCGCGCCGGAGGCTTTCTTCCAGCCGGCGATGACGCGCCCACCGCTGATCACGGGCCTCGCGCCGGGCTCGGATTCCCAAATGGTGTTGGAGTCTTCCGCCGTGAGGGTCAGGGTCTCGGGCAGGAAGTAGACACCGTTGCGAATCTGGATGGCGATGCTTCCGGTGCGGCCGGCGCGGCGTTGCGCACGGGCGGCATCGCGCGCTTCGACGAGCGTACGCACCGGGCCACCAGCCGAGACGACGATCGGCTGCGCGGAAAGCGTGGAGGCGAGAAGCAGAAGAAAAGCTCTCATGCTGCTGCGATTATGACGGCGGGCGGGAAAGAGTTCAAGGGGCCGGCAAAAGCTGGCCTTAGAAACGCTGCTGATATCTGGCGCTGATCCGGGAAAGCGCCGCGGAGTAGTCCAACCTTGTCTCATCGTAGTTGAGCCACTCGAACGGATACGGCGGCGCATTGGTCGCCTTGAACCGAAGTATCAAAAACTCGTCAAAGGCAGCGGCGGCAGCAGCAAGTAATCGGCGCTCTGCCTCCGGAGCCTCCTGAAATGGGTGCAGGAAGCCGCCTCTGCCTGTTGTGGGAAAAGGCCGATCGCCCTCGTATCCGACGACGCTCTCCGCATGATTGATACCCACTACCGCGACGCAGATCGGGGTTCCCCCACCGAGTTTGAACTGGACCACTTGATTGCGAAGATCGTTGATCACACGGTCGATCTGCTTGATCATGGCTTTGGCGAGTACCTTCACTTCCACGCCGATTTCGACGGTCGCGATTGGCCCTCGGCAAACGAGATAGCCGGGGTCTGGGATCGCCGTTTCGCCCGGAATGATCTCGCCAAACGTTCCATCGCCGCGCCGGGCCTTCACCCCGCGGCGCTTATTCTGCACGTTGAGAACTCGGTCCTTCCGGCTTACCGCGGCGTCGATCAGCTTGGTGGAACGTTTGATGGTGATGAGGTCTTCGTACAGATGCATCGCGACAAAGTCGCCCTGGTTGGATGCGCGGTGTTTGTAAACCTTCCCTTCAAACAACCGCCGGAATTCGGTCAGCAGCCGATACTCGAGTTGTGGCGGTGTCTCCGTCAAGAATCACCTGGGCGTCGGTTGCGCCAACGTCACGACCCTGCCGTGCGGTCGCGGTGATTCGCTGCCGCGCGATTTCAACGTAACGAGGCTCGATCTCGTTGGCTATCGAGTTTCTGCCAGACATGATAGCAGCTTGTGTAGTTGAGCCTGTGCCCGCGAACGGGTCCAGCACGACGTCGCCCGCAAAGGAGAATAGTCTGATCAGGCGTTCCGCCAGCTCCACGGGATATGGAGCTGGGTGCCCCGCACGAGTCGAGGCGCCGGGAAGATCCGTCCAGATGGAACGTAGCCACGCCTTCATCTCTTCCCGCGTGAGCATGGATAAGGCCTTTTGGAGCGTCGGGACGGAGCGATATTCACCGCCCTTACGGAGGAACAGAATGTACTCGATATCGTTCTTGATGATGCTCCCCGGCTGGTACGGCTTGCCGTAGAAGCCAGCGCCATTTCCTTCCACCTCGGTCACGCCGTTGGCGATCTTGTGCCAGAGTATCGGCATGAGACAGTCGAGACCCAGTCTGCGTGCTCGGACCTGAATGTCGGAGTGGAGAGGCACAAGATAGTGCCTCCCGCCTTTCTTGCGTGGAATACACACATCACCCACCACGCAGCAAATGCGGCCGCCGCCGACGAGAACGCGCCGGCATTCGCGCCAGACGCGGTCCAACTCCGATAAGAAATACTCGTAGTCGTCAAAGTGGCCCATCTGATCCTGGTTGTTCGGCGCGTATTCCTTCAGCGTCCAATAAGGCGGTGACGTCACAACCAAGTGGACCGAGGCGTCGGGTATCCAGGACAAATCGCGGGCATCGCCAAGGTGGAGGCGGTGAGCGGTGTGATCGAATGGCTCGGGCCACGCCACCTCACGGTAGTGGCGATTGGCCGTGAGCAGCGCTCGCATACCCTCGGGCGTATTGTCCTCTGGCGGCAGGCCGGGCGCGCGCCTGCTGGCTCGCGTTGAGACGTCGCTTACGAAGAGCCCGCGTTGTTGCCCGAACCCGTTTCTGGTTGCCTTCTTCAAGGGCCTCCTGTCTGACATCACCTGGCCAAATGCCAATTTGGGGGTGCTTAAGGAGATTGTACCGTTCTCTGCCTTGGGTTCGCCCATCTATTTCACTCATCGGCAGAAAACACGAGTTCCGTGCAAAATGTTTGCAGAACGGATAGCGCGAGCTGTACCGGTCAGGTGCTCTTCTAAATGAAAAGACCCGCGCCTACGCTGAACATTTCAGCCAGCTTGCGAGCTTGCTCCGCGTTGATTTTTCGTTTCTCGTTCAAAACCTCGTTGACATGGCTGCGCTGGCCGAAAACCGGCAGCAGATCGGATGGGGCCTTGCCGGAGTGCTCCATCAGGAACCGCAGGCGGTCGGCAGGCGTTGCGTTGTCCGGGGGCAACGCGTTCCGGCGGTCGTAGTCCTCGATCAGCACCCCGAGAAGATCCATCAGCTTGTCTTCTGCTGCCGTTCGGCGGCGCTTGACGAGCAGTTCGCCGAAACGCGACCGGACCAGATCGTATTGTTCGTCGTTCACGATCCGTCTCGGCAAGAGTTTCGACCAGAAGTTGTTCATATGTAGCGGCCGGCATCAAAGATTCTCCCGATTGTACCCCTGCCGACATCGGCTGCCGGAAAGTCTGCCTTACCGCCGGGAAGTGGGGCCACTCGGCGGCACGCGCGATTTCAAAGAACTGCTGGAGCGGCTTACGAACGTCAAGTCGCCGAAAGATCCCGCGCCACCCCCCGCGCCCTACCCCCGTACACCCCGAATCGGCATGGAGTGTACACGCTTCCCCGTCGCGTCGAACACCGCGTTGGCGATGGCCGGCGCGATCGCGATGATGGGGGTTTCACCCGCCCCCGCCGATTCCAGGTCCTTGCGGTCCAGCAGGATCACGTCCATCTTGGGAACGTCCCGGAACCGCGCTACGTGGTAATCCGCAAATCTTCCGTTGGTCACTTCCCCGTCTTTGAAAACGACCTCCTCCCGCAGGGCCGGTCCGACGCCCATCATGATGGCGCCTTCCACCTGGGTCCGCAGGTTGGCCGGATTCAAGATCGCTCCGCATTCGAAGGCCTGGACAACTTCCATTACTCTCGGCATGCCGCTTTCCACCTGCACCTCGCAGCACGCCGCCACCACCGAGTTCTTCTCGGTCCCGCAGGCCAGCCCGATGCCCGTGCCGGGGCGCCGCTTCTTGCGTCGTTCCGCCCAGCCGAATCGCTCGGCGGCGGCATTGAGCACGTTCCTCAACCTCTCGTTGTCCAGGTGCGCGAGCCGGAATTCCAGAGGATCCTTGCCCGCCGCTTCGGCCAGCTCGTCGGTAAATGCCTCGCGCGCAAAATTATTCGCCGTGGCGGCCAGGACGCGGTATGACCCCTGCCGCAGCGGCGGATCGGATCCGACGAATCTGACCCGCGCGTTGGGGATGCGATATGGCGTGTCCAGCGCCGACGCTCCGGAGTTGTAATTCGTGAAATCCCAGGCTGAGATGGAGTGGCCGGCGTCCAGGCCGGCCTCTACTTCGATCAGCGCGGCGGGGCGGAAGTACGCCCACATGAATTCTTCCGCGCGCGTCCATTGCACGGCCACCGGGCGGCCGGCCCCCTTGGCCAGACGCGCCGCCTCCACCGCCGCTTCCGCCGTGTGTTTGCCGCCGAAGCCGCCGCCAAAGTGAGGCACGATGACGCGCACGCGGTCGGGCGTCGCGCGAAAGACCTCCGCGAGCTGCTGGCGGACGCTGCCGGGATTGCTGGTTCCCGTCCAGACCGTCAGTCGTCCGTCCTGCCACTCAGCCACCGCGGCCCGTGGCTCCATGGGGGCGTGCTGCACATAGGCGACCTGGTAACTCGCCTTCAGCCTGCGCTGCGCTTCCGCCAAGCCCTTCTCCACCGAGCCCCTGTCTGTGCCCGAGGGCCGTCCCTGCGGGCTGGCATGCCGCTTCAGGTACCCGAACAGATCGTCGCTGGATGGCTGCTCCACGCGGTTCCATTGAGCGGTAGCCGATATCGCCTCCAATGCTTTTCGCGCGGCGAACGTAGTGCGGGCGGCGCATGCCACGAAACCGTCGTCGCGCACCGCCGTCACTCCCGGCATTTTCTGCGCCGCCGAAAGGTCCACGCTTCCCAGCGTCGCCCCGTAAGACGGCGCTCGCAGCACGCGGCCGTAGAGCATGCCCGGCCGAACAATGTCGCTGGGGAATCGATGCGCGCCGGTCACCAGGTCGCGGCCGTCCAACCGCACCTGGGGCTTTCCCAACACTTGCCAGTCCTTCGCCGGCGTAACTGCCGTCCCCGCGGGCAAAGCATCTTTGTACGCTGCGGCCAGTTCGGGCGAGCGCGCCAGGTCGCCGTAGCCGTACCGCTTGCCTGCGAACTCCACCGCGCCATCGCGCACTTCCAGACGCGCGGCATCTACTCCGAACTGGCGGCCGGCAGCGGCCAGCAGCAAGTCGCGCGCCGCCGCCGCCGACTTCCGCACCAGTGGTGCGGTGCGGGGCGTTGTGCCGCTGCCGGCGGTGCCTCCGTCATTGGGCGTCTGGCCGGTATCTCCCATCACCATGCGCACGCGGCTCAGCGGGACCCGCAGTTCTTCCGCCGCGGCCATGGCCAGTTCCGTAAGCGCGCCCTGGCCTTCTTCGATCTTCCCGCTCAGGATGGTAACGAAGCCGTCTTCTCCAACGTGCAGCCTGGTTTCGAGGGTGCCGGCGCCGGCTCCGCCTCCCCTCTGGGCATCCGACAACGGCGCCGTCGCGACAATCAGCAGACCCGCGCCCGCGATCTCGACAAATTCTCTGCGGTTCATTGGTCGCCTCCTAGCCTTTCTTCCCTGTGGAAGCCGCGGCGCGCCGCACCGCTGCCAGTATCCGGTGGTAGTCCGCGCAACGGCAAAGGTTGCCGTTCAAGCCTTCCACGATTTGCGCATCCGTGGGCTTGGGATGAATCCGCAGCAGCGCCACCGTTTCGAGAATCATGCCCGGCGTGCAGTAGCCGCACTGTAGGGCGCCTTCGTCCAGGAACGCCTGTTGCACGGCGTGAAGCTTTCCGCCCTCGGCGAGGCCCTCGATGGTGACGATCTTGCGGCCCTCGGCCGCACCGACCGGCGTCACGCAGGAGACCGTGGCCTGGTTGTCGAGAAGCACGGTGCACGCTCCGCACTGGCCTTCGCCGCAGCCGTATTTCGTTCCCGTCAACCCGAGATCCTCGCGCAATACTTCCAGCAGGGGCCGCTCGGGCTCCGTGTCCACGCTGCTGGCTCGTCCATTGACCGTCAATCGGATGGCCGCCATGTCTGAGACCTCCAAAAACAGAAATACAGACCTGAAAACAATATTACCTCCGCGCCACTTGAATTGCGATATGAATAAGGATGCATGAACTTTCGCATCATGGCCTCGCGCCACTCCGCCTTTTACAGCCCGCTGCTCTGCGCTCTCAAATTCCTTCGGGACGAGGGGCATTCAGCGACTTACAGCGTGCTCGGCGCCGGCCAGCGCAGTTACGCCCTCATCCGCGATGGCCAGGTCGATATCATGCAATCGGCGGTCTCTTCGAACTGGAACCCCAGGGAACGCGGCGTCGAACCGCTCCCCGTGCATTTCGCGCAAATCAACCAGCGCGACGGTTTCTTTCTCGCCGCCCGCCACCCCGATCCCGCATTCGAATGGAAGAAACTCGAAGGTCGAACCCTGTTGGCCGACCACGGACAGCAGCCCCTGGTGATGTTGAAGTACGCCGTCAAGCACAATAGCGCCGACTGGAAGAAGATCAAGATCGTGGACGCCGGCACGCCCGAACAGATGGCCGCCGCCTTCAGCGCCGGGACTGCGGACTACGTTCATATGCAAGCCCCGATTGTGGCCGGCGAAATCGTAACCTCGATCGGAGCAGACACGCCCCCGGTGGCGTTCAGCAGCCTGTGCTGCGCGCGCGAATATCAAAAAACCGCCGAGTACGGGGCCTTTTTGAAAGTGTTCGAGCGCGCCAGGGAATGGGTCCGCACCGCTCCTCCCGAAGAGGTCGCAGCGGCAGAAGCCGCCTTGTTTCCCGGCATCCCACCCGAGGCCCTGGCCGGTGCCGTTCGCCGCTATCAGACGCTGGGTTGTTGGGAGGGAGGGCTCGAAATCCCGCGCGATCTCTACGAACAGGCGCTAAACGTATTTCAATCCGCCGCCGCCATCGCCTGGCGCCACCGTTATGAAGAAGTGGTGGGGTGAGGAGCCCTGCCCGAGATTTGAATCAGGCCATCGCCAGAATCTTGTCCAAGGCCGCCGACACCTGTTTCAACTGGTCGGGTTGGTTCGCTCTGCGTCCGATCTCGGGCGAGATGGGTCCCTTATAGCCGACCTTGACCAGTGCGTCCATCACGGCCTTCCAGTTCACGTCGCCCTCCAGAAGGTCGGCGAAGCCCGCCTGTTGGCCGCGGCCGCCCAGTTTGAAATCCTTGAAGTGGATACGCTTGATCCGCTGGCCGAGCGTCAGAATCCAGTCCTCCGGATATCCGTACTGCATGCAGTTGCCGGCGTCGAAATGGGTCCCCACCCACAGGCTGTGGAACTGGTCGACGAACGAGCGCATTTCTAGAGGGCTTAACAGAAACTTGTTCCACACGTTTTCGGGGTTGAGGAAAACCTTGGCGCGTTCCGCGTCCGGTACGACCTTGGCCAATTCCGCGGTAAGGCGGTCCCAGGTCTCCTGAGAGCCGAACTCGAGCTTTGCGCCGCTCCCCAGGCGCACGGCGTAAAGTAGGATCGCGCCACAGTTCAAATCGCCGGCGATGGCGATGGCCCTGCGCATTGCGTCCACGCCCCGGGCGCGCACCGCGGCGTCGGGGGAATTCAAAGGATTCTGATGGAGCGGATCCGAACACCAGATGGTGGCAATCGTTATGCCCGCCTTGGCCGCGTCATCCGCCATCCGGCGCGCGTCATCGCGGCTGATGTCCAAAGGGAAATCGGCGCCGATAGAGAGTTCGATAGCATCGAATCCCGCTGACTTGGCCTGAGTGAAACACTCGGCCCGCGGCATCTCCCTGGGGAAGATGATGGAGCAGATTCCTTTCACAAATCGGGGGCTGGATTGCGCGCTGGCGGAGAACGCCGCTGCCGCCAGCGGCGCGGCAAGAACCTGACGACGTGTCATGTTGGCAAGTATGTCAGAAAGCGCGGCCAGTGGCTACCCCCGGGCGTTACCGCACCAAGCTGATACCATTTTCCTAGCCCAAATTGATGATGTCCGGTATACCAGATCAGGTGACGCAAGATCCGTTCGGTCTCTGCTATTAACTAAAGAGGGTGATATTTCGAACAAAACCGCGGGCAGCGATGCCCCAGAGCAAGGGTGATTCCAGATCCGGCAATAGCATCGGAACTTTGCTCGCCGATGCGGGAAAACGCCACAAAGACCTGATGCGCATCGTGGAAAGCGCGCCTGATGATTCTTCCAAGTCGAGAATACAACGGTCCGCCGCTAAGTATGCGAGAGCCCTGTCACGCTACCGGAACGCGGTCCTGGAACTTCTGACGGGATTCCAATCCGTAAACTCGGGCCGACCGGAAGTGAGCCCGAGGCGCAAGTGCCGGGACTCGCGTTGGCAAACCAAGCCGGACCACACCACATTGCCGAGGTGCATTCGACGGCTGAGCTAGCGATCCTTTTGATTCCGCCTGTTAGCCCAATAAACCCGCATTCGCGAGGAGACTTGCCGCCGCTCCTCGAGACCCATCGTCGTTCGCCCACGGCGGCTCTTACCCTGAATTCGCTGGGGACGGGGATTCTCGTTCTTCTGGAGTTCCTCCAATAACGCGATCGAGTGCTCCAGCTTTTCTTTTTCGGCGTACAACTCTTGAAGGGCCTTCGACAAGTCCATTTGTTTGTTCTCCTGAGAAGCGCCAAGCCCAAGACTGGCGATTCTATGTCGGACTAGACCTAAGAGCGCTGTTTCCGGTCAGAGTTTACCATCTATCCACCCTGATTCAACTGGGGGACCGGGCTCGATCTTTCGAGCCCGGCCCGCTTCCAGCGTGTGTTTCAAAAGGAAATCGCTTGCATCTCAAAAGAAATGAGCGCCTAGTTATCAGATTTGAGTATATCAGAGTTCTTGGGTAGAGTGATTTGCGGAGATGACGGAGTGGCGTACCCTGGGGTAGGTGTTAACCGACAGATGTATGCAACACCTCCAGCCGTTGGCGGATCGGATCTTCGTGCCGCCGCCGAGAACCGGTCCGCGTCCCCGTACCTGTCCTGCCCTTCCGCATATGCAGTTGGAGCAGTGGCCGCCGGAGGATATTGTCGAGAAACTGGTCGATCGCAGCCTCAGTCTGCCTTATGTGCGGCCGAAGGAGAGCCGTATGGCTCGCCCGCGAAGCCTGGCTCTTTCGTTGCCCGACGCGTTTGCAGCCGGCCCTCCCGCCGCTTTCATCGATAATCGCGAATTCTGTCATCTGCACCCGCTGCCGGAGGGCAGTATTCACCTCACCCTGCCGTACGAGATACGCCGGTCCGCCGTTGTCATGGGATGGGCGGAGCCGCACCCGGCGGTTCGCATGGGCGTCATGCCGCCAGCTCTCGTGATGGTGTACGCGCCTCGCAACCCCGAAGAACTGGCGATCGTGCTGAAGCTGATTTCGAGCTCGTATGAGTTTGCCCGCTTTGGCGCCGGCACGGCGGCGATTCGCTACGGTACGATGATGGAACGAGCGTGATCGGCGGCGTCTTCTACTTCGATTTCCGGCCCGTCCCCGAGACTGACGAGTCCCGCCTCCAACAGGCGCGCCCTCGCTGCTCGATCCATCCGATCCAGCTCTCCAGCGCCCCGGGACTGCTGATGAGCCAGGCGCCCTCCCGTTTCGATTCTCTCGACAACCAGACGCGCGCCGTATTGCCGGATGGCAGCTTCTGTTGTTGGGATGGGCGCCTCGACAATCGCGAGAGCCTGTTTCTGGCACTCAGCAGCGAGGTGAGCCGGCCGGGCTTTGACAGTGCCATGGCCGCGCTCCGGCACTACCAGGCCGAAGGAACCGCCGGTCTGCGCAACCTGATCGGCGACTGGAGCCTCGCGGTCTGGGACGCGAGGTCCAAGAGTGTCGTGCTGGCCAGCGACTACGCCGGCATCCGGCCGCTCTATTACCGCCGCAAGACGGATCGCGTCTACTGGTCTTCCTCGCTTTCCGATTTGGTCGCATGGACCGGCGCTGCTGCACTCGACGAAGAATATGCCGCCCTTTACCTGATGAGCCGGGCGGTGCCGCGACTCACGCCCTATGCCGGCATCCACCCGGTTCCGGCCGGTCATGCCGTCCGCATCTCGCCCCAAGCGTTTTCGATCGAGCCCTTCTGGCGCCTGCCCGTACATCAGGAGCTCCGTCTCGAGGACCAGCGGGACTACGAGGAGGGACTCAGAACTCTCTTTCGCGAAGCTGTTCAGGTGCGCTTGCCTAGCGGCTCGCCCGCCTGCGCGGAGCTGAGCGGCGGTCTCGATTCGTCCTCGATCGTTTGCATGAGCCATCGGCTTCTGCCGCCGCCTTCGAAACCGGTCACCTTCAGCTACCTGCACCCGGGAAGCCGCGACGAGCCCTACATTCGAGCGGTGGAGCGCGCCTGCAACCTCGAGGGAATCCATCTCGACCTGCAAGATTGCCCTCTGGTGACGGCAACTCAGGCGGGCGGGGCGGCTCCCGGCTGGTGGGAACCAAGACTGGCGGAGTTGGCACGCCGCATGGAAAGTCTCGGCGCTGGCGTGCTCCTCACCGGCCAACTCGGCGACTTCATCATGGGCAACCTGGGGGACGATTGTGAGCAGGTGGCCGACTATCTCCAACAGCGACGCTTTGGACCGGCTATGCGCGAGGCGTTTGCCTGGAGCCAGGCAATTCAGATTCCCGTCTACTCGGTCCTCTGGCGAGCCTTGCGAACAGCCTGGTTTTCCTGGACGGCTCCCATGATTTCCGATCCGTTCAGCGGACCGCCCGGCCGATTCACGAAACTGGATTCGCTGACCTCCCGAATGCGGGCGCTCGTTCCCCCCGCGGGCGCGGAGCCCGCCGGCCGCGAAGAGTGGCAGGGCGCCATGCCAAGCCGGAGGCGGCGTTTCCGCATGCTTAGCCACACCCTGCAGGGGCGCATCCTGCAGACGCCCGAGCCGTTGCAGCACCTCTCCTGGTCGCATCCTTTCGCCCACCGTCCGCTGGTGGAATTCATGTTGACCATTCCCCCCGGCCAGGTGTGCCGCCCCAATGAGCCCCGGCGTTTGATGCGCCGGGCCTTTGCCACGCTTCTTCCCCCGCCCATCGTTAACCGCAAATCCAAAGCCGTCTATGAACAGCCCTTTCGCCAGGCGCTGCTGCCACTGGCCGCGATGCTCCTCGCGGAGCCCGGAAAGATACGCACCGTGGAGTCGGGATTCGTGGAACGCGACACTCTTCTGGAACGGCTGCAGCGGTTTTCCCAGGGTCTCGACTGCAACGAGTTTCAATTGCGGCAGATTCTGTTGTTCGAGTTCTGGCTCCGGAACCGGGAACGCGGCGCTCACGCCTTCGACGGCACAACCACTTCGACCTTGGTCCCGTGCCCCGGCGAGCTGCCCACGGAAAACGCTGCGCCCATCTGATGGGCGCGTTCG
>Ga0116221_1000446_pt1 | contig 28027 bp, 20 predicted proteins | sample Sb_taG_5_FD_88965 | JGI IMG/M metagenome (GOLD analysis project Ga0116221, IMG submission 88965) | Peat soil microbial communities from Weissenstadt, Germany - Sb_50d_8_FC metaG | ecosystem: Environmental > Terrestrial > Soil > Wetlands > Peat | place: Germany: Weissenstadt | collected 2010-09-21 | reverse complement strand
GGACGGACCTGGAGCGGGAAGCGGATCGAGGGGCTGATCCTGAACGCTCGGCTGGTCCAGGGTATCTTCGACGACCTCAATCCCGCCACCATTGGCCGCTGGGCCTACCCCGACACCGGCCGCTGGGACCCTGACCGCAACACCCGGGAGTTCATCGCCGCCATGCCCGAAGGGCGAAAACACGGCCTGCTGGCTTTCACTATCAACCTTCAGGGCGGCAGCCCCGAAGGCTACTCCCAAGGCCAGCCGTGGGAAAACTCCGCCATTGATCCGGACGGGAGCCTGCGTCCGGCTTACATGGACCGCCTCGCCAGTATCCTCGACCGCGCGGATGAGCTGGGCATGGCCGCCATCGTCGGCTATTTCTACTTCGGCCAGGACCGGCGCGTGAAAGACGAGGCGGCCGTGAAGCGCGCCGTCAGTAACGCCACCAACTGGCTTCTCGACCGCGACTACCGCAACGTGCTGGTCGAGATCGCCAACGAAACCAACGTCGGGTACCACCACGACATCCTGAAGCCGGCGCGCGTTCCCGAATTGATCGATCTGGTTAAGAGCATGCAGAAGGACGGGCGGCGATTGCTTGTAGGAACGAGCTACGGCGGTGGCACCGCGGCGGCGTCCAACGTCGTCAAGACCGCCGACTTCCTCCTGTTGCACGGCAATGGTCCCGACAACCCCGATCGGATCCGGAAGATGATCCGGACATCGCGAAGTGCTGAGGGATACCGGCCGATGCCCGTACTCATCAACGAGGACGACCACTTTCGATTCCATGACGCCGACAACCACATGATGGCCGCGCTCGGGCTCTACGTCTCCTGGGGCTTTTTCGACCCCGGCAAGAGCGACTATATCGAGGGCTACCAGTGCCCGCCGGTCAACTGGGGCATCAATACGGAACGTAAGATGGAGTTCTTCGAAAAACTCAAAGAGGTGACCGGCGCGTGACCGAGACCTTTCGCATCGCGCTCCTCCCCGGCGACGGCATCGGGGCGGACGTCACCTCGGAAGCCGTTCGAGTTCTGCGGGCCGTGGAAGAAAGAACGGACGGCTTGCGCCTGGAAACCGAAGAGTTTTCCATAGGCGCGGGCGAGTACCTCAAGCACGGCGATCCGCTCCCCGAAACCGTTTTCCGGCGCCTTCCCGAATTCCATGCCATCCTCCTCGGCGCCATGGGTCTGCCCGGAGTGCGCTGGCCGGGCGGCGTCGAAATGACCCCGCAACTCGATTTGCGCGAACGGTTGGATCTCTATCAAGGGCTGCGCCCCATCTACCTCTTCCACCCCGAGGACTCTCCGCTGCGCGGCCGGCGGGCGGGCGACATCGACTTCCTCCTGGTGCGCGAAAGCACCGAAGGGCTCTTCTCGAGCCGCAAGACGCCGCGCGACCTGGCGGCCGATCGGGCCACCGACACCATGCTTATCACCCGCGCCGCCGCGGAACGCGTCATTCGCGCCGCCTTCCGGCTGGCCGAGGGCCGGCGCCGGCGGGTCACGCTGGTCGACAAGGCCAACGTGTTGCCCTCCATGGCGTTCTTCCGCCAGGTGTTCGACGAAGTGGCCGGCGAGTTTCCCGGCGTGGGAGCCGATCGCGTCTACGTCGACGCCGCCGCGCTCTACATGTTGCAGCGGCCCGAAATGTTCGACGTGATGGTCACCGAGAACATGTTCGGCGACATCCTCTCCGACCTCGGCGCGGCGCTGGTAGGTGGCATGGGTATGGCCCCGTCGGCGGACATCGGCGAGCGGCATGCGGTGTTTCAACCCTCGCACGGCTCCGCTCCCGACATCGCGGGGCAGGGCGTCGCCAACCCCGTGGCCACTATTCTCTCCGCGGCGATGATGCTGGATTGGCTCAACACATCCGCTACGCGGCGCGGCGCGCAAATGATCCACGCGGCCGTGCGCTCGGTCTTCTCCGACAGGAAGCGCCGCACGCGCGACATGGGAGGCTCGCTCTCTACCACCGAGATGGGCGATGCTATCATTGCCGCTCTGCCCCGCCGATGAAACCCCCGCCGATGAAACCCTCGCCGATGAAACAAGGTTACCGGATCTTCGACGCGCACACCCATATCGGCAAGGCGCGCCATAGCGGCCGCGTGTACACGGCCGAAGACCTCCTGCGCGACATGGACCGGTTCGGGATCGAGCGCTCTCTGGCGATCCCCTTCCCCGTGGTGGAAGATTGGCGCGCGGCGCATGACGAAATCGGAAGAGCAATTCGAGAACACCCGGACCGCCTGTGCGGCGCAGCCTCGATGGATCCGTACGTGCCGGAGGCCCTCTTTCGCGAGGAAGTCCGGCGCTGCCGCGAGAAGTACGGGTTCTGCGCGCTGAAGGTGCAGCCGCAGTACCACGGCTTGAACCCCTTCGCCCGCCGGGCCGGCTTCCTGTTTGAGACGGCGCTTGAAAACGGCATGGCCGTTATTTGCCATACGGGCTCCGGCCTGCCGTTCTCGCTGCCCTCCCTCCTCATGATGCCCGCGCGCCGCTTTCCCGATCTCCGGATCGTGGTGGCCCACTCGGGCGGCGGCATCTTTGTGCACGAGGCCATGCTGGCTGCCATCTTCTGCCCCAATATATTCCTGGAGCTCTCGAGTCTCATGCCGCACCACATCCTGGAAGTCCTTTCCGAGGTGCCGGGCGACAGGTTGATGATCGGCTCGGACCTGCCGGAGAGCCTGGATATCGAGATGGGCAAGATCCTCTCGCTCGGTATCCCGGAAGAAGACAAGCGAAGTATTCTCAGCGGCACCGCCTGCCGCCTGTTCCTGGGTGAGGACAGCTCATCATGAATCCAACCCTGCCGCTAAAGGGCGTCGCCATGGGCGCCGGCTATTTCTCGCGATTCCAGTATGAAGCCTGGACCCGCATTCCCGAAGTGACGATCGCCGCCATCTACAACCGGACGGAATCGAAAGCTCGCGACATGATGGCCGCTTACGGGATCCCGCGCTACTTTTCCGATTGGAAGGAAATGGCAAACCGCGAACAGCCGGATTTTGCCGACATCATCACGCCCCCCGAAACCCACGAAGAGATGTGCGATTTCCTTGCCGGCCGCGGCGTTCACATCATCTGCCAGAAACCCCTGGCGCCGGACTTCGAAACCAGCCGCCGGATCGTCGAGAGAGCCAAGGTTGCCGGCGTCCGCTTCATGGTCCACGAGAATTGGCGCTGGCAGCCCTGGTACCGAAAAATCAAATCCATCCGGCGGAGCGGCGAAATCGGCGAGTTCACGCACCTTTACTTCCGCATGCGCATGGGCGACGGCTGGGGCGAGCGCGCCTATCTGGACCGCCAGCCCTTCTTCCGCGATTACCCGCGGCTGCTGGTCTACGAGACCGGGGTGCACTTCGTCGACACTTTCCGTTACCTGCTCGGAGAGGTGGTGGAAGTGTACGCCAACCTCCGCCGTCTGAATCCCGCGATTCGCGGCGAAGAGACGGGGCAGGTGTTCTTCCGCTTCGAGAACGGGGCCACCGCCATCTGGGACGCCAACCGCTACAACGAAGTCGAATCCCCCTCGCCGCGCTTCACCTTCGGCGAATTGCGGATCGATGCGATGCGTGGCCACCTCACCATGGACACGGAATCGAATCTGCGGGTCAAACGGCTGGGGGAACCCGGACGCGACGTCGACTACCCTCGCGCCAACGTCAACTTTGCGAGCGATTGTGTCTATGCCACCCAGCGGCACTTCGTGGACTGCTTCCTCTCCGGGACGGAATTCGAGTCCAGCGGCGAGGACTACCTCAAAACGCTGCGCGTGGTGGATGCAATTTACGAGTCTGCCGCAAGACGCAGTTCCGTGAGTCTTCGCGGGGATCGGGGAACGGCATGAGCGCGCGCGGACATGGTTCTCCGACCGGGTAGTTCGGTGCTCCCGCAAAACCGCCTTTCTCAGAGGTGGGGCAGGCGCTTTCGCCTGCCTCGCCCGCTTGCGGGCGATTTTTTCACAGCTCCCTGACGGTCGCGGCTCTGTTACGAGTATCGCGTGCTTGCAGATAGTTACAGAGCCGCGACCGTCAGTACCTACCAAGTCAAATTCTTGCCGAAATTGGCAGAATCCGTCGGCGCCATCGGGCGTGGTTTTCTCTGCGCGCTCAGCTAACTCTGCGCTCTCAGGTTTTGACTTTGTTTTTCCCCGCGCTTTCTCGGCGCCTCCGCGCCTCTGCGGTGAGCTTGGTTTTTTCCTGTTTGGTTCCGGCTTAGCCGGGTTAGGGTAGTCATCCCCGCGGCAGATACCGCGAGGCGCCGTAGCGGTCCGGCGGACTGCCAATCGAATTCCGCGCCTTCACATCGCCATACGGATCTTCGAAGCGATTCATCATCGCCCACAACCGCTGCCGCATGTCGTCGGTCTGCCGCCGGTACTCCGGCGTGTCCACCACGTTGCGCATCTCCTCCGGGTCGCGCTCCAGATCGTACAGTTCGTCGAAATCGAAGCCATTGAAGACGTATTTGTAGCGCCGATTGATGGCGATGCGCTGCGTGTACAGAAACTCTCCGCCGTAATAGGCGCAGAGGATGTCATCCGGCCAGCCGGCGCGTTGCGGATCCTCGAATAGCGGCGCCAGCGAGCGGCCATCGGCATAGGGCATGGCTTTCGCCCCGGCCACCTGCGCGTAGGTGTGGGCCAGGTCCTGCAACTGCACCAGGTGCTCACAGCGTCCGCCGGCTTGGATGGCCGCCGGCCAGCGTGCGATCAGCGGGATGCGATAGCATTCTTCGTACGGAATCCAGCCTTTGATCCACATGTGGTGGGCGCCCACCATGTCGCCGTGATCGGTGGTGAATACCACCAGCGTGTTGTCGGCCTGCCCGGTGCGGTCCAGCGCATCCAGCACGCGCCCGATCTGCGCATCCAGTTGCTCGGTGTACGCATAATAGTGCGCCCGGCTGACGCGCACGTCCTCTTCGGTGGCCCCCGCCCAAGTTCCCGCTTCCCGGCGGTGCAGGCCCGGCTTCGCGGCGAACGTGTCGCGGAAATTCCCGGGTACAGGGATGGAGCGCGGATCGTAGCGGTCGAGGTATTTCTTTAGCGGCATGTAGGCGTCGTGCGGCTCCACCCACTGCGCCTCCAGATGCCATGGCTGCGAGCCCTTGGCGAATCGGTCCATCATGGCGATGGCGCAATCGGCGGTGTAAGCCTCGGGAGTGGCCTCCTCCGGACCTTCCCGGTAGCCCCACATGGCGAACGGCTCGCTGCCGGGCCAGCGGAAGAGTCGCGTGGCGGTCGTCTTCAACTGCCCCGGCCGCTTCTCCACGCGGTCGGGATTGTTGTTCAGCTTCGCGATGGCTCGCGGATCGCAGCCGGACACGTTGGCCACTTCATCGAAGCCAAAATCCATGGGCGTGCGCACCCAACTGCAATGCCATTTGCCGACGTATCCCTGCCGGTAGCCAGCATCGCGGAGACGCTGCGAATAAAGCACGGTATCTGGATCGAGATCGCGGTGCACCGAAGGCGCAGAGTGAACTTGGTTGTAGACGCCGTTGTGCCAGTGGTAGGCGCCCGAAAGCGTCATGGCGCGCGACGGGCAGCACACGGCCGAAGGAGTGTAAGGCCGCTCGAACAGCATCCCGGCGGAGGACAGGCGATTCAGGTTCGGCGTACGGCAGGGGGAGCGTCCGGCGATCGTGGCCCACTGCTGCTGGTCGGACTGCAAGTGGAGAATATTCGGCTGTTTCCGGCCTTGTGGCGCCGCGGCTGACACGGCCGCCGGAGTCATGAGGAATTCCCGACGATTGATCATCTGCGTTTACGATATCGCAGTTTGCCGGGGATGCTTATTGAATCGCCCTCCGAAAATTCACGATCACGCCGGAACGATCTATTTTTTCGATCCACCATCCCCATGATTCTAAACCCGTTTACTTCCATCCACCCGGAGCCGCACGACCTGTCGGCGCAAATCCGTCTGCTAGATTTAAATCAGGAAGAGATGGATTGCCCCGAGTCGTAGCGGGTAGCTTGAACTGAATCGGAGAGGAACACCACCGCCATGGAGCGGTTCTTCTCTTTTGGGGAGCATTTATGGAACCGATCAAAACAAGGGCACGAGGCGGTAGAACCAGGGGCGTCCGCCAAGATCCGGGTGACGCATATTGTAAAAACGACCCTCCAGATGCGTCACCCGATTTCCGCCTCTCTCCGCAACTCACAGAAACAGAGGAGCTTAAGACGCCGCAAATAATAATTCGACACACCCGTAATTTTGCGTCACCTGCGTCACCCAGCCTCAGGCCCCCCGGCCCCTTCCCGGGAGGCGCAAATTGTAAAAACGACCCTCTATTTGCGCCTCCCGATTTCCACATCCCTCCGCAACCCGCAGAAACAGAGGAACTTAGAACGTCATGAATAATAACTCGACACACAGGAAATACTCTCGCCCCCCGCCTCCGCCCGGAGTGGTCGCCGGGAGCGGCTTCCGCGGCTTCCCCAGATCGGTCAGGCACCCGTTTGGCCGGGCCACTTTCTCCAGCCGTGCTTCATGGTGTTACTCTCGTCTATCGGGAGGGCAAGGTGCCTGAAGTGCTGGTCCCCTTTCGCTGGCCGTCCGCCTGGACCGACCCGGCGCTGTTGCGGTTGTTTGCGGGAAGTCCGATCAACTGCCTGCTGTTCGAGAGCCTGGGCGACGCCAGGCCGGTGGTGGATGCGGCCCGCGCTACGGGCTTCGCCGCACTGGAGTGGAGCGCGCTGGCGGCGGCTCCCTTGGCCGAGGCCGATTGGGACTCCCCGGCTCCGCAGATCGCCATCACGGGACTCGCCTGGCCCCACATCAAGCTCTCCGCGCGCACGCGCGGCGCCGCGGATGCGGGCCCCACCGGCGCTCCCTGGATCGATTCCAATACCTGGGTCGCCAGGCTGGCCTCGGTGCGTGCGCCACGCCGCGCCGTTTGGCTCGGCTTCCAACTCGCCAAAGACGATCCCGTGCCGGGCGCGGCAGACTACACTATCGCGATTGCCGACTCCGCCGCTAGCGGAGCACGGTGGATGGTCTCGCTCGATGACGGCCTCGGCAAGGGATTGTCCGCCGGCAACCAGGATGCCCTGAAGACGTGGAGCGGCATTCTGGAGGCGCTCGCGTTTTTCGAAAAGCATCGGCAGTGGACCGGCTGGGAACCCGTGGGGTCGATCGGCATCCTTTCCAGCTTCGCCGGGAAGAACGAGTTCCTGGGCCAGGAAGTGCTGAATCTCGCGGCCCGGCGAAACCTCTTCTATCGCGTGCTGTATCGCGACGAAGTCCGGTCCGTACCGGCCAGCCAAAAACTGGAGGGTCTGGCGGCCGTCCTGAACGTGGACAGCGATCCTCCTTCCTCCGAGCTGAAAAACGAACTCGCCCGATTCGCCCGGTCCGGCGGCCTTCTCATTGTGCCCCGCGCGCTGGCTACTCAGTTCCTGGGCGAGAAGACCGTCCCATGCCCGGTTGCCGGATATGAGCTGCGGTCCTTCGGCAAGGGCTCGGTCGCCGCGGCCACGCGGGACTGGGACGATCCCTACTTCCTCGCCGCCGACGTGCACAACCTGGTGAGACGGCGCAACGACCCGGTCACGTTGTTCAACGCCCGATCGTTGTGGGGGCACTACTCGGCAGCTCCGGATGGCCGCGCCGCCCTGCTCCAATTGGTGGGCTTCACCAGCCGGTCCAACGAGTCGGTAAGTTTGGCGCCGGCCCGGCCCTGGCGTTCGGCAGCCATGTACACCATCGGATCGGACCAGCCCGCCATGCTGATGCCGGTGCGCGTGGAGGGCCGGATGGAGTTTCATCTGCCCGCGTTCCGATATTACGCAGCCCTGGAGTTCCAATCATGAGCCTTATGAAGGGTTACACTATGACCAACGAACCGAGAATGGATTGCCGGCTGACTCGCCGCAGGCTGCTGGCCAGCGGCGGAATGGCCGCCCTGGGCGTAGGCCTGCTGCCGCGCGCCGGCCGGGCGGTCGAGGCGCCGGCGGCTCCCGTGGCGCTGGCCCGCTGCTCGTCCTACGGTGCGGAGCTCCTGCCGACGCTGACCACCATGTTCGATCAGCTCGGCGGGTTGGGACGCCTGGTCAAAGGCAAGACCGTGGCGGTCAAAATCAACCTTACGGGCGACCCCGACTCTCGTCTGGGGTTCATCCCCATCGGCTTCACCACCTGGACGCACCCCGCCGTGATCGCCGCCACCGTGCACCTGCTGGGGCGAGCCGGGGCGCGGCGAATCCGCCTGCTCGAAAGCCCCTGGAAATCGGCCGAGCCCGTCCAGGAATATATGTCCGCGGCCGGCTGGGACCCCGGAATGTTCACCAGCGCCGCCGCCAACGTGGAGTTCGAAAACACCAACTTCCTGGGCTCCGGGAAAAAGTACAGCCGCTTCCCGGTGCCCCACGGCGGCCACCTGTTCCCCGCGTTCGACCTCAACCACTCCTACGAAGAGTGCGACGTTTTCGTCTCTATCGGCAAGATGAAAGAGCACCTGACTGCCGGCATCACGCTGTCGATGAAGAACTGCTTTGGCATCACGCCATGCACCATCTACGGCGATGGCGCGCCCCAGGACGAGGCGGGCCTGGTGCCCCTGGGAGGCCGGTTCCCCATCCACATGGGCTCCCGCCAGCCCTCGAAGTGTTCGCCCCCGGAGATCGACCCCACAAGCCCCCGCCAGGGAGGTTACCGCGTGCCGCGATGCGTGGCCGACCTGGTGGCCGCCCGGCCCGTGCATGTCGCCATCATCGACGGCATCGAATCGCAGACCGGCGGCGAAGGCATCGGCCGCAACACCCGTCACGTCACGCCGCACCTGCTGGTGGCCGGAACCAACACCGTGTGCGTGGATGCCGTGGGCGCCGCGGTCATGGGCTTCGACCCCATGGCCGACCGCGGCGCCGCGCCCTTTGAGTTCTGCGACAGCACACTGCGCCTGGCCGAAGAGCTGGGCGTCGGGACGCGCGATTTGAAGCGCGTCGAAGTGATCGGCGCACGGATCGCCGATGTCGTCTTCGATTACCGCAAGGCCGGTTTCCCGCTGCAAAGGACCGTCCCCGCCCACGACCGGCCCACCGCCCCGGTGCGGAAAGGATAGGACCCCGATGGAACGAACAACCCGCTTCACGCGCCGCGAGTGCGTCTCGCGAATTGCCGGAGGGCTCGCCTGCCTCCCCATGTTGGCGGCAACTCCTCCCGGCCATATCAAGATCACCGGCTTTGAGATCCACAAGGTCAGTTTGCGCTGGCGCGACCTGCTGTTCGTCGAGGTCAAAACCGATGCCGGCCTTACGGGTCTCGGGGAGGGTACTCTGGAAGGCCGCGAGGACGCCGTGGAAAACGAGCTCCGGTGGCTCGAAGAAAGCTACCTGGGGCGGGACCCCAGCGGCATCGAGGAGCACTGGAACCGCACTTATTACCTGCTCTCGCGCTGGCGCAATGGCCCGCCCGCCATGACCGCGCTCTCGGCCATCGACATCGCGCTGTGGGACATTGAAGGCAAGCGGCTGAACCTGCCCGTGTGGCGTCTGCTCCAGGGGCCGCTCAGGCCGCGCCTGCGCGTGTATTACACCCATTGGAACGCATCTCTCACGGGCGACAAGCGCACGCCCGCGGCTTTCGCCGAATGGGCCCGCCAGACCAGTGCCCGGGGCTGGACCGCGGTGAAATGGTCCGTCCCCATGGGCCTGCCGGAAAAGGAGCGGACCCAAAGGCTCATGCGCGAGCTCGAAGCCGTGCGCGGCGCCATCGGGAATTCGATGGACCTCGCCCTGGAAGCCAGCGAGACCTTTTCCGTCCGCTCGGCGGTGGAAATGGCCCAGGCCATCGCACCCTACAAACCGTTGTGGATCGAAGAGCCCACGCTGCGCGAATCCCCGGGAGGCTTGGGTGACGTCGCCGCCAGGTCGCCGGTGCCGATTGCCACGGGCGAAGGGCTGTTTACGCGATACGAGTTCGGCGCGCTGCTCGAGCGCAAGGGCGCCGCCATCATCCAGCCCGACGTGATGCACGCCGGCGGCATCACCGAGATTCGCAAAATCGCCAACCTGGCCGAAACCTATGGCGCCGAAGTGGCCCCGCACCAGTGCAGCGGCCCCATTGGCCACGTTGCGTCGATCAACGCCATGTCCGTCTGCCGCAATTTCCTGGTGCAGGAATGGGAATCGGCCGACGACGATCTGTATCTGGAATTGACCGACGGCAAGTATCCCGTGCAGAAAGACGGTACGGTGGCTCTTCCCGAAGGCCCTGGCTTAGGCCTTGCCGTGAATTTCACGGAGTTCAAGAAGCGCTGCCCGTACAAGCGCCGCTACCTTCCCGCCTCCCTGCCGGTCTAGTTTCTAGCTTAGTACACCGTTTCAGAAGTTCACCATCGTATCGCGGGACCGCTTGCTGACGCGCGCGGCTCTGTTCAGAGCCACGACCGTGAGGGAGTGGTCTTCTGGAGATACGAGACCGTATTTGCGAAACCGTGTACTAAGGAACTTGGTTGCGGAATCGCTGAAGCGTCGAAGGCGCCGGCCCAGAGGGCCGCACCCGTTATCGTTGCGCGCTCAGCGACGGCAGCACCGGCTGTTCCGGAATCGCCGCGCCATCCGTGCGCGGATCCGAGCCCGCGAAGTTGACCCCCCTCTTCGCGTCGCGCATGACCGCCTCGTCGTTGCCCACCGCGCCCGTGAAGCCGCGCAACGGCGTGATGATGTGGCCGCGCCGCGCCAGTTCCTGCCGGACCGCGTCCGCTATCTGCGTCTCCATCGAGACATCGCAGCCATCGAACGTCGCCTTCGTGAAGCGCGCCGGAACGCGGTTCGGCTCAATTTACTGGCTCGTCGCCGGCGTCGCCGGCGAGATTTTGGCCCCGCGCTTGGTCTTGTGCATGGTATAGTGGTTCACCAAGGGATGCTAGGTAGAAAAGACACCTTTTGCTTGGCGCGCGCCATCGTGGCTGCATGCCTGGCTCTGGTCTTATCGTTTGCTTCCCCCGTGCCGCTCGCGGCCCGATCGCTTAGCGCCGCTAGTTCATCCTGTTGCCGGAACCGCGTGCAGTGCTGCTGCCACAAGAAGAGCCCGCAACAGCCGGCCGGCCCGGCGCTTTCCAGCAGATCCTGCGGCAGCGATTGCGGCCGCCTGATGCTGGGCAACATCGGATCGAGCGGGTTCGTACAGTCCTCCTCCCGATCCTGGGCGAAGCCCATAGAGGTTCTCGGCAGGGCGCCGGTCTGCGAGTCCTCTCCGGCAGCCAACGCCGATGACCCTGCCCTGCGGCAACGCCCCCCGCCCGCTTCTTTCCTCGCGTAGCTGCCTGTTCCGTGTCCCATCTGGGGTTAGGCCTGCGGCGCTTTCCGCCCCGGGTATTGAGGAACTTTGATCCGTACTCGCGACAATCCGGCGAGGTCTTTGCTGTTCCAATTTCTGGCGGGTGGAGTCCGTTCATTCGCGGCTGGGATTCTCGCGCTCGCTCTGCTTGCGCCATTCCTGCAGGGTTTCGTCGTCCTGACGCAAGCCGGAGACTCGCCCTGCGGGACGAGCTGCTGCAAAACAGGCAGGGCCTGCTGCCGCCGATCCGGTCACAGCGACAATCGTCAAGGCCCCCAGTGGACACCCGAAACGCAATGCGCAAAAGGTTGCGGACAATCTGCGGGGCTTCCCGGTGCACCGGGCTGGAGCCTGGCCTCTGACGGGTTCCTCGCTGGTCTGGCCTTACCGGAATGCGCGTTCCCTTGCTATCTCCGGCCCGCTTGGAGCGCGTCCGGCGTCGAGTTCGCGCTTTTTGAAAGACCTCCTCCTCTTCTCGGCTAGCCATCCAGGTTAGGCCGAGCTGTTCAGTTGAGAAGATTGAGGAGGAGAGAGTGAGTTTTCGATTCTTAACGACATTTACGTTTCTGGCGCTCGGCGCAATCGCTGCTGCGGCGCAGGAATCCATTCAATATGGGAGCATCAGCGGGCGCGTCGAGGATGGGACCGGAGCGGTGATTCAGGGCGCTAAAGTCAGTGCCCGTCAAATCGACACCAACATCGGCAGCGCCCTGGTTACGGACAAGGAAGGCAGATTTCGTTTCCCTTACCTGAGTGTTGGGGAATACGAAATCAGGATTCAACAGGCGGGCTTTGCGGATGCGGTTCGCTCCGTTACCGTCGGCGTCGGGGCCGCTTATGACCTTCCGGTCGTGCTCGGAGTGGCATCGTCGCAAAGCAAGGTCACTGTCACTGGGCAAGCCGACTTGCTAGAGACGGCGCGCACTCAGGTCGCCGGTACGGTCTCGCAAGCCGAGGTGCGGTCCCTGCCGCTCAACGGACGCAACCTCCTCGACCTGGCTTTGCTGATCCCCGGAGTATCTCCCACCAACACCGCGGCCAACCAGCTTTTCGCCGAGACCTCGGCGGTTCCCGGCCAGGGGATTTCGGTCGGAAGCCAGCGGAACTTCTCCAACAGCTTCATCGTCGACGGTCTTTCCAATAATGACGATGCGGCCGGTCTGACAGGGGCATTTTATGGTCTCGATGTGGTGAACGAGTTTCAGGTGGTCACCTCGGGCGGCCAGGCGGAGTTCGGCCGCGCATTGGGCGGATACATCAACGTGGTCACCAAGAGCGGCACCAACACGGTGCACGGAGACTTATATGGCTATTTTCGCAACCAGCGGCTCAATGCCGCTAACGCACTTGCCCAGACCGCGCTCCCGATCACCCAGGCGCAATACGGAGTGAGCCTCGGCGGCCCTATCGTTCACGATCGCACGTTTTACTTCGCGAACTTCGAGCAGCGGGAATTGAACCAGTCCGGCCTCACGACCATCTCGCCGGCCAACGTAGCTGCGATCGACGCCAGGCTGATCGCTGTCGGTTACCCGGGTCCGCAGATCTCCACGGGCATCTATTCGAACCCGGTTCACAATAGCAATCTGTTCACCAAGGTCGATCGTCAATTCAGCGACAGAGACCAATTCAGTATCCGGTACAGTCTCTACCATGTGACCGCGACTAACTCGCGCGGCGCAGGCGGACTGAGCGCGCCCACGGCGTCCGCCAACCTGGACGACACCGACCAGACCGTGGCTGTCAGCAACATTGCCACGCTTTCTCCGCATTTGGTCAACGAGACCAGGGGCCAGTTCACGGACAGCAGTTTAAAGGCTCCGCCTTCCGACCCGATCGGCCCGGCCGTCAGCATCTCCGGTGTGGCTTCTTTCGGCACGCTATCCGGATCGCCCACCGCGCGGCTGAACAAGCTCGGAGAAGCGGTGGACAACCTCTCCTACCAGGCGGGCGCGCATGCGATTCGCGTGGGAGCGGAGTTCCTCTATAACGACGACACGATCACCTTCCCCCGAACGATTCGAGGCAGCTATGCCTTTTCGTCGCTGGCAAACTTTTTGACGGGAACTTATAACAGCTCGGGTTTCACCCAGACATTCAACAACAGCGTAGTGGCGCAGACGAATCCCAATATCGGTTTCTACGCGCAGGACGAATGGAAAGCCAGCCCGCGTCTGACTTTCAATCTCGGCGTCCGCTACGATCTGCAGTTTCTGCGCACCATCGCCACGCAAACCAACAACCTTTCGCCGCGCGGCGGTTTCGCCTGGACCCCGTTCGATTCGCGGAAAACCGTGATTCGCGGCAGCTACGGCATCTTCTACGACCGCATCGCCCTTCGTCCGCTTGCCAACGCCCTGCTTTCGGCCGGCAACACCACCAATGTCGCCGATCTGAGCCAGATCAGCATCAGTCTCTCGCCTTCGCAAACGGGCGCGCCCGTGTTTCCGAACATTCTCAGCAGCCTGACTCTGCCGGCCGGGGTCTTATTCAACTTCAGCACTATGGACCGGCACATGAAGCACGCGTATTCGGAGCAGGGCAGTTTTGAAATCGAGCAACAGCTCGGGGCGCACAGCACTCTGAGCGCCGGCTATCAGCACGTGCGCGGACTTCATCTCATCGCCTCCGTCAACCAGAACGTGCCCACTTGCACCGCCGCCGGAAGCAACAACGGATGCCGGCCGAATCCGAATTACGGCAATGACAGCCAGTATTCCTCGCTGGCCGACTCCCACTACGACGGTTTGCACGTCTCTTTTGTGGAACGGCCCGTCGCCTGGGGCAGTTACCGCATTTCCTACACCTATTCGAAGGCTTTCGATAATGTCGGCGAGTTCTTCTTCAGCGCTCCGATCAACAACTTCAACATCTGGCAGGACTACGGCCGCTCCGATGACGATCAGCGGCACCGCCTGGTGTTCGAAGGTACGATTCATTCCGCGACGGGCAAGGCAAGCTCCACCTGGGAGCGCCTCAGCCATGGCTTTCAACTGACCGCCATGCTCCAGTATTATTCGGCGTTGCCGTTCAATATCACGACGGGGGCCAACACCATTCAGGGCACCGGCGCCCGGCCCACGATCAATGGGGTTTTCATTAACCGCAACGCGGGATCCGGGTTCGATACTTTCAACGTGAACGCCCGGCTGAGCCGCAGTTTCCAGATTACGGAGCGGCTCAAGCTGGAGGGCATGGTCGAAGGCTTCAACCTCGGTAATCACGTCAACGGTGTGACCCTGAACGGCGTGTTCGGCACGGGGGCATACCCAACCAATCCATCGCCCACATTCGGCCAGATCACTGCCGTCAACGATTCCCGATCACTGCAACTCGCTCTGCGGTTGCGTTTCTAAGGAGCGGCCATGATCCCATTCGTTCTCTCTGCGATGTTTGCCGCGCACCTGGGCCCCATGGGCCCGGATGCTCCGGCGCGCGAGCCGCAGATCGCGGCTAACTCGTCCACGGTGGCGCTCGCGTTTGGCGCGGGCAAGGCGATCTACTTCAGCCAATCCAGCGATGGCGGCAAGACGTTTTCGCCGCCCGCCAAAGTCGCCGATGCCTCCATCCTTCCGTTGAGCCGTCACCGCGGCCCCCGCGTCGCACTCTCCGGAAACACCATCGTCGTCACCGCGGTCGCCGGCAACAAACCGGAAGATGGCCCCCACGCCCATGGCCTGCCTTCCGATGGCGACCTTTTCGTGTGGCGTTCGAGCGACGGCGGGAAAACCTGGTCCAAGGCGAAAGCGATTAACGACGTCCCCGGCGCCGCCACCGAAGGCTTGCACGCTCTTGCCTCCGACGGCAAGGGTACGCTCTTCGCCGCGTGGCTCGACAAGCGCGGCGCCAAGGGTACCAAGTTGTTCGCTGCCCGCTCCACCGATGACGGCGCCACCTGGTCGAAGAACGTGCCCGCCTATCAATCGCCCGGGGGCTCCATCTGCGAGTGCTGCCACCCTTCAGTAGCGTTCGACTCCGGCGGCAGGCTCCTGGTGATGTGGCGAAATTCGCTGGGCGGTGCGCGCGACATGTACCTCGCCACCTCGCGCGATGGCGTGACCTTTTCGGCTCCGGAGAAACTCGGAACCGGCTCGTGGAAGCTCAACGCCTGCCCCATGGACGGGGGCGGACTCGCCGCATCGTCCGCGAAGATCCTGACCGCGTGGCGGCGTGATGGAGATATCTTCCTGGCCGAGCCCGGCCAACCGGAGCGTCAAGTCGGCACCGGTAAGGATGTCGCGCTTGCGCTCAGCGGAAACCGGGCGTACGCATTGTGGACCGACGGTTCGAAGCTCGAAGCCTGGAATGACGGCAAGTTGGAAGTCCTTTCTGGCGCCGCGGCGTTCCCCTCGATCGGCAGTCTGCCGGAGGGCGGCGCGCTCGCCGCGTGGGAGGAAAACGGCGCCATCCAGATTCGCCGCCTGCCATAGCGTCTAAGTCTGAGCCTTGTGAGCACCACCAAGACCATTTCGGCTACGAAGAGCGCGGTCGGCGCGTTGCTCGCGTTGGCACTGCTGACTCCGTTTCTGTACGGCTTCGGTCCGCTCCTCCAGGGCGGCCGCTCCGATTGCGGCATGAGTTGCTGCAAGAAGGGGCAACGCTGCCGCCGCCCGTCCGGACTCCCGGAGAGTGAGAGCGGACCTGGTTGGACCGCCGCACCTGCCTGCCCGAATGGCTGCGGCCAGTATCCCGGCTCGCTCACGCCGCCCCTCGCAACCGCGGCCGCCGGCCTCGCGAAGATCAGTCCCGCTGCGTCTACGGCCCCGCTCGAACCCTGCTCCGGTCCGCGGCCCGATCCAGCCGGGATCGGGCTCGCGCTCTTTGCACGCCCGCCTCCCTCGCTTTGACCATCGCGCAGTTCCGTTAACCCCGACCCGGCGGCGCGCCGGCGGGCGTCCTGTGGCACTCGATTCGTCAAAGGAGATTTCTCATGAAACATACGGTATTCTCGATTTTGCTGGCCGCTCTTCCGATTGTCGGAAGCGGCGCATGGGCGGCCGACCAAAAGGTGGCTGTCCGCTTCCAGGCCATGGTCGGCAGCGAGAAGTTCTCTTGCGGCCGGACGTATTCGGGAATTGGCACGACCGCGTCGAAGCTCTCCCCGCGCGATTTCCGTTTTTACGTTCACAACGTCACGCTGATCGATGACACCGGCAAAGCCGTCCCAGTACTACTCGATCAGGATGGAAAGTGGCAGTTAGACGATGTAGCGTTGCTCGATTTCGAAGACGCTACCGGCGGCTGCGTGAATGGCACGCCCGAGATTAACGACCGGAGTGCCGGCACGGTTCCCGAGGGCCACTACGTCGGCCTGCGCTTCACGCTCGGTGTTCCATTCAACAAGAACCACACCGACCTGACGGCCCAGCCCCCACCCCTGAACCTCACCGCGCTGGCCTGGGTCTGGAACGCGGGCCGCAAGTTCGCCCGCCTGGATTTTTCCAGCACCGGCATGCCGCGCGGGTTCGCCATCCATCTCGGCAGCACCGGATGCACACCCAATGCCACCAAGACCGCTCCCCCCGCGCAGTGCAGCCAGCCGAACCGGGCCGAGATCGATCTGCCTGGATTCGATCCACAAACGCAGGTGGTGATCGTGGACCTGGCGGCGCTGCTCAAGGATTCCAATATCGACACCAATCAAGCGGGGACCGCCGCCGGATGCATGTCCAGTCCGGATGATGCCGATTGCGCGCCGGTGTTCGCCAACCTGGGATTGCCCTTTGCCGGGAGTCCGGGCGGCAAGCAGTCCTTCTTCCGTGCCGGCTCTTCGTCCGAATCCAGCCGCTCCGCGGCGGCGGGGAACTGAGAGCGGCGATGCGGGCTGTGATGATCTTGGTCTGTTTCGCGCGCATGCTGTGCCATGCTCACGATGCCCATGGACACTCCAATGCGCCGCCCGAGGCGCGGTTGTTGAAATCGCCCATTCCCGCGAACGATGAGAACGCCGGCGCCGCGCAGCCCATCTACCAACGGCTCTGCGCTTCCTGCCACGGCGCCGATGGCAAAGCGCGAACTCCTGCAGCCGGCAGACTGCCGGTACGGCCCACCGACCTTGCCGGCTACATGATGGAATCCATGCGCGACGGCGAAATCTTCTGGATCATCGGCAACGGCGCGGGGCAGATCATGCCGCCCTTCGCCGCACAACTCGACGAGACCCAGCGCTGGCAACTCGTCCAGTATGTCCGCCGGCTCAGGCTGCATCAGAGATCCGTGGAGAAGGAAAAGCTCGGACCCTACGAGTGGAACCTGCCGCCCGGCTTTCCGCTGCCCAACGTTCCGCCCGATAATCCCATGACCAAAGAGAAGGTGGAGCTGGGCCGTTACCTCTTCTACGACAAGCGGCTCTCTCTCAACCAGACCCAATCGTGCGCCACCTGCCACCGCCAGGAGCGGGCCTTTACCGACGGCCGTGCGCGCGGGCTGGGCTCTACCGGCCAGCTTCATCCGCGCGGACCTATGAGCCTGGTGAACGTCGCCTACAGCCCCGCGCTCACCTGGGCCAACCCGCTGCTGCGTACGCTCGAGGCGCAGGCGCTCGTCCCGATGTTCGGCGACAATCCCATCGAGCTGGGCATGACCGGCAAAGAGGATCTGCTGCTGCAGCGCCTCGCGTCCGACGCGCGCTACCGCAGGCTGTTCGCGGCGGCCTTCCCGCTGGACCCCAAACCGTTCACCGTTCTTGCCGTCACCCAAGCCGTCGCCAGCTTCGAACGGACCATCCTTTCGGGCGATTCGCCGTATGACCGTTACCGCAATGGCGACGACCCCCAGGCCATCTCCGAATCGGCGAGGCGCGGCGAAGCGCTGTTCTTCAGCGAGCGCCTCGAATGCTTTCACTGCCACGGCGGTTTCAACCTGACCGGCACGGTCGACTACCTGGACAAAGGCTTTGCCGAGGTCGAATTTCACAATACCGGCCTCTACAACCTGAAGGGGAAATTCTCCTACCCGCCGCCCAACCTGGGGCTCTACGAATTCACCCGCCAGGAGGAAGACATCGGCAAGTTCAAAGCGCCCACCCTGCGCAACATCGCGGTTACCGCGCCGTACATGCACGACGGCAGCGTCAAAACGCTGGAGGAAGCGGTAGACCACTATCGCTTCGGCGGCCGCACCATCAAGACCGGCCCCAACGCCGGCGTCGGCTCGGAGAATCTGAACAAGAGCGAGTTTGTCAAAGGCTTCGAGCTCAGCGCCCAGGAGAGGGCGGATGTGCTTGCCCTCCTGAGATCGCTGACGGACCGTACGCTCCTGACAGACCCCAGCCTTTCCGACCCCTTCGTTGCGGCCACGGCGCGGTCCGCGCCGCAACCACCTCGTTACACCCTGCACGGCCAAGTGGTCCACGTCTACCTCGAGGCCGGCGCGGTCACCCTTTACCACGACGAAGTTCCGGGCTTGATTCGGGCCATGAAAGCGCCGTACACGATGGAGTTTCTGGTCCTTGACAAGGAACGCCTGAAGGAGCTGAAGCCGGGACAAACCGTAGCCGGCTTCGTGCGCCGTCAAGGCGCCGATTACGTTCTGTACAATGTGCGGGCGGAGCCGGCCGCGGCTAACCTCCCGGCGAAGAAAGGAGAACGATGACACGACTTTATGCGGAGCGCTTGCGAGTGATCGGGACTCTGCTCGTTGTTGCGGGGATGGGACGGGCGGATCGCCCCCCAGTGCAACAGCCGCAAAAAGGGGCGGCAGAGGCGCCACCGGTGAGCATCCAGTTGCGTCAGGCGGAGGAAGACTATCGGCGTGGTTTGCAGGCGGCCGATGGAATTGACGGGCCGCGCGACTATGTTGTGGCGGCGAGATACTACCGAAAAGCGGCCGAGAGTGGTTACGTCCCGGCGCAGTACAACCTGGCGTTCCTCTATGAGAACGGGCTGGGCGTCCAGCAGGATTTTGCCCAGGCCGCGGCCTGGTATCGCAAAGCCGCGGAACAGGGCGACCCGGAGTCTCAGAACAATCTCGGCGTTCTCTATTCCACGGGCCAGGGCGTGCCCCTGGATGAGGCGGAAGCTGTCCGGCTGTATCGCCTGGCGGCGGCGCAGGACGACTTGGAAGGACTGACCAACCTCGCTTCCATGTACCTCGAAGGCCGAGGCGTGGGGCGCGACACCGCTCAGGCATTTCAACTCTTCGCGAAGGCTGCCGGGCGCGGTTATGCCGTGGCCCAGAATAACCTTGCTTTGATGTATGCCAATGGCGAAGCCGTCAAGCGCGATTACATCAGGGCGTACGCCTGGCTCGACATCGCCGCGGCAGAGGTGCCGAAGGCTGCCCAGGTGCGGGACGCGATCGCCAAGGAGATGACTCCCGCACAACTCACCGAGGCACGGCAGCTCGCGATTCAGAAACGCAAAGAACTGGCAGAAAAAGGAGGGAAGACCCAATGATTACACGACGAACGTTACTGGAACTGGCGACCCTTGGCGCGGCAGCCGCCGCGGCGCGGGCCGCCGAGACGCCATTCGTATTGCCCAAGCTCCCTTACGCCTACGATGCGCTGGAGCCTTACATCGACGCGCAGACGATGCAGATTCATCACGACAAGCATCACCAGGCATACGTCGACAACCTCAATAAGGCGGTTGGGACCGATCCGGCGCTCGCCAAACTGAGCGTGGAAGAGTTGCTGCAGCGCCTGGATACACTGCCCGCGGCCATTCGAACGCAGGTCAGAAACCAGGGCGGCGGGCACGCCAATCACTCGCTGTTCTGGCAGACGCTCTGCCCCGCATCGAAGAGCGGCAAAGCGGGCGGCCGGCTCGCCGCGGCTTTAGACCGGTCGTTCGGCGGCCAGGAGAAGTTCGAGGAAAAGCTCCAGGCTGCGGCAATGGGCGTTTTCGGAAGCGGCTGGGCATGGCTATCCGTGGACCAGGGAAAAAATCTCGTTCTCGATTCCGCCCCCAACCAAGACAGCCCGCTGCTGGCCGGCAAGCGCCCGCTGCTGGGCATCGACGTCTGGGAGCACGCCTACTACCTCAAATACCAGAACCGTCGCGCCGACTACCTGAAGGCGATTCTAAACGTGATCGATTGGAACTTCGTCACGGCCCGTTACGAAGAGTCGGTCAAATGACCAGTATGGCCGCATACAAACGGCTCGGGAGTACTCGGCGGCATCTCGTTGAAGACCTCTGTGATGAATCTGAAAGGAAAGGAAAGGACTACCGCTATGACGAAGAAGATTGTTTTACCTGGTGTGCTGGCATTGGGCTTTGCGCTCTGCCTGGTTGCTCAAAACGAAGCTGACTACCCTGGATGGATGAAGGACATTGCTGCCACCAGAGGCAAAGTAACGAAGGGGATCGCGGCCAAGCAGAACACTGATGTCGCCACAGACGCCGCCCATCTTGCCGATCTGTTCAAGCAGGTGGGCGCCTTCTGGGCAGGGCGAAAAGTCAGTGATGCCGAGACCATTGCGACGAACGCTGAAACAGCGGCCAACGACCTAGCCGCCGCTGCAAAGGCTGGAGACGAGGCCAAAATGCAGTCTTCCCTTCAAGCGGTCAACGGTGCTTGCGGCGCCTGCCACATGGCCCATCGCGAGGGGTCGGGGGGCAATTTCAAAATTAAGTAAGTCGTGTACGGATCCGGTCAAACGATCGGCACGGCACAAATACGGCCGGGCGCGGGACGCGCGGCGAAGTCGTAAAACTCGTCTACCTCTGCGCGCTCAGCGCCGGCAGCACCGGCTGTTCCGGAATCGCCGCGCCATCCGTGCGCGGATCCGAGCCCGCGAAGTTGACCCCCCTCTTCGCGTCGCGCATGACCGCCTCGCCGTTGCCCACCGCGCCCGCGAAGCCGCCCAACGGCGTGATAACGTGGCCGCGCCGCGCCAGCTCCTGCCGCACCGCTTCCGCGATGCGCGTCTCCATCGAGACGTCGCAGCCATCGAACGTCGCCTTGGTGAAACGCGCCGATTCCAGCGCCATCTGGACGTTCATATTGAAATCGACGATATTGGCCACGAACTGCGCGTGAGCCTGCGACTGGTTCCATCCGCCCATGATGCCGAAACCGATCGAGATGTCTCCCTTGCGCATGAACGCGGGAATGATCGTGTGCAGCGGCCGCTTGCGCCCGGCGAGCGAGTTCGGCTTGCCAGGTTCGAGGTCGAAACCCGACCCGCGATTGTGAAACGAGAAGCCCGCGCCGGGCGCCACCATGCCGGTTCCGTACCCCGCGTAGTTGCTCTGGATCAAAGAGACGATGTTCCCGTCTTTATCGATGGTCGACATATAAATGGTCTCGTGGCCGTGCGCGTCCAGAGTCTGGTTGATCTCGGAGGGCAGAACCTTGCAGGACGCCTTATTCATGTCGATCAGCGCGGCGCGGTTTTTGGCCAGATCTTTCGAAAGCATCTCCGCCACCGGCACTGGGCCGAACCGCGGATCGCCCACATAGCGCGCCATGTCCGCGTAGGCCAGTTTCTTGGCTTCGATCATCACGTGCAGCGCGGCGGCGGAGTTGTGGCCGTAGTCCTTGAGCGGAAAGTTCTCCATGATGTTGAGCATCGAGAGTGCCGCGACGCCTTGCCCGTTGGGAGGCAGCTCGTAAACCTGCCAGCCGCGGTAGGTAGTCGAGATCGGCTCGACCCACTCCGGCTCGAACTCCGCGAAGTCCTCGAGAGTGTGCGCGCCTCCCTGCGCCTGCAGGAACTTGACCAGCGTCTCGGCCATCTTGCCCTTGTAGTAGCCGTCGCGGCCCTTGGCGGCTACCTGCCGAAACGATTCGCCGAGCGCCGGATTCTTGAAGACGTCGCCCAATTGCGGCCGGGTGCCGCCCGGCATGTAGGTCTCCTTGTATCCCGGCTGCTTGAGCAGGGCCTGGCTGATCCAGGCGCGCGACCCGATCTCGGGCAGCGGAAATCCGTTCTCCGCGTAGAAGGTGGCGGATGCCAGCAGCTCCGGAAACGTCTTGGTGCCGAAGCGGCGGCGCAGCGCGTCCCATCCGGCCACGCAACCCGGCACCGTGATGGCATGCACGCCGATCCGGTCGAGCTTGTCGATCCCCTTGCTCTTCAGGTAGTCGATGGTGAGCGCCTTGGGTGTCCAGCCGCTCGAGTTCAGCCCGTAGACCTTCCCCGTCTTCGCCTCGTAAACGATGGCGAAGAGGTCGCCGCCCATTCCGTTGACGTAGGGCTGGGTGAGGCCCAGCACCGCGTTGGCCGCGATCGCGGCATCGATGGCGTTGCCTCCCGATTCCAGCATCTTGGCGCCGGCTTGCGAAGCCAGAAACTGGGACGTGGCGACGATGCCAAAACGCGTCACGATCATGGAGCGCGCCTGCTCGCGCGGTGGCGGTTGCGGGGCGGCGGGCCTGGCGGGAGCGGCAGGGGGGGCATCGTCCTGCGCGAAAACAGCCATGGAAATAAGCAACGCGGCGGACAGCAATTTCATAGCGGGAGTGTATCACAATGCGGCTTCGCCGCAAGCTTTCAGCGATCGGCTTGTCGGCGGTCGGCTTTCAGCCCTCAGCCTTTCGCACCCTTGGCTATCACTTGACCTCCACGGTCTGCCCTTGGTGCGGTGTTGGCGGCATGCCTTCCTCGAGATATTCGATCACCAAGCCGGTGCGGCCGCGCCCCCCGGCCCCATCCCGCCGTTTGCCGGTAACCCTCGGGCGTTCGCCGATTCGCGCGGGATTTCCTCCACGCCCCGCCGTACGCTGAGTTCATGGAACCAGAGTTTGATCGTAACTATCGAGCGCATTCCCATACGGTTCACACCAATGCGGGTCTGATCCCCGGCCTCATCCTGGTCGGCATCGGAGCGCTCTTCTTCCTCAACAACCTCCACATTATTTATATCCAGGAGTGGATGGCCTACTGGCCGGTGATTCTGATCGCCATCGGCATCGTCAAGCTGGTCGATTCCAACTTCACCGGCGGCCGTGTTGCCGGCGGAGTTCTGCTCGGATTGGGCGCGATCTTTCTCGCCCAGTCGCTCGGCTTCTGGCAGATCCGTATGCGTGATATGTGGCCCCTGATCCTGATCGGTCTCGGCCTGCTGATGCTGTTTCAACGGGCCCATTTGCACGCCCGTCTGGCGAACGGACCAGTCACGCTCACCTTCAGAGCCAACACCGCGAGCAACGCCAACACCGTCAAAATCGACGCCATCTTCAGCGGCGGCAAACGCGTCATGAACACCCAGGATTTTCAGGGCGGAGAGATCGCAACCATCTTCGGCGGTATCGAGCTGGACCTCCGCCAGGCCGGGATGACGGCCGAATCAGCGGTGCTGGAGATCAACGCTATCTTCGGCGGCGTGGAAATCAGAATCCCGCAGGCCTGGAGCGCCGTCGTCGAGGGGGTCGGGATTTTCGGAGGCTTTGGCGACAACACGCTGCAGCCCGACCCTCGGGCGCCCGGGGTGAAGCGTCTCATCGTCAGGGGCGCGGCGGTCTTCGGCGGCGTAGATGTGAAAAACTGACCGCCATGCATCCGATCCTGGCATCGCGCCGGCGGCTGCTCCTCTACCTGCTGGCTTGGACCCCTATCCTGGCGCTGCTCTGCCTGTTGACCTGGGCTTCGGGCGCCGCCGCGTCCTGGATCGATACGGCCGCGGTCCTCGCGCCCGCATGCGGCATCTACGCCTTCGCGTGCCTGTCGCCATGGTATATCGCCCGCGTACAGCCCTTGCGGCTCTCCAACCTTACCGGCTTGATCACCACGTACACAGGCGCATCCCTGGCCGGCGGGCTGTTGCTGGTGGGCAGCGCCCGGTTGGCCGCCGCTGTAATCGATAAGCCCGCGCCGCAGTGGCCGCTGCTGTTCGGCATGGGCGCGCTGCTCTACCTTCTCTCGGTGGGCTCTCACTACACCACGCTGGCGTTGGCCGCATCGCACCACGCCGAGCGCCGCGCCGCCGAAGCCCGCACCCTGGCCCGGGAAGCTGAATTGCACGTCCTGCGCATGCAGCTCAATCCGCACTTCCTGTTCAACAGCCTGCATTCCATCAGCGCCCTGGCCACGGCGGACGGGGCGCGCGCCCGGGAAATGTGCATCCGGCTGGCGGATTTTCTGCGCAGCAGCATGGGACTCGGCGACCGCGAATCCATCCCCCTGCGCGACGAGCTGGCGCTGGTCCGCTGCTATCTGGACGTCGAGCAGGTGCAGTTCGGCGAGCGCCTGCGCGTGGAATCCGAGATCGATCCTGATTGCGACGGCTGCGCGGTTCCCGCCCTCTTGCTGCAACCGCTGGTCGAGAATGCCGTGAAGCACGGCATCGCCGGCCTGGTGGAGGGCGGCTCCTTCCGCCTGGCCGCGCGCCGCGTCGCAGCCGGCGTCTCCATCACGCTGGAAAACGCTTTCGACCCCGAAACGTCCGCGCAAGGCAGCATGGGGCTGGGGCTGGCGCACGTGCGACGGCGGCTCCAGGTTCGTTACGGGGCGGAAGCGGTCTTCGACGCCGGTCCTCACGCCGGCGTCTACCGCGTGGTGTTGCGCTTCCCCTGCGAGTCTATCTGAGCCACCGGACCGATCTGCACCGGCGCGGGGACTCTCTCATCATTCTTTGGTTTCGGTGCCGTCCGGCTTTACCAGCACCTCATGCTTCTTTCCGTTCTTGCCGGTGTTAGGATGCTTCGTAGAAGGTCTGGCCGCCCCTGGTCACGATTTCGACCATGCCGAGCTTTCCGCCCGCGGCCTTCTTCTCGATTCCGGCCCGGGCGGCGGGAATGGCGTCGAGCGTGGTCTCTTCCTCCACCACAACCAAGTTGCCTTTCGTGTCCACGTTGAAGTCGCGGGGCTTACCGTTGAGCACGGTTTCCACTTCGTACTGGGTTACGCCCTTTTCGGTCTCCCTCCCGATATTCCGGATCTCGGCGCCCTTGGCCTGGTCCTGAACTGTCTTCTGCACCGCCGGCGGAAGGTCCTTAACGGCGAGCTTCTTGTCGGCGGTGGTAGCGACCGCGGCCAGGACGGCAAGGGCTAGAACGATCAGTTTGACGCTTCGCGGGGCGGATGTGCGGGTCACGAAATCTCCTTGGAAAGCCACTTTCCATGGTATGCCGGAAACCTCAAGATTCGTTGAGGGTGGGCACCGGGGGCCTTCACTCATCCCGCAGGGCGACCGTGGGGTCGAGGCGCGCGGCGCGGCGGGCGGGGAGATAGCTGGCGGCCAGGGCCACCAGCGCGAGGGTGGCGGCGGCCATGAGGAACGTCGGGGCGTCGTACGGTTTTAAGCCGTACAGTAACGCACTGGCGGTGGTGGCTGCGGCCAGCGATACTACCGTTCCGGCGAGCAGGCCGGCGCCCAGCAGCATCGCGCTTTCGCGCAGAACCATCGCCAGGATCTCCCGGCGGCACGCACCGAGGGCCATGCGGATCCCGATCTCGTTGCGACGGCGAGCCACCATGTAGGAGATCACGCCGTAGAGGCCGATGGCCGAGAGAAGGCCCGCCAGCGCGCCGAAGCAACTGGAAAGAATGGCCATCAATCGCTCGCGCAGGAGTGAGTTGTAAATCTCGGTCTTGAAGACGCGGAACGAGTAGCGGATGCCGGGATTGACTTCCTCCAGCGCGCGTCTCACGGACGGCACCAAGCTATCCAGCGGGATGCGGGCGTGGATGATGAGCTGGTCACCTAGGGAGGGACCCGGGTCCTGGGACATAGGCATATAGATCACCGGCATGAAGTCCTGGCGAAGTTCGTTGTACTTCATGTTATGCACCAGCCCGACAATTTCATAGAGGGTTTCCGGAGTGCTGGGTGTGGCCTCGACCCAAAACCGTTTGCCCAGCGGATTGCCGCTGGCGGTGAAGCGATTCACCCATGCCTCGTTGACGATGGCGACCTTGAGCGACGCCACTGTATCGCGGTCGTCGAAATCGCGGCCCAGGAGCAGCGAGCTTCCGAGGGTTTTGAAATAGTCTGTTCCCACTTTATTGAATAACGAGACCTTGCCATGGGCCTCGTCGGAACCTTCGAGCCACACACGGTTGTCGGTACCGCTGCCGCCGATCGGAACATTGGTCACATCCGCGGCAGCATCCACTCCGGGGACGGAACGCAGGCGCTCCACGACGGTGCGTTTGAGAGCCAGGCGCCGATCGGGCGGCAGGTCCAGCCGGGCGAAACTCAGTCCGGTGATCAGAATGCCGTCCTGCCGAAACCCGGTCTGCACGGTCAGGAGGTTGTGCAGGCTGCGCACAAACAGAAGCGCGCCCACCAGGAGCACCAGCGAAAGCGCCACCTGCGAGACCACCAGTACGCGGCGCAATCCAAAGCGCTCGCGGCCGGCGGTCATGCCGCGGCTCCCGGCTTTGAGCACTTCGCCCGGAGAACGGCGCGTGGCGCGCAATGCCGGAGCCAGTCCGAAGAGCAGGCAGGTGAGGATGGCGAGCAACGCGGTGAATGCCAGCACGCGCCAATCCTGGTGCAGGTCGACGAAAATGGAACTGCCTTCGGTGCGCAACAGGGACACCAGCAGGCGGCTGAGGTTGGGCGCGAGGAACAGGCCCAGACCGGCGCCCGCGAAGGCGATCAGAAGGCTTTCGGCCAGCAATTGCCCGATGAGCCGGGGCCGCGAAGCGCCGATGGCCAGGCGCACTGCAATCTCGCGCTCGCGGGCGCTGGCCCGCGCGAGCATCAGGTTGGCGAGATTGGCGCAGGCGATCAGGAGCACCAGCCCGGCGATCGATAGGAGGAGCCACAGCGGGTTTGAGTATTGTTCGCGCAATCCGGAGACGCCGGTGCCCGCGGGCAGCGCTTGTAGTTGGAAGGCGAGGTAGCCCTTGACGCTGACGGGCGGATAGTTGGGAGCCAGCGAGGCCGCAAATACGGCCGCGGAGATGGCGCGCAGGTTGGCGCTAGCCTGCTCGATCGACCAGCCGGGTTTGCGGCGCCCCATCACCGTGAGCCACCAGGTGGTGCCATCGTCCAAGTGGGTGCTGGGGCCGCGCAATGCCGCTTCCGAGCAGATGGGAAGCGCGATATCGAAGATCTGGCCGACGTCGAGACCGTAGAAACTGGCGGGCGTGACGCCGATAACCTCGACCGGGTGGGCATTGATCCAAACCTTGCGCCCGAGGGCGGAAGCCTCGCCGCCGAACTCGCGCTTCCAGAAGGCGTAGCTGATGACCGCGCCGGGAACGCCGCAGCCGCGCCGGTCGTCGGCAGCGGTGAAGAGGCGGCCAAGGATAGGTTCGACTCCCAGGACCGGGAAGAGGTCGCCGCTGACCCAGAGGCCATATCCGAAGCGGGCTTCACCGCTGGGAGCAATATTGAAGCGCTCGTCGGCCCAGGCAAACGCGCCGGAGAACGCTCCCTGGCGGGCGCGAATCTGCTCCCAGACGGGATTGCTGAGGGCCGAAAAACCCCGCTGGAAGTTTCCGCGGGCGTCTTCCATGCGGCCCGTGAAGCTCACCTCGGCGAGATCTTGCGGGTCCTTCACCGGCAGGGTGCGCAGGCGAACGGCATCCACCAGTTGGAAAATTGCTGTGTTGGCGCCGATGCCGAGGGCCAGGGACAGGACGGCGACGGCGGTGAACGCCGGGCTCTTCAAGAGCACGCGCAGACCGTAGCGGAGATCGCGCCAGGCGATATCGAGCGCGAAGACGCCGCGGGCATCGCGGGCTTCCTCTTTCACCTGGTCGAGGCCGCCGAAATCGAGCCGGGCACGGCGCGCGGCTTCTTCGCGAGCGCCGCCGGTTTGCAGGTGCTTTTCGACCTGGCGATCGAGATGAAAGCGCAGTTCTTCGTCGAGCTCCCGTTCGACGCGGTT
>Ga0116221_1000441_pt1 | contig 28327 bp, 21 predicted proteins | sample Sb_taG_5_FD_88965 | JGI IMG/M metagenome (GOLD analysis project Ga0116221, IMG submission 88965) | Peat soil microbial communities from Weissenstadt, Germany - Sb_50d_8_FC metaG | ecosystem: Environmental > Terrestrial > Soil > Wetlands > Peat | place: Germany: Weissenstadt | collected 2010-09-21 | reverse complement strand
TCGAAGAGATACTTGGCCATGTTGTCCCCCTTGGCTTTGCTAAATGTGTAACGCCGGCTCGAACGTGCAGCGCACAAATTCGAGCACTGGTAAACATTATGCGCGTTCCGCGCATGAAGACCAGGCTGGGAGAGCGTACTTGCCCTGTTCCCTTTGACCCTACCACGTCTTATGTTTGGTCTAGGTGTGTCACCGGTCAGCCGAGCATCTGGTTTTGTATTGTCTGATCGGCGGGAATCGACCGACCGCGAGCACTTATAGGTAGGCGGCCGCTTTCAGGACGTGCAAGTTTCGAACCCGATGACACGAGGCCCTGCCGAATGAATTTGCGATTATAGGAACGCGTTGCTCTTGGATTCACCACAGTCTCGAGAGCGGTTTGCGGCATCGAGAAGTCGAGAAAGGCCAGGCCACAAACGTCACCGGTATTAAGCCTACTCGCAATTTGCAGGTCCTCGCGGGCCGACCCGCGTTAGCCCACCGACTGCGACACGGTCAGAGTATCAAACGTGTCGGGACGTACTATGGTGGCCCGTGAGAATGTAGTCCCGGCAGGCGTCCACGGCATCGGCATCTAGCAGACGACCGGCCATCGCCTGCAACTCGCCGAGCACAAAGTCCGGCAGAAAGGCGACGCGATAGCATCGGTTGGACGTCATCGCCTCGAACACGTCGGCAACGGCAAGGATTCTCGCCTCCAGCAGAATGCTCTCGCCGGACAGACCGCGTGGATAACCACTGCCGTCGAGCCGTTCGTGGTGCTGGAAAATAATCTCCGCCACGGGAAAGGGAGCCTGAAGGTACTGAAGAACATCGTGACCAATGGCGCAGTGCGTTTTGACTATGGCGTACTCGGGTTCGGACAAAGTGCCGGGCTTATCCAGAATGTTCCTTGGCACTCCAATCTTGCCGATGTCATGCACGATCGCGGCGAGGCGGAGCACCTCGGTCCTTGATGGGCTGAGTCCGAGGCGGACTCCTATTGCGACGGCCAGTTTGGCCGTTCGATCCTCGTGCTTGACCGTGATCGGGTCCTGATGCCGATGCGCGGCTGACAGCATCGCAACGCTCGGACGCATCGCTTCGAGCGGCCGTGCGTCCGCAAAATACGGGGCCCCTTCCGAGACCATGACTAACGATGCCTTGCCGGTGAACTGGCCGCTGGGTCTCTCTTATGGGCTGGAATTTGACATTTTTCAATGGGTTCCGTTGAAGCGTGTGTCAACTTGTGATGCTCGTCACAACGCGTTGTGGGCGAACCTTGGCTTGGCATCCAGCTTGCGCCGGAGCTCTGAAATCTCGCGATCGCGGCGATCGAGCATTGCGCGCACTTCGCGATAGGCCGCGTAATAATGATCAACAAGCGCTGCGAGCTTCGAAAGCTGCTCCTGAAGCAAAGAGTAGAAGGTTATTACCGCCATAGGCCGAGGGCTGCTGGGCTTCATCTGGGCTATGGGCGTTGAGCTCGAGCGCACGCAGACTACACAGGAGTTCAAGCGCGCCGCCTGAGGCGCCGCGACAGATTCCATGAACTCGGCACAGGCACAAATGGTCAGCGGCTGGGATGGCACACGGTGCAGGAGAATCCTCGACACCCCCTATGCGACCGGCCTTCACGGCCCGACCCGCGCTTTTAGTCCGAGGCAGCTCCCGACGAATCACGATCATGATGGCGAGTGCTCGCACTCGATCCATGAATATCAGACTGATCAACCGTCGATACCCGCTGCCCCGGCCGCTGTCCGCTTGTGCTTGGCCGAGCAAAGACGATGAACAGTTCAACTGAACGAACCACTTGACGGGTCGTTCCATATCAGGAGTTAAGGGAAATTCACAGGGCGAGTCCATAATATTGACTAGAGTGTACGTCAGCGCGCTATGAACGCTCGCGCGCCTGCGGCCACTGCTTGAGCCCCTTCGGAATCTCCACCCACGGCAGCTTGTCCTCGACGTACAGATGCTCGCGGGGCGGCATTTTCGCTGCGGCATCGTGGGTACCGATCGTGAGCCAAATGGACTCCGGGTGGTTACCGCCCTCGTAGCAGATGGGACTTCCGCAGTCGCCGCAGAAACCGCGCCGGGCGATGTCGGAGGAGCGGTAGTACTTGAGCGATCCTGTGATCGTCACGTCGGCACGCCGGTAGCCGGCGTAGGGCAGGCTCGGCGCGCCACTTTCGCGCCGGCAGATCGAGCAGTGGCAATCAGCGACCGTCGTGGGCATTCCCGTCAGCGTGTAGCGGATGGCTCCGCACAGGCATCGTCCGCTGGATGGCATGCCAGTCTCCTTGCAGTCTCGGCGTCCACGATTCGTCAGCGCTGGCGGGACTTCCAGGTCGGCACTCTCTATGCGGCGGCTCGCAAGCGGGGCGTGGTGTTCGATCGCCGGCCAGGCCAGCGTATGAAGTCTGACCTACGCTCCGCGAATGCTAAAAGACTCGTCGCTCAGGGCCAGTGCGAGGCATATCGGGGTAATCAGCCACCGATTCGGGTTAGGCAAGTATATGCTCCTCGGCATCGTCACGCGCGACCGCACGGCCTAGCGGCGGCCTATAGCGCGACTCTTGGCTTTTTTACCTCCGTTTCGTGTCTTCCCCCTCTCATAGACCCTGAGGCCGATAGCTTTCCGCGAAGCGCGCCTGAATCTCATCGAGCGCGGCAAGGATGTCGGGGTCGACCGGCGCCGGCTTGTGCCCGGCAAGAATGCGCCGCAAGTCCGCATCGATGCGCTCGAACAGATCGCGGTCAGGCTGCAAGCTCGTGCTCAAGGGGATGTGTGAGCCGAAATAGCGCGCATGCCACTGCTGGTCGCGACAGTGCGCCGCGGTGTGCTTCTGCGCGAGGTAGTTGCCGCGCGGTCCGACTTCGTGCGCGAGATCGAGCGCAATCGCCTCGGCATTGACTGCCATCCCCTGCCACATGCTGCGCAGCATGCCCGCGAGCTCGTCGCACAGACACAGCGCGTGCATTGAGAACGAGATCCCCTCATCGAGCGAGCCCAGGTAGTCGAGCGTCACGGGGCGACTGAAGAATGCCTGCATCATGCTCGCGCTGATCTCCCAGACCGCGTCCTGAGTGAACCGTCGCGCCACCGACTGTCCAGCGAATCCAGTGAATGACGGAATGCCAATGTGGCGCCGCACTTGATGCACCGCGATGTCGGCAAGCGAGGTATGCGTGAAGTTTCCAATGCCGCCAGTGGCCGGTTCCATGAAACATACGTCGGAGCTGCCGATGGCAAACGAGCCGCGCCGTGCGAGCTGCCCGAGCACCATGGCGGCGAAGTCGGTGGCGAGGCTGTTTACCAGGCAACCGGCCATCGTGATCGGCGTCGAGGCGCCACCGATTGGCAGCGTGCCAATGCTCATCGGGATACCGGCACGCGCACCGGCGATGATTTGGTCACTGTGCGTGCGCCAATAGCTCAGCGGCAGCGGCGTCACTATTTGCAGGAAGTACGGCTTTTCCTCGAGCGCCCGCCGCGAGCCGCGCACGGCAGCTGCCATCTCGATCACGACTTGGAAGGACTCCGCGTTCTCACACAGGTACTCGAGCGGCTTGGTCGTGTTCTGCACCAGGATCGCGAACTCGTTGACCTCGCCGTGAATGTCCGAGCGCGGCACGTCCTTGCAGGGCAAACATACGCCGTCCATGTTGGGCAGCGCGTCCGCGAGGCGCGTGATGGTCGCGAGGTCGTCGGCGGTGCTGTCGCGCAGCTCGCCGCGTTCGAGATCATAGACCTTGATGCAGGTCATGCCGGGCATGAACGATGTGTGGGCCGTGTCGAGCTCGAGGTAATGGCCTCCCGTGCGGTCCCAGAGCCGGGCACTTTTCGCAGTCGTCGCGATCGCCTCGCGCACGAGCGCTGGGTCGAAGCGCACGATGCCGTCGTGCTTCACTTCGCAGCCCGCCGCCTTGAGCAGGTCGATGGCCTCGGTGCCTGGCTCGAACGCGCAACCGGTGTCGTGCAGCAGCGCGTAGGCGGACTCGATTAGCAGCTCGATGTCCTGCTGTGGCAGCAGCCCGTAGGGATTGGTGAGGCCGCCGTGCCGGCCGCGGTCGATCGGTGCGGGAGCTGTCACCGGCGCGCGGGGACGCCGGTTTCGTGTCGATTCGCGCGGCATCGGCCGTCCTCTTCGCCAGTGACTCTTTATTATACGTTCATATAAAACTACTATATGGCCATACAAGATGCTTCGAAAACGTGGGGCACGGGGTCGCGCAGCCTCCCGAGGGCAAGCGAAATGAGAATCGAATCCCGTTACGCGCCACTATTTGAGCCGCTCCGGATCGGCCCGGTCACGGCCCCGAATCGTTTCTACCAAGTGCCGCACTGCACCGGCATGGGCCACGCCCTGCCGCAGACACTCGCCGCAATGCGCGGCGTCAAGGCCGAGGGTGGCTGGGGCGTGGTATGCACGGAATACTGCTCGATCCACCCGAGCTCGGACGATCACCCGTTCCCGTTCGCCTCGAATTGGGACGACGGCGACCTCGCCAACCTCGCCGCGATCGCGGATGCCGTGCACGCGCACGGCGCACTCGCCGGCATCGAGCTCTGGCACGGTGGCAGCTACGTGGCAAATCTTGCGACGCGAATGCCAGCCCTCGGCGTGCGCTCGATGCCGGGGCGCACCGACCCCTTCCAATCGCAGCGCATGGACCGCGCCGACATTCGGCGCCTCAAGCTGTGGCATCGGCAGGCGGCGGTACGCGCTCGGGCCGCCGGCTTCGATATCATCTATGTCTACCCGACGCACGGTTACCTCGTCTCCGAGTTTCTGTCGCGCAGCCTGAATGATCGCACCGACGAGTACGGCGGCTCGCTTGAGAATCGCTCGCGCCTGTTCCGCGAACTCCTCGAGGAGACCAAGGACGCAGTCGGTGATCGCTGCGCGGTCGTATCGCGTTTCGGCGCGAACGGTCATGGCGAGGAGCACTTGAGCAGCGATGAAGCACGCGACGTGCTCGGCATGCTCGGTCCGCTGCCGGATCTGTGGGATTTGGTGATCGCCGACTACGAGGAGGAGATGGGCTCCTCGCGCTTCGTCAAGGAAGCGGCACTCGAGGCGCGCGTGCAGTACGCGCGCGCGCTGACCGGGCGGCCGGTCGTCAGCGTCGGACGGTTCACCTCACCCGACACGATGCTCCGCCAGGTGAAAAGCGGTGTGCTCGACCTGGTAGGCGCCGCGCGCCCGTCGATTTCCGACCCGTTCCTGCCGACCAAGATCCGCGAGGGTCGTCTCGATGACATACGCGAGTGCATCGGCTGCAACATCTGCTACGCACACAACTTCCGGGGCTCGGCGTTGCGCTGCACGCAGAACCCTACGATGGGCGAGGAGTGGCGCAGCGGCTGGCACCCGGAGCGCGTGCCTTCCGGAGCGGGCTCAGTGCTCGTGGTCGGTGCGGGCCCCGCGGGCCTCGAGGCCGCGCACGTACTCGGCAAGCGTGGCTTCATGGTGGCGCTCGCGGACGCTGAGCGCACCGCGGGCGGGCGCGTGACCCGCGAAAGCCGCCTGCCCGGACTCGCTGAATGGGCGCGTGTACGCGACTACCGTACCGGCCAGCTGAACCGCATGCGCAATGTCGAGCTCTATCTCGGCCATCGCCTCACGGCCTCCGAGGTGCGCGACTTCGGTTCCGACTACGTGCTGCTCGCGACCGGTGCGCGCTGGCGCCGCAACGGCCTCGGCCGCTGGCACGTGACGCCGGTCGAGATACTGAGCGGCCAGGTCCTCACAGCTGACGACATCATGGACGGTGCGCGGCCGCAGGGCACGGTCGTAGTGTTCGATGACGACCACTACTACATGGGGCCAGTCATCGCGCTCGCGCTGGCACGCAGCGGTGCCCGGGTGTGCTACGTGACGACCGAGGGCAAGGCGGGCGACTGGAGCACGCACACGGCCGAGCAGGTCCGCACGCAACGTGAGTTGCTCGAGTCCGGCATCGAGATCGCCGTCAATCAGGCAGTCGCGGCATATGATGGATCGAGCGTTACGCTTGCGTGCGTGTATACAGGGCGCGAACACGCGCACCCGGCCACGAGCCTCGTGCTTGTCACGTCCCGCGAGCCGGAAGACGCGCTGTACACCGAGCTCGTCGGCGTCGAGGGCGAGGAGGATCGATCGCGGATCATCCGCATCGGCGACTGCCGTCAGCCTGCGATCATCGCAGCGGCGGTATACGCCGGCCACAAGGCTGCGCGCGAACTCGGCGGGGAGTTGCACGCAGTTCCCCGTGACCGAGAGCGCGTCGTGATGGATACCAGGCGGCCGACGTAGCGCGGCGGCCGTCACTTCATGGCGGCAGCCCGTTTGCTGCCCAGCGCGCCTGCAAACTCACGTCACCAACGAGCGTGACAGGAAAGGCACCATGCTCCCCGGTTTGGCCTCCGCTTGCATTTGATGTCAGAAGTCGTTTTAGGCGCTGCGGCGCACTGCCGGTGGCCGCGAAAGCATCCTTCGCATGCCGTAAGCGTCATGCGCCACGCCCGGCTTCAGCCGGATTTGAGTTTTTCCTCGGCGTACAGCGACAACTCGATCATGCACTCGAGCAACTGATCGGCGGGTAGGCCCGGAAAATTCTTGAGGACGAGCTCTTTCACATAGCGCCTCCAAGACGGCGCTTGCCGGAATGCGTGACGGTGTGATCAAGATCCGCATCGCGGCGCCTGTCGCAGGAAAGTACTGAAAATCGACGGCGTGACCGGCGACGTGATCGCGGCTACGCCGGGATCGAGAGCTCGACCCCATTGACGGACTGCCGGCCAAGAGTCCAACATACCAGAGTTGGGAGTTCTCCATCGCCGCAACGAGCGGTAGACGGCTCCTCAGGGAAATAGATCGAGGCCCCGCCGCCGCCGTCAAGCAATGAGTGTCCAGCACGATGGACGATCTCGCCGCTGTGCTTGTACCACCGTGTCATCGCCCCCCTGACGGACCTCGCCGTTACGGCGCGATGCCAGCCGAGGTCAAGCCCGGGTCGCTAAGGGAGTAGGTGTGCTTCGAATCTGGGAAGCTACGTATTGCCACGGCCGACGAACCAGATAACAGTAAGCATGATTTACCATGACGAGGGGCAGGGTGGGTATGGCCTTCAATCCGCTACGGGCGATACAGGAATTCGGTCAGAGCATCTGGCTCGACGAGCTGCACCGAGAACTACTGCGGGGCGGTGACCTCGCTCGGCTGATCGACGACGACGGCATCAGCGGTGTGACGTCCAATCCCAGCATCTTTCAGCGGGCTATCGCCGAGGATCGAAGCTATCGGACCGAGATCCGCCGATTGCACGCCGGTGGTACTGCTCCCCGATACATTTACGAGCAGCTGATCCTTCAAGACGTCCGTGACGCTGCCGACGCCTTGCATCGCGTTTATCAGCGTTCCGATGGTCACGATGGCTTCGTGAGCTTGGAGGTGTCGCCATCGCTCGCCGGCGATACAGCCGGAACAGTCACCGAGGCGAGAAGACTCTGGCGGGCCTTCGATCGGCCCAACGCGATGATCAAGGTGCCGGCAACTCGGCAGGGCTTGCCGGCCATGCGGCGCTTGATCAGTGAAGGGATCAATGTGAACGCCACGCTACTATTCGGCGTGACTCGCTACCGCGAGGTGCTCGACGCGTTCTCGGCCGGTCTCGAGGATCGCAAGAGTGGGGGCAATCCCATTGACCGGATCGCCTCTGTCGCCAGCCTATTCGTGAGTCGCATCGATACGCTGGTTGATGAAAAATTGGCCGTGGTTCATGACGCGGACCGATCTGCCCGTGCGCGCATGCTGGTCGGTAAGGTCGGCACGAAGGTCGCCCGCTTTGCGTATCAGGATTTCAAGAAATTTATCGCCTCACCACGGTGGGGCGCGCTCGCCGCAAGTGGCGCGCGCCCGCAGCGCCTGCTGTGGGCGAGCACGGGCACGAAGAATCCCGCCTACAGCGACGTCAAGTATATCGACGAGTTGATTGGCCGCGACACCGTTACAACGGTGCCTCTGGCCACTTTGGCCGCATATCGGGATCATGGTAAGCCAGCACCGAGGCTAAATGACCTGTTTGACGTGGCGGAGTTGCCCGCGGATCTGCTCACGGTTGGGATCGATCTGGAACAGATAAGCCAACAGCTTGAGGCTGAAGGCGTCGGAAAGTTCTCCGCGAGCTTTCAGGCGCTCTTATCTAACATATCCGGGTAAGGCGACGGTCGGTAGTACGCATTCGCTGTTTCGCGACGCATCGGGTTGCCGGTCACAGACCGAACGGCTCGGGTTGCCCGGCTCAGCGGCTTACTGCGATACTCACGGCCGCCACGATCAGTCAGAGTGCGTGGACCGGATTCAGATATGGCTGGACACATCTCGGGGGACTCCTCCGCCGCACCGAAACCTGCCGTAGCAAGCAAGCCTGCCAGCGGCCTGCGTCCTCCACATAGGGAAGCGACTCTGCAAACTTCGACTCGAGACAGCGCTGCACGCTCTCAGGGTCGGCAGGCTCATCCTTCGACAAGGCTCGCAGGCCTTGTGCCGTTTGCATTACAGCTACGGCTCGCTAGGGTAGTTCGACGTATACGACCGCGCCGCTTCCGGGATGCTCGCGTTGATCGGGCAGCGTATTAGGGTGCGGTCTGTACAGACCGAGGGATTTGCCCTTCAAATATGCGTTTAATCCAGCAACTACGCGGCCCATGCTGAGGGCTTCGTCACGATCGAATCCAAGACAACGCGCCACCACCGCTGCCCACAGCGTCAGCACCGGCGCTCGATTCACTTGCACGTGCTCGATGGTCAAAGAAGTCGTACATCCTGCCTTGGAGCGAAAATGCCTGATGCCAAGTCACACCTGGAGACGCTTTCGAGGACTCCGGGGGGTGATCCATCAGCGCAGAACTGGGCGCACTACGCCAGCAGCACTATGCACACGCTCGTGCTGAACCGCGAGGTTCAAATACCCTGAGGCCACACGGATTTGAGGCCCCATCTCGCGCTGCGGTACTAGGCGCAAAGCGCGCGCGCCAGAATCGCCTCCTTGCGGACATGATGATCAGAGGGCAGGACCACCATCTGGGCACTGGGACCGCATTCGACGATATGCAGTAATGGCAGCAGAATTCCGTTGGCAACGTCGCCGCCCATTGACCAAAACCGTGAAAACTGAACTGGCGCATCATCACTCGCGTCCGGCGGAATTGCCGCCCACCACAATAACGTCCTTTGCGAGATCCACGGCAACGGTAGTAATCGGGTCCATAGGTTTCCCTCTCGGCGTTAGATTGCACACAGCAAGGTCAATCTGGGCACTTTGATGCCGCGCGGTTAATCACCGCTGCCGAGAGGGGAACTCCCTCTCAATTCGTTTTCCGCGCTGCGGTGCGGCACAGGTTGGCCGAAGAGGCCTCGTGCAAAGGAGCGCCACCGTTGCGGATAACCGCAAGGCCGCCGCGATCGAGGTCATTAGGAGCGCGGTGACGCGTGGACTCGCGCCCGCAGCTTCCGGTCGGGTATAAAGTCTACCGCTAATGAATTTGAAACGGTGCACACCCATGGTGGCGTACGTTCTGGAGTCAATGGTCACGTGTCCGGCCTGTGGGCATACGCAGGTCGAACTCATGACCGTGGATGCGTGCCAGTATTTCTACGAGTGCACGGGCTGCGGGGTACTGCTGAAGCCGAAGGCGGGGGATTGCTGCGTGTTCTGCTCGTACGGTACCGTGAAATGCCCACCGAAGCAGACCGGTGGCGTCGAGTGCGAAGGCGCATAATCATCCATCGGGCGTCGCCGAGCCCAGTCAGGCCGACGAACTCGTCGCGCGCAAGCCGCGAGAAACGCTGCAGCTCGTGGCTCTCTGCGTCCTCGATCACCTGAGCCTCTCTGGCAGCGAGACCCTCAGCGCGGAAAGGGGGCTAATATGAGCCCCAAAGGGCAACTGCCGGCCTATTTTCCCCCTTATTCTTGGCCCCAATGCAAGCCTTCCTGGCGAAGCGGTCAGCCTGACGCATGCTGCGGAGGGGTACGCACCTCTTCCGAAAAGTCGTGATCTGTCGCGGCACTTGTTGTCCGCCCGAGTCGACAGAAAAGCTGTCGGCTTGATTTCCGACGTGTCTCCGTGACACAACACGCCGGCGGATATAGTTGGCGTCAGCTAGGCATTAGGAGTTTTCTCGATCGTGCACCCTTCCGGCCCGGTGCCTAATTACGACGTGCGTTTCGGCGCGCCTGCTCACCCGCAATCAGCGCACTGCCGAGGCGGGCGCTGCGGACCCGCGAGGACCGGCACGGTGTTGCGAGCCGTAGCGATCGGTATGGTGCTCCGATCATGACCACTCCCGGCATCGGTCACGCCCTCCATGATCCCGGGTCCCGGGCGCGGCCGAAGGACAGGTCCGCTTCCCATGCGCCCCGCGGCAGCGTCGCGGCATTGACGATTGCCGCGACGGGGATCGTGTACGGCGACATCGGCACTTCGCCGCTGTACGCCCTGGACCAGATCTTCTTGGGCCACGGCGGTGTACCTCTGACCCACGAAAACGTGCTCGGCGGGATCTCCCTCGTGATCTGGACGCTCACGGTTATCGTCGCCATCAAGTACGCCATCTTCGTGTTGCGCGCACAGAATGACGGCGAGGGCGGAGTATTCGCGCTCTACGGGCTGCTTCACAGCTACAAGCACCGCGGCATCATGATCTTCTTGTGGTCGCTGATGCTAGGGGCCGGGCTGCTCTTCGGCGACGGGATCATTACACCCGCGATCAGCGTTCTGTCGGCTGTCGAGGGGCTCGGTGTCGCGACGCCGGCACTCGGCCGCGCCGTGATTCCCGTCACGGCGCTCCTGCTCACGGTGCTATTCGCGGTGCAGGTCAAGGGCGCAGCGGGACTTGGCAGAGTATTTGGTCCGATTCTGATCATCTGGTTTATCGTGCTGGCCATTCTGGGCGCCTTTCAGATCGCGTATCACATAGAGATTCTGCAGGCATTCAATCCCGTCCACGGTCTCATGTTTCTCGGACGCGTCGGGCTGTACGAAGCGCTGCTGATTCTGGGTGCCTTGATGCTGGTCGTGACAGGCGGCGAAGCGATGTATGCCGACTTGGGGCATTTTGGGGCCCTTCCGATTCGGATCAGCTGGTTCGCGCTGGTGTATCCGGCCCTGCTGCTCAACTATCTGGGACAAGGCGCCTACCTGCTGAGCGGTACGCCGATTGTTGGCGGTAAGATCTTCTACAGCATCGTTCCACCAGGGTTGCTTTACCCCATGATCCTGCTGGCGACGACTGCAACGATCATTGCGTCGCAAGCGCTCATTTCCGGTGCCTTCTCGCTCGCCTCGCAGGCAATCGGCCTCGGGCTGTTTCCGCGATTGCAGGTGCTGCACACCCATCACGCTCACGCCGGCCAGATCTACATTCCGTTCGTCAACTGGGCTCTCTATGTCGGATGTATCGTTCTCGTCATCACCTTCGGGTCCAGCTCCGCGCTCGGCGCAGCCTATGGGCTCGCGGTTTCCGGCGTGATGGTGATTACGTCGTTGGCGATGTTCCCGGTTTCCAGGTTGTGCTGGGGCTGGGGCGCGATCGCGACCGTTCCTCTGTGGGGAATCCTTACGACAATCAATGGATCCTTCCTCCTGGCGAGCTCCCTCAAGTTTCTGGAAGGCGGATTTGTTCCCTTGTCGATCGGTATCGCGGTGTTCCTGGTCATGGCGACATGGCGGTGGGGACGCAAGGCGACCTTCGCCGCCTATTCTGAAAAGAAAACCATGACCATCGCGGAGTTGATCCAACTCCATCGAAGGAGTCCGTTTTTCATGGAGCGAACGGCGGTGCTAATGACTCCCAAGCCGCTGCGCGACGAATCGGACCGCACCCCGGCTCTGCTGCAATTGTTGTGGGACCGATACGGGGTGCTGCCCCGGAATCTGATCTTCGTCGAAGTCACGCATCGCAAAGTACCGTACATTCACGATGACCGCTATGTCGTCAGGGTATTCGACAAGGAAAGGAAGAACACGGGCAGCATCATTAGCGTGGAGTTGAGTTTCGGCTTTATGGAGGAACCCAACGTGGAGCGCGCGCTCGAAGGTATGGCCCGCCTGAAGGAAATTGACCTACCGATTGACCGGCGGCAGTGGATCGTCCACGTATCGAACGAAAATTTGTTGCCGGCGCGGTCCATGGGCCTCATCCGGCGACTCCGCTTGCGGCTGTTTATGTTCTTCCGGCTCGTCTCGCAGCCCGCCTACTACTATTACGGCCTGGGCGATGAAGTGCAGCTGTCGGCCGAGATACTGCCGGTTCGGGTACACTGACGGTGGAGCACTGGCTCGAGCAGGCATCGACAGCCCCGGAACTCGGCGGATGTATCAGATCGCGATCCGGGAGTTCATGCGCTTCACGGGGATGGTACGGCCAGAATTTCGAGACGTCGCGCGCTCCCACGTGATTGCCTGGCGCACAACGCTCATCCGGCGAGAGCTCGCCGGGCCCACCATCCGCGCCAAGTTCGCAGCACCGTCGTCGTTCTTGGAGTGCCTGTGCGAGCGCAATGCCGTCACGCGCGATTCCGTGAAAGGTGTCTCCCGGCGCAGGGTTCGAAGGCTATGAGGGCAAGACGCCGGCGATCTCCGATGCTCAGGTGCGGGAGCCGCACGATCATCGGGCCGTCAAACACTTTTCGCATTCACGGCAAGGGCGGGAAACTGAGGTACATCCCGGTGCATCTGGGCTCGTTGGAGGCAATCTCCGGGTAATTGGCCGCCACCGGTCATGGGAACGATCCCGCGGCTCCCCTCTTCCGGCCCGTTCGGGCCAACGCCATGGACTCAGCGATGACGTCCCCGCTCATGCCCGCCGGCGTCTACCGGATGGTGAAGCAATACGGGAAGGACGTCGGGATCGCCGTGAAGCGATTTGGGCCGCACGCGGCGCGCGCACCACCGCAGCGACCAACGCGCTCGATGCGGAGGCTGACATCGCCAAAGTGCAGGAATGGCTCGCTTATGCGAACGTTTCAACGACGCGCGTGTGTGATCATCGCAAGACCCGGCCGGAGGATTCACCCGTGTTCAAGGTGAAGTACTAACTCCGTGCCGGCACTAAAACGCGCGAGCAGTTCACTGGGCGCCGGTATTGCGAGGCGCATCTCGAACTCGTGCGCCGCGTGGTACTCTCCGGCCGGGCGAACGGCGCCATGAGCATCAGGTACCGCTGTCTTTAGTCGGGGTCACGCTCCCCAAAGCCGTTTGCCCGGCGAGCTGCCAGCTCTTCACCACGGCATCCGCGATCGAATTCGCTAGGCTCTCCTGGTCGTCGGCAATCTCCCTCCAGAAATCGAGTGCCGTGGCAGCGCGAAGCGTCAAGTGACCGTCGGCTTCGCCGTTCGATATCTCGACCGTCATGCCGATTCGGCGCGCCAGCGACAGCATCGGTAGGTTGCGCGCCAGGCAGTGAATGATCAGGGCTTTGAGCCCTCGCGCCCGAGCGTAGCTCGCAGAGCGGTACAGCAGGGCCACGCCGAGCCGTTTGCGCCGATAGCTGGGCAGAACCGAAAGGCCCACCTCCAGTTCGTCTGCAGACTGCGCGAGCTGGCAAACGGCGACGAGTGCGCGATCGGGATTGAAAATGCCGTAGGAAGGAATGCCGGCCGCACTCCACTGATCCAGGTATTCGGTCACGGCTTCGGGCTTGATGGAGTGGCAGAATCGATTACACAGATCCTCCGTACCGAGTGCCGCAAAATGTGCCTCGAGCGCGAGGCGATCGTGAGGCAGAGACAGGCGAACGATGGCCGTCACGATGAGCCCTCGCGTGGATATGGTGCGTAGTCGGTGCGACTCTGGATCAAAGCAGCCATTGCTCGCTCACGGACGCCGCTGGCAGCGCGGGGGCTTTATCCTGCGAATCGCCCCTGCAGAGCGCACGCGCAACCAGGTGGTGGGCGTGTGCAGCTCTGGCCGTCATCGTCAGTTCCCGCGGGCTCGCGTTGACCAGGCCATTGTGAAGGTAGTGTGATTCGCGGAACTTGATCGCACTCGTCCGCTTCGAGATGGAGGCCATGAACGCCGCGACGCAGCTATCCATCGCGGCCGGCGGGTTCACAGCGCTGAGTGCGATCTCCACCTGCATCCCGGCATTAGCTTGGTGTCCCGAGCACGTCGCGGCCGCCCCATAATAGCCTATATACTAGCGCCTCCGCAGCCACGCCAGTAACGAGAGGACCGCGCTCAGAATCAGCATGGTCGTGATTGGGAAAATGAACTTGAATCCCGTGCGATCGACGACGATGTCGCCGGGGAGATGGAACAAATGCATCCTCTCGAGCCAGGGCCAGAGCAGGCCGGCAGTGATGAATACCGTACCGAGCATGAGGAGAAATCGATTCATTGGCATTCGTGAGGTCCACGCCAATGCGTGCAATCAGCGGGCGAGACAGAGCTGCCGGCCTGATCAAGCGCAATCCTATGCACATAAGGCGCGAGGTATGGCGTTGCTCAATCTTCAAGAATTGTTTGCGCCCGAAGCCCTCATCGTGCTCTTCTCCCGCTGAATCGGCAGTGGCCGCCTCCGTGGGCACTTCAGCGTCGTGACTTACAGAATTCCGAATAAATGCAGGCTCTCTCATCAAGGATCTCGCGCATGGACCTCGTCGGCTGTCGGGCCTTGGCTTTTTGCACCGTGGAAAATCGCTCCGCGAGCCCGCGAATGCCGCTCGGGGCAATGGCATCAGCGAAGTGCGTCGCTCTGGCGGGGGCCTTCCTGGATTTCGACGCCAGGTTCCGGCCGAGGAACTGCGCGGCCCCCTTGGTCGGGTTCGTTACATTGAGTGTGCTCATGGTGACCTCTTCAATTTAGCGGCCCAGCGCATCGTGTGCATATAATAATCATTGTCCTGCATACTTCCAGTCGTACAAACCACCATCTCTACGGCGCCGACCATATCGCCGCACTGGCTTGGCTCGGTTGTACTTGCTGATCCTCTTGCTGTGCCTCTGCCTGCCTTGCCTTCTCCTGCTCGGGTCGGTCATTCACAGTGGGCTGCGCCATCTCGTCGCTCATACTATATCCCGTTCTCGAGCCATTGATTGTCTTTGGCCGGTGCTTGGCGGGGGAGACTGTGGGGAGACCCATCCGGGCCGGCAGTGTAGGAGCGCTGTCAAGCCGCGCCGGCGCCTGGGGGCTTGCTCCGAGCCAGCAGCAGCCAGCATGAAGAGCGTAAAGGTGACATAGAAGATTAGATATGTCATGAGCGCGGAGCGGGTCACCGTCCCGACGCCGGGCAACGTCGGGGGCGACGGGACGTTGGAACCAACCCGGCGCGGTAAGAGCGGGATCAAGCGAGCAGCAATCGTTGCGGAATCTGGGCGCGCCGATGGCCCAGCGGGTAGAGCTGCAATCAGCGAGGCCAATCTCCGAGTTGCGCTGTCCCCCGGCAACCGAGCTAATGTGGCAGCCTCCTCCCAAGGATCGACATCCAGTCGCGCCAGCGCTGAAAGGACGCTCAGCTGCATTGCAATATTGTCTTCACCGATCGGCGCCAAGAGAAAGTTGTCAAACTCGGAACCTGGGGAAGACACCAAAACCAGAACGCTTCATTTCGGTCGCCGAATGTTGCTGTCGCTATCGAACACGCAGAACCGACCACGTCGCCTGGGGCACAGGACCCGCCGGCCGACCTCATCGACCAACGCAGGCAGGCCTTTGTGACGCTCGGTCACTGTCAAAAGGCTGCCTACTGTCCCCGGACACGGGTGTTGATTCACCTCAGGCAGGTGTCCAGGAAAACCGGTGCAATGCCAGACGCTACATCACCTCGCCTGTGCCACTTTGGCCGCTGGCAGTTGCTTCTACACCGTACGTGCGCCGGGAAGGCAATTCATATCCTGCGCGCAACGTAGACAATGAGAAGGATGAGCAGAAGGGTTCCAAGAATGCCGCCACCAATATACATTTGCTTCCCCATTGATTTATGAGGTCGTATTAAACGCCGGATCGGTGGGCGCCGTCTGGGCGGTACCGCACCGATCGCGGAATCTTAGGAATGGAACGACCATATCTTTGCGCCATCCCTCCAGTTACCTTGAACCCGCGCGCTGACGCATCCTTGCGTCGCTGGTCGCGATGTTTCGAGGCTGCGAAGGCCATGGCCTTCAACACCGAGCCCACAGCTTTGCAAGCGGATTCGCCGGTGTTCAAAGTGAAGTACTGACGCCGCGATTGATTAGCCGATAGATTTGCAGAAGTCCATGCGCCCGTTACAAGACGCGTGGACCTCCCACTGCAACAGATGTGTTGGGGCCAAGGGCCACTCTGCTCGCCGTTGACGATGGGCTGAAACCAAGGGCCCTATTTCTTCGAGGAATCTTTCAGGTCTTGCTTGATGTCGCCCAACTTCTCTTGAACCTTGCCGAGATTCTTTTGAATGTTGCCTTTTGCTTCCAGCGTCTTGTCGCCCACGAGTTTACCGGCCGCTTCCTTGATCGTTCCTTTCGCCTCTTCGACGCGGCCCTTAACCTGGTCTTTGTTGATGCCCATGAAATGCTCCTGCTAACACATGCCGGCAGGCGGCCGGCGCGCGATACTTCAAAAATTTGTAAATTCCAAGTGTCACAAGAAGGGTTGCACGTGGATCTCCGTCGATCGGTGGATCCGGATACGCACCGAGTCAGCGGATTGTCACCTTAATGTTCCTGCCGACCCAGAGCTTATTTTAGGCCAGGTTGCCGCAAAAAGTCTCTACGCAATGGCACAGATGCACGACTCGTAAAGCAACAGAGTTGTGCGTTACCAACATTGAGCCCGGCAGCGGCGCATTAATGCCCGTCAGCGGCTCTGCGTTCGCGCCAGGGAGCCCCCATATCCCTTCGATATCGGCGATCAAACGACGCCGAAGTTCGCGTTATTTCGGAATCAGCGAACTCCAGAGATTCATCCTCTCTTTGACCAGGTCGCCGGTGACCCCTCGTATTTCGCCCGGATGGTCCAGATGAAGCATGGCGCGCGTCATATGACGTTCCCACTCGGCACTCGACACCAGTGCGTCGAGTTGCGCCGACTCGGCGCGGATCAGCAGGAAACCGTTCAGATCCCCCCCATGGGGCTGGAGGAAGACGGCGTCGAACGATTTGATTGATCCCTTCTGCTGCAGGCCACCAAGATATTGCGTGAATTCGGCGAAATGCTCGGCGCTCAATTTCTCGCGACCGGGAAGCGAACGGTTCCAGCCAAACAACAGGACGTTAGTAGCCATTTTGAGTTTCCTCTCAAAGTTTATTTTTTCTCAGTGCGGCTGCGCCGGCGCATGACCAGCGGTTGCGCGACGGCCGGCGCACAATCTAACCCCACGCGGGAGTGCAAGCCATCCCTTCGGCTCTGCCCGGTCTTCGCCGGCCCAGTCTCTCGCGTCGCCATCATGGCAAAGACCTCTGGGAGAGGCCCATTGCTTTGCGCATCGCGGGCACCCGAGGCGCCCAATAGACCCCGGGCGCCACGTAACCGCCGAGCAATCTTCTTTGAGGCGTATAGATCCATTGGCCTGAGTGTTACAAGCACTCTCAATAAGTCTGCCGCTAAAGGCTCGGTCAATCCGCCACAAACCGGTCACCCAGTCGTCACGCGGCCTTCGCACCGGTGTCAACAACGCGGGTAGCCTTCATTTTGGATGGTCGCAACGGGAGGGTACTCGGATGAATATCGAATCCCGATTACGCAAGCTAGAGGCTCGCTATCGCGCCACGTTGAGCGCCGCAGGCGCGGCCCAAGCGCATTATTTCGCGCTGGCCGGCGAACCCAGCGCCACTGCTTCTGCGATCGAAAGAGCGAACGCACAATTGAAAGAGCTCGAATCACGCAAGCGGTCGATCGCTGAACGCATGGATGAAGTCGAAGGTCTCGAGCAGGACGCGAGCACTTAGCAGTCGATCCCGTCGGATATTCGGTCTCATCGTTAGCGGTCGGTGATATCAGCTTCACGATCATGCGTGCGTCCGGTCACGGCCCCTGCCTGCCCAGACATCGCGCGTTCAGGGAGCGTTAGGAAGCAGGCCATTCTCGACCAGCACGGGCGGATGCCTATGATGGGTCGCCTGTTCCCAGGCATAGGCGTACCCGAGGAGCTCGCCATCACTCCATGGCCGCGCGGAGAATTCGAGGCCGAAGGGAAGACCGCCGGCGTAAAAGCCACCCACGACGACGACTGCAGGGACGCCGATCATGTTTACCCAGCTGGTGGCGGAGTGCGGGCCGTCGCTCAGGTGGCCGTTCTGCGGCATCGTCTCGTCCGGCGGAGGCATCTGGATGGCGGGATAGACGTAGCCATCAAGGTGGAGCCGGTCGAGGGGCTCCAGATACGCCTCCAGGGTACGGCGTCGTGGGCCGTAGTAGTTGGCTTCGACATCAGGGTCATTCTCGACGCTGCGTTGGGAGATCAGAACATTGCCGAATTGGGCATTGCCCGGCTCCTCTCCCAGAATCGTGGGCGACAGTGGTGTACCGGTCGCATAGGCGTAATCCGCGGCAGAGTGGTACTGCGAGGGTCCAAAGGAGTTGAGGAATTTCTCCGTGCCCTCGCGCACGTAGGCATAGGTGCTGACTCGGCTGGCGATTTTGGCGAAGCTCTCCGGGAGGATGGAGTCGTCAATGATGACCGTGGCTCCGGCCGCGCGGAGCTCTTCGATGGCCTTCATGAACGCCGCGCGAGTCTCGGGCGAAAGCGGTATGGCCTGCTCCGCTTCCTGCCGTGCGGCAACGTCCTCTGGCAGTGCAGCAGGCAGTCCGTGAAACGGGACGCCGGACCCCTTGAGAATGAATGACGGCACGCCGAAGCGTTTGCCCCTGAGAGCATCCGGCTTGAGGTACCGCGTGTACGGGCCTGGCTGCGCGTTGCCAACGGAGGCAGCGGTAGGCGGGTCGAGCGAATCCTCTCCCGCCATGACGGAGAGAGCGATGGCCGCATCGGTCACATCGCGAGCAATCGGACCAGTGTTGTCGAGCAGCCAATCGAGCGGCGCAATGCCGGCGATGCTGACCAATCCACGCGTTGGAAAGACGCCGATGACAGCGCTCGTGGCGGCGGGCATGCGGATTGAATTGGCGGTATCGGTACCGTTGCCGAGCACGGCCATGTTGGCGGTCACGGCAGTCACGGTGCCGCCGGAGGAGCCTCCGGGGGAAAATCGGACATCGTACGCATTGCCGGTCCGGCCGAAGGAGCTGCTGCGGTTCGTATCGCTGTTGGCGAAATCGGGCATATTGGTGTGGCCGACCAGGATCGCGCCGGCGGCACGAAGCTTGGCGACGATGGTCGCGTCGTGGGGGGCGATGAGTTCATGCCCGGGGATCGTAAAGCCGGCCCAGCCGTCGGTCGTGATTTGGCCCTCGATGCTGGTGTTGGCCTTGATGACAATCGGTACGCCCCAAAGGGGGCCGCGGTGCGCGGTACCGCTGGCGGCGTCCGCGTCTTCCCGTGCCGCGGCAGCGAGGGCTTCTGACTGCATCACCGTTTCGACGGCACGATAGATGCCGTTATACCGGTGGATGCGGGCAAGGTGCCACCGTACGACCTGGGTAACGGTGTACTTATGGTGCGCGTAGAAACTTTCCAACTGCGGAATTGTGACTTCGAGGAGGTCCTTATCCATTGCCGCCTGCGACGGCGAATGCGGCTTCGCGAAGGCCGGAGCAGCGTAAGCGGTAAGCCGACGGCGTTCTTTTCAACGCGCGGTAGGGTGAGGAAGATGGCGCCTCAGTTCAATCACACTGGGGCGAGCGATGGAGAAGATCAGGCAGCGGCGGCATGGTGCAGAGACGTGGCGCAGGATTTTGGGGCGTTTTGAAGAGAGCGGAATAACGGCGCCGGCGTTTTGCGCGCGCGAGCGGATCAGCAGGCAGAGTTTGTATCGTTGGCGATCGCGGCTTGGAGGCGAGTCGGATCAGGCACTGGTCGCCAAGGCGGCACAGTTGACGAACAAAACGAGCGGATTTATCGATCTGGGCGATTTTCGGTCTGGCGGATCGCGGATGGAAGTTCGCCTGGATCTCGGCGCGGGCGTGGTGTTGAGCATCGCGCGCGGCTGATGTTTTTCGCCGAGGCGCAGATCCGGGTGCACCTGTACGGGCAGCCGACCGACATGCGTAAATCGTACGACGGCCTGCAGGCACTCGCACGCCACGCGATGGGTCGCGACCCGCTCGATGGCGCGCTGTATGTTTTCGTCAACCGGCGCGGTTCGCAAGTGAAGTGTTTGTATTTTGATCGCAGCGGCTTTTGCATCTGGGGAAAGCGTCTCGAGGCAGGGAAATTCATCAGTGACTGGACTCGGGTGCGCACGCGGGAGATGGACTGGACGGGATTGAAGCTGTTGCTCGAAGGGATGGAGGGGCGGCAGGTACGCAAGCGATACGCGCTGCCAGGTGCGATGAAAAGCCTATAAATAAAGCACTATCGCGCTATTATTTGGTAGAATGGCGGCCGTGGAAAGCGCGGCATCCATCGACTCATCCAAGCCCTTCGATGCGGCCACGATGAGCACGGATATCGCCACGATGATGCGCTCGAAAGACGAGCAGATCGCGATGCTGAGCGAACAGGTCGCAGCGCTGCGGCACCAGATCGAGTGGTTCCGGCGCCAGATCTTTGGCCAGAAGAGCGAGCGGTTCATCCCCGAGCCGAACCCTGAGCAGATGTATCTGGGGCAGATGCCGGTTCCCGAGACGCAGCCACAGAAGCGCAAGAGCGTCCCGGCCCACACCCGACGCGTGGCCACCCAGGACGGCGCCGATACCGGCGAGTCGCTCAAATTCTTCGACGAGTCGCGCATCCCGGTGCGCACGATCCTGCTGGATCACCCCGACACGCATGGCAAGAACCCGAACCAGTACGAGATCATCGGTGAGAAGATCACCTATCGCCTGGTCCAAAATCCCGGCAGCTACGAAGTCCTCAAGGTGCATCGCCCCGTGGTCAAGATCAAAGAGACCCAGCAGATCCGCTGCGCCCCGGCCCCGGCCGGGGTCATCGACGACAGCCGCGCCGATGTCAGCTTCATCGCCGGCGTGCTGGTGGATAAGTTCGCCTGGCACCTGCCGCTCTATCGCCAGCACCAGCGCCTGGAGGCCGCCGGCATCAGCGTCAGCCGACCGTGGCTCACCCAGATCAGCCAGAAAGGCATCAGCCTGCTGGCCCCGATCTACGCCGCCCAGTACGCCTCGGTCCTGCAAAGCCGGGTCAAGGCCATGGACGAGACCCCGATCAGAGCCGGTCGCTCAGGCCATGGCAAGATGAATACCGGGTACTTCTGGCCAGTCTACGGCGAGCTCGACGAGGTGTGCTTCCCGTTCCACACTTCGCGCAGTCATGACTACGTCAGCACCGCACTGGGCCTGACGCAGGCCCCGGGATCCGTGCTGCTGACCGACGGCTACGCCGCCTACCAGCGCTATGCCGAGAAGACCGGGCTGACTCACGCGCAATGCTGGGCTCATTGCCGCCGCCATTTTGAGAACGCGCTCGAGTCAGAGCCCGCCGGCGTTGAACAGGCGCTCATCCAGATCCAGGCGCTCTATGCCGTCGAGCAGAAAATCCGCGATCAAAACCTGACCGGGGACGCCAAACAGCTCTATCGGCTCATCCACAGCAAACCCAAGCTCGAGGTCTTCTTCGACTGGATCGAGCGCCAGTTCGAACGTCAAGGGTTCACGCCCACTCATCCGTTCATCCAGGCGCTGGCCTATGCCAAAACCCGCCGGCTGGGCCTTGAGGTGTTCGTCACCGATCCGGATGTCCCGATCGACACCAACCACCTCGAGCGCGCGCTGCGCGTTATTCCCATGGGCAGAAAATCATGGCTCTTCTGCTGGACCGAGCTGGGCGCCAAACACGTCGGCATCATCCAGAGTCTGATCGTCACGTGCAGGCTCCACGGCATCGATCCCTACACCTACCTAATCGACGTCCTGCAGCGTGTCAGCCAGCATCCCGCCTCGCGCGTCGCCGAGCTCACGCCCAGGCTTTGGAAGACGCTGTTTGCCGATAATCCGCTGCGCTCCATCGCATACCGGCTGACGCGATAAGACAAGACGCCTCAGGGTGAACGCTTACGGAGCAGCGACCGAGAGTGAAACGATGCACAGCAGGACGGGGGGCAAGACGCGAGACTTTCGCATGGCTCATATTCTCATTCAGGTAAGGCTGCGGGCCCGAATTGCCGACGCAGAGGGCGGAGCGCTTTCGTCAACGGTCCCACGTCATCACCTTCTTCTTTCGGGTACGGGATCTTAGCGAACGTTTGCTCGACTTGGCATGGTGGGAGGAGCGCGGTCTCCTGGGCCGAGCAGCAACAGCCGCTTTGCACAGAGAAAAGGCCCCAGTACTCTCGTACTGGGGCCTTCTTGCATGAGGAGCCTGGCAGTGACCTACTCTGGCATGGCTTGCAGCCACACTACCATCGGCGCAGGGCGTTTTCACTTCCGAGTTCGGAATGGGATCGGGTGGTTCCCGCTCGCCATTGCCGCCAGGCAAACCGGAAAACTCTTTGTTCGGACGCTTGTCGCGTTCGCCGATGCTTCGGACCGAAGTCCGAACATCAGCTCCATGCATCATCCTCTAAGGCAACAAACAAACGCCTTGAGGTTATATGGTCAAGTCTCACGGGCAATTAGTACCGGTTAGCTGAGCGCATTACTGCGCGTACACACCCGGCCTATCAACCACGTAGTCTTCGTGGGCCCTTTAGGGGAGTCGAGCTCCCAGGGAGATCTAGTCTTGGGGGGGGCTTCCCGCTTAGATGCTTTCAGCGGTTATCCCGTCCGCACATAGCTACCCGGCAGTGCCACTGGCGTGACAACCGGAACACCAGAGGTGCGTCCATCCCGGTCCTCTCGTACTAAGGACAGCTCACCCTCAAATCTCCAACGGCTACGGAAGATAGGGACCAAACTGTCTCACGACGTTTTGAACCCAGCTCGCGTACCACTTTAATCGGCGAACAGCCGAACCCTTGGGACCTGCTACAGCCCCAGGATGTGATGAGCCGACATCGAGGTGCCAAACTCCTCCGTCGATGTGGACTCTTGGGAGGAATAAGCCTGTTATCCCCGGAGTACCTTTTATCCGTTGAGCGATGGCCCTTCCATACAGAACCACCGGATCACTATGACCTGCTTTCGCACCTGCTCGACATGTACGTCTCGCAGTTAAGCACGCTTATGCCATTGCACTCTGTGCGCGATGACCGACCGCGCTGAGCGTACCATTGCACTCCTCCGTTACTCTTTGGGAGGAGACCGCCCCAGTCAAACTACCCACCATACATTGTTCCCAACCCGGATTACGGGCCAAGGTTAGAACTCCGAACTTATCAGGGTGGTATTTCAACGTTGCCTCCATGAGAGCTAGCGCCCCCACTTCATAGGCTCCCACCTATCCTACACAAACAAGGTCAAAGTTCAGTGTAAAGCTGTAGTAAAGGTTCACGGGGTCTTTCCGTCTTTCCGCAGCTACGCCGCATCTTCACAGCGATTTCAACTTCACTGAGTCTCGGGTCGAGACAGTGTGGCCAGCGTTACGCCATTCGTGCAGGTCGGAACTTCATGATCTCCACGGTTTCCCGCGGCATAGACTATACGTTCACCTGATCGCAACAGTTTGAGTTCACTGTCGCTGTTGATGATCAAGGCCGGCGTGTTATGGCCTTGCGGCCATCCAGGGATCTCATCCCCTGAGTCGTTACGGGGACTCGAATCACTTCGAGTCTTACCCTCGGTATTGCCCGCGACACACCTGCAACAGGTGCCGGTAGGGTTTCACCGATTTGAGCCGGTTGAATGGAACGGTGTTGCCACCGCCCCGGGCAATGTTACTTACCCGACAAGGAATTTCGCTCTGGTCTTGCCTCAGCAACATTGCGTCGCCGAGTGAGCGATGAGCACTTTCATCGCCCCTGCATGTCGCCATGCAGATGGGACTATATCTTCATCGACAAGATGCCGATGTTTGGCGTGTAGTCTCTGAGGATACTGATGCGAACATCAGTCTTTCCTGCTGATTGACTGCACCGGATGGATTGTCACCGCAAACGCGGTACCACCGGATACTCAGTTATTCCAGCATATAGCCAAATTTTACTAAGGCAGCAAAAACCTTAGGACCGTTATAGTTACGGCCGCCGTTTACCGGGGCTTCGATCAGGAGCTTCGCCTTGCGGCTGACCCCATCAATTAACCTTCCGGCACCGGGCAGGCGTCAGACCCTATACATCCACTTACGTGTTAGCAGAGTCCTGTGTTTTTGGTAAACAGTCGCAGCCACCGATTACCTGCGGCCTATTACAGCTTCCGGAGCAAGTCCGGTCACCATATTAGGCATACCTTCTTCCGAAGTTACGGTATCAATTTGCAGAGTTCCTTAACCCGAGTTCTCTCAAGCGCCTTGGGAGATTATCTCCCCACCCACCAGTGTCGGTTTGCGGTACGGTCGTCGATCATCTGAAGCTTAGAGGCTTTTCCTGGAAGCGTGGCATCAATCACTTCGGAGACCGAAGTCTCCTAGTACTCAGTTCTCGGGGATAGCGCACCTCCGGATTTTCCGGGAGATGCCCCCTACGGCCTTGAACGGCACTGCTGCCGCTGATCTAGCCTTCTCCGTCACCCCATCGCAATGATCGCCGGTGCAGGAATATTAACCTGCTTTCCATCGACTACACCTTTCGGTCTCGCCTTAGGAACCGACTCACCCTCAGCCGATTAACGTGGCTCAGGAAACCTTGGGTTTACGGCGAGCGGGTTTTTCACCCGCTTTAACGTTACTCATGTCAGCATTCGCACTTCCGATACCTCCAGCATGCCTCACAGCACACCTTCACAGGCGTACGGAACGCTCCCCTACCGCGTGCCTTGCGGCACACCCATAGCTTCGGTACTCGGCTTGAGCCCCGTTAAATCTTCCGCGCGAGCCGACTAGACCAGTGAGCTATTACGCTTTCTTTAAAGGATGGCTGCTTCTAAGCCAACCTCCTGGCTGTCTATGCCTTCTCACATCGTTTACCACTTAGCCGAAATTTTGGGACCTTAGCTGATGGTCTGGGTTTTTTCCCTTTTCACAACGGACGTTAGCACCCGCTGTGTGTCTCCCGGACTGTACTTCGAGGTATTCGGAGTTTGCATAGGGTTGGTAGGCCGAGATGGCCCCCTTCTCTAAACAGTGCTCTACCCCCTCGAGTAATCATCCGAGGCACTACCTAAATAGCTTTCGGGGAGAACCAGCTATCGCCAGCCTTGATTAGCCTTTCACTCCTATCCACACCTCATCGACGCACTATTGCAACAGTGGTTCGTTCGGGCCTCCAGCAGGTGTTACCCTGCCTTCACCCTGGACATGGATAGATCGACTGGCTTCGGGTCTATTCCCAGCGACTGTGGCGCCCTATTAAGACTCGGTTTCCCTACGGCTCCCCTACACGGTTAGCCTTGCCACTGAAAATAACTCGCTGACCCATTATACAAAAGGTACGCCGTCACCAGCTTGCGCCGGCTCCGACTGCTTGTACGCACACGGTTTCAGGTTCTATTTCACTCCCCTCACCGGGGTTCTTTTCGCCTTTCCCTCACGGTACTGGTTCACTATCGGTCGGTAGAGAGTATTTAGCCTTCGAGGATGGTCCCCCGATGTTCAGACAGGATTGCACGTGTCCCGCCCTACTCTTTGTCGCTCACCGATCTGGTCTTTAATCTACAGGGCTATCACCTGCTACGGCCAGCCTTTCCAGACTGTTCGACTAGACCTCGTCGGATTACCACGACTGGGCTGTTCCCCTTTCGCTCGCCACTACTCAGGGAATCTCGGTTGATTTCTTTTCCTCCGGTTACTGAGATGTTTCAATTCACCGGGTTTGCTTCTTCAGCCTATGAATTCAGCTGAAAATAGAGCCGAAGCTCTGGGTTTCCCCATTCGGACATCGCCGGGTCGAAGCTTGTTTGCCAGCTCACCGACGCTTTTCGCAGGCTACCACGTCCTTCATCGCCTTCTACCGCCTAGGCATCCACCATATGCGCTTATTCACTTGACCATATAACCCCAAGGAGTCTGGGGGTTATTTCGCTGATTTCTCATCACATACATGCGAACGCGACATCTTCAAGCAATAAAAACAATACAAAATAACTCGCTTGAAAACTTAGCGTCAAAACAAAGAATTTTCCAGATTGTTAAAGAGCAACACGGCTTCATGCTCACCGTGCGATCGAAAGATTGCTCTCATGAGCGTTGCGGCCCGTCAGAACAATCTCAATATCGCACCCGCGCGGTTTCCTGAAAGTATCGACGGCGACCAGAGCTGGTGGAGCCAGCCGGGATCGAACCGGCGACCTCCTGCTTGCAAAGCAGGCGCTCTCCCAGCTGAGCTATGGCCCCAGCCTTGGTTGGTGGGTCTGGGAGGAGTTGCACCCCCGACCTCACCCTTATCAGGGGTGCGCTCTAACTAACTGAGCTACAGACCCAAGCTGCAGCCCATAAGTAGATTAATTACAGCCTTCGTCCAGGGAGCTATGGGGCCGCTTCCTTCAGGAATCCAGGCAGGTAACTTGTGTGGAAACTCGCGCCAACTTGTCAAATGGATGCGAGTCTCTGAAAGGAGGTGATCCAGCCGCACGTTCCCGTACGGCTACCTTGTTACGACTTCACCCCAGTCATTGACCACACCGTGGTAGGCGCCATCCTTGCGGTTAGGCTACCTGCTTCTGGTGCAGTCAACTCCCATGGTGTGACGGGCGGTGTGTACAAGACCCGGGAACGTATTCACCGCAGCAATGCTGATCTGCGATTACTAGCGATTCCGACTTCACGGAGTCGAGTTGCAGACTCCGATCCGGACTACGACAGGCTTTCTGGGATTGGCTCCCGCTCGCGCGTTGGCTTCCCTCTGTACCTGCCATTGTAGCACGTGTGTAGCCCTGGCCATAAAGGCCATGATGACTTGACGTCATCCCCACCTTCCTCCGGTTTGTCACCGGCGGTCTCCTTAGAGTTCCCAACTGAATGATGGCAACTAAGGACAAGGGTTGCGCTCGTTGCGGGACTTAACCCAACATCTCACGACACGAGCTGACGACAGCCATGCAGCACCTGTCTTACGGTTCCCGAAGGCACTTCCGCATCTCTGCAGAATTCCGTAGATGTCAAGGCCAGGTAAGGTTCTTCGCGTTGCATCGAATTAAACCACATGCTCCACCGCTTGTGCGGGTCCCCGTCAATTCCTTTGAGTTTCAACCTTGCGGCCGTACTCCCCAGGCGGAGAACTTAGCGCGTTAGCTACGACACTGGGAGGCTTACCCTCTCAACGTCTAGTTCTCATCGTTTATGGCGTGGACTACCAGGGTATCTAATCCTGTTTGCTCCCCACGCTTTCGTGCCTGAACGTCGGTGCTGGACCAGGAAGCCGCTTTCGCCACTGATGTTCCTTCCGATATCTACGCATTTCACCGCTACACCGGAAATTCCGCTTCCCTCTTCCGCACCCTAGCCTCGCAGTCTCGAATGCAATTCCCAGGTTGAGCCCGGGGATTTCACACCCGACTTACGAAACCGTCTACGCACGCTTTACGCCCAGTAATTCCGATTAACGCTCGCACCCTCTGTATTACCGCGGCTGCTGGCACAGAGTTAGCCGGTGCTTTTTCTGTAGGTTAGGTCAAGACCCAAGGGTATTAGCCCTGAGCTTTTCATCCCCACTAAAAGTGCTTTACAACCCGCAGGCCTTCTTCACACACGCGGCGTCGCTGGATCAGGGTTGCCCCCATTGTCCAATATTCCCCACTGCTGCCTCCCGTAGGAGTCTGGGCCGTGTCTCAGTCCCAGTGTGGCTGGTCGTCCTCTCAGACCAGCTACGGATTGTCGCCTTGGTAGGCCATTACCCCACCAACTAGCTAATCCGACTTTGGCTCATCCAATAGCGCGAGGTCTTACGAGCCCCCGCTTTCCCTTTACAGACGTATGCGGTATTAGCCAATCTTTCGACTGGTTATTCCCCACTACTGGGAAGATTCCAAAGCATTACTCACCCGTTCGCCGCTCGTCAGCATGTATTGCTACACCTGTTACCGCTCGACTTGCATGTGTTAGGCACGCCGCCAGCGTTCAATCTGAGCCAGGATCAAACTCTTCAGTTAATAACACTTTTTCACTGAAGCAATCACGATCCCAAACTCTCACTTGTTCACGAATGAACAACTGGTCGTTTGGTACTCGTATCATCAATTGCACTAAAGGCAAATGACGCGAGTCCCCACACAAGTTACCTGTTCGAATTTTTAAAGAATAACCCGCGACGACAAAGGTCCGGGGAAAGACTTTC
>Ga0116221_1000439_pt1 | contig 28378 bp, 31 predicted proteins | sample Sb_taG_5_FD_88965 | JGI IMG/M metagenome (GOLD analysis project Ga0116221, IMG submission 88965) | Peat soil microbial communities from Weissenstadt, Germany - Sb_50d_8_FC metaG | ecosystem: Environmental > Terrestrial > Soil > Wetlands > Peat | place: Germany: Weissenstadt | collected 2010-09-21 | reverse complement strand
TTGTTACTTGTTCTTCGCGACGATCGAAACTGTGGCCACCTCGGTCATCATCTGGCAGGCGTGGACTTGGTCAGGCGTTGAAGCCGAAATTAGTACGAAGCAGAGCGTCCGCCAACCGGAAGCTGGAATCACTGCTTCTTAGAGCCGCTGCCGCAACAAAATTCGCTCAAAATGAGGTCAACGTGAAAAGAGAACGCCTGACACAGATTGTCCTGGTGATCGTGGGGCTGTTGAATCTGCCCCAAATTTATTTTCTATAGATGGATCTGCGGCATACTCATTGCTTTTGGAGCGGAAGAACGAGACCGAACCGATGTTTCTGAGTTTTTTATTCCGGTCGGGGACTTTCCACTCATAGCCGCAAGGAGACCATCTGAGCATCGCTCGATGATTTGCTCTAGCAGCTTGGTGGAATGTCTCCCAAAATGCCAGGTGAACAAAAAGCAAGCGGTCGTAGCATTCATTGCGCTCCTTACGTGTGCCTTGGCTGGTCAAGCGTTGGTATCCATCAGGCTGACATACGCGACGGCACTCTTCAGGCGTACCCTGTTGTAATGCTCGACGTAGCCTAGTAGGATGAGGCGTGGCGCATCGTCGCTGAAGAGCGAGGACATCCGGCCTAGAACACCGCTTTGGGCGGATGACGTGAAGAAAGACTGTCACCGCCCCTGTTGAAAGTCCCTTCACATCCATGACGTGGTGTTTTCCTGCCGTGGCCCTATACTTTCGCTAGAATGGCTTTCTTGATTTGCCTGATTCTGGCCTCGTCGCGCCTATAGAAGGTCCACTTCTTGATTCTCTTGGGACGGGTCAGCCCGGCTTGGCACAGGATTTTCATATGCTCACTGGTGGTTGGTTGAGTCACACGAAGCTTGCGTGCGATCAGGCAGCCGCAAACCCCGTCCTTCACCAAATCGCCGTCGATTTGCGGAGGGAAATGTTTTGTTGGGTTCTTAAGCCACTCGAGAATTTGTAGTCTGCGCTCGTTCGCGAGGGCCCGGATTGCGACAGTCGATATCATTACGTTTAGCACACTCCCTAATTATGATAACACGCTTCCTAGAGATTCGCGGTTGCTTAAAGCATGAGGAACTCTGCAAGTGTCTTTGTCAACTTGGCTTTGCAGCGAAGTCGTTTAACAGCGTCTAGGCAGCCTCCTTTAGATGTGACTACGACCACCGCGAAACTGACCAGGTCGCTCCAGTGTGTGTCTTTCCAGGAAGAGCAGTCCGCCGTGCCCCACGATTCTTCCTTGCGCCACGGCAGCGAAGCCCACGTGTGTCTGTAGCTTCGTCCATTGTTGGATCACCGCCTCGCCTACAATTTCAACGCCGTTGTGTTCGGCTAGATAGCGACGGATACCGCAGCCGGCTTTAAGACTTACCACGGAACGTCATCTGCGACACTACGCGACGATTCTCTATGCAGCGCTTCTATGAAGGAATTGATCTGTCCTCAAACGGACATGTCCAAAAAGACGATGCGGGAATCCGCCCGCGACTGGATTCGACCGTTCGGGGTGACATTTTACTGTTCGCCGGCGGCCGTTTATATGCTAATTGATAGTTAGCTAACTTACGATGTATAATCAACCAGATTAATCTGCTTGTAAAGCCCTAAGCTATCTCCGGGGGTCGCCCAATTTGGCGGGCTATGACGCTAATGATGGAAGGGGCTGCAGAAACGCTGCGATATTTCAATGCCTGGTTAGTGGCAGATGCCCAAAGATCAGAACAAAACAAGCGTATGACCTAACTGGGATGGGGTCTGAAGGCCCTGCAAAGGAGCGAACATGGCCACAACTCAACCTGTAACCGACTGGAAGAAGGAGTGGTTCGAGATTGAAGATGCAGCGTACTTGAACACCGCAGCGTTCGGACCGATGCCCCGCGTCTCCCTGCGCGCGGGGCAAGCCTCTCTCGAAGCCAAGACGTTTCCCCATCGCGTAGGCGATTCCGCTTTCTTTGAAGTGCCCAACCGCCTTCGCGCCTCAATCGCCAGACTCATCGGCAGCAAGCCGGAAGAGGTAGCGCTAACAACGGGCGCAAGCACTGGCCTCGCGGCCGTGGCGCATGGCCTGACCTGGAAGCCGGGCGACGAGATCATCACTGCCAAGGGAGAGTTCCCGGTGCAGTACGCCACCTGGAAGCCAATGGAAGAACGCAATGGCGTGAAACTGAAAGTCGTAGCGCCGCGGGACCGTTTTATTACGGCGGGCGATCTGATTGCCGCGATGACCCCGAGAACGCGCATCATCTCCGTAAGTCATGTGCGCTTTGACGATGGCTCGCGGTTAGATGCGTCTCGCGTGGCTGCGGCCTGTCACGCGCGAGGAGCGATTCTTGTGCTTGATGTGAGCCAGTCTTGCGGGGCCGTACCGATGGATGTAAACGAACTTGGCCCTGACTTTCTGGTGTGTGCCGGATATAAATGGCTCCTCGGCCCCTGGGGCACAGGATTTTTCTGGGCCAAGAGGGAACAACTGGATGCGTTGCGTCCCGGGCCGTTTTATTGGCTGGCCCAGGGCAAAGACAGTTTTTCTGCGTTGAATTATGTCGATCCCACACCATCCCGCAGTGCGGACCGTTGGGACGCGGCGGAAGCGTCCACTTATTTCAATTTCAACCTGACGGCCATGGATGCCTCGGTCGATTTTGTCTTGCGTGTCGGACCTGGGTTCGTGCTGGAACACAACAGGAAATTGATCGAACTCTTGTTCGAGCGCCTACCCAAAGATTGCGTTCCGGCCAGTCCACTGAACTGCGCACAGCGCGGGTCGTTCGGTTGCTTTACCGCCCCCACCTTGGAGAAAACTGCCGAGCTTTATAACAGGTTGCGAAAGGAAAATGTTGTCGTGAGCATGCGCGAGGGGAGGATTCGAGTCTCGCCTCATCTGTTCAACTCCGAGCGGGACATTGACCGACTCGTCGGCGTGGTGACCGCATGACTCGGGCGCGGGATTTGTCACTGGCGAAAATCGACCGCGCCTTGGACTATTTCGAATCCACAACGAAGGGTGTGCTGGACGCAACAAAAGGCTTGTCGGATGTACTGGCAGTTCAAACCCGCGACGTCAAGGCTGATGAACCTTATTTACCCAAGGAATGAAAGGAATAAGTTATGACAGCAGTATATGAACGCCTGAAAGCCCTGCAGATCACTTTGCCCGATGTGCAGCCCCCCGTGGTGGATGGTTACGTTGCCGCTTTCGTTCCGTTTGTGCGCACCGGGAATCTTGTTTATTTGGCGGGACGCCTCGCAAAAAAAGATGGCAAGCCTTGGTGCGGCAAAGTGGGGGAGCAAATTACCACACTTGAGGGCAAACAAGCTGCACGCGACATTGCCATAGAAGTGCTCGCCACACTACATGTCGCCCTCGGGGACCTGGACAAAATAAAACGGATCGTGAAGATGGTGGTGCTGGTGAACAGCACACCGAATTTTACCGAGTCGCACGTGGTTGCCAACGGTGCGTCCGAACTTTTCCTAGAAATCTTAGGCGAACGTGGAACGCATGCGCGCACCTCGTTTGGCGGGGCGGAGATTCCATTTGGGGCGTGTGTGGAGGTCGAACTCATTGCCGAGGTCATCGACCCCGCAGACGAACGCTTTGATTGTCGAACCGGAATATGAGGCAGCGTGGAAGCAGGCAGAGCGGGTGTTTCAAGACGTTCTGAAGCTAGCCTTGGTAGACATCGGCAAAACGACGCGGCAAATCGATCGCAACACGAAGCAGCTTCGCAAGGACTCCGAAGCCATCCGCAAACCACGCAACTCATACCGAAAATAGCAACGGGTGAACTAGAAGGCGGGGGATGAACATAAGAATCTCCCACCGCAGCTCTCGCCACGCCAGTGGACGCGGATAAACTCTCTTGGGACGATCTCGTGTACCAGCGACTTCCGGGCTTCGTAATGTATGACCAGTACGCTTCTCACGAGTTGACTGTCCGCGATCTTACGGTTGCATGCGGAAGTGCTTTGAAATAAGAAGTCTCGCGGACTGCTCACTGAGTTTTATTCTACATCTCGACAGACTTTACATTTGCGAGAATCTGTGTCATTATATGTCGTTAGTTAGCTAACTGACACATTATTAGTTGGTTTTGAGCGAACTGACATTCGTCGGCTTTTGTTGATAGTTTGTCATGTAGCAAATAAATTATTTGTGTTGAAGGAGACGACCCGTGCTAACAAGAAGACTGATGATCGAGCTGTACGGACTGGCTTTCCTGATTGGAGCCATCGGGACAGCCTGCGCCCAGGATGCGAAACCCGCTTTTCCCGTCATGGCGCCTATCGAGCAATACCGTGAGGCAAGTGCTTCGACGGAGATCGCGCTGGCGCAAACCGCCGCGCCTACGTCGATTTCCGGCGATGCGAGCGTTCTAGTCCTTGGCAATCACGAGTACGAAACGGCGGTACAGGGTAAGAACGGCTTTGTCTGCCTGGTCTGGCGGTCCTGGGCGGCCACCCTTAATGATCCAGACTTTTGGAATCCCAAGTTTCGTGCGGCCATATGCTTCAATCCCGCCGCCGCGCGCACTGTCCTTCCCGCCTATCTCGAAAGGACAAAATGGGCTCTCGCAGGCACTTCGAAGGCCGAAATAGAAAGCCGCATCCGAGCTGAGCTTGCCTCAAACCGGATAGCAACGCCAGAGCCCGGCGCGCTAGCTTACATGATGTCGAAAGAAGGGGACACCGGATCCGGCCACCACTTTCCTCCGCATGTGATGGTGTTCCTTGCCCACACCGATGGCGCCGACTGGGGTGCAGGTTTTCACGGATCACCGATAATTGTAGAGCAGCAATATCCGGAGCCCTTCACGGTGTTTGACATTAAGGTGCCCTTGTATTCCGACGGAACGCCCAAAACCATGGGGCCGAATTAGAGACGATGGGTGTCCCACTCAAGCCTGCTTTTGGCTTGAGTGGAGCGGTTCTGCAGCTAGACAAATGGCAACCCGTGGTCAAAATAAGATCGAGGACGATCATGCTCAGAGTCGGGATTCTTCTTGCCACCTGTGTGTTGGCCAGCACCTTCGCCGCCGCCCAGGAACCGGACCTCAACAAAGGTCAGATGAAGGTCACCAAGGTGGCGGGAAACGTCTACAAGCTAGTCGGCCCCATGCCGGTAGGAGACGACGGCAATATTGCTGCCTGCTTCGGCGAGGATGGAATCGTCCTGGTCGACGTGGAGACAGCCGCCCTCGGCCCCAAGATTCAGGCCGCATTGAAGAACATCGCGGACCAGCCGGTGCGTTTCGTCATCCTCACGCATTATCACGGTGATCACACTGGCGGAAGCGCGTATTTCCGGAAATTGGCGCCCCTCATTGCCCAGGAGAATGTCCGCCAACGCATGGAAAATGGCAGCTCGGCAGGGGATGGCGCGACCCATTTTACTGTCAAGCCTAAGCCTAAGGAGGCGCTACCGATTATTACGTTCGATCACGACCTGACCTTGCATCTCAATGGGGAAGACATCCGCGTCATGCATTTCCCCAACGCGCACACCGACGGCGATTCGATCGTCTTCTTCCCCAAGTCGAACGTCGTGAGTATGGGCGACCTTTTTGTCACCTACGGATTCCCCTTTGTCGACTTGGATTCTGGAGGAAGTATCGACGGCATGATCGATGCAGTCGAGAAAGTGATTGCGCAAATGCCGGCCGACGTGAAAGTAATCCCCGGACACGGCCCGGTTTCCGGCCTCGACGGCATGCGCGCGTTTGTGAAGATGCTGAAGGAGACGCGGGCGGCAGTGCAGAGCGCGCTTGATCGGGGCCAGACGCTCGACCAGATGAAACAGGCGAAGCTGCTCGATCCCTGGAAGCAGTACTCCGGCATTCTCGGCGAGGATGAATTCCTGGCAACGCTTTACACCTCGCTGACCAGACAGAAAAACTGAAAGTTTCTCAAGCACAGTTGATGCCAACTCGTATTGTTTCTTGAAGCTGAAGAGCGTGTTGCTGGTCCCAGACGAATTCTCTGCCGACAACAGCGCTCTCACGCCTACACTGAAATTACGCCGTCGCATAGTCGAAGACCGCTAGCGCCGCGAAATCGACGAACTCTACGCCAGGCCGAAGCAGCGGCCGGACCGTAGCCCTATCGCATCGCAGCTTCGATGTCCTCGGCCGAATATGGGACACCCGGAGTTAACAGCTCCGCACCATCCTTGGTGATCAGGTACATGTCTTCCAGGAAAAATCCTTGCCCATCTACCGAAGCAATCGGTTCATAGTTGATTGTGGTGCCTGCCTTGAGCGGCTCCGAGTCAAAAACTTCGAGCAGGTTCGTTGTATGCACCTGCCAGAACGGAACGTTCTTACGGTCCGACCAGGAATCGATCGCGTGCTGCGCCAATTGGCTCTTCGCCGCTGCCCGGTGACTCACGAGTTCTTTCCGCCAAACCTCGAACACCTGATCGAGCGTGACGGCCTCGCGCAGCGCCTTTGCACCGGCGTGATATGCGGCGACGAATATGCTCCAGGTCTCCCGCTGGTCGTCAGCATAGTGGCCCGATACCGGAACCGTTCTACCCAAATCTCCAACGTAGTGGTCCCACTCGCATCCCACATCCATCCGAACCAGTTCTCCTGGAAGCATGGTGCGGTTTAGGTGATCGTACCGCGCCAGGGAAGAGAAAGGCCGCGGAATTACTGCGTTCTCTCCTGCCATCGCCCACGGCCAGCCAGATATCCCACGGGCACCCACATTCCAGCAGGTGCTCTCTACAACAGTTTCCACGCTGCGCTGTGAGACGTTCGGCCGAATGGCACGCATCCCGGCCAGCAATGCGGGGACCGTCGCTCTCGCCGCCGCTCGTAAGGCTGCGATCTCGTCCGCACTCTGAACATCCATCAATCTCTCGATCCGCTTGGTTACGTCTTTTGCCTCAAATGTAGGCCATTTTTGCAAAATGGGCTGTAGCCATATTGGGGCCGCGGGCGACGTCGAGCTGAGAAGATTAGAGGGAAGTTCAGGAGACTTGAATTCAGCATTCGCGAAATAAAGGACAGATGCTTGCGCCGCGCGCCCAGAAAAGAAGGTCTCCATCTCGGACCAATCGACAACGTGCTCAAACCCCAGTAGTTTTGCGGCTTCTGCTCCAGGCTGCGCTTCCAGCACCAGGCCTCCCCTTGACGGACCTCTCGATGGCAAAAAAAGCCAACTCCCTCCCGTTTTTCCGTCGATGGCAAGCACCGCTCCTACCGTATTTTCCAAGCCAGTGAAGTAATAAAAGAATGGTTCCTGGCGGAAACCGTCAGCGTCAAAATCCAGCGTGGACTTGGCATGAAGCAAAAGAATTCCGTCGTGAAGCGCAGTCGCAGCGCGCTGCCGGCGCTCCACCCCAACCGGCGGTTGAGCCGCGGCGGCGGCTTTTTCGCCCCCCGTTTTTTCTTGCTTGTCGGCCGTCTGGCCCAGAGCAAGCGGTATGGCTGCCGCAAAGAACACAATAACTGCCAAGATTCGCTTCATTACGTTCCCCCTTTCAATATTGGTTAGTCTTCTCAGCCGAATTCCCAGATTGTTCCCAAGTTACGCTCGGAAGCCGCGATTCCGCGACGAGCGCTCGAAGTGTGACATCAGCAATCATATAGACACTTAGCCAATAAGCGTATTATAATAACTGATACATGCGGAGGTCAAACATCATCTAGCTACCTTGGCGTATTCCGGGCGTGAACGAAGCGGGAGCCGCGCATGGTATCCCAATCCGAGAATCTTCTTCCAGGCACTCTCATTGAAAGATCGCGTGCGAAGCTCCGAGCAGACCCGATTGGTGTCGTGGTTTCGACAATTGGGAAAGGGAGAACTGAATTGAATTCTGATATTAAACTTACGCTGCAAACGAAAGCCACCAAGACATACAACGACTTCCAAAAGAAACAACGTCCTCTGAGCATGCCGATCCATCCAGCGGTCAACTTCGAGGCGGAATCCAGTCGTCAACTGGGAAAAGATTTTCGCGACGGATCGGAAATGGTGTATCAGCGATTTGGCCATCCGACGTCGCGAGCAGCCGCCGATAAAATTGCCCTGCTTGAGGGCGCCGAGTCGGCACTCGTCTTCGGTTCAGGAATGGGAGCAATCTCCACGACCCTTATGGCGCTAGCGGGGTCTGCCGGGGCGCACGTGGTGGCGCAGCGGGAAATCTTCGCCCAGACATTTACATTCTTGAACGAAACATTGCGAACTTTCGGAGTCGACACGACCTTTGTCAATGTCGCTGACCTTCGTGAAGTCCATAGTGCAATTCGGGCCACAACAAAGCTGGTTTACATCGAAAGCCCCTCCAATCCTCTGCTTCGAGTCGCCGACATCGCTGCCATTTCCGCAATCGCACAAGAAGCAGGAGTTCCGGTGCTAATCGACAGCACGTTTGCCAGCCCGTACTTGCAGAATCCGATAAGTCTAGGCGCGAGTGTCGTACTGCATTCAGCCACGAAGTTTCTTGCCGGACATTCCGATGTAATGTGCGGGGCGGCAGCGGGGGGCAGCGAACTAATCGCCAAGATCGGGAGTATGCAAAGGCTGCTGGGCACGATTCTCGATCCCCATGCAAGCTGGTTGCTCTTGCGAGGCATCAAATCACTCGGGGTCCGCATGCAGCGGCAGACGGATTCTGCTCTGGCCATCGCAAGATTCCTCAAGAATCAGACCGAGATCGAGGGCGTCAATTATCCCTATCTGGAAGGATCTCCCCACTATGAGTTGGCCACCAAGCAAATGCGCGGTGGAGGGGGCGTGCTTTCCTTCCAGTTTAAAGGAGGGTTTGAAGCGGCCACAAAGTTCGCCGACGCACTCCAGTTGATTCCGGCGGCGACGAGTCTAGGAGGAGTCGAGTCGGTAATCGAGATCCCCTTCGACATCGATTGGGGCGAGGATCAGCTCGGTACCGCAGCGCAAAATACCGGAATCGCCCCTGGGCTTGTCCGCTTGTCCGTGGGAATCGAAGACCTCGCCGACTTGCTAGATGATCTTCGCCGAGGGTTTCAAGCATTGCGCATTTAGAGCGAAAATGCCACATTTTTCGAATTTCTTCGCAGCAGCAACGAAGGAGTGTGAGACATGGAGATTCACGACCTGAACGTATTTCTGGACTACTTCGACAAAATTCACAAGCGCACCATGCGAGTCGTCCGCTGTATTCCTCCGAACAACGTCGACTGGTCGTTTCGCGAAGGCAAATTCACACTAGGAGACTTGGCGCGGCACATCGCCGGTGCCAATCGCTACATCTTCGCCGAAACACTCGCGGGCAAGCCGAGCCGATACGCCGGTTGCGGCCGGCAATTGGCTCCCAGTTATGATGAGATCCTTTCCTTCATGGAAGCGCTGCATAAAGAATCGTCGGAAATTATCTCCCGCCTCACCGACCTGAATGGCGAATGCAGGACACCGGATGGCGCGGTCGTGACATGGAAATGGATGCGCGCGATGCTGGAACATGAGATCCACCATCGGGGCCAGCTCTACATCTACCTCGCCATATTGGAGGTGCCCACCCCGCCGATCTTTGGACTCACGTCGGAGCAGGTCATTGAGCGGAGCGGCGCAAGACGCTAGCAGCCATGGGATAAATGAGCCGCGTGGGAATCGCGGGAGACCAAGGGAGTCAGACCAGAGGAGTCCACGACGCAGCTTGCGCAGCCAGTACAATAGCTCCACCGCTCGTTTTCCCCGGAACCGAAGCGCACCGTCGGCGCTCGCCGGTCATACGATTGTCTGATTGGGGCAGGCGAATAGATCACATGTAACACGACCAGGGAGCGAACACCGTGGGTGCGGAAGTTGGTAGAAGTGGGTACCCCAAAGTTGGAACTACGCCAATTCTGTGGCACCTGCCGAAGCCCTGTTCGCGACATCTACCGGTCGTGCGCCGGTGTCCAGAGCACTCAGTTGCGAACCAATGCGAACGACCTCTTGCACAAGAAGCTCAATGTCCTCGTTGGTCGTCCGGTGGTTCGTGAGGACCGCTCGAATTGCAAATTTTCCGTTCAATTCTGTATAAGACGGCACTGCGAATCCTGTTTCATGCAGGCGGTGCAGTAGTTCGCGGTTTAGATCTGAGATTAGCGGCTCAGAGACACCCTCCGGCGCGAACTGAAAACACACGATGTTCAGGTCTGCCGAAAGCAACCGTAGCTGAGGATGCTGTACGACCAAGTCGGCGAGGAGCCGTGCCTGCTCAATATTGTGCTCGACTGGCCTGTTCGTTGACGGCCACTCTGGGCAAAATCAAATCCGATGCACGTGATTGATGTTAGGCATTCGTGGGTTCTCGTCGGAGGCGTTGGTACTGCGCGTCCCGTCGCCGGATACGCGCTCGAATTATCCAGCGTCATTTCTTCGCGGTCAAGCGCCATTACGCAATTTATCGACAACGCGATTGTGATGTGGGCATCTTGGAATTGCCCGCCTAGAGATGTTCGGACTTAAATCGCCTCACGATATATTATTGGAGAACGCAGTAACTCGAAGAACCCGATTGGCCAAGCCGTGAGAATTCCCGGAGTCGAGCCTCACGCCGAAATCCGATAGCGTCCGTGGGAAAATGACTCCCACGCATGAATGCCGCAATCCCTGCGGTGACAGAAATCGGATCAATAGCCACGTTGATTCAACCTCCCTCATTTTCGAGACAGGATAGCACCTGAGACAGGAACCTACCGTTCATGATCTTAAGAGTGACCGACGCAGTGAACTTCGTAACATCCTTCGTAACAACAGCGCCCAAAACTGCCCATTTCTGCCCACTGAGAACCTCGGGAAATCATTGAAACCATTTGTATTTAGTTGTTGAGAGGGAATCAGTAGGTTGAAGGTTCGATTCCTTCCGCGCTCACCACCTAACCCACAGAAACAGTGTCACTTAGCAACAGTTCTGGGCCTTGACTTGGAATCGTGATTTCGCCACTGTGCCCAGAATTGTGACCAGTCAGCCGCGAAAGAGCATTTAGAACCGCATCTTCGGATGGGTGGACGTACCGTTGGGAGATGCTGATGTTAGAGTGCCCCGCAACGCCCGCCAGTGTCCACACGTCGCAACCGCTCTCTCCCAGGCGGGTGATCGGAGTCTCTGCTGTTAGAGACCTCTTCGGTACGGTTCACAACGAGGGTGCAACGAAGGGCATCTTGGTTACAACGTCCGACTATGGACCAGATTCTTACGAGTTCGCAAAAGGCAAGCCGCTGACGCTGCTCAGTGGAAGTGAGTTGCTGTACCTGTTGCAAAAGCACGGGTACAGAGCCAGGATTAACTTAGCCGAAAGCCAAGAGATTGTTTGCCGAGCAAGAGCAGGTCCCACGCAAACCCTAAGCCGGACCTAGTCCCGCACGGTGATGTACTTTGCCTGGCAAGCTAGGCCATAGCACTCAGACGATCACTTCCTGTTTGCCGACCATGCGGATTGTTACGTCACGTGTCGATGAAATACTGGCAATCGCCTGCGTATCGTCGCGGCCCGCCCTCAGTTCGCCGACTGCCAGGTCTTTGCACCTCGACTATCGACGATCACTCCCGCCTTGGATTCATGCTCTCGTTCGCACATTGCAAAACATCAGCTGCTTCATGCAACCCGTCAACTACAGGCAAGATCACAGTCTCCCCGATTGCTTATTGGCTCGCTTGCAGGATTAGTTTCAGCAGCGACGGGTCCGGAGCTAACTGCCCGCGCGTGATCGCATGGACCGTCTCCACGATCGCGGCGTTTACGGGAGTGTGAACGCTGAATTGCGGAGCGATGTTTACGACGTATCCGTTGATGAAATCGATCTCGGTAATGCGCCCGCGCTCGATATCCTGCAACATTGAGGGTCTGACATCACCGTAGCCTTGGAGTATCTGATCAAGCCAGGCATCGTACTCTTCGCTCGGGACGCTGCGCCCAGACCGGGCTGGCGGAATCGGCTCGACGATCATCCGTTCCGGTCGTGCGCCGCTTGCCAGGGCCACCGACAGGGCCTCGTCATAGGCTTGTTCGAAGACCTCGCGACCCTCTGACGAGGAGATGTACTCGCGCATCGTCCCTCCCGCGACTGCCCCGAGGGTGGTAACCGAGCAGTTCAGCAGGAGCTTCGACCAGACAGCCCCGCGAAGATTTGGCGTGACCCTTAGCTCCACCGCGCGGCCAAGCCATTGACGAACTCGCTCCGCCCGCTCGCTTTCGCCACCAGCAAGTTCACCGATCAGTAGATGACCCGCGTTGCGCTGCTCGTAAATACCCGGTTCAGTCATGGTCGCGCCAAGATTGGACAGACCTCCCAGCACGCATTCCCCGAGCCGGTCCCCGAGCATCTGGGGCACACCGCCGTTCTGGATCGGCAGCAGGGTGCCACCTGGTTCGAGCAGCCCAGACAACTTTGACGCCACCTCGATGGCGTCGTGAGCCTTGGTAGCCAGAACGATCAGATCAAACCTGCTGCCGGTAAGATACTCGTCTAAGGGGGCAACCTCCACGGTCTCGACCGACACTGCGCCTCCCACACCAGTCACACGTAGCCCGGATGCCTTCAGCCTCGCTGCCGATTCGGCGTTCCGTGTCGCCAGCCAAACGGGCGATCCGGCCGCCCGCAGTCGGGCAGCAATCAGTCCGCCCAGTGCTCCAATACCCACGATTAGGGTTCTCATACGCCCTCCTGCAACCTTGCTCTCATTCGCGAGGTACGATCCCGGACTACACCTCCACGACTTCACACTCTGTCGCGCTTGATTACGTCGCGCAGATAAAGCAGCCCCAAGAAATCACGGTCCGATAGCAGAACCTCGCGGACAATCGGCACGAAGTGCGTGCGGCGACGACCGTGATCTCCCCGAAATCCTGCAGCATGAAATCGGCCAGCTCGATGCCATCCTCGCCATTGACTGAATCACCGACATCAGGACACTCCGCAGGCTCGAAGAATTCGAAAAGATGAGTGTGCTGATTCGCGTCGTTGGTCTCGACCGAGTGTGTTGACGAGCACCACGCGGTCAAACGCGAGCACTCCACCAGCAAGACCGACGCCGAAGGGATTTCCTCGAGCCATGCCACGCAATCACAAAGGCGATCACCGGTACGGCATAAAGCAAGCAGCCGGCTATGCGCGGATCGTTCCCTCACCGACGACCACCGCCTCGCCGCCGACCTGAACCTCTTCGAGAACTCCAGCACGGCTAGAGAGCGCAATGTGAATACGACTTGGGCGGCCCATCCGGACGCCTTGGAGGCTCACGAGCCGCGAGGCCGTGTCAGATGACACGGCGTTATGCTGGAGCAGATATGCGCCCAGCGGTCCACTGGCGGCGCCAGTCGCGGGATCCTCCGGAATGCCGAAGCCGGGCGCGAACATTCGACTGTACACCGTGGCATCATCATTGGCCGGCTGGGGCGAGAATACGAAAACAGGGTGCTCTTCGAGGTTCACCGCGCGGAGTAATGCGCACAGCTTCGCACGATCAAGGGATGCCGCATCGACCGCCGCGCGCGACTTTAGCGGAATGTACACAAACGGGACGCCAGAAGAAGCGATCTCTACCGGCAAATCCCCCCCGGCAAGGTCGCTTGGTTGAACGCCAATTGCGGCGGCAACCGCGACGGTGTCGGCGATGACAGGCCCCAAGGTGGAAAGCGGTTGCGTCATCCAGGTAAAGCGCAGCGCGCCCGGACCCCACTCGAGCCCCACAATCGTTGGTCCGATACCCAGGCCAAGCACTGTCTTATCGGCGCCTGCACGCAGCAGTCCCTCTCCGGCGAGCGCGAAGGTCGTTCCGACTGTCGGAGACCCAGCCATGGGCAGCTCCAGGGATGGCGTGAAAATGCGGACGCGCACTTCGGTCCCGGCAGCCTCGGGAGGCAATACGAACGTGGTCTCGGGCAAAGCCAATTCTTTCGCGATCCGCTGCATCCGCTGTTCGTCAATTCCTGCGGCATCGAGGAACACGGCCAACTGGGTGCCCGTGAATGGCTGATCCGTAAAAACATCGAGATGGACGTACTGAAGAACAGGCATTGGCTCCCCACTCCTTATATTTGAACGAATTGAACCGCAATCTCGCCTCCAACTTGGTTTGGGTGCGCAGTTAGCCGAGCAGTGCCACATAGGCCGGCACAACCAAGCTCTGACCTCCGTCCGCCCACTCTCGTCCCCGTCGTCAAGATCGCGGGTTCAGTGATACTCTTTGGCGGGTGGTCGGGTGCTATTTCCCTCCTAGTCTCTATTGAGCAGTATCCCAGCATTCGACACTATAGTGTTATGATTCTACTATAGAATCAGTTCTGTGAGGACAAGTTACGTGTCGGAGAAAAAGAAGACTCGCGGGATCTTGAGTTTGAGCGAGATTGGCCGCCGTGTGCGGGACGAACGAATTCGGCGAGGATTTTCACTGGAACAATTGAGTCAGCGATCACGGGTGAGCCGCAGCATGATTTCCGCCATCGAACGAGGAGCCAAGGCGCCCACTATCGTCGTCCTCCACCGCATCGCGACCGGTCTTGACACAAGCCTCTCCCGCCTTGTCGAAGAAGAGGCCAGCGCGCGAGTAATTGTTCTGCGCCACAGCCGGCAAAAGGTGGTGAGGGCAGCGGCAGGTTGGGAACGGCGAATCCTGTCCCCCGTCTTACCAGGAGTTGAATTCGAACTCATGCGCATCACGGTTGGCCCGCTGGTAAATGCCCCCATGTTCCTCCCTCACGCCCACGGCTCGCGCGAGTACGTAGCCGTGGAGAAAGGCACGCTGCTGTTCACGCTCGATGGCGAACCACATACTCTAAAGGCTGGTGACAGCATGTACTTTGATGGTGACTGCATGCACGGATTTCGAAACCCCAGTCGCGTTCCCTGCGTGTACTACCTGGCAATGGACGTCTCGGGTGACGCCGCCGGAACCAACCATCGTCCAGCTCCGCCAGAGGTTGAGTCCGCGAGTGAGATGCATCCGAGTAAGCGCGAAGTGGGTTCTGCGAGCACCAAAATGCCACGCCGTCGCCAAGTGCAGGAGGCGGTCCTGGATGAGTGAATCCCTGGCGGGAGGAAGCGACACAATCTCAACCTGGGTTCTAGCATCATGATCGTTGACTCAATAGTTCCAGCAACCATCCGCATTTCCTCTTCAAGCACACGACTATCCTAGCTCGCTCAGCCTTAGGGCCTCCGCGGCACAAGCCTTTTGCGACACTTGGCGGCGTCGCCTTCCATTTTTGTCGTTGTGTTCTATAATAGAAATATGACACTATAGTGTCAACTCAACGAAAGACGATTGAATAAAAGATGTCTAGAACAGGAGCCGGAGCGACACGAGCGTTTTGTGATCCAACCCAAAATCAAAATGTGAAAGGAAAATGTCAGATGAACAAAAAGAAAGTGTGCATAGTTTTCATTGCGCTCCTTACGTGGGCCTTGGCTGGTCAAGCATTGGCGCAGGGCCCCGAATTCAAATCCAATGCCGATGACCTCGCGAAAATTAGCAGTGTGGTGGAGGAGTTCCGTCAGGATCTTATTCACAAGGACGGGTATGCCATAACGAAGCTCCTGCTGAACCCCGATGTGCTCTTTCATCACATCAACAACCAGGAAGAGGTTGATGGCGCCCGCAAACAGAACGCTCAGTTCGATGGGGTTGGCCCGAGCCAGCTAGAGGGAGTTGTGAAATTACTCGCTACGTCGAAGGACAAGCTCGAAGAGAAATTTCGCAATATCGAGGTTCGCCAGGACGGTGATCTAGGGCTGGTGACATTTAATTACGATTGGGTCGTCAACGACAAGGTTCACCATTCAGGCGTCGAACACTGGCAGGTGTGCAAAATTGATGGGCAGTGGAAGATCTTGTCCGTTACCTGGACGATCTATAGTCACAGCTGACAGCCAACAGCGCTCCAGAGAACAAGGCGAGCTTATGCCTGGTGAGTGCGCCGGACCGCTGAAGAAGGAAAAGCGGATGGTGATTTCTGCGCTGTCCACCAGAGGGAAGGGGAATTGCGTAACTCTGATCTGTCGCCTTTTCCGACCAAATTCAGAGTTGGTTTTCGGCCCCTCCAGAAAGTTCAGCCAAAAAATTGACCGCATTGTTTTTGCATTGGATACTAAATTCTGAATCGTCACAAGGGAAGACACATGATTGACTTCGGTTTGGGAAAGTTGCGGCTCTGGAGCGCGGCGGCAGCCTGCGCAGGCCTATTCATGACGCAGGCTGCGGGAGCCCCAAGAACGGCATGAGCCTTTGGCGTTGATCCGTGTCGGGCATCTTCCCGGAGATCGGAAAATACAACTCTCCATCCTTGGTTAGAATGACGAGTGGCGAACCGTTTTTAGCGCACGCCCGCAAACACTTCATGCTCAAGTGAGTCGCGGTCGCTTCGAGATTCTGGATGGGACATGCAATGTCTCGAACCAGACCTTCAATCGTCACCTTGGATTCATGAGAGGGAGCGTCAGACTGAGCTTGCGGAGACGCAAGGCTCAGTACCGCGCAGCTCCAAACCAGCAAGCAAACGAACATAAATCGCTTCATTAGTCTCCTTTAGTGCACGTTTCCTGTGTGCTTCCCCAAGCGGACGACGCCTTATGCTCTCAATCCGGCGCTTACACAGTCTTGAACGAAAGTGATCCGTTCAACGTCCTGGAAGGCAGGGAACCTGGGGACCTTGAATTCCACAGGCAGGTCAGTTTGTCGTGAGCTTGAGACATTTCAAGGATTGCCAAGAGCAAGCAATATGCTTGACAGAAGCAAGCATATTGTTGATCATATTCACATGGCGCCCAGCCCGAAATCCACGCCTCGCCCCGAATCCAAAGGCCCAATACCCGCGATACGCCATTTCAACCGTTTCTACACCCGCCAAATTGGTATGCTGCAAAAAGGAGTTTATGAGTCCCAGTTCACGCTAACCGAAGTGCGTCTCCTCTACGAGTTGGCGTACCACCCTGGCACAACGGCTACAGAACTCTCCCGCGAACTCGGCATCGATGCCGGATACCTGAGCCGCATTCTTCTAAGCTTCAAGAAACATGGCTGGCTAAAACGCGAGCCCTCCTGGGCCGATCGTCGCCAAGCAGTTCTGTCGCTCACCCAGAAAGGTTCGGCCGCCCTCCGTCCCCTTGAAGAACGATCCAACCGTCAGGTGCAACAGATGCTTGCAAGGCTCTCTCCCGACGCGCAGGCTCAACTCCTCAAGGCCATGCTGTGCATCGAACGGATCCTAACCCCTGAGCATGGTCGCCGAGACTCATTTCTGCTCCGCTCGCACCAGCCCGGCGACCTAGGCTGGATTGTGTCTCGTCACGGAATTCTGTACTCGAATGAATGCAATTACGATGAGCGGTTCGAAGCGATGGTCGCGGGGATTGTTGCCGACTTCATTGAGCACTTTGATAGTAAACGGGATCATTGCTGGATCGCTGAGAAGGACGGAGAGCGCATCGGATCGGTAATCCTGACACATAAGTCCGCAAAGGTAGCCAAATTGCGCGTGTTGATTGTGGAACCATCTGCTCGCGGCCTGGGAATTGGCAAACGCCTCGTGCAGGAGTGTATTCGCTTCGCCCGACAGGCGCATTACAAGAAGGTTGAACTGTGGACACAACGCGAGCTGCAATCGGCGAGGAAGATTTACGAGCAGGAGGGTTTTCAACTAGTCAAGGAGGAGCGTCATCAGAACTGGGGGAGAGACGATCTCGTGGCGGAAACATGGGAACTGAATCTTTGACTGCAATGAGTCCCGAAGTTAAGCAGATGCCTCCTTTGAGAAGATTACTGCTGGAAGCAGGAGATATGGGTCCGAATATAGCAAAATCAGGGGCTGAATCTGGGGCTGGTAATGGGCAAGTTCATCAACCCGGCCACGAGCCAGCCAAGAGAGTATTGCTGCATCGAGTATTCTTTGGCACTCAGGGGTTGCGAGCAGGGTGGAGCGCTCTCGTGTTCCTCCTCATCTTTGTGGCTCTCGGGACTGGAGCTGGAAAGCTAACGCGCACCATTGTTCGCACGGATCGAGCGCAGCCCGTGGCTCACGGGCCTGCAATTCTGCGAGAGGCCCTTCAGCTTGCGGCGCTCTTCGGTGCCACCTTGATCATGGCGAAAACTGAGAAGCGCTCCGTGTTCAGCTACGGCTTTGTCGATCACAGCAGACTGATGCGGCTCGCGAGGGGCACCGTCGTAGGGTTCGTCGCTGTGTCCTCGCTGGTTGGATTGCTTTGGTTAAACCATCTGCTTGTTTTCGAAGGGCGTGTACTCGGGGGACGAATGCTGTGGGATTAGCCGCGCTTTGGGGCGTCATGTTCCTGATCGCGGCCTTCTTTTCACCAAATTAAGGGACGCGAGGGAGGAAGCAGATCTAATCGGACTGGTGCGAAATAAAATTCAGTGGAGGCATCGGGTATGACTGGTTCCAAGTCGCGCGTGCTACGCGGGTTGTTTGTTCGTGAACAGGGATTGCGGGCAGGCTGGAGCGTGCTGATATTCCTGGCGATCGTCGTGGTTTTGAGTGCGTTAGGCGGCACGCTGGTAGGGCACTTCTTCCCGGTTGAAGACATGCATGTGGTGTCGCCGGATACCCAAATCCTGAGGGAAGCTGCGGTGGTCCTCGGACTTTTCATAGCCACATGGGTTATGTCAAAGATCGAGAAGCGTCCGGTTTTGAGCTATGGCTTAACCGATAGCCGAATGGTGAGAAGATTCTTTTTTGGCTTGGCGGTCGGTCTACTGTCGATATCCGCGCTAGTGGGGGCACTCTGGACAACCCACCTATTGGTGTTCGACGGGAGAGTGTTGAGCGGTGCGGCCATATGGAAATACGCGGCGTTGTGGGCGGCGCTGGATCTGCTCGTGGCGTTTTTCGAGGAAGGCCTCTTCCGGGGATATCTTCTCTACACTTTGACGCGCGGCCTCAATTTCTGGTGGGCGGCCCTGATTACGTCCGTATTATTTGGCGCCGCGCACGGCCACAACGCGGGCGAATCCCCCATGGGATTGATTACCGCCGCCCTTGGCGGCCTCGTGTTTTGTCTCAGCCTGTGGCTGACGGGCTCGCTCTGGTTCGCGATAGGCATGCATACCGGGATGAACTGGGCGGAAGCGTATCTTTACGGCGTGATCGACAGTGGTTCGGTATCGCAGGGGCGGTTACTCGAGAGTCATCCCGTTGGAGCGCCGATATGGAGCGGCGGTACAACAGGACCAGAGGGTAGCGTCTTTGCCCTGCTGGTGCTGGGGGGGATGGCGACCGCCATTTGGCTAACGTGGGGTAGAAATCGTGCTGCAGCATCTGGGCGATTCTGAGGCGGCGGGCAACGACTTAGGCAAGGTTGCATTGGATGATCTTGTTTCTCGGCGTGGCGGACGATGAACAGGCTACGGAGTGTCACAAAACATGTTGGACCCATATATAACGCCATCGGAAGGAACTATAGTCTTCACCGGAAAACCGACCCGACGGTTTATTCACTGATTCAGAAGTCGCTGGCGATGTGCGAGACGATTCTCAATGTTGGTGCGGGAACGGGCTGTTATGAGCCACCGAACTGCACTCTGGCAGTCGAACCATCGCCTGCCATGATTGCGCAGCGTCCGAAAGGAAGCGCGCCGTGCATTCTGGGTGTCGCGGAAAACCTACCGCTGCTCGATCAGTCCTTCGATGGCTCGCTCGCCTGCTTCACCATTCATCATTGGTCAGACTTGGCCGCCGGTCTCGCTGAAATCTGTCGGGTAACGCGAAAACGTGTCGTGCTTCTGACTTGGAGCCCGCAGCTGAGTTCAGAATTCTGGCTAACACGAGATTACCTGCCAGAGATTGTAGATGTTCACAAAACCCGCCTACCAACAATCGAGGAACTCCAGCGCATACTTGGAGACATAGACGTGCAACCCGTACTAATTCCCGAGGACTGTCAAGATGCTTTTGTAGGAGCTTTCTGGAAGCGTCCGGCAGCCTTTCTCGATCCGTTGATCCAACAAGCAAACTCAGCCATGGCCCAGCTCGATGCGGAGGTGCTGAGTAGAGGGACAGACCGACTTCGGAATGACTTGCAATCCGGGAGGTGGTCGATCCGAAACTCAGAACTGCAAGACCTCACGGCTTTGGATGTTGGGATCCGCTTGGTTATAAAAGACCCACATTAAGTTGTGCAACTACGCTATTGCGGTCAGCGATCATCTGAAACTCAGATCTGTAGCTTAACTCCCGGTCTCGCTCTGTCCCATTTTTCTCTGACCCAGTACTGGCTAATCGACTATCCGCTGACTGTGACAAGAGGATGCACCGGCATATTTGTCAGTCAATCGCCGTCCAAACAACTTACAACCATGTTCAACGGGACCGTCAACTTCGCCGCAAGGGCGGCATCGACGTATCGGATTTCCTCCAGCAGAATATTCGTTGTCGCGCGAAACGCCCTTTTTAGTTCGCCCGTGTCTAGGGACTGAGCAAGGCAACCTGCAGCTCGGCCCCGTAGTTCTTCCGGAAGGTCGTCGAGACCTCTGCCTTGGACTGCAGCGACGCCATGCCGCTTGCACGCAAGCGCAAGCACGTTGTCGCGCATACCGCTCAACATCGTTCAGCCTGCAAATGCCGGCCCCGCGCATTACTTGAACGTACGTGCAGCGCGTGCAGCCAAGCCATTCCTATCAGGTCCGTTAGATCGGGCTGTGGAGCCGGAATGGGTTCTCCGGCAGCACCGAAGATAAGGCTGAACTTAGGGCCGATCGCCTGAAATTCATTCGAACGCCAGAAAAATGTGGGGACAGACGGGACGTTCCCCGACCTGTTTTCTTTGGGTTAGCTGTCATGACGATATCGTCTGCGCGGCATCACGCTTGCCAACTGATCTGGCAAGGAGGCAGCCATGGCCCGCCGGGAAGAACTGTGTTTGCCATAAGCGTGATTGGGGATATTGCACCGTGGCATGAAACGGTTTGTTCCTCTCCTGCACTATTCCAGCAAGCATATCGCTGCAATGGAACGGGGGTACTCGCGACCGGTCCGATAAGTGAAATGGCCGTCGCGACGCAAGGTGCCGGAAAAAGGAGAATCTATGTTCAACCGCGAGTATCTCTCATTCATCGCTGCAACATTGATGTCGATCGCGAGCACTGGCCTTTGCGTGGCGCAGCAGGCTACATCGCCGCCCGTGAAGCCGGAGATTCGCGAGGCCTGGCGCAAATCCATGGTGCGGAAAGCTCTGCCGAAGAACGGATGCTTCAAGGCCGAGTATCCCAGCACTGAGTGGCAGGAGACGCAGTGCGGACGCCCGTCGCCGTATCTGAACTACCCATGTCCAAGCGGAGTCAATGTGGGCGGTGTGTGCGACTACGTGGCCCAGGCCTCGGGCTCGAATTTGATTTCGTGGGCAGAGGGATCGTTCCTGGATATCCCAGGCGTCACGGGCGTGAGCGGCGTGAGCGGGGATGTGGCCGGGACCTCAACCTCGGTCAACGACGTCTTTGAGCTGCAGATGAACACGCAAAGCCAATGGAACGCGATAAACGGTTTCAACCCGTATCCAAGTACTTTTTCCACGCCAGCCTGCAGCGGCGCGCCGAACGGCGCCGCCGGGTGCTACGGCTGGCAACAGTTTCTGTTTTCCCAGACCCAAGGCCCGGCACCCACCGGCAGCCAGCAATCGGTGCCGGGCGCCCCAGGCACTACCCCAGGCCTGTTCATCGAATACTGGCTTCTCAACTGGGGATCGCCGTGCCCAGCCCTGCCGACGTGGGCGCCCACGCAACCAGGGAGCGGAAGATTTTGGACAAACGAGGGGATCGGCTGCGTTTTTAACGGCCCCATGAGCTATGCGCCCCCTCAGACCGCCGCTGACTTGCCCGGTCTGGTGATGACATCTGCGGCCACCGCGAGTCAGGACACAGTAGTTCTGTCGACGATAGGCGGCACCACTATCGCTGCGTATGCGGAACCCAACGTGCTCAGTCTGGCGAGAGCCTGGACGCAAGTAGAGTTCAACGTTTTCGGCGACTGTTGTTTAACCCAGGCCAACTTCACAAGCCCGACGGTTCTCGTCCCCACGGTGAACATCGACGACGGGACTATGAGCGCTCCCACCTGCGTGCAGAACGACGGCTCAACGGGCGAGACGAACAATAGCATTCCCCAGCCGACTGCGGCCCCCGTCTGCTGTAGCATCGCCGGGACGACGCCGTCGATCGAGTTCATGGAGGCTTTCGATACCACCCACACCCACAACGCGTGGTGCACCCCCCCAACGCTCGAAGGAGACCCGCACATTACGACCACCGACGGAACACACTACAATTTCCAGGGTGCCGGAGAGTTCGTTTCTATGCGTGATCGCGACGGGGCAGAAATTCAGACCCGCCAGAAGCCGATTTCAACGACCTGGGCAGGCACCGACTCCTACGATGGCCTGACCACCTGTGTAAGCCTGAATACAGCCGTGGCTGCTCGCGTGGGTGAACACCGAGTAACGTGGGAGCCCAATCTCAGTGGCGTCCCTGATCCCGCGGGCCTCCAGCTCCGCATCGACGGCGCTCTTACCACGCTGGGCCCGCAGGGTATGGTTCTGGGAGCCGGTGGGCGCGTCGTCCCGCAAGCCGGAGGCGCTCTGGAAGTTGATTTCCCTGACGGTAAGACCTTGCTCGTGACTCCGGAGTGGTGGGCGTCCCAGAGCGAGTGGTACCTCAATGTCGACATTTCGCATCTTGGGCTCGAGACCGGGGACGGTAATGTCGATGTCTCAAATTTTAGGCGAGCGAGTGGGGACGAGTCAGCCTTCGGGCGTGGGATTGCCGCCGCCATTGCTAGAGGGAGCTGGCTGCCAGCGCTGCCTAACGGCGCGTCGATGGGGCCAATGCCCTCTGCTTTGCCAGCTCGGTACAGCGCTCTCTACCGAAAATTCGCAGACGCATGGCGCGTCAGCGACAAAAACAGCCTGTTCGACTACGCGCCAGGCACTTCGGCGGCATCCTTCACCAACAAGGATTGGCCTCCGGAGCAGCCTCCCTGTAGGGTTCGAGATACCAAACCGCTGGAACCCGCCAGCGAAGCTGTAGCCGTTGCCGCATGCCGAGGAATTGCAGACAAGAACAGGCAAGCCGATTGCATCTTTGATGTGCGGGCTACAGGCGATGTCACATTCGCCAAGAGCTACGTGGCGACACAGCGCCTTCTGGCCGGTTCAACGACCACCACCTTGACCGCGGATGCGGATCCCACGCAGATCGGAGAATGGGTGACCTTTACCGCCTCTGTTGTGCCTAACTCTTCGGGGACCACAGGCATTCCCGGCGGGGCTGTTCAATTCGCAGTCGATGGCTTGAACGCAGGCGAGCCAGTCAATCTCGATAGCAGGGGTGGGGCAACCTGGGCGACATCAAAGCTCAAGGTGGGCACCCACCGGATCATGGCCACCTACCTATCCGGCGCGAGCAGCGTCTTTCTGCCCAGTACGAGCCCGGAAAACCTTCACACCGTCAAACGCTGCGACTGTGACGCGGACCGTGAACAGAAATAAGTGCCGACAACGAACAAAACCACAGAAGGGGGCAGATAAGACAAACGCGCTTATGCCCACCGAACTATCAACGTCTATTGGTTGGCCAGAAGAGGGCTTCTGGGAAATTACAGGCTACCAGTTCGGTGTCAACTGTACGGATGTGGGGCTACCCAGTCGGAGTCGTCGCACCACGGATCTTCGAGCTAAAAGGGCGATGGCTGTTCGACGTTCAACACTTCGCAGATTTGATTCCGTACTTTGCCTCCAAGAAGGCTCGAACCCTTGGTGGCGCGGCCCGTGCGACTTCTTGCCAAGTCGAAATTCTCAGTTTGGTCCGCAGTTCAACCGGTTTCACACACTTTATGACTGCATACCAAGCATCGGACAAATCTGGCCTTCGGGCGTCGACTAGAACGCAGAATGAACATTGCAGAGCAAAGGCCGCAAGTACATTTCGGAGAAGCTGGTAGGAAGGTAGTGGTCGGCTGTCTGAGGCAGTTCCTGCCGATCGAAAACTTCCGTGAAATCGCGATACGCCAAGAGAACCTTTTTCTCGGCGCTCTGAAAGTCACTCTCGGTGAGTTTCGCCTCGACCAACAGATCCGCCAGTTGCAGATCAACTTCCGTGCGATCAAATCGCCCATTGGCTAAGGGAACACGAACCTTGTAACCAAAACACGGTGATGTGTCCGGCTCAGCGCCCAGCAGTGCTGCAAGCCTGCCATCTCGTTTCACGCCAGGATGGCAGAAGATGTTCATCAGCAGGGCATCGGAACTCGCACAGGAGTCAAGCTCCATCCAGCGTCCTCTCTCAGTGTTAGGATCGGCGAGGTTTTTAACTCGTCGCCCACCGTGGCGAATGGAGTGGTGTATGTTGGCTCAACGGACCTAGCCGTTCACGCCCTGAGCGGCAGCACCGGGACGCAACTATGGGGCTACACCACCGGCGGCTGGGTAGATTCCTCTCCCGCTGTGGCGAACGGGGTGGTGTATGTCGGCTCGTGGGATGGCAACCTGTACGCGCTGAACGCCGGCACCGGCGCCCTGCTGTGGAGCTACGCCACGGGCAACGTGGATTCCTCTCCCGCGGTGACGAATGGCGTGGTTTATGTCGGCTCCTACGACGGCGACATATACGCCCTGAACGTCAGCACCGGCGCTTTGCTGTGGAGCTACACCACCGGCAACTACGTCGAGTCCTCGCCCGCCGTGGCGAATGGGGTGGTTTATATCGGCTCGATCGCCGGCAACGTGTGCGCGCTAAATGCCAGCACCGGCGCCCTGCTGTGGAGCTATTTCCCCGATGGCGGGGTGGCTTCCTCGCCTACAGTGGCGAACGGCGTACTTTATGTCGGCTCGATGGACGGGAAGGTTTACGCCTTCGACCTGAAGAAGGGTCAGGAGTAACGCCGCAATTATTTGCGATAATGCGCAGCAACGACCGCTTGTTTTTTCGCTTGCTCGGCGAAGCCTTTTGGATTATTGTGCTCTGAATTCTGGCTTGCTCACCCCCAAGTCCACCAAAGGCGAAAGGAACATCCATGACTTCACGCAAGCTACCCGACCAGGTTCGCATTTCGCAGAAAATCACAATGCGGCTCAACCCCAAATTGGAAAAGGGCCTATTGGGTTACGCGGCTGCTGCCAGTGCAGCGGGCGTTTCCTTAATGGCGCTAACTCCGGCAGCCGAAGCCAAGATTGTGTATACGCCCGCCAACGTGCAGATCGTGGGCAACGTTTATCTTGATCTCAACCACGACGGCATCCACGACTTCCGCTTCTCGACGACGCATCACTCAGGGACAGGAGCGGCTCACGCTGGAACCTTCTTCAGAACGTCAGCCGCGCAGTTGCGCGTTTACCCTGTCGGGACCCGCAACCAGATCTGGGGACATAGCAGCTACGCTTCGGCACTCAAGCCGGGAGTTCGCGTCGGCCCTAAGTTTCACCAAGGTGGCTTTTCGATGGCCGGGGTCAGGGGAATCAATAGCCAGTTGAGCGCTTACTATGGTCCGTGGGAAGGCACAAAGAGCAACCGGACGGTCAAGAATCGGTATGTCGGGCTGAAATTCCTGATCAAAGGCCAAGTCCACTACGGATGGGCACGGCTCACCGTCACTGTTAAGTTCCCCATTTCGGCAACTTTGACCGGCTACGCCTATGAAACCGTGCCCAACAAAGCGATCGTTACCGGGAAGACGAAGGGCCCGGACGCGGAGCAGATCGAACCAATGGCCGATCAAGGTATGCGCCCGGTCGTTCCCCAACCCGCGAGCCTGGGCGTGCTGGCTCTAGGAGCGGCGGCAACCGGCCGCAAACGGAGTGCATTATGGCAATAAAGCTCACTCAGCTACGGTTCGACTATCACAAATTGTGGCGCACTGTGTTCAACTCGGTCATCAGCATGGCGGTGGTTTTGACGTGGGTGTGCGGCGCGAAAGCTGCCGGCACCGAGAAAGTGCTGTACTCCTTCCGCGGCACGCCCGACGCATCTATCCCGACCTCGAACTTGATTTCCGATGACGCCGGCAATCTGTATGGCACTACCGCGCGGGGCGGGATCAGTGACGGATACTACGGGAACGGTACTGTATTTAAGCTTTCCGCGGTATCCGGTCATTGGCGCGAGACCATCCTCTATAAATTCACCGGGGGTTCCGACGGGAAAGAGCCTTCCAGCGGCCTAATCAGGGACAGTGCTGGAAACCTCTACGGCACCACGCAGCAGGGCGGCAGCAGTTCCTGCGGCTGCGGAGTTGTGTTCAAGGTGGATCCCAGTGGCGCGGAGACCGTACTTTATAGTTTTACCGCAACCGACGGAGAATACCCGACAGGGGGTTTGATTTTCGACTCTCATGGCGATCTTTTCGGGACTACAACCAACGGCGGAACGTATGGCAACGGCGCTGTCTTTGAGCTCATACCGAGCTCTGGCGGGACTTGGACAGAACAAGTTCTTTACAGCTTCACCAACAATTCTGGGGACGGAGCAACACCCGTGGGTGGCGTGGTCATGGACAACGCTGGGAACCTGTACGGCGCGACAGAGACTGGATTCAACAGCTCTTCAATTAATGGCATCGTTTTTGAGCTCAAGCACAGCGGGAGTAGTTGGACCGAGAGCATCCTTTATACGTTCACGGGTGGTTCGGATGGAGGGCGGCCCTTCGCGGGCGTAACTATCCGCGACGGGAAGCTTTATGGTACGACCGTGTCTGGAGGCATCGGCGCAGGCGTGGTATTCGAGCTCCAGCCAGGATCGAGTGGATGGACCGAAACCGTGATCTACACCTTTAAGGGACATCCGGACGGGGCGAGCCCGGAAGCTGGAGTGATCTTTGACAAATCAGGGAACCTGTACGGGACTACATCTAACGGGGGCTGGCGCTATTGTTTTGTCGGTTGCGGCACTATCTTCAAGTTGACGCCGAAATCGGGCGGTGCTTGGCAAGAGACGGTGCTCTACCACTTTAATGGCCGTGGCGTCGGCGATGGAGAAAATCCCGAAGCCAGCTTGCTACGGGACGCTAAAGATAACATCTATGGAACCACGTCGGTGGGCGGAGGAGCGAAAAGTTGTCCAGTCGGCTGCGGCGTGGTTTTCGAGCTTTTCCCGTAGTCGCAAAGCGGACCTCTTCTGAAAGCCGCTGCCCAAATACGAGCCTGCCGATGAGTTTGTTCTCACGGTCGAGGATCGGTACCAGCCATTCCGGATTACTCGGAGGGCGATGATGCTTGGGCGGTTGATGTTGGGCTTGAGATCTCGGAATCGATCAGCGATGCGGCCTGGTCCCAGACGCGGGGATCGTTTTCGATTTCGTGGTGAGGCTTGTTGAAGGTCCGCGCAAACCACGGATAGTTATCGCAATTGATGGGACGGTGCTCGTAGGTCATGCGAAAGTTTCCGATGATCCTGGTTCGGGCGGGATCGTCCGCAAGGATTTCTGGGTGGCCGTGCAGAAAACCTCTGGGCTGATAAAAGTTGACCGCATTGGCGACGTTCGGTGGGATCGCGGAACTGTTCTGGCCGGGTTTACCAATAATATCGACCTGAATAGTGAGCAGGACGGGAATACCCTTTTGCCCCAGCTCCCTGGCGAAGGCGGCGGTTTCAGAGGCACCCCAACTGTGTCCGTAGATGATAATTCTGGCTTGCTCTTTCTCGGCGGTTGAGAGGTCGCCGTCGGCATCGGCGTCGAGGAGGCGGTAGACCTGATGAAGAGCTTTTTGCCCCTCGTGATTTGAGAACACTTCCGCGTGGATGGCAGAGGGGTAGCGGTCGCGAAGATAAGCGGCAAACTGCACTTCGGGATGCTTCGCGTTATCGTGTTTAACGAAACCTCCGACAAACCCAATCACGATGGTCTTGCGAGTTGGAGAGTCTGCGGTGACAGGACGTTTTCGAAGGCAAACTTGCCGGAGAGCGTCTTTCAACGGTGAAGCCGGAGCGGTTTCTGCGCATATATTCGCGGCGGGGGCGGTAGCGCCGTGCATGGCGGCTTCTGCCAGGAGCGATACCGTCTGGCCGTGGGCGGGGTTCGGCGGCGCAAGGCAAATCGCGGCCAAAACCAGCCACATGCCCTTCCGATATTGAAGTTCCCGCATTTGAGATCGCCCACTTTACCGGTTCGTTATAGTAGATTACGCTCAGCCAAGCATGGATGCATGCTGCAAGACGTGTGCCACACGAGCCTAGCGGGTGAATGCCGCAGAGTCCCGCCGGAAGCGGTCTGGCAGGCTATTCGCTGATCGCGCAAAACGTCGTCAAATGGCGGCTTTCGGGAACTCTCAGGGATGTCCGAGGCAGTCAGACATAGTGGAGCGGTTGCTGGAGGATGGGGTTTGATCCCGAGCCAAGCTCGAAGCAACGGTGTCTTCGATGCCAAGAGTTTGGCACATTTGTGCAAAGATCGGTCGCAGAGAAGCC
>Ga0116221_1000438_pt1 | contig 28460 bp, 24 predicted proteins | sample Sb_taG_5_FD_88965 | JGI IMG/M metagenome (GOLD analysis project Ga0116221, IMG submission 88965) | Peat soil microbial communities from Weissenstadt, Germany - Sb_50d_8_FC metaG | ecosystem: Environmental > Terrestrial > Soil > Wetlands > Peat | place: Germany: Weissenstadt | collected 2010-09-21 | reverse complement strand
GTACATTGAGAATAATCCCGTGAAAGCCGGACTCGTGGCCAACGCGGAAGACTATCCCTGGTCGAGCGCGACAAGAAAAGCCGAGATGAATCTCGGCTCAGCAGGCTCGACAGCCTGCGCCACGAAGTTAAGTGAACAGTACATCCGTAGCAAGGTCTCACGACTGCAATGATCTACTTAATTGGCATTTGTTTGGCGGCATACCTTTGGCTGTTACTGATTCTCCGAAAGGAGGGTTGCTCTCTCGGGCTTCCGGCCGCCTACTTGTTTTCTTTGTTGTTGATCCACGTGCCCGGGGCATTTATCTACGCCGGCGCCCGCAGCGATACTTTTAATGCCTTCGTCACTGAGATTAGCATGCGTTTCACAGCGGTCGGAGTGGTCTGCTTTGTCGCGGGCACGTGGTTGGCGCGGTCCCGTTCCTCGACCCCTGGAATGCAGGCCAGCCCTGTCGTGGAGCACACTGATTTTTGCCGGTTCTGCCTGCTCGGCGGGTGGTTTGTTACCTACGGGCTCAGTCCGCTCTACCGAATCCCCAGTATCGCCGCTGTTGCGGATAAGGGAGGGGGGATTTGGATGCTGGGCGTGATGCTAGGGCTGCGGGCGGCCGCCGTACGGGGCGATTTCAGGCGGGTAGCGTTTTGGCTCGGTGCGCTGGTGGTCTACCCCACTCTGATGCTTCTGCTCGGAGGCTTCCTGAGCTATGGGGCCGCGGCGGCCATTGTCGTCCTTTCCGCACTTGCCATTTCGACGCGGCACTACTGGCGGGTGGTAGTCTCCCTGGGCCTCATTTCCTTTCTTGGTTTGAGCCTCTTCGTAAATTACATGCGGCACCGCACGGACATCCGTAAAGAGGTCTGGGGCGGAGCGCCGCTCGCAGCGCGAATCGATAGCACCGTAGACATGTTCAGGAATTTTGAATGGATTGACCTGAGCAACAAGCAGCACCAACGGGTGATTGACGATAGACTCAATCAAAACTACTTCGCCGGGATGGCGGCTCTGCGGATTCAGCAAGGGTTGGTGGATTACCTCTGGGGCCGTTCCGTCTGGGAGGGAGTCCTCTCGCTTGTTCCGCGCGCCTTGTGGCCTGAAAAGCCGGTATACGGAGGCAGTCCGAAAATCGTCGCCGAAATGACGGGCCTTGTGCTTAGTGCGACCACTTCGTTTGGCGTGGGCAATGTGATGGAGTTCCAGATTAATTTTGGCTTTCCGGGAGTGATCGGCGGCTTTTTCCTGCTGGGGTGGATCATAGGAACACTCGATCTCAAGGCAAGCGTTGCCGAGCGCCGCGGCGATCTGGGAAGACTGCTCCTCTATTTCCTCCCATGCGTGGCGCTGATCCAACCAGGCGGGTCAATCGTAGAACTCACCGGTGGCTCAGCCGCCGCCTTGGCGGCAGCATACGGGTGGAAGTGGGCATGGAAAGTGTGGAGCCACAAAAGAGCCCCGCTCCGCGGCAGTTCGAGCGGAAGATTCTCTAATGCGTCGATACAACGCGTCAGCGCAGGAGCCCCGGGCGGGGACCGGCTGGCTCGCATACCTTTGCCCCGTGAGCATTAAGGGGAGCAACCTTAGCATGGCAGCAGCCAGAGTATCCGCAACCATATCTGTTCCAAGCTCCCCTGGATCTGCTCCACGCTTCCCGGGCGTTGACAGCCTCCGCTTCTGGCTGGCCCTCTGGGTCTACTTCTCCCACTTCGGACTATTGCCCTTTGCTCTCTGGATCGGACACAGCACACCGGCCAGACACATTCTTTCCGGAATGGCGAACAACATTTTCAATGGAGCTGGGGCGGTCATAGGGTTCTTTGTCATCTCGGGCCTGTGTATTCATTATCCCTACCGCTCCAAACCCTTGGAATTGCTGCCGTTTTACGCGCGGCGGTACATTCGTATCTTGATACCGCTCGGGACGGCGCTCGGGGTGGGCCGCTTAATAAAAGACGATCTCACCGGCTACTATCACGCCATTCTTTGGAGCCTGATCGCGGAAGAGATTTACTATGCGATCTATCCGGCACTACGGATCGCGATTCGGAAGCTCGGCTGGAAGCTGTTGCTGTCATTATCGTACGCGCTGGCGGTTGGTTTAATTGTGAGCCGGCCCCATGCCCTGATGTTCCATCAGTTCGGCCCCGGTTTGACTTGGGCCGTCGGCCTCCCGTCTTGGCTCCTGGGATGCCATCTTGCGGAGACCTTGGGGAACGCCAACCGCCCGGAGGTGTCCGGCACTCGGATCTGGGCGTGGCGCCTGTCGATGTGGGGCTTGGGATCGGCGGCCAGCGCCCTGCGGTTTCATGCGGGAATCGGCGACCCGGTGACGCTGACCCTTATGAGTCCACTCTTGTACTACTGGTTGCGCTTGGAGTTGACACGCCGGTCGAGAGTCGCGGTTTTCGAGTACGGCGGGAAGTTCAGCTATTCCATTTATCTGTTTCACGGCCTCGCCGTTGCCGTATGGGGGTTCATCGCCAGGTTCCTGACCGGCGGGGCGGTCTTAGCCAGCACTTTACAACTGACCTTTGTTCTTGCCATCAGTTATGGTTTCTTTCTGCTGATCGAGCAGCCCAGCCACAATTTCGCACGGTATGCCGCGCGCTTCATTGCGCAACTTCGAAAGAAGAACGGTGATTTGAGTGCTCGATCCTGACGGCGGGTACGGACAATTCGGGAATGCCCCCGCCGATTGCGAGACTCGCGGAAGGACATGGCAGGTCAGCGGGAAACTTGGCGCTGCCGGACTCGTGAACGGCGCCAGGGACCTGCTCGTGGAGACCTTGCGCGCTCTCGCGTTCCGGCGTTTGGCTCTGCCCGGTGACGAAGACTCTATCCGGCGAATTCTGGTATTTCGTGTCGGCAACATCGGGGACATCGTAGCCGCCACTCCAACACTGGGCGCTATCCGGCAGCGCTTCTCGAACTCGTACATCAGCCTTTTGACCTCTCCGGGAGCCCAGGGAGCGCCGGGAGCACAAGAGTTGATTCGCCCCGGCACCCTGGTGGATTCGCTGATGGTCTATCACAAATCGGATATTTCGACGTGGGGCGGCCGCAAACGGCTGCTGCGCAGGGTCCGGAGCGAACGCTTCGATTTGTTTATCGAACTTTCGAATGTTCTGGCTCCGTTCCGCCAGGTGATGCAGAGTATGATGCTGGCGCGGCTCGCAGGGTGCCGTTACGCAGCCGGATTCCAGGTAGGCGCCAGCCGCTGGTTCCCGCGGACGCAGGCCCTGCACGTGCCGTTTGAGCGGGAATCGGACAGGCTTTTTAAGACCCTGGGCCGGGCCCTGGACCTGAGGCGGAACGATTCCGGCCGGCTGCCGGTCTCCGAGGCGGACCACGCTTTCGTCCAGGAGCTTTTGCAGCGCAACGGAGTTTCCACCAACGATCGCATCGTGGTGTTGCACGTCGGCGCCAAGAGGGCTGCGAACCGTTGGTTCGAGGATCGCTACGCGGCGGTGGCCGGCTGGATCCAGACGCAACCCGGAATTCGTGTGGTGCTCACTGGCGCTCCTTCGGAAAGGGAGTCGATCGATCAGGTCCGGCTCCATATGCGCACCCAACCGGTGATCGCCTGCGGACAACTGAATTTGCTCCAGACGGCAGCTCTTCTGGAGCGGGCCTGCCTTTATGTCGGCAATGACACCGGGCCCATGCACATGGCCGCGGCTATGGGCACTCCGGCGGTAGCGATCTTCAGCGCGCGCGACTTTCCGCGCCAGTGGTACCCGTATGGCGACGAGCACATCGTGCTGCGCCGGGACGTTCCATGCAGTCCGTGTTTCAAAGATGTTTGCGATCGTGGCCTGGTTTGTCTGGATCTCATCCAGATAGACGATGTGCTGAGGGCCGTGCAGGTTCAGTTGTCGCGCGGCAAACCGGAGCCACCCAACGGCCAAGCCGGCGCCGGCGAGAGAATTTCGCCCGGCCCGAAGGCGGCTACGGATCTGCTGTAGCCGGATTACCGAATGCCGAATCAAACTGACCCACCTGCCCCGGAAACACGGGAACACCATCCGATTCTCGATGCCCTGCGCTTTTGTCTCGCCTTCTGGGTGGTCATGTCGCATGGCGCGATCTTCCCGCTTTTTGCAGGAATGGACGAAAGTACCAGGTTGGGCTGGATCTTTGTCCGGGGGTGGAACTCGGTCGTTTTCGGAGTTCCCGCGGTGATTGGATTCTTCATCATCTCGGGCTTCTGCATCCATCTTCCCTACCGGCAGGATCGGCCCCTGGCGGTGGGCCGGTATTACGCGCGGCGATATATACGGATTCTGCTGCCCGTTTTTGGCTACGTTATTTTATATAGGCTCCTGGGCAACAGCCAGCCGCTGCTTGGCGCACACTCGATCCTTTACGAAGGCGTTCTTTGGAGCCTGCTCTGCGAAGAAGTTTACTACGCGGTGTACCCGTTAACCCGCTGGGTTCGAAAGACCGCCGGATGGTCCGTGCTGCTGCCGTCGGCGTTCGCCGTTGGCGCCCTCACGGCGGCGGCTAACTTTCATGAAGTAAATTGGACGACGGTCAACCCGCTGGCCATGGCCGTGATTCTCTTCCCCGTGTGGCTTCTGGGTTGCCTGCTGGCGGAACAGAGCGGCCGGCTGCCCGCCATTCAATCGTCGCGGACGATCTGGAAATGGAGATTGTTCGCGTGGGCGGCGAGCTGGGTTTGCGGTGTCCTTCATTACCAACTGGGCCTTCATTTAATCCAAACCATGCCTTGGTTCGGCGTCATCGCGTACTTCTGGATCAAGCGCGAGATCGCCTATGGCGCAAGCCGCTCTCCAGCAGCCGTGCTGGTCTCCGCCGGCGCTTGGAGCTATTCGCTGTACCTGGTGCATGCGCCCACGATGATCCTATTCTCAAGGTTGAAACTTCCCAGTTTTGGCTACCTGGTCGATTGGTTTCTATTGATCGGCTTCGTGCTGGGGATGGCGTATCTGTATTACATCTTGATCGAAAGACCCGCGCACAGGCTGGCAAGAATGGCTGGATCCGCCCGGAGAATCAAAACGGCGCCGTTCCCGGTGCCATCCGCTTTAACAACATCTAGCGATTAGCAGGTCCAAATCGCGAGGCAGGGCTATGAATTTTCCGCAACTGTACAAAGACGAACTACTGCAGGCAATCGCGTCGATCGACCTGGAGAAAGTAGGCCAGGCGATCGAGCTCCTCGCCCGGGCCCGCGACGAGGGCCGCCGTATTTTTGTGTGCGGCAACGGCGGCAGCGCCTCGACCGCCTCGCATTTCGCTACCGACCTGGTCAAGGGCGCCAGCTACGGGCGGACACCGCGGTTTCGCATCCTGGCGCTTACCGATTCGCTCCCCACGATCACCGCCTACTCCAACGATGTCGGCTACGAGTGCGTCTTCGTCGAGCAGTTGAAAAATTTCGCCGAACCGGGCGACGTTGTCATAGGGATCAGCAGCTCTGGCAATTCCCCCAACGTCCTGCGCGCGTTGGAGTACGGCAACTCGATCGGCTGCCGGACCATCGCCCTCTCCGGCCGGGATGGCGGCCGCTTGGGGCCGCTGGCCCAGCTTAATATCCAGATCTCTCACCCCCATACCGGCCGGATCGAGGACCTTCATATGGTGGTACTGCATATGATCGGCTACTGTTTCATGGAGAATCGGCCGTTGGCATGAAGTCGCCCGGTCAAGTGAAAAGGTGGGACAGACGATCGGTTTTTGTCGTCTGTCATCCGGCCAGCCGCAGTTAGGCCATGCGCGTTCTTCACGTGTCCCCATATTTTGCGCCCGCCTTCAGCTTCGGAGGACCCCCCCGAAGCATCCTGGGCCTCTGCCAGGGTCTGCAGCGCGCCGGAACCGAAGTGCAGGTCTTCACCAGTTCGGCTGGAATCCCCGCCGGCGAGTTGGCCCGTGAGGTGTATGAAGGCGTCCCGGTGCGCTATTTTCCGCTCGCGTTCCCGCGCCGCTTTTTCCATGCGGCCGGTCTGCGGAATGCCATCGCCTCCTGCGCGGAGAAGTTCGACCTGGTCCACATTCACTGCCTGTGGAACATGACGTCTTGGGTTGCGGCTCGCGCGGCTCGCGCCGCCGGAGTTCCCTATGTGATCTCGCCGCGGGGCATGCTGGAACACGCGGCGCTGAGACGCCACGCCTACCGGAAGAGGGCCGCGTACGCTCTATTCGAACGGAAAAATCTGAACGCCGCGGCCGGCTTGCACGCCACCTCCGGGCTGGAGGCGCGTTCGTTAGCATCCTTCAAGCCGCAGGCTGACATTGCCGAAATACCGAATGGCGTAAAGGCAGTCGACCTGCCGGCCGGGGCCCGCGGCGCATTCCGGCGGCGTTTGGGCATCGGCCCGGACGCACCGCTGGTGCTGTTCCTGGGACGGCTCCACCCCATCAAGCGGCTGGATCTGCTGGCCGCGGCGTTCGCACAGGTCGCGAAGCGTATCGAGCCGGCGCGCCTGATCGTCGCCGGCCGCGAGGACCAGGACAGCAACTATGAAGCCGCCGCCCGCCGCTTCTTTGCCGGCCTGGAAGACAAGGTCCATTGGATCGGTGAGGTGCCGGAAGCGGAGAAATGGCCGCTGATCCACGATTCCGACCTGCTGGTCATGTGCTCGGATTCGGAGAACTTCGGCGTCAGTGTCATCGAGGCCCTGGCCATGGGGACGCCGGCAGTCACCACCCGGACCTGCCCTTGGGAAGCCGCGCAGCAGTTCGGTTGCGCGCTGTGGGTCGATCAACATCCGGATGCGCTGGCCGATGCGCTCGCCGGCTTGCTCGCCGACCCCCAACGCTTGCGGAACATGGGAGAGCGCGGCAAAATTTTCGGTCGCGAACGGTATGGCTGGGATTCGATCGGGAAAACCATGGCGGAATGGTACACCAATATCTTGCGGCGGTGCGCCGCCGGCAATACTCTCCTGGAATCCGCAACGTATCCCGCGGCGCCAGGCACTATATCGAATCAGTTTTAGAAAAGGGACGGAAATGTCGTCTTTTCCGAGAGAATTCTGGGCTTTCTTGCGTGTAAGGAAGAAACTCTGGCTGCTGCCTATACTGATCGTCATGCTGGTTATGGGCGTTCTGCTCCTTCTTGCCCAGAGCAGCGCCGTAGCACCTTTTATCTATAACCTTTTTTGATTGTTCTGAATGCCGCAAACCAAAGGTCTTCATGCCGTCGCACTCGTATGCGGGAGCTTACTGTTCGGCACGGCCTTATCCGTAGTCATGGCTGAATTCTACTACCGGCATATGCTGAGGAGCTTTGCCCGGACACCCGGCTGCTTTTGGGTCACCGACCCGGTTACGGGGTTTGCCAACGCACCCAACGGGCAATGCCACACTGTGACCGCTGAATTCGATACCTGGATGTCGTACAATTCCGACGGCAATCCATCCCCGGAGTTCAACCCGGACCCCCGCGCCTGTACGGTAATGGCGTTGGGTGATTCCCACACTTCGGCGGTAGGTGTGTCGAGTGGCGAGGCATGGCCCAACCTGCTGGAATCCCGATTGAAATCCGGCTTTCAGCAACCGTTTCAGGTTGTCAACACCGGGGTCGCGGGTTATAGCGTCGGCCAGGAATACTCCAAGATGGAAGAGTACATTGGCAAGTTCAAGCCCAGGCATGTCGTCCTGGGCCTTTCGCTGGCCACCGATTTCTACGATATTCGGCCCCCTGGCCAAAACGGCTTTGTCTACGGGTCTGATTTGATGCGGCCGTACTACGACGTGGAGAATGGCGTTCTCGTTCTCAAACCAGCCCCCCCAATCCCTTCGAAGGGCGGAACCGCAGATCCATCCGCGCCGCGGGGGCACACCAGTTTCATTCGGTCCATCAAGCCTTACTTCGAAGGCCATTCCGCCCTCTATCACGCCATCTACCGCGGCGCCATTGGTCAATACGGTGTTCGGCTCATGCGAAAGTTCGGCGTGAATCCATGGCCCAATGCCGATTCCACCCTGGCCAGGAACCTGGACCCGGTGGACCGGCACTCCTGGCTGGTCGTGGAGAAGCTGCTCGAACAGTTTCAAGATGTTCTCGGCCGGCAGGACGTCGGCTTTACGCTGGTGATTATTCCGTACCTGCCTCAGGTTTATGATGCCGTCTGGAACCGCACCTTCGCTTCCGATGCCAGGTACGATCGATTTGCGGCCGATAAGCGCCTGGACCGGATTTGCCGGCGCTATGGCATCGATTGCCTTGACCTGACCGAGCCGTTCATCGGCGCGGCCCGCTCCAGCGGGAAATGGTTGCATTACCGGCAAGACGCTCACCCTACCCGCGAAGGCCAGGCTTTGATTGGCCAACTGGTGGCTGAGCATTTGTCGGAGCGGTTGTTGCGCGAGTGTGCCCTTGCCCCCTCAAAGAGCCCCGCGAGTTCTGCGCAGCCTCCCAAGCTGCCATTCAAAGGAAAGACGGTTTAAGTACATGCAGGCTTCATGCAGGCAGGCGCACCGCCCCGATCTCTGGGATATGAAACAGTCATGAAGGCGCTCATCACAGGATCCGGCGGCCTGATTGGGTCGGAATGCGTCCGCTTGCTCGCGGGCCAGGGCTGGGCGGTGGTCGGCGTGGATAACGACATGCGCCAGGTTTTCTTTGGACCGGCGGCCAGCACGGAAGCCAATGTCCGCGCTCTCCGCGAGTCCTTCCCCGGTTATCGCCACGTCGGCCTCGACATCCGCGACCGCGCAGGCGTCCGCGGCCTCTTGAAGAACGAGCGCCCGGATTTCATCATCCATACCGCCGCCCAGCCTTCCCATGACAAGGCCGCGGCGATTCCCTATGACGATTTCGATGTCAACGCCGGCGGAACCATGAACCTGCTGGTCGCCGCCCGCGACTACTGCGCCGAATCGCCCTTCTGCTTCACCAGCACCAACAAGGTCTATGGCGACCGTCCCAACTGCTTGCCGCTAATCGAGCGCGAGAAGCGCTACGACTACGCGGAGATCGACGCCATCGACGAATCCATGTCGATCGACAGTTGCCTGCATTCCGTATTCGGCGCCTCCAAGGCCGCAGCCGACCTGATGTGCCAGGAGTTCGGCCGTTACTTCCAGATGCCGGTCGGCATCTTCCGCGGCGGATGTCTTACCGGACCGCAGCACGCGGCTGTCGAGCTGCATGGCTACCTCGCCTATATCGTCCACTGTGCGGTCGTGGGCAAGAGCTACAAGGTCTACGGCTACAAAGGCAAGCAGGTGAGGGACCAGATCCACTCGCATGATGTGGCCAATCTCTTCCTGCACTTCTACCGAAAACCCCGCTGCGGCGAGGTGTACAACCTGGGAGGTGGGCGGGGCAACAGCCTCTCCATCCTGGAGACGGTAGATGCGCTGGCGGCGATGGGATACCGGCTCGCCTACGAGTATACGGACCAGAACCGCAAAGGCGACCACATCTGCTATATTTCCGATCTGTCCAAACTCCAGTCGCATTACCCGGACTGGAAGTTGGAGTACGACCTGCCCCGTATCCTTTCTGAGATTGTGCAGCGCAACCTGAATTGGCGCCAATGAATTATGGAAATCCTGGGTCTTAACGCCTTCCACGGCGACGCTTCCGCCGCCCTCCTCTCCGATGGCCAGCTCGTGGCCGCGGTGGAAGAGGAGCGTTTCAACCGCATCAAGCACTGGGCCGGCTTTCCTGCCCTGGCTGCCAAGGCCTGCATCCGCGGCATCGATCCGGCCTCGCTCGCCCACGTCGCCATTTCACGCGACCCCCGCGCACACCTCTGGCGGAAGCTCGCCCGTGTCGCCGTGCGCCCCGGCGATTGGCCGCGTCTCGCCTCCCGGGCCCGCAATACCATCCAAGTGGCCAACCTCGCCAGCGCCCTCAGCTCGTCCGGCGTCACCCGGGCCGACCAGGTACGCATCCACCACGTCGAGCACCATCGCGCCCACCTCGCCAGCGCCTTCTTCGCCTCCCCCTTCGAAGAAGCCGCCGTCGTCTCCATCGACGGCTTCGGCGATTTCAGCAGCCTCATGTGGGGCGTCGGCAAAAATAACCGTTTCGATGTCCATGGCACGGTCCGCTTCCCCCACTCGCTCGGCCTGTTCTACACCGCTTTCACGCAGTTCCTGGGCTTCCCCAAGTACGGCGACGAGTACAAAATGATGGGCCTCTCCGCCTACGGCGAACCGCGCTTTGCATCCCAGGTCCGCGACGTGGTCCACATCACCGGCGGCCAGGTGCGGCTCAACCTCGATTACTTCATTCACCACACCGAAGGCGTCGAGATGACCTGGAACGACTGCGAGCCTTCGCTTGGCCGCGTCTACTCCGCCAGATTGCCCGAGGTCTTCGGCGCCCCGCGCGTGCCTCGCAGTGAGCTGGAGCAGCGGCACGCCGACCTGGCCGCTTCGGTTCAGGCCGTGCTCGAGGAGCAATACTTCGAAATCCTGAACTTCGTCCAGCGCAAAACCCGCCTGAAGAAGCTCTGCCTGGCTGGCGGCGTGGCTCTGAATTGCGTTGCCAATGGCATGATTTTCGACAAGACCCCCTTCCAGGACGTTTACATTCAAGCTGCCTCGCACGACGCCGGCACATCCATCGGCGCCGCCCTGTATGTCGCCCACCAGGTTCTGAAGCAGCCCCGCAGCTTTGTCATGCGGCACGTGTATTACGGCCCGGAGTATACCGAGTCCGAGATCCGCAAGGAGCTGGACGATGCCGGCGTCCAATACCATCCCCTCGCCGGGGAGGAGCTGGTCGATCGCACCGCGCGCCAGATCGCCGACGGCCAGATTGTCGGCTGGTTCCAGGGCCGCATGGAATTCGGACCGCGCGCCCTGGGCAATCGCAGCATCCTGGCCGACCCGCGCCGCCACGACATGAAGGACATCCTCAACAAGCGCATCAAATTCCGCGAGCCGTTCCGTCCCTTCTGCCCCTCCGTGCTGGCGGAAGCCACCGGCGAGTTCTTCGAGACCGACTACCCGTCGCCCTTCATGGTCCAGGCCTACCGCATCAAGCCGCAACAGCGCGAACGCATCCCCGCGGTCACCCATCGGGACGGCACCGGCCGCCTGCAAACCGTGGAGAAGGATGTCAATCCGCTCTACTGGAATCTCATCCGGCGCTTCGGCGACCTTACCGGCGTGCCCATACTCATCAACACCTCGTTCAACGAAAACGAGCCCATCGTCAACACTCCCCGCGAGGCCCTGGATTGCTTTCTGCGCACCAACATGGACGTCCTCGTCATCGGCCCGTTCTTCTTGTCTAAATCGGAAAATCTGCAGCACAGCCACAGCCGGGCTTCCTTTGTGGCCGAAGCATAAAGCCCATGCGAATTCTGCTGGTGAACCGGCATTACGGCGACGATCGCGTGCCCACGGGCCGGATGCTGCGCGACGTTGCCGGGCAATTGCAGGAGCTCGGCCACCAGGTGGATGTCATCGCCTCACGCAGTTCCTACGCGGGAAAAGAGAAAACCGCCGCCGCGCATCATGGGGTGAATCTCACCTGGCTGGGGAGCCCCCGCGAGTCCGCCCGGACCGCCGCCTGGATTCTCTTCCTGGTACAAGCCACCGTCCTGGTCCGGTGGCGGCAGTGGGACCGGTGCGTGCTTCTGACCGATCCCCCGTTCCTGGTGGCCGCGGCGATCGGCGCCAACCTTTTGCGCAAAAAACGTCCCGTGTATTGGTGGACGATGGACCTGTATCCGGAGTCGCTGGCCGCTGCCGGCATCCTGCAGCCGGAAGGTTTGTGGGCCCGCTTTTTCCGCCGGTTGAATACTCTGGCGCTGCGCTTCCTGGCGGGCGTGATTTCGCTCGACGAAGCGCAAAAAGAACGCCTGTCCGGCTACGCGGGCTGGAACCATGCGCCGGCCTTCTCGAAAATCGTGCCGCCCTGGGATCGGCGGCCGTTTCCCCCGGTAGAACGGGAGGCCAACCGCTTCCTCCGCCACTTCGGATTATTGGGCAAGCGCGTACTGCTATACGCGGGAAATCTGGGGAGGGCTCATTCCATCCGCGAAGTGATCGCGGCTGCCAGGCTCATGTCGGAACGGGGCGACTCGCCCTGGATGTTTGTCTTTGTGGTCCGGGGCGCCAGGCGGGCGGAGCTGGCCGCTGCCATCGGGCATTTGAACAATGTTGTGCTCACGGATTACCTGCCCGAGGACTGGACGGCGGACCTGTTGTGGGGGGCCGACGTCCATCTGATTACGATGAGCCCCGGTTGGGACGGAGTCGTGGTGCCCAGTAAACTTTATGGCGTGCTACAGACGCCGGCCCCCGTGTTGTTTATAGGCCCGGCCCGATGCGGTACGGCCATCGAGATCGGCCGCCTGAAGGCCGGGGAGCGTTTGCCCAATGACTCTCCGGGGGAAAAAGTGCTGGAGGCTATCCAACGGCTCGGCAGCGCCGGCCCCCGAGTGAGCGGCCGCGACTGTACGAATCCGTCCGATATCGCACGGTATATCACCGCCGGGCTCCCGGCCGGCCAGCCAGACGTTTTAACCTTGCAAAAGGCGGGTTTTCCCGGCAAGCCCTGTTAGCATGCCGCGCCGTGAAAAGAAACACGTAAGCGTTTCGCGAAGTATTGGAGTACGGTTTTAACCGAGGTGCCCTTATGTTGTACCCGATCTTTTTGATTGGACTTTGTGCGTTTCTCTTCTCCATCGTACTGACCCCTGCATGCCGCGACCTCTTCCGGCGGCTCGGAATTGTGGACCGGCCCGACCAAACCCGCAAACTGCACATCGCACCGGTACCCCTTATGGGTGGTGTGCCCATTGCGCTGGCATACGTGGCAAGCTGGTCGCTGCTGGCATTGTTTCCGAGCGTCGCTTCTCCCCATTTGGCGCGTGTTTTGCGCGCGCTCCCGGCATGCCTCGTCATCCTCGCTGTCGGTATACTGGACGACATTCTGCACCTGAAGCCCTGGCAGAAGCTGTTTGGCCAGACGGTTGGCGCGCTATTGGCATACTGGGCAGGCATCCAGGTCTGGAGCGTCGCTGGGTACAGCTTTGGCTGGTCCCACGTGCCCAGCGTACTGGTCACTGTCGTCTGGCTGATCGGATGCACCAACGCCTTCAATCTCATCGATGGAATGGATGGACTGGCCGCCGGCGTCGGTCTGTTTGCCACCACGACCATACTGATTTCCGCCTTGTCGAGTCATAACATTATCCTCGCCACGGTCACTGCTCCCCTGATCGGAGCCCTGCTCGGGTTTCTCCGCTATAACTTCAGCCCGGCGTCCATCTTTCTGGGAGATTCCGGCAGTTGCATCATCGGCTTTCTGCTGGGCTGCTTCGGCGTGCTCTGGAGCCAGAAGGCGGCAACCATTCTGGGAATGACCGCCCCCTTGATGGCGCTGGGAATTCCGATCCTGGATACCTGCCTCTCCATTGGGCGGCGATTCCTGCGGAACCGGTCGATCTTCGGCGCGGACCACGACCACATCCACCACCGGCTCCTGAATCGCGGCTTCACCCAGCGGCACGTCGCCATGCTCCTGTACGGCGCAGCCGGCCTCGGCGCCGCCCTCTCCCTGCTGCTGCAAAAGATCCCCAATAATCGCTTGGCAGGCGCCATAGTCCTGCTGTTCTGTGCCGTCGCCTGGCTGGGGATTCAGCACCTGGATTACACCGAATTCCGTACCGCCCGGCGTATGCTGCTATCGGGAACTTTCCAGCAGGCCGTCGATGCCCAGATGCGCCTGGGCAGCTTTGAGCAGGAGCTTTCCGCGGCCAAGTCCATCGAGGGATGCTGGGAGATTATTCTCGATGCCTCCCGGATATTCGACTTCGTCGAGGTGCGGCTGTCGGTTGCCAACACGGTCTTTCAGAAGCGCTTGCGCGAAACCAATGGCGATCTCTGCTGGTGCCTGCGCGTGCCGCTTCCCGGTAACGGCTACATCAATTTCACACGCCCGCATGAATCGCTGGTCTTCTCCATGGGGGTGGCGCCATTCATAGACGTGGTGCGTAAGATCATGTCCGCCAAGTGCCAGGAATTCGGCTGGGATACGCCTCCTGAGATCATGGCTGCGGGCGCCCGGCTCGGCGGATAGCCAGGCATTCTGAGTTGAGCGTCTTGGCACACATATTCTTCTATCTGTCGGGTTTCAATCTCTTGCTGCTGACCACCGCAGCTCTGGGCTGGAAGAGGTCCCTGGCATCCCGCTGGCTCTGCCTCGCAGCTCTATTCTTCTCGGCGATCTTCAGCTCTTCGGCGGCTGCCCGGGCTTTGGTGTGGGCCCTCGAAAACCGGTATCCCGATCACGGCATTGAGTCCCTCCCCCGAGCACAGGCCATCGTCGTACTGGGCGGAGCTTATCATGCGCCGGGTGACTCCATAAACCCGACCGATCGGCTCCTGTATGCGCTGCAGCTTTACCGCGTGGGGAGAGCGCCTCTTGTAATATGTACCGGTGGAGGACTCCCTAATGAAGCGAATGAAGCGGAGTTGATGGGCCGCCTGCTGCAGAAGTGGGGCGTGCCTCCTGCCGCAATTCTGACAGAAGGGCGCTCCCTGAGCACCTGGGAAAATGCCCTGTTCAGCTCCCCTGTTTTGAAGGCCAGGGGCATACGCCAAATCCTGCTGGTTACTTCGGCTCTGCACATGCCTCGTGCCGCGGCTGTCTTCCGAAAGGTGGGTTTTGAGGTGATTCCCGCACCGACGGATTTCCAAAAGAGGGGGGCGCCCGGCGGACGGCTCTTTCCCAATGCTTATGACCTCGAGTGGTCTGACCAGGCCTTGAGAGAATGGGTAGGTTTGTTGGTGTATCGTCTGCGAGGATGGGTTTAGAGATCTCTAATCCTCGCCGGCATCAATCCCTTCCCTCCTGACAGCCGCGCCCCTGGGCGGCGGAATGGAAACCTTCTTGAGCGGCATGGCAGAGGTACTCCTCGATCCACTGAACTGGAGTATTTTCTTACTGACGGCCGGGATTCTGGCCTGGAAAAAGCTCCGCGTATCGCGCTGCCTCTGCGTTGCGGCTCTGCTCCTGTTGGCCGTCTTCAGCTCTCCATCGGGCTCTGCGGCGCTTTTGGGGGCCCTCGAAAGCCGGTATCCGGACGTCGCTATTGCGGCTCTCCCTCGAGCGCAGGCCATCGTCGTGCTGGGCGGCGCTCTGCACGCACCGGGCTTCCAACACGAAAATAGCGGCCTGATCGGCTCTAGCGACCGCATCCTGCATGCGCTGCGGCTCTACCGGGCCGGGAGAGCGCCTGTGGTGATGTGTAGCGGTGGATTGGGCAGGACGCCCGAAGCGCTGGTGATGAGCCGGCTGCTTCAGGAGTGGGGCGTGCCTTCCGAAGCCCTCCTCCTGGAGGACCACTCCCTGAACACCAGGGAGAATGCCCTGTTCAGCTACTCTGCTTTGAACACCCGGGGCATGCGCCATATCCTGTTGGTTACTTCGGCTGTACACATGCCTCGTGCCGCAGCCGCGTTCCGAAAGGCGGGTTTTGATGTGACTCCCGCCCCCGCCGATTTCCGCACGGGCTGGGGAGGACAGGGTGGGTTAATCGGGTGGTTGCCGCATGCCTCCGATCTCATGTGGTCTGAAAGGGCTGTGAAAGAATGCGTGGGGTTGCTGGTGTATCGTCTACGGGGATGGATTTAGAGGTGCGTCAGGCGCAGCGCTGGTCGAGAAACTCATCCTGCTGACCGCTGACGAAGCTCTTGCTTCATATGGCTTTGTCATTCGGCTAGCTCCCTGACCGCTCCCCCCTATCGTTTACGCAAATGGGTATTGAAATCTCCAATCATCGCGGTACTGAAACACCCCATGGCCGGATATTGGTCACCGGCGGCGCCGGCTTTATCGGCCATCACCTGGTCGGGCGCCTGGCGCGTGACCATCAGGGTGCGGTAACCGTGATCGACAACCTCCACCGCGGGGATGCCGCAAACCTGGGCCCGTGCGCGCGGGATATCGTCTTCCGCCGGCAGGACATCCGCGATCGCGCCGCTCTCGATGAAGCCATGCGCGGCTGTGAAGTCGTGTTTCATCTCGCCGCCCAGTCCAGCGTGATGGGCGCCTTGCAGGATTCGGAATATTCCTGCTCCACCAATGTGCTGGGAACCTTCCATGTCCTCGAGGCGGCCAGCCAGGCCGGGGTCAAACGCGTAGTCTTCACCTCCTCGCGCGAAGTCTACGGGGAGCCCGACCACATCCCCGTACCCGAGACCGCCCTGCTCCGCCCGAAGAACCCATACGGCGCCAGTAAAGCCGCCGGCGAGATGTACTGCCGCGTATTCGGGCAGAACGGCCTGCAGGTGGTGGTCCTCCGCCTCGCCAACGTCTACGGCCCGCGTGACACGGACCGGGTGATTCCGCTCTTCGTGGAACGGGCGCTCCGGGGCCTCCCCTTGCTCCTCTACGACGGAACCCAGATCCTCGATTTCGTCTGGATCGGCATCGTTGTCGACGCTCTCGTCAAAGCCGGCTTCGGCGAGTTCTCGCCGGAACCCCTGAACATCGGCGCCGGAAAGGGAATTACCATCGCCGGCCTGGCGAAGCGCATCCTCGATCTGACCCATTCCCGCTCGTTGCTGAAGATCGAGGAGCGGCGGAACGTCGAGGTTACCCGCTTTGTCGCCGATACGACTCGCGCCCAGGCCCGCTTGGGGCTCCCCACGCCGGAAGATCCTTTGTTCGGCCTGGAGGAGGTCGTCAAGTGGGCGTCAGGGATTGCGGTATTTTGAATGAGGAACATGGACATTCAGACATGCCTTTCGCTGGTTTATGATGCCCTTGGGCGAGTCAACGAAATTCGGCCTCCGGAAGCGCCCGTGCCGAGCCAACCGGATGTGGTGCTGGTCGGGGACGAGGGGCTGCTCGACTCACTGGCGCTCATGACATTAATTCTGACTATCGAGAACTTACTTCGGGAGAAGACCGGGCAAGAGGTGCCCATCATGCAGGAAGCTGACTTCGAAACGCTGACGAAGCAATTCCGCACGCCTCGGGCGATCGCCGAACTCATAGCGCGAAAGCCCTAGGCGATGGCGGACGTTTTCGTGGTTTCGGACTTTAACGCGGAGTTGGCAAGCCGCTTCATCAGAGTCGACCCCAATAGCCCGGTGCTTTCCGTCGAGACGGCGCCGTACGGTCAGGTATTCCAGACACTTTCCGCCGAACGGCCGGGGAGCGAGGCAATGACCCTGTTCGTCTGGACGCGGCCGGAAGGAATTGCTCCGTCCTACGCTGCGCTGACGGAAGGCGAGCCTGTCTCCATCGAACGCCTGCTCGATGCCGTGGACATTTTTGCGGAGACCGTCAAACGCGCGGCGCAACGGTTCCGCACGGTACTGGTCGCGAGTTGGACGCGGAGCGAGAGCGGCCGGGGCTTTGGCCTTCTCGACTGGAGCGGAGGTGGCCAGGCTCGGGCACTCGCGCGAATGAACCTGCGCTTGGCCGACCGGCTCGAAGGCCACTCCAACGTGCGCCTGCTCGATAGCCAGCGTTGGCTGGATGTGGCGCGCCCACCACGCGATGCGCGCTACTGGTACGCGATCAAGTTTCCCTTCACCGAGTCCGTGGCTCAGGCCGCCGCGCGTGATGTGAAGGCTGCGGTACGAGCCTTCGCCGGCCAGGCGCGCAAGCTCGTCATCCTGGACCTCGACGGCACGCTGTGGGGCGGCGTGATCGGCGAAACGGGATGGCAGGGCGTACAACTGGGCGGCCACGACGCGGCCGGGGAGGCCTATGTCGACTTCCAAAAAGCGCTGAAGACGCTCTCGGCCCGCGGGGTCGCGCTCGGCGTCGTCAGTAAGAACACCGAGGCTGTGGCGCTGGAGGCGTTCGATCAACACCCGGAGATGGCCCTTCGGCGCCCGGACCTGGCGGGCTGGCGGATCAACTGGCGCGATAAGGCTGAGAACCTGGTCGAGTTGGTGCGAGACCTGAACCTCGGCCTGCAGTCTGTGGTGTTCATCGACGATAACCCGGCTGAACGGGGGCGCATCGCCGAAGCTTTCCCCGAAGTGCTCGTTCCCGACTGGCCGAAAGACCCTTGTCGATTTGCGGACGCCCTTCGACAACTCGACTGCTTCGACCAGCCTTCGCTCACTGCCGAAGACCGTTCCCGGGTTAAGATGTACGTCCAGGAGCGCGAGCGCACCGAAAGCCAGAGGGCGGCCGGATCCATCGAGGACTGGCTGAACGGGCTGGGCGTGCGGGTGAGCATAGACGCAGTGGGTGGGGCGAATCTTGCCCGCGCCGTGCAACTCGCCAACAAGACCAACCAGATGAACCTGAGAACGCGCCGGATAACGGAACCGGAGTTCTTGCGCTGGCTCTCGGAAGGCCGGCGGCGGCAGACTCTGGCCATCCAAGTCGCCGACCGCTTTGGCGACGCCGGTCTGACAGGACTGATCAGTTGGGAGCTGGCGGACGATGTGTTGGAGATTATCGATTTCGTACTCAGTTGCCGGGCCATGGGCCGGCAGATCGAGAATCTGATGGTGCACCTGGCGGTGGAGGCCGCTCGCGCCCAGGGATCGCCGCGGGTCGCCGCCCATCTGTTTCCCACCTCGCGTAACGGGCCCTGCCGCGAGTTCTGGAAAGGCTCCGGCTTCGATGAGCCGGAGACGGACCGGTTCATTTGGGACGCGGCTAAACCCTACCCCAAGCCCGCGTTCATCGCGGTGGCAGCCGGCGCCAATGGGGCGATGTCTTTGTGAACGGGCTGGCGCGCTGTTTCACCCCTGCCGACCAGGAATGGTTCGCGCGCGTGTCGGGCGACAGCAATCCGCTGCACACGAATGCGGCTTTTGCCAGTCGAACCTTTCCGGGCGCGCCAGTGGTGCACGGGGTGCATGCCCTCCTCTGGGCGCTGGATCGACGCTGCGCGGTGGACCCGTCCATCAGGATCGGCGGTGTCCAGGTGAGCTTCGTCAAACCGATCCTGCTCGGGGATCGCGTGACGGTGGGAGGCGAAGGCAGGACGATCCGGCTCCTCGTGCGCGGCGAGACGATGGCGGTGGCTGCGCTGACCGAACCGCGCCCACCAACGGCAGTGCCGATCTACGGAGGCATAATCTGGCAGCCGGGATCGCCGCCACTCGACCACACGGGCGAGGACCTTTCCGGCGCCGGCGGCGAGATTGAACTGACTGCGGCGGTGGACGAACTTTCGAACGCCTTCCCGCATCTGGCGCGGGCCACCGAATCCGGCTTCGCAGCCGGGCTCTCAGCCATCTCGACGCTGGTAGGTATGGCCTGTCCGGGACTGCATAGCGTCCTCTCCGAAATCTCGGCTACGGCCGCGGTAACGGGCCGCCGGACACTGGCGTTCGGCGTCGTGCGGCACGATCGCCGGTTCAGCCGGGTGGAGATGGCAGTGAACGGCCCGGGGCTCGCGGGCACGGTCGCCGCCTTGACCTACGCTTTTGCCGCGCCGCCCGCCGGCGATGCAGCGATTCGGGAGCTTGTTCCTCCAGCGGCTTTCGCCGGTCAAACCCCGCTGATCGTCGGAGCGACCAGCGGCCTCGGCGCCACGACAGCACGGTTGCTGGCCGCAGGTGGGGCGCGGCCAGTCCTGGGGTACCGCGACCCAGTCTCCGCTGAGGCGGTGCTGGAAACGGTGCGGCAATTGGGCGAGTGCGAGCTCACGCCGTTTGATGCCACAGCGCCGGCCGGCGGCTTGCAGACTCTTGCTGCGATGGGTTGGCGCGGCGGCGAGGTCTATTATTTCGCGAGCCCGCGAATTTTTCGCCGCCGCATCGAGCCCTATCAGGCGGAAGATCTGCGCGACTTCCTGAGCGTGTTCGTCGATGGTTTCTACGAAACCGTGCGTGGGCTCCTCGAAATCCGCGCCGGCGAGCCGCTGACCATCTTCTATCCGTCGACTGCGGCGCTGGACGAGCCGGCGTCCGACCTGTTCGAATACAGGACCGCGAAGCGGGCCGGCGAAGAATTGTGCAACCGGCTCATCGAGAAGTATCGGCGCCTGCGGATCGTCTCGGCGCGGCTGCCGAGGATCGAGACCCGGCAGACGCGCACCGTAGTCAAAGCCCGGGCCGAAACGCCTGAAACGGTGATGGCGCCGTTCGTCCTGGAGATCCAGGCGGCGGGGCGGCCGGCGGGGTCGCCGCCATGAGGTTTGTCGCATACGACCAGTCATACGAGGCCATGTACCTCCGCTTCGCCAGCAAGGTCGGCAGAGCCTCGCTTGGCAGGCCATTCGGCTATTACGGCGCCTCGGACACTACCGTCGTGCGGCGCCACATCCTGATTGACGACGGAGCCGATCCGCCGGCGGTGATCGGCGCGGTGACAACCAAGGTCCAGGATTATGTGCTCGCTGGCCAGACCATCCGTGTTGCCGTAGCGACCTATCCGATCGGGCTCGGCGTAGTCGAGCCGAAGTACGCGATGGCAGGCGTCCTGATCTTTCGCAAGCTCCTGGAAAGCCATCCTCTGAACATCCTCGGCACGGGGCCCCCGGAGACCAACACGGTCGCCAAGCTCTGCTCCATGCTGGGCTGGCGGCTGAGCCCGGTGCCGTACCTGTTTATGGCTCGGCGGATAGCACCGCTCGCGGCGAAACAACTCGCCACCCGGCCGGCCCTCGCCGCCGTGGCCCGGTTGGCGGGACGGCTTGGGTTGTTGGCGCCCTTCGAGGCCGTAATGCACAGGCGGGCGCGGCGTCCGGCGGTGAAGTACGACATCGATTGTGTGGCCGGGTTCGACGCCGAACTTGACGGATGGTGGCAGGCTTATGCCGAAGAGATCGGCTTCGGGCTAATACGCGACAGCCGTCAGATGAATACCATGTTCCCTGCCACGATCGGCGCGTTTGAGCGGCTCCTGTTCCGTTCGAGCGGCCGGGTCGTCGGCTTTGCGGTGCTGCTCATCCCGAAACCGGAAGACGCCAGACAGGCGATGGGTGCAAACGTCGTCACCCTGGTCGAGTTTGGCGCGCTCAACGCCCATCTGGAGGACGCCGCAGCGGCGCTGGCGCAGCGGCTTTGGCGGCAAAGGCTCGATGCGGTCATCGTCAACCACAGCCATGGAAAGACGGTGGAAGCGCTCCAGGCCGCGGGCTTTGTGCCGCGCTCGACGAATATGGTTCTGGCTGTATCTCCGGCGCTGCAGGCGCGCCTCGACGCCGCCGGTGTGGGCCTCTCCGGGATGGTGATCACCCGTGCGGATGGCGACGGGCCGATCGGACTGGGCGTGGACTTGTAAATTCTATGGGCGTGCTTGTATTGATGTATCACCGGACGCCGAAAGAGGCGGGACACATCCTGGACGTGGCGATGCCGTTGTTTCGGGACCAGATGCAAACTCTGCAGGCATCCGGCGTCCGTTTCATCCGCTTCGGCGAGACGCTGGACCGGCGCTGGTACGGCGGCGATACCGTGGTATCCGTGACCTTCGATGACGGGCACGGGAGCAATCTGGACGCCATGGCATTCCTGCACGATGCGGGGATTCCCTCCACCTCGTTCTTCGTCAGCGACTATGTTCGCCATGGCCAGGACGGGTTCATGGACGAGGCCATGTTCAAGGCCGCCAGCGCGCTTTGCGAAGTCGGCGCGCACGGCGCCTCGCACACGGCTTTGACCAGCCTCGGGCCCGGCGAGTTGGCGGCGGAGCTCTCGGCCGCCAAAGCTTATTTGGAGGCTCTTTCCGGAGCGGCCGTGACCACACTGTCCGCGCCCGGCGGCATGATCGACCGGCGGGTAGTCCGCACTGCCCTTAGGCTTGGGTATGAGGTTGTCGGCGATTCCAGAGCTTTGCTCAACACCGCGCCAAGCCTGCCGCTGCATCGCATCTGCATGCTGAACGGCCAATCCCCCGAGTCGGTGCTTTCTCTGGTGCGCGCCGGATCGCTTTACTGGCGGTATCGAAAGCTGCGCCGCGCGTCCGTAGCGGCGGCGGCGCGATTGCTCGGCGAGGAACGGCTCGTGGCACTGAAACGCACATTCAAGGGCGGCCGGCCCAGTATAAGCCTGTGACACAAAAGCTTCCGATCACCTCCCGCTCGTTGCCGAAAAGAGCCGCGAGCGTCGGCGGGCGTTTCCCCACCTAGCCCATGGCCCAAACCGTGCCACTCACAACGGATGCGCGCCCCGTGCTATGCGTCGATCTCGATGGCACCCTGGTACGGACCGATACGCTCGTAGAAGCGCTGTTCCTGTTCTCTCGCCTGTACCCTTTGCGCATCCCGTTGCTCCTGATTTGGTTGCTGCGCGGCCGCTCCTACCTCAAAATGAAGCTCGCCGAAGCGGCCCTCCCTTCCATCGAAACACTCCCCTACAATGCGGAGCTGCTGGCGTACCTTCGCCAGCAGAAGAGCGCGGGCGTCAAGCTGGTTCTGGCTACCGGCGCCGACCGCCTGATCGCATCCCGCGTCGCCGCCCATCTGGCGCTCTTCGATGAAGTCTGGTCGAGCGATGGCAGCCAAAACCTGGTCGGCGAGCGGAAGGCCGAACTGTTGGCCGCCAGGTACCCGGCATTTGAATACATCGGCAACTCTTCAACCGATCTGCCGGTATGGTTCCGCTCCCGCAGCGCCATCCTCGTCTCGTCATCACCCAGGCTCTTACAGATTCTCGAGCGGCATTCGATTCCCGCTATGTCGCTGCCCGCCCGTCCGGCGCCGCGCTTTTCCGCCTGGCTGCGCGTACTGCGGGTACACCAGTGGGTCAAGAATCTGCTGATTTTTTTCCCGCTGCTCACCGCCCACCGCCTGGCCGACTGGCCCCTCGTGGGACTTGCGGCAATCGGATTTCTGGCTTACTCACTGGCCGCTTCGGGAAGCTATCTCATTAACGACCTCTTCGATCTCCAGGCCGATCGCGCCCATCCCGGCAAATGCCGGCGCCCATTCGCGTCGGGAGAACTGAACCCAGCCATGGGCGCGCTGGCAGCCGTCCCTCTTTTCCTCGCGGCCCTGGCCACGGTCTCGATGTTGCCCGCAGGCGCCCGCCTCTTACTGGCCGGATACATCCTCCTGACTTTTTCTTATTCCCTGTGGCTCAAACGCCTGTTGGTGATTGACGTTCTTGTGCTGGTCTGCTTCTACCTCTTGAGAATCTTCTTCGGCGGTGTGGCTACCGGCATTTCGATATCCGTCTGGCTGCTGGCTTTTTCCATGTTCTTCTTCCTGGCGCTCGCCCTGGTCAAGCGCCTGACGGAGTTGCGCGCGCTCGAGCGCGCCGCCGGCGGCAACGGGGAAGCCTCCGACCGCGACTACCAGGTGTCCGACGTGCAGCTCCTGGGCTCTCTGGCAGCCTCCAGCGCCTATCTTTCGGTGGTCCTGCTGGCCCTCTACATCGACAGCCCGGAGGCGCACCTGGTGTACCGGCAGCCGCAGTTTCTCTGGCCGTTGTGCCTGGTCATCATCTATTGGCTGACCAGAATGATCCTGATCGCCAATCGCGGCCACCTGCATGACGACCCGATCGTCTTCGCGGCCCATGACCGGGCGAGCTGGATTACCGGCGTTGTGGTGATGGCCCTTCTCTACGTGGCCCGCTAGACCCAACGGCAGAGGCGGCGGTTTATGTCTGGGTTCGAATCCCAGTGGCCGCACCAAAGGGCGCTTTTGTTTGAGTGACCCTTCCGTAACTCACTGATCGCCTTCACGTCCTCGAAATCGCCGGCGAACCCGATCCGTGCTTTGAACTTGTTGAGCGCGGAATGGACGGGTGTCTCGCCGGCACTTCGCCGGACGGCGTGGTTGATCGAGTACCGCCGGCCAACGGGTTAAGGTCACCTGAGTTGTGCAGGTTTCGTGAACCACTGGCATCCAGCGAAAGCCGCGCCACGTCTTCCGGCTGGATGGAGCCCGCGTGGAACAGGTGGACGGTAAGGATGACCTGATCGTAACGCCACTGGATAAGCTCGATGAGCCCGAAAGCCTGGTGCAGCTCCGCGCTGAAGTGATCCCCAACAACCCTAGCCGCCGATTTTTGCCGGACGTCTTGCCCAGATTCGCATACAGGCTACTCTGACCGGAGTCTCAGCGCGGGGCAAGTGTCCGTGGGTAAAGTCACATGAGGTTACATTGATCGGTAAAGACTTACTGGGGCAGTCCGGCCTGGCGCTCGAGTTCGAGGTAGCGGGGATCGCGGCGAAATTCTTCGAAATTCGGATCGAACTTCAGCCAAAGGAGCTGTGCTTCATGGTCGCCGGCCGCCTTACGGAGCCACTCGATCTCATGATCGGCGTCGTGGAAGGCCGCGTAGAGCCAGGCAATATATACCCGCTGGATTCCTGGGGCGCCGGTCTTCTCCACCAGAGCCAGGAACTGGCGCGCTGCTTCCGGCTGGCCGCAGCGGGCGTTGACGAGGAGGAGTGTACCTTGCGTGAGCGGCAACTGCGGATAGAGCCCAACCATCTTCCGGCCGTCCGCCTGCGCGGCGGCGCAGTTGTGATCGTTCAGGTCGACAGAGCTGAGAAGAAGAAGGGCGTAGAGGGCCTTGGGATCCAGTTCCAGCCAGCGCCCGAGTACTCGCCGGGCCTCCGGATAGTTGTGCGCCATGTAATAAGCGCCGGCCCGGTTCTGGAGCGGACCGGCGCCCAGCGGATCGAGTTCCTCGGCAATGCGCAGATGGTCTTGCGCTTCGCGAAAGCGGCCGCGGGTAGCCAAACCCCACCCGTACTGGCTGTGGGCCGCCGGCGATCCCAACCGTAACGCCAGGCGGAATTCTTCCTCGGCGCGGGGCCAATCCCAATCGCGGTTATAGAGAATGCCGGCCCGCAAGGCGTGCGCATCGCCGTATCGCGGATTGAGTGCGATGGCCTTATCCAGGGCTTCCATGGCCTGTGCCACGGCCACCTGGGGGTACTCCGCGGCCAGGGTGCCGAGGATCCACTCGGCCGTCGCGATCGTCTCGTAAGGCAACGGATAGGACGGGTCCTTTTCGATCGCCTGCCGGGCCAGCTTGATGCTGGTGCGCAGCGCCTCGGGAGTGCGCACGGCGAGATAGTAGCGGGCGCGGAGGTACAGATCGTGGGCCTCCGGACTGGCGGTGGCGATCGGCTCCGGCGGCTGGCTGGCGCCTTGGTCCGGAAGCAGAGTCCGTTCGACGGCGCGGGCGATTTCGATCTCGACGCGCTGCAGATCGTCGGGACGCGCGTCATAGGCGTGCGACCACAGGTGGTATCCATCGGCTGCGCGGATCAACTGCACCACGATGCGGAATTGGCCGGCCTGTTGGGCGAGGCTGCCTTCGAGGACGGCGCGGGCGCCGAGCACGCTCCCGATGCGCCGGATGTCCGCGCCCTGGTCCTTGAACTGGAAGGCCGAGGTGCGGGCCACAACGCGCAGGTCTTTGGCTTCGGCCAATACCCCGGTCAGCTCGTCGGCGAGGCTCTCGCCGAGGTACTCCTTGGCGGAATCGCCGCTCAGGTTTAAGAATGGGAGGACCGCGATAGAAGCGGGGATGGCGCTGGGGCGGGCGCCCAGTCTCCAGATGGCGACAGCGGCCAGGCACAGTGCGACCGCCGCCGCTACCGCCGCGGCGGTTTTCCAGGCGCGCTCTTCCTTAGGGGCGATGGCCGGCGCGGCGGCGGGGGACACATCCGCGGCCGGCCGCTCAAAGACGAAGACCGGCTGATAGCTCCCTTTGGGGATCTCGATGCGGACCGGATCGCGCTGTCCGGCTTGCGCATAATACTCGATGAGGCGGGACCGCAGGCGGCCCATTTCGACGCGCACGGCGGAATCGAGCTTGGGATCGTAATCCGGGGCGCGATCGAAGACCTCGACTGCGATGACGGATTCTTTGAGCGCCGCGGCGTCGCCGGCCAGGCTGCGGTTGACCAGAAAGCGCAAAAGGCGGACGCGGCGGCCGGCAGCCGAGAAGGCCGGGCTGGAAAGAATCCGCTCCAGGTGGTCGCGGATTTCCTTCACCTCCTCCTCAGTCCTGGCGATGGCATCCATGAGTTTCTCGGGCGTGCGCTCGGGGCGGCGTGGTCAACAGTATACCGCCGCATGCTCATGGGGAAATCCGATCAGGGGTTATGCGGTTTGTGCCGCGGCCCAGAGTGGACGCACCTCGACGGCGCCGTGACTGGCGGCCGGGCAGCGGGTGGCCCACGAGATGGCGGCATCGCGGTCGGGGACGTCGATGATATAGTAGCCGCCCACCTGCTCTTTGGTTTCCGCATAGGGGCCATCCAGGACCTGCGGCTTGCCATTGGCCACGCGCACGGTGGCGGCTGCCGGGCTGGGCTGGAGACGGCTGCTGCCCTTGAGGGCGCCCGCCTTGGTGAGTGCCTCGGTGTAGGCGATATAGGCCGCCATCCCCTGCTCCTGCTCGGCCTTGGTCAGTTTGGGCCAACCGGTCTCGTTGACGTAGAGCATCAATAGATATTGCATGGGAAGCCTCCTTCATTATGACGACGCTCGAGGCCCGGGGATTTGGACAGCCACGCCGAGATATCTTTTCGGGGTCAGTCGCGCTTTAAATAAGACGCCGGCTGGGGGAACTCGAGCCGCGGCCTGGGTGGGAAATCCTTTACTTGAACGATGGGATGTCGGTTGGCAGGCCAACGCGCATAAAATATCTGGCAAAGGCCTGGGAGAGGTGTTCTCGATAGGGTGGCAGTAATCGGAGGTGATGTTGCCGTGCCGCTTGTCGGCGGACAAAAGAAAAAGGGAGGGTGTAGAGGCGCCGAAATTGGACGATTCGAAAGTCTCGTTCAAAACCAGGTTCAGAGCTTGGGGCCAACAGGTGAAACGCGGGCAGGTTACCACGGCGTGCGTCTTCCAGCCCCTGTGGCGTTGCAATATGGGCGCCTCTGAGTTCTGCCGGCTGCCACAACGCGCAGAGGAGTACTTCGTGCACTTTCGGGTGGCCGATTACGAGGTCGCAGCTTTGAGACATCACAATGACGTCGCGCTCTGCCCATGAAAAAGAGGCGCGAGAAGATGGAGTATCCATATCTACTTCGCGCGGCCAGAAAACGGGGCAATCGTTAAAGATATCTCCCTGTTGAATTTCGTCGCCCGAACGATCTGATACCAGGGGTATTGGTAAGGTGGCGCGGCAGCCATTCTCTCTCTTCGTTTTTGACCTAGTCCACTTCAACAGCAGGCACGTCGTCCACTTTGGTGAGCGTTACCTCGATGGTTCCTGACGGACGATCGGGAGTGAACTCCAGCTCGTAATCCCAGTCCAAAATCTCATCTTTCCTCTACCGGCAACGGGCGGTCGGAGGTGGGGATGACAGCGGGAGACAAGGGCTTTCTCCAATGGTCGAACGTTTTTGCCATACCCAATCTGCTTCCTCCTGTATTGGTAGATCCGCGAAGACTGCGGGAAGTTTTCTAAACTTCTGTAAAAGAGGTTACCAGGAAACCGTAAAGTTCTCAGAAATCCACTCACCATAACCTCTAAACTTAGGAAGCAAATGGGGTTCGGTCAATCAAGCAAAAGTTAACAATAGCACAAAAACAACCTGAATTTCGCAAATGCCAATCCCTTGCATCCCTTGCATTTGCCGTGACCGTGGCAGATCACGCCGCCGGCGGAGGGCCATTGCCATCGCGCTTTAAATAAGACGCCGGCTGGGGGAACTCGAGGTCGTATTCGTCCAGGCCCGAGGGGAGGCCGCGGAGCGCTCGCGGGAGCCATGTGAGCAGGGCGGCGCGCTGGCGCCAGGTGCCGCGCAGGAGCACCGCATATATTTTGCGGACGGCCAGCATGATTTGCCAGGCGCGCTGGCTGCGGTAGGTTGCGAGGGCGGCGGCGAAATCGCGCTGCCAGGCGTCCAGCGCGGCGGCCTGCGGGTCGGGGAATGAAGAAGACACAGGCAAGCCCGGTGACGGGTCAAGAAATGCCTGTGCCACCAGCGATACCTGCGCTACGGCGACCAGGTCGCCGCTGTCGTCGCGAAGGCGCACGGTTCCGTCGTGCGTCTCCGCCAGGAAATCGGACTGCAGGTCGACCGGCTTCAGCCAGCGCAGCTTCAGACGGGCCGGCACGGCATCGGCGGCGCCGGCGGCGTGGAGCGCGGCCGCTATCGAGAAGCCTCCGAGCGGATGGATGCGGCGGCCGAGCGGCTCGGCGTGGCCGGCAACGGGATGCATCAGCAGACGCACCAGGTCCGCCGAAAAACGGATGCGTTCGCCTTCGACTGCCGGCGGGCGAAGACGCAACAGGTCGGGGGCGGGGGGTTCGGGCGGGTCGTAGAATGCGGGATCACTGCCAAACCAGGACTGCGCGGCGTCGACCGCCTCGGGACGCAGCACGACTTCGAGGCGCAGGCTGGCGCGGCTGGTCAACTGCACGGTGACGGCGGGCTGGTGGCGCGGGTCGAAATCCACGGACCGGGCGAGTTCGCGGCCGGCGGTTTCGCCATCCTGGGTGACGCGCAGCTCGCGCAGATCGGCGGGAGAAAAACAGGCGGGCGCAGCGATGCGCACGGTGGCGGGATGCTCTTCGTCGACGCGAATCCCGCGGCCCAGGAGGCGCACGGGAAACTCGTACCGCCCGCGCGCGGGATCGCCGCCGCACAATTGCGGAATGGTGGAGGCCTCGAGCCGCGG
>Ga0116221_1000423_pt1 | contig 28850 bp, 22 predicted proteins | sample Sb_taG_5_FD_88965 | JGI IMG/M metagenome (GOLD analysis project Ga0116221, IMG submission 88965) | Peat soil microbial communities from Weissenstadt, Germany - Sb_50d_8_FC metaG | ecosystem: Environmental > Terrestrial > Soil > Wetlands > Peat | place: Germany: Weissenstadt | collected 2010-09-21 | reverse complement strand
CGGCTACGCGGTGACCGGGCTGGACGCCTTCATCTCGACGTTCGTGCTGTCCTGCGACCTCGGCATCGCCAAGCCGGCTCCCGAGCCGTTCCTGACCGCGTGCGAGCGGCTCGGCGTCTCGCCGGACCGGACGCTCATGGTCGGCAACAACCGATTGGCCGACTCAGGCTCGATCTGCATTGGCTGCCAGTGCCTGATCCTGCCGCCGGTGCCGCCGGGAGCGACCAGAGGCCTGCGGGCGGCGGTGGCAGCGGCCGGCCTCGAATGGGCCGAGTGAGGCACTGCAAGGATAGGACCGTGACACTGAGCAGTCCGGACGAGTGGCACTGCCGAAGCCCCGCGGGCGATGGCCGGCCGCTGGCCATCGACCTGCTGATCCATTCCAAGGACAGCGACGCGGTTGCCAGATATCTGCTGACCGCCACGTCCGCCCGGGACCTGGAGATCAACACTCGCGGTCTCGAGGACGCGTTCATCGCCCTGACCAGCCACGACAGCGATGCCAGCGACAGCTTCGCGGGAGGATCACGATGACCGCACGCTCCCTGCCCTCCTCCGACGCCAGGCAGCCGCCGGCGCTTGGCGGCCTCAATCCCACCGTGCTCGGGCTGGAGATCCGCCGGCTGCTCCGCAATCGGCGCACCATGATCTTCGCGCTGATCGCACCGAGCCTGTTCTTCCTGCTGTTCGGGCTGAACAAGGCCTACGCGCACCAGTCGGCAGGGCACAGCAACGTCTCGGCCTTCATCCTGGTCAGCATGGCGCTGTACGGCGCGGTCCTGGCGACGACCGCCGGCGGGGCCATTCTGATGCTGCTGTCCTTCGCCGGCGGCCTGTTCATCCCGCTGAGCCAGTACCCGCACGTGCTGCAGACCCTCGCCAAGTTCACGCCGCTGTACGGGCTGAAACAGCTTGTGCACGCTCCGCTGATCGGCGGCAGCGTGGACGTGGTCTGGGCGGTCAACGCCGTGGCCTGGCTGGTCATCTTCGCTAGCGGCGCGGTCTGGCGGTTCCGCAAGGACACCGCGCGGGTCTGACGGTTCGGCCCGTCCGAGCTGCGAGCGGCCGAGAAACGGCCGAGTAACTATGACGCCGGAGTCGACAGGAGCGGCACCGTGAATGAGTCCGTGATCGACTTCGAAGCTGGCGCTCCGGTCCGCGGTGACCTGGATGTCCGCTGGATCCATGGCGCACCGCGTGGCCGGCCTTGCGGCGACCCGACGATCCAGGTCCATCGCTATGACCAGCACACCTGCGTGCTCAGGCAATCCAAGGCGACCAGCTACGAGGCCCCGTTTCTCTATTTGTTCTTCGGAAACGAGCGAGCATTGCTGCTCGATACCGGCGCCAGCAAGGAGCCGGCCGTCTTCCCGCTCCGCCAGAGGGTTGACGGCCTGCTCGCCGACTGGCTGGACCATCATCCGCGGAACGAATACGAGCTGATCGTCGCGCACACCCACGGGCACGGTGACCACGTAGCCGGCGATGTCCAGTTCGCTGACCGGCCTGGCACCTCCGTGGTCGGCCGCGAGCTCGCGGCGGTTCAGGAGTTCTTCGGGTTCACCGACTGGCCAGGTCAGGTCGTGCCATTCGACCTGGGCGGGCGGATACTTGAGGTAACCGGAATTCCCGGCCACCACGCCGCCTCGATCGCCGTCTACGACCCGTGGAGCGGGTTTCTGGTCACCGGTGACACGGTCTATCCGGGCCGCCTGTACGTGCCCGACTTCCCGGCGTTCCTGGCCAGCCTGGACCGGCTAACGGACTTCGCCAGTGCGCGGCCGGTCACGCACGTAATGGGCTGTCATATCGAGATGAGCCGCACGCCGGGGCGCGATTATCCGATCGGCACGAAATACCAGCCGGACGAGCCGCCGCTGCAGATGACCGTCGAACGGCTTCTCGCGGTCCGCGACGCCGCCAGGTCGGTAGCCACGCGGCCGGGCGCGCATACCTTTGACGACTTCATTATCTTTAACGGGTCGTACCGGGCTGCTGTGGTCAGCCAGCTGGCCAGGACGGCGTGGCGCAGCATAACCCGGCGGGCGGCGACCTGAACGGCTCGCCGTCCCGATCCCTGGACGGCGCCTCGCCCTCAGGCCCGGCCTAGTCAGCCGACGTTTAAGCCAGGCCTGAAAGGCTTGCGGCGCTCAGCTAGCTGCGGCGATGCTGTCGGGGTAGCCAACAATTCGCCGGCCACCCGCTGGCGAGATTCCGAGCCAGTGAGCAGGAGAGGAGGGAAGCCGGTGAAGAAGCTCCAGGTCCGTAAGCTGGGCCCGGTTCGCATGACTAGCGTGATGTTCGCATATTACGACGTGATGGTGGGCTGCACGCATTGTCCTCCAGCAATTTAGCCTGCGCAGCGCCAACGGGTCGCCATAGCCCGGATCTGTGTCACGGCGGAAATGCTTGGTGCGCGTTCTCGGTGTCATTCGGATGGAGTCAGTAGTCACCGCGGGTCGGCTCGGTATATCGTGCGGGCCCGGCATATCGGGTCGCCCGCGGTGGCTCGGTAGGGCGAGCAGGTATTCGTTATGACGGATGTCACACCCGGTCCCGCCGCGATGGATTCCCGTATCGCGTTCTATCCGCTGGCCTTTGTCGATGAAGGCGACAAGACGATAATAGGCCGACCCGACGTCGATTCGTTCGCTCTGTTCTCCGCGGACGCAGCCGCCCTGGTCCGCCGGCTCCAGACCGGCGAGGACCCGGCGCAGGCGGCCGCCTGGTATCAGGCGGCCTATGGCGAGCTCGCTGACCTCAGCGACTTCGTGGCAGTCCTTCGTGACCTTGACTTCATCAGGCCCGCAGGGCCCGGCTCGCCGCCGGAAGTTGCCGCGCATCCGGTCCGCTGGCAGCGGCTTGGCCGAGCGGCTTTCGCCCCGGCCGCCCTGGCTGCCTACGCCGTCATGGTCGCCATCGCGTGCTATCTGATGGTTACTGTTCCCGGCCTGCGGCCGCGGCCGTCGGCCGTCTTCTTCTCTCGATCGATCCTGGTCGTCATTGGTGTCACGCTCTGCGCCCAGGCGGTGGGAGTCGCATGGCACGAGGGATTCCATGTCCTGGCCGGCCGCCGGATCGGCCTGCCGAGCAAGCTCAGCATCGGCCGCAGGCTCTACTTCGTCGTCATCCAGACCACGCTGACCGGCCTGATGGGTGTTCCGGCGCGCAAGCGCATCCTGCCTTTCTGCGCTGGCCTGGTCGCCGATGCCCTGGCAGTCAGCGTGCTGATCGGACTGGCCGACGCCGGACGCCTGGCTGGCTGGCCGCAGTGGCTGGGGCGGACTGCGGTGGGCCTGGCCTACCTGACCCTGCTGCGGATGCTCTGGCAGGCGATGTTCTTCATGGAGACCGATCTGAGCCATGTTCTCGCTAGTCTGCTTCGCTGCCCTGACCTGCACGGCATGACCAGGGAGTACGTGCGCGGCCGGTACGCCCGGCTGCGCCGGCGCCAGGGGCCGGCCGGGAATGAGCTGGGCTGGAGTGCCCGCGATACGAAGATCGCCCGAAGGTACGCTCCGTTCGTCGTGCTGGGCAGCGCCCTGCTGATCAGCGGCGGGCTGCTCACGTCCGTGCCGGTGGTCGGCGGATTCCTGATCCGCACCTACGATGGCCTCGCGTCAGGCAGCGTCAGCACGCCGCGGTTCTGGGATTCCGCGGTCACCGGCCTGCTGTTCGTCGCTCAGTTCTCGGTGCTCGTGGCGCTCATCGTCCACGATCGGCGTCGCCTGAGGGTGGCCGGCGATGCCTGAGCCGGTGGCGCCAGCCAGCGGCGAATCCCATCTGTGGCTCACTGGCGCCAGCCGCAGCGCCTGCGCCGATGCGGTCGCGGTGCTCGCGCCTGACGTCGCCGTCGACTGTCATCGCGGCTTGCGCGGGCCCTATACCGGACCCGGGTCACTGCTGCGCGCCATCGTGCCGCAGGTACATGCCGTCCGCCCCACGCTGACCGCCTGGCACGCCATCGAGATCCTCGCCGCGGCGCCTGAGCTTGACTCGCTCCTTGGGCCGGTCCCCGAGACGCTCACCTCGCTGGCGCCACCGGGCGAGCGGACCCGCTGGTACTCCCGTTACCGCACCAGGCGGATCGCCCACGGCATCGTCGACTTCCTCAGGGAATGTGCCGCTGACCGGCCGCTGGTCCTGGCCCTGCGCACGGCGGACCAGGCCGACCCGACCGATGCCGAATTCCTCGCGATTGCGCTGCGTCGGCTCGATCCAGCCCAGGTCCGGCTCATCGTCTGCACTCGCGGGGCGGAGGTGACTGCGGAACTTCGCGATGCCCTCAAGGTCTACTGCCGGCGGCAGGCCGTTCCGGAAATCGGCCGGCCCGCAGCGGCGGGCAAGCGCGCGGCGGCAGCGTTCGTGGCCTCGGACGGCACCAGCGACGTTCCCGGTGAGCGGGAGGCATACCTGCGGCTTGGCCGGTCGCAGCGGGCCCGGCTGCATGATCAGCGGGCCGCTGAGCTGATCGGCCGCGGTGAGGCGTCACTGCGGCTCGGTGCCATTCCCTATCACCTCGCCCGCGGGAGCACCCCCGATACCGAGGGCAAGGCAGCGCTGAACGTCGCGATCGGCTACTGCATCGGCATGGCCTTCTACGATGCGGCCCTGGAGATGACGAACAAGTCCGCCGCGCTGGTCGACTCCGGCGGCGATCAGGTCGAGCGCTACCAGCTGGACCTGCGGCTGGCCTCCTGCCTGTCGCTGCTCGGGCGGGGAGCCGAGGTGGAGCCGATGTACTACGACCTGCTGTCCCGATCGACGAACCCCCAGACGCACGCGAATCTGTGGTACGCGCTTGCCATGGTGTACACCCGGCTGCTTGACACCGAGCACAAGGATCACCTCAGGGCGCGCGCATACATGAACACCGCGCTGGTCATCGCCGAGCGTCTGGAAGATCCGGCCGACCGGGCGTTCCTCCTGGCGTTCATGAGCAATGCGAAGGCGCTGGTCGAGATGCACCTGGGCAACCTGGAGGAATCGCTGCGGCTGGTCACCGAGGGCATCGAACGGTTCGACCGGGAACTTCCGCCGGAGAGCCACCAGCCGCACCGCACCGTGCTGCACCACAACCGGGCCCAGGTGCTGGCCGCCCTGGGACGGCAGGAGGCCGCGCTGGCCGAGTTCGGCCATGTAATTGACGTCGACCCGAACTATCCCGAGTACCGTTTCGACCGGGGCAACCTGCTGAGCCGGATGGGCCGCCAAGCCGAGGCAATGGCCGACTACGAGGATGCCATGCGGCTCGGCCCGCCTTTTCCTGAGCTGTATTACAACCGGGGAGACCTCCGCGCGGCCACAGGTGACCTCGAAGGGGCGATCGCGGACTTCCGTTACGTACTCGACCTTGAGCCTGACTACCTCGATGCCCGGGTCAGTCTCGCCTCGCTGCTGCTTGACGCCGGTGAGCCGCAGGACGCCGCCGCGCAGGCCCGTGCGGGCCTGGACATCTCCCCGGACGAGGCTCGGCTGCACTGCACCCTCGGGCTGGCCATGCTGGACCTGGCCGACCACGAGGCGGCCTGGCAGTCGTTCACCCGGGCTCTCGCGATCGATCCCGGCCTGCCCGAGGCACTCGCCGACCGGGCCGTCGCCGCCTACGAGCTCGGCCGGTACGCCGATGCGATCGCCGATCTCACCGCAGCGCTGCACACCAGGCCGGGCGATCCCGATCTGCTGTACAACCGCGGATTCGCGCTCCAGGCGGCGGGTCGGCCGGCCGACGCGATTGCCGACTACTCCCTCGCCCTGGCCGCCGATGGAGCCGACCGCGCGGCGTTGCTCTATCAGCGTGGCCGCTGCTATGCGGCGCTCGGCCGGGCGCTCGATGCCAGCGCAGACTTCGGTGCGCATCTCGCTCTCGGGCCGTCCGCTCACGAGCAGGAGATAGACCGGCTCGTCGCGGCCGGTCCCACCGGCTAGTCGGGGTCCTAGCTCGGGTCCTAGCTCGGGTCGTAGCTCGGGCTAACTAGCCGTGTCCGGTCGATGCGCCGACGAGTTCTTCGGGCAGCCGTCCAGGGCCGGGCCTCGCGGGCGCGCGACGCCGCCAGGCCGGCGGCCGCGAGACCTGGCGCATAACCTTTTGATGACTTCACTATCTTTAACGGGCCGTGCCGGGCTGCTGTCGTCGGGCAGCCGGCCCGAGCTTTGTGGCGCGGCAGACCGGGCGGGAGGCGGCAGGAGCGGCCCCAGCGGCCGGCCCGGACCGGTTCGCCAGGCCGCTCATCGGCCGAGAAGGGAATGATCGCGCATGGCTACGGCCGACTTCCCGCGTCTGTACGCCAGGACCCGGCGGTTCACGCTCGGGATTCCCTCGGCATTCAGGGTCGCGCCCGACGGACAGCGGGTTGTCTTTCTGCGGACCCGCGATGGCGGCGACCCGGCATCGTGCCTCTGGCAACTCGACCTCAGCACCGGCCAGGAGACGCTGCTGGCCGATCCCGCGGCGCTGCTGGGGATTGAGCCGGGAGCTGCCCCTCCCGATGAGCTGGCCAGGCAGGTCTCGCGCAGACCGGCCTGGGGGATCACCAGCTACCGCACTGACCTCGCGGTCCGGCACGCGTGCTTCGCGGTGGCCGGCCGCCTCTGGGTCGCCGACCTGGACGACATCGCCAGGCCAGCGAGCCAGCGAATCCGCGAGGTCACGGTGCAGGAGTCGGCCAGCGCCCCCAGCCTGGACCCGGCCGGGACCCAGGTGGCATACGTGTCGGCGGGTTCGGTCCGGATCATGAGTTTGGCCGACGGGCGCGACCGGGAGCTCGCCGCCTCGGACGACGCCGACGTGACCTTCGGTCAGGCTGACCCTGCCGCGCTGCTGGGAGATCGCGGCCTCTGGTGGGCTCCGGACGGATCGCGGCTCCTCCTCGCCCGGGTCGATACCAGCCCGGTGCAGCAGTACTGGATCAGCGACCCGGCCGATCCGCAGGCCGAGCCGGTTCAGGTGCGGTACCCCAAGGTAGGGACGCCGAACGCCGACGTGTCGCTGTGGCTGACCGCTCTCGATGACGGCCGGGTTGCCGTGGAGTGGGATCGCCGGGCGTTTGAGTATCTGGTTGCCGTGACCTGGGATGGCCACGGGCCACTGGTCGCCGTCCAGAGCCGGGATCAGCGCCAGCTGCACGTGCTCGCCGTGGATCCTGCCACCGGGCGGACGTCGGTGCGATTCCGCGACACCGACAGCACCTGGATCAGCCTGGTCCCCGGAGTGCCCAGATACACCGCGTCAGGCGCGCTGGTCTGGGCCTGCGACCGGGGCAGCGCCCGCAGGCTGATCGTGGATGGCGAGCCAGTCACTCCCGATGACCTTCAGGTACACGAAGTCCTCGACGTTGACGGGGACGTCGTGCTGTTCGCCGCTTCGCACGACCAGCCCGATATCCAGCTGTGGACATATAGCACCGGCGGCGGGCTTGACCGCGTCAGCACCGAACCCGGGGTCCACGGTGGTGGCCGGGCAGGCGGAACTACGATCATCGCTCGGCAGTCCGTCGCCCAGCCCGGGACGACTGTCGTGGTCCGCCGGGCCGGCGCGCCCGACTGCCCGATAGCGAGCTTGGCCGAATCGCCCGGACTTGACCTGCGGATCGAGCTGCTTCGGGTCGGCGAACGTCAGCTCCGCAGCGCCTTGCTGCTGCCGTCCTGGCACCGGCCTGGCACGCCGCCGCTGCCTGTCCTGGTCGACTCCTACGGCGGCGCGGCGCAGCGGGTCGTGCTGGCCCAGACCCCGTCGTACCTGGTCTCACAGTGGTTTGCCGAGCACGGCTTCGCCGTGATTAGCACCGACGGGCGCGGAACTCCCGGACGCGATCCCGGCTGGGAACGGGCCACCCGCGGTGACATAGCCACGCCGGTCCTGCAGGATCAGGTTGCCGCACTGCACGCTATCGCCGGCCAGCACCAGGGAGTGCTCGACCTGCATCGGGTGGCGATCCGCGGCTGGTCCTTCGGCGGCTTCCTCGCCGCCCTCGCCGTCCTGCGCCGCCCGGACATCTTCCATGCGGCGATCGCCGGCGCTCCGGTGACTGACCAGAGGCTCTACAACGCGCACTTCAAGGAGCGCTACCTCGGCCATCCCGACTCGGAGCCGGAGAACTACGATCGCTGCTCGCTGCTTGACGATGCCCCTAATCTGCGCCGCCCGCTCATGCTCATCCACGGCCTCGCCGACGACAACGTGGTGCCCGCCCACACCCTCAGGCTCTCAGCAGCGCTCCTGCGCGCGGGAAAGCCGCACGAAGTACTCCTGCTGCCCGGCGTCACCCATGCCCCGCTCCAGCCGGAGATTGCCGAGAACCTGCTGCTCGTCCAGCTCGACTTCCTCACCAGGAGGCTCGCCAACCAGGACTAGCTCAAGTTTCCCGGCAAGTTACCCAGCGGCCGAGCGATGATCACCCGGTAGCCGAGGTCGAGTTCGTCCAGCGTGAGCAGGTGCCCCCAGCGCCGGTGCCACTCGCCGCTGTCGAGGTCAGCTCGCAGGCGGCGCATCCCTGCCGCGCGGTCTGCTTCCGGGATGAGTGCCAGTGCAGACATGGGCTGCCAGACTTCGGGGTCGAGATAGGCGGCCGGGCGCCGCCAGTACGCCGCGTTGAACCCATCCGTGCAGTCTGCCGGGATCGGCACCTCGATGACGTCGATGCGGCCGCCGAGTTCCTGCGCGAGCTGGCCAAGCGGGGTTTCCCTGCTTGCCTCCAGCCGCGCGGTCGCCGGGAAGTAGTGATTCAGCCACCAGGACGGCGCCACGCTCGGGTCCCTGCTGAACAGCACCACCGGCCCGCGCGCAACCCGGCGCAGCTCAGCCAGCCCGCGCGCCCGGTCGGTCCAGTGGTGCACGGTCAGCACCCCCATGGCGGCGCCGAACGCGTCGTCGCGGAACGGCAGCGCCTCGGCGACCGCGCGCACCGCGACGGCCGGTCCGGGCGACCGCTGAGACAGCATCACCTCGGATGGCTCGACCGCGACTACCTCGCGGTCCGCAGGCTCGTAGGAGCCGGTGCCAGCGCCCACGTTCAGCACCGGTGCGGCGTCCGCCAGGGCCGCCCAGATCCGGGCGGCAATCCTCGGATCCTGACGCCGTCCGCGCCGGTACCGACCGCCGATCCGGTCGTACACCGGCACCTGACGTGCGGCCACCGCGCCAAGCTACCAGGCCACGGCCGTTGCGTAGTCGGTTGATCGTGCTCTGAGCAGGCGGGGATTAGCCAGGTACGCCGGGAAGGTGGTGACACCTGAGCAGGCCCGGTTCAGGCGGCTGCCTCAGGATGAGCCGCCGATCTGAGCTGCGGCATCATATGTTGCCGAGGGCCACCTGGTGCAGGGTCAGGTCGAAGTGCGTGGCGGGGACTTTGGCCAGGCAGCTGGTGTTCAGGTGAGCTGGGCTGTCCTGCTCGATGAACGTCTGGGTCAGCGTACTGAGGCACGCTGCCCAGGTGGCGGGGTCGGTGTAGTGTCCCTCGCCGGGCACGGCGAGTTCGCTGCTGTTGGGCCAGAACGTCCGCGCCGCGGCCATGTTCTGTGGCGGGTCTTGCGGATCGGCCTCGCCGTTGAACGCCAGCACCGGCACCCGGGACACGGTCAGCTGCTGGCCCCCGACGGCGGGGGACTTGGGGAAGAGCGGGCAGATGTACTGCCAGAACAAGGCGCTCTGCAGGTCGGTGTGGTATTCGAAGCTAGCTCGCTGGTCAGACAGCGCCTGGGGCCGCCAGCTCGCCCAGCTCTCCTGGCATTCGATCTCGTAGAGCATCATCAGGTTCGGGCCACCACTGCTTGGCAGGCCCTGCCCTGACACCTGGAAGGCGTTCGCCACCGAGGCCAGGGCGGCGACTTTGTCCTTCGCTACGGCGAGCGTGTGCACCATGACCGGGATCGGGTCCAGGTCACCGGTAGCCAGCAACTGGTGCAACTTTGCGGCGAGCGCGTCCTGGTCGAGCCGCAGTGGCTTGCCGGTGGCCGACTGCCCGGCCGGGACGACCCAGGGTGATCTGCCGAGCGAAGCCCACAGGGCGGCCCAGTCAGCGGTCAGGTGCGGGAAGGCCTGGTGACAGGATGGCTGGCTTTCGCAGCGGGCGAAGACATAGCCGAGCGCCTGCTGGGCGTTGCCGGGGAACCGCTCGAACAGCGGGACGTTGAGCAGGGTCCCGCCGAGCAGGGTCATGGTCCGCACCCGGCTCGGGTGGCGGAGCAAGAAGACCTGCGCCGCGGTGGCCCCGTAGGAGCCGCCCATCAGGTTGGCCTTGGCGTAATGCAGTCTGGCCAGGACCTCGTTGACGTCGTCCGCGAACATCGCCGTTGTGTAGAACCGCAGATCGGCGGGCAGGCGGGCCAGGCAGGACACGACGCTGGCGCGCAACGCAGCTTTGTCGGCCAGGCTGCCGCCAAAGACCGGGCAGGTCAGCGGGTTCGAGCCGCCGGTGCCGCGCTGGTCAATAAAGACCAGGTCCCGGTGGACATTGAGGCTCTGCAGCATCGGCAGTTCCGAGGAGATGTCCTCCACGGCCGAGCCGCCGGGGCCGCCGGCGAACCAGACCACCGGGTCCGGTGCGCTGGGCCGGGTCAGCGCCGGGATGACCACGAACCGCACCGGGATCGTGCGTCCCTTACCGGTCAGCCGGTTCTCCGGCACGATCAGCGTCCCGCACCTGGCGCTCCACCCGGCCACGGTGCACGCCTTCACTTGCAGCGAGCCCGCGGGCGGGCCGGCAGGCGGGCCTGCGCTCTCGCACGAGACAGCCGCCAGGCACAACGCCGCGGCGATCGCGGCCAGCGACGCCACGCGCCCGGCTCTCCCATGGCGAATTCCGTCGGCACCGCCCATTTCACACCTGCCCAGGTCCAAACCTGGCCATACGCTACTGCCGGCAATTACGAGACCGCAGTGGCCGAAAGTCACCCGCCGAGCAGCAAAGGTCCAGCGCAATGCGGGCCGATTAGCCGTGCCGAGTGGCCTGGTCAAGCCGCAGGAGCCATTGCGTGAACCCTCCGGCTCGTCATGAGTACCGATGAGCCAACGACGCGACGCCCACGGGTCGGCTGACCGTGGTGGGCGGCACAACGTTGACATGGGTGGCATGGTCGACGAGGCGGTGGCGGCCAGGCCGGCGGCCCCGCTGCGCCCGCTGATCGGTCGCTACAGCGGTTACCGGCAGGCGGCGGTCGGTCCTGCCGTCCACCTCGGGCTGCCGTCGCCTTGCCTGACCCTGATCTTCACCCTGGATGAGCCGCTGACGATCGCCGAGCATCCCGATCCGCGCCTGCCGGCCAGCCGCCACCTGACCCTGGCCGGAGGCTTGCACACGGCGCCGGCGCTGGTGACGCACGACGGCTGGCAGTCGGGCATCCAGGTCGGACTGAGCCCGCTCGGCGCCCGCGCGATCCTGGGGGTTCCGGCCGGGGAGTTGGCTGGCCTCGACATCGAGGGGGCCGATCTGCTCGGCCCGCTGGCTGGCCTGATCCAGCAGCGGCTGCAGGCCGCAGTCACCTGGCCGGAGCGATTCGCCGTCCTCGACGAACTGCTGCTGGCGAGGGCGCAGGCTGGCCTGTCAGGCGTCGGCGCGGAGGTCGGCTACGCTTGGCGTCGGCTGCTGGCGACCGGCGGCAATGTGCCGGTATCCGGCTTGGCCGACGAGACCGGGTGGAGTGACCGGCATCTGCGTGCCCGGTTCCGCACCGAGGTCGGCCTGACTCCGAAGGCGGCGGCCAGGGTAGTTCGGTTCCACCGGGCCAGGCGACTGCTGCAGCGGCGTGCCGCGGCCGGCCGCAGGCTCGACCTGGCCGGACTGGCTTCCTGCTGCGGCTACTACGACCAGGCTCACCTGGACCGGGAGTTCCGCGCGCTGGCAGGAAGCGCACCGACCGCCTGGCTGTCCTGGCCGTCGGGCGGCGGGATCATGATGGGATCAGTGCGCAAGCCCGACGAGACCGATCACTGGCCGGTTCAGCCGGGCAGCTTCGGCGCCTACGTCGTGACCGACGATCCAGACGCTCTCTTTGCCCGAGCGACAGCGGCCGGAGCCGAAGTTCTGATGGGCCTGCACGACACCGATTACGGCTCCAGGGATTTCGCCGTCCGCGATCCCGAGGGCAACCGCTGGTCCTTCGGCACCTACCGGGGCGAACCGCGCGCTAACGGCTGACCGGCGCAAGACGCGGGACCTTCGGACGAGTCCTCTGGCCCTTCCGCAGGCCACCGAATCGCCTTACCGTGCTGGCAGAGGTGATCCCCGGTGGCCACGAACAAGACAAGAGCGCATCCGACCGCATTGCGCCCAGGCAAGCACGAGCTGACGGCCCCGTCGGCCCGCTTGCGGAACGGTCGCCGATGGGCGCTGCGTTCGGCGACGCCGGCGGTGACTCTGGCGCTCGTGCTCGGGACGGCAGGTGCGGCATGCACGAGCGGCGGCTCCACCGCCGCCACTCCGGCGGCATCGACATCGGCGCCCGGTGTGCTGCCAACAGGGGCAGGCGGCGCCTTGGCGCTCCAGCAGGCGTACGTCGACGCGATCCGCCGGGTACTGCCATCCGTCGTGGAGATCAAGACGGCGTCCGGGCTTGGCTCTGGCGTCATCTACGACATGGCCGGCGACATCGTGACGAATGCACACGTGGTCGGCGACGCCACATCGTTCCAGGTGCTCCTGGCAGGCTCGATCACGCCACTGTCAGCCAGGTTGCTGGGCAGCTACCCGCCGGACGACCTGGCTGTGATCAAGGTGACCGGGGCAGCGCATCTGGTGCCCGCCCATTTCGCCGACTCTTCGAAGCTTGTTGTTGGCGAGATCGTCCTTGCGATGGGCAATCCGCTTGGCCTGGCCAGCAGCGCGACCGATGGAATCATCTCGGCGGTCGGGCGGACCGTATCTGAGTCGGCCGAGAGCGGATCGCCAGGGGCGACGCTTCCGGACGCGATCCAGACGTCCGCGGCCACCAACCCGGGCAACAGCGGAGGGGCGCTCGTTGACCTGTCCGGTCAGGTGGTTGGCATCCCCACGCTGGCGGCAACCGACCAGCAGCTTGGCGGCGCTGCGCCCGGCATCGGGTTCGCCATCCCGTCCAACATCGTCACCGACATCGCCCGGCAGATCATCAAGACCGGGCATGTCACCAACTCCCACCGCGCGGCGCTCGGCGTCAGCGTGGGAACAGTCGCTGGACCCGATGGCCAGCCCGCAGGTGTCGGCATTGCCGCCGTGACACCCGGCGGCCCGGCGGCGAAGGCCGGCCTGCAGCCCGGCGACGTCATCACCGCTGTCAGCGGAACGGCTACGCCGGACACCGAGTCGCTTGCGGTGGTCCTCGCAGGCCTGCGCCCCGGCCAGCAGGTGTCGGTAAGCGTGATAAAGGCCGACGGCGGCAAGGCCACCATCCAGGTGACTCTCGGGCAGTTGCCCGGCTCCTGACGCCCGGATCGAACGCGCGCCGCTCAGGTGCCCGCAGCGGCGCCTGTCGCTGGATTTCTGACACTTGCCTTCTTGACGGCTTTGTTTGGAAAGTATACGAACTAATTAGACCGTAAACCACAAGGAGGAGCGCCGCCCGACATCGGACAGTGGGGGGTGGCCGACCGTGGCGGATCGCGGAGAGGTCGCCAGCCGTGAGATGGGCCATTCATAGGAATCTCGTTGTCCCAGCCGCTGCGGCATTAGCAGCGGCGTCGCTCGTGGCCTGGTCGGCCACGGCGGCATCGTCGGCCGTAGGCCTGACAACCCGGCCGGCTAGCCCTGGCGTCGGCGTCCGGCCTGCACCTGGCCGTTCGGCCAGCTTGCACCTCATTTCACCGGCGGACACCGGGGCCAGCAACATCTCCAACCTGGGCTCCGGTGGCTGGAAGGTGCAGAGCAGCGCCCTGGCCACCCAGACCGGAGCGCAGATCTCCACGCCGGGCTTCAACACAAGCACCTGGCTGTCGGTGACCAACGATGACGCCGGCGCGCCCGGTACGGAGATCGAGGCGCTGCTCCAGAACGGCGGCTGCCCGAACATCTTCTTCAGCAATAACATGCAGACCTGCTATGGCCAGATGACCAAGATCGGCGCCGACACGATCGCGCAGTTCAAGGTTCCGTGGTGGTGGCGTACCGACTTCACGCCGAACCTGCAGTCGGGTCAGGTAGCGCACCTGATCGTGAACGGCGTCGTCGGCTCGGCCAACGTCTGGGTGAACGGCACCGAGGTGGCGACCTCGTCGACCGTGACCGGTGCCTACACCCGGTTCAGCTTCAACATCACCGGACACGTGCTGGCGGGAACCAACTCCCTGGCGATCGAAATCAACGCGAACAACCCGAACACCATGTTCACGCTGGACAACGTCGACTGGACCCAGATCCCGCCGGACAACAACACCGGCGTCCAGTTCCCCGTTCAGCTTGAGATCGACAATGCGCTGTCCGACGAGAACGCCCACGTGCTGCAGACCAACACGGCTGACCTGAGCAGTTCGGCGCTCACGGTCAGGAGCGACATCACCAATGGCACCGCAACGGCGCAGACCGGCCTGGTGTCCGCCACGATCACGCCGCCGGGCGGCGGCATGCCGATCACGGTCAGCCAGACAGTCACGGTGCCTGCAGGCACGACCCAGACCGTGTCCTTCACGCCGGGCGCGTATCCGAGCCTGACGATCAGCAACCCGAAGGTGTGGTGGCCCTATCAGCTGGGCGCACAGCCGCTCTACACGCTGTCCACGTCGGTATCCCAGAACAACGTGGTGCTCAACTCCACCAGTGAGACGTTCGGGATCAGGAATGTGACCTCCTACCTGACCGGGTCATCACCGGCCGAGCCGAGCGGTACCCGCGCGTTCAAGATCAACGGGGTGCCGATCGTGATCCGGGGCGGCGGCTTCGACCCGAACCTGTTCCTGCACTACTCGGCGGCCGACACGGCGAAGCAGATCGCGCTGATGCAGGCCATGGGTGTCAACGCGATCCGGCTTGAGGGTCACATCATGCCCGCGGACTTCTTCGAGCAGATGGACCAGGCCGGAATCCTGATCAACGCCGGGTACCAGTGCTGCGACGCCTGGCAGGTCGGCAAGAAGCTGAGCAGTGCCCAGAAGACGATCCTGCAGCTGTCCGCGCTGACGCTCGGCCAGGACCTGCGCAACCACCCCAGCGTGTTCAGCTTCCAGTGGAGCGATAACGCGCCGACGGCGACCCAGGAGTCGGTGTCGCTAGCCGGGTTCAGCCAGGCGGACTTCCAGGACCCGCTGATCTCGTCTGCGGAGTACAACTCGAGCCCGCAGCTCGGGGTGTCCGGCGAGAAGGAGGGCCCGTACGACTGGGTGCCGCCGAACTACTGGTACGACACCACGCACTACGACACCAACGACTCGACCCAGACCAACGCGGGCGGGTCGTGGGGGTACGACAGCGGAGAGCGCGGGGGACACCGTGCCGACCCTGGACTCGCTGAACCGGTTCATGTCGGCCACCGACCTGGCGAACCTGTGGCAGAGCCCGGGCGCGAACCAGTACCACGCCAACTACGAGGGCACCGGCCACACCGGCTACAGCTTCGGGACGCTGTTCAACTTCGACACCGCGCTGACCAAGCGGTTCGGCGCCTGGACCAGCCTGAGCCAGTACGTGCAGGAAGCTCAGGTACAGGACTATGAGAACGTCCGGGCTCAGTTCGAGGCGTTCGTCGATCACGTGAACAACACACCGCTGCCGTCCACCGGGACGATCTACTGGCAGCTCAACAAGGGCTGGCCGACATTGCTCTGGTCGCTGTACAACAACGACGGTGACCAGGCGGGCAGTTACTTCGGGGCGCAGGAGGCCAACCGGTCGCTGCACGCGATCTACGCCCTGGACAACGGGACGATCACGCTGGACAACCTCACCGGCGCCAGCCAGTCCGGCCTGTCGGTGGAGTCGAAGGTATACAACCTGGCCGGGACGGTGCTTGACGACCAGACGGCCAGCAACATCGCGCTGACCAGCCAGCAGGTACTCAACAATGTGCTGACTCCCAAGGTGCCTGCTGCTACCACTCCGCCGACGCCGGCCAGTGTCTACTTCGTCGAGGTGCTGCTGCGGAACGGCTCCGGGGTCGTGCTCGACCGCAATGTCTACTGGCTGTCCACTCAGCAGGACATCACGAACTGGTCGTCCACTCTCGGCAACCCGCAGGGCACCCTGTCGCAGTACGCCGACCTGACGTCGCTGCAGACGCTGCCGCAGTCCTCGATCTCGGTCACCGCGGCGACGGCCCATCAGGCCGGGCCAGGCGGCGACCTGACGACGACCGTGACGGTCACCAACACATCGAGCTCGACGGTGAGCTTCTTCCTGCGAGCGGACGTCCGGCGCGGCACCGCGAGCGGGCAGGAACTGCCCGGCGACAACGAGCTGCAGTCCTCGATCTGGAACGGCAATGACATCACGCTCTGGCCGGGAGAGTCCCAGACGCTGACCGTCAGCTACACCACGGCCGACCTGCAAGGTAACACCCCGGTGATCAGCGTCTACGGCTGGAACGTCCCGAAGATCGACGTCGCAGCGCCGGTGCCCTAATGGCGGCACGGCCGGAACCCCGAAATGATCATTATTCATTACGCAATCGCAACCGGCCGGTCTGACCGCGCCAGGGCGGGTGTGGCCATAGCAAGCTCCGGCCGGTCCGGCCATGAGCCGGACCGGCCAGCGCTGAAAGGAGAGTCGGTGTGAGAATTCGTTACCGCTTCTGGGTTGTCGCCGTTGCGGCGGCTGCGCTGCTGGCGGGCGGCTCCGCCGCGACGCCCGCCCTTGCTGCCTACACAGCTCTGCCCGCGCACGTCTATGCGCCGTACTACGAGACATATCTCGCTCCCAACACCCCGAGCATCTCGGCCACCGCCCAGCAGTCCGGCGCCAAGTACTTCACGCTGGCGTTCCTCCAGTCCACCGGAAAGGGCTCGTGCGCGCTGGCCTGGAACGGCAACTCGGCCCAGCCGCTGAACTACTACGCGGCCGACATCGCGGCGCTGCGCGCCGCGGGCGGCGACGTGATCCCGTCGTTCGGCGGCTTCAGCGCCGACAACGGCGGCACCGAGATCGCCGACTCGTGCAAGAACGTCAGCCAGATCGCCGCCGACTACGAGTCCGTGATCACGACGCTCGGCGTCACCAGGCTGGACATGGACGTCGAGGCCAAGTCGCTGAACAACACGGCCGGGATTACCCGGCGCAATCAGGCGATCGCGATGACCGAGTCCTGGGCGGCCAGCCAGGGGATCCCGTTGCAGATTCAGTACACCATTCCGGTGGAGCAGTACGGGCTCGACCCGAATGGCGAGGCGGTGCTGCAGAACGCCGTAACCAATCACGCCGCCGTGACCTCGGTCAACATCATGGTGTTCGACTACTACATCGCTGGCGAGGGGGTGGTGAACATGGGCCAGGCGGCGATCAACGCGGCCACCAACACGCATGCCCAGCTGGCGACCATCTTCCCGTCGCTGACCTCGGCGCAGATCTGGGACATGGAGGCGATGACGCTGCTGCCCGGCATCGACGACTACCCGAAGAAGACCGAGGTCACCCACCTGCCCGACGCGCAGACGATGCTGAGCTTCGCCCAGGCGAACGGCATGAACCTGCTGTCAATCTGGGCGATCCAGCGCGACAACGGCGGCTGCCCGGGCACCAGGGACAGCAACACCTGCTCCGGAATCGTGCAGAACACCTGGGACTTCAGCCACCTGCTCGAGCCGTTCACTGGCTGACCGGGAGGTCTGCGCCAGCGCGCCTTGCTGGCGATCGCGAGGGTCAGCGGCGGCCCCTGGCGAGCCGGATCCGGCGCGCCGGCCCGGCCGCCCGATGCCTTGCGCCGGGCAATGCAACCTGTTCTACTTTCGATAATCGCAGGATAAAACGGCAGCTATCGGAGGTGGGCCGTGCGCGCCGCGGTGCTCCATTCGGTCGGCGATCCGAAGATCGACATTCGTGATGACGTTAAGACTGTCGGCCCTGGTCCCCGCGAGGTGCTGATCAGGACGAGGGCGGCCGGTGTCTGCCACTCAGACCTGTCGGCCCGCAACGGCGGGCTGCCGCAGCCGACGCCGGCGATCCTCGGCCACGAAGCCGCCGGGGAGGTGCTGGCTGTCGGTGACGGCGTCACCGGCCTGGCACCCGGCGATCACGTCATCGCCAGCTGGCTGCCGCCCTGCGGCGCTTGCGCGTCCTGCCTGCGCGGCCAGCCGCACCTGTGCTTCACGCACGTGCTGACCGCATATACCCAGCCGCGGTTCCTGGTGGGCGACACCCCGGCATTCGGGATGGCCGGGTGCGGCGCGTTCGCCGAGCAGATGGTGGTGCCGCGAGACGGAGCCGTGAAGATCGCCGCGGATATCCCGTTCGAGGTGGCCGCGCTGATTGGCTGCGGCGTGATGACCGGCGTCGGCGCCGCGATCAACACCGCCCAGGTCGGGCCCGGCTCGACCGTTGCCGTGATCGGCTGCGGCGGCGTCGGGATCTCGGTGATCCAGGGCGCCAGGCTGTCCGGCGCGGCGGTGATCGTCGCGGTCGACACCAACGAGACCAAGCACGACCTGGCCCGCCGGTTCGGGGCGACGCACGCGGTGCACCCGGACAATCTGGCCGAGCTGTCCGCTTCGCTGACCTCAGGCGAGGGCTTCGACTACGCCTTCGAGGTGGTCGGGCTGCCGCAGACGATCAGATCGGCCTGGTCGGCGGCGCGCCGCGGCGGGACGGTGGTGATCGTCGGCGCCGGCCGGGCCGACCACCAGGTCGAGTTCACCCCGTTCGAGCTGCTCTTCGACGGCAAGCACATGATGGCATCGCTGTACGGCTCGGCCGACGTGCGCCGCGACTACCACCGGCTGCTCGACCTGTGGCGGGCAGGCAGGCTGGACCTGGAAGGCATGATCACCCACCGAGTCACCTTGGACGACCTGGACGACGCGCTGGACGCGCTCGGCCAGGGCGAGGTCATCCGCCAGGTCATCAGCTACGACTGACGACCCGTGACGCTGGGCCGGATCAGCGCGCCTGGTCCGGCCGCCGGACCAGGTGCGCTGTCCGCGGTCATCGGGATAGGCCGAGTTCGCGGGCCAGGAAGGCGTCGCGGTCTGCTAGCGCGGTATCGGTCAGCTGGTGATCAGACGTGGGATACAGGTCCACTTGCGCCTGCGGCGCACTCCTTGCGAACTGCTTACGCACGCTGGCGCTGACGAAGATGTCCTGGCCAGCCCACTGGAACAGCTCCCGGTTGCCGAGCCTGGACACATAGCGCACCGGCTGCAGGCTGGTGAACAGGGCGTCGTAGCGCGCCGCGCGCTTGCCGGTGAAGCCGAGCCAGTACTTGACGAACCAGTGGCCCCAGGTCGCGTCCGGCGTCGCGAGCACGGCGGCATGCACCCGCGAATCTGAGTTGGCCAGCAGCGCGCCGTACATGGCGCCGTAGTCATGCCCGACCACGGCGATCCGTGACCGGTCGACATACCGTCTGGCTATCAGCCAGTTGAGTGCGGCCCGGAAGACGGCGAGCTGCTTCTTGATGGCAGTCACATCTTGCCGCGTCCCGACGGGATTGGCGCTGTACGGAAACACTCCCTGTGGCAGGAGCGATACCGCGCCGCGAGGGGCCAGCTCAGTTGCCTCGGCGAGAAACTCGGTCCGGTCGCTGTGGATCTGCCCGAGCCAGTGCAGGAAGAGTATTCCGGCGTGGCTGTGCGGCCGAAGGTTGCCAGCGGACCGCACCAGATAGGCCTGCACAGGCTGCTGTCCGGGGACAGGCACGCGAACATCGGAGATGATCACCTGGGTGGCCGACGGCGATGTGCCGGTTCCCTCGGCCATCGACGGCGCCACCGCCACGGTCGCCAGGGCGCCGGCCAGCGCAACCGCGAGGCCGGCCTTGCGGATCAGTGTGAGCACTCTCTACCCCACTTTCGTCACATGCATAATGCTGCTTGAAACTGACGCTAACGTGGGAGGCATAACCTTTGGAGGAACTGACGGTAACGTTTGGGGCAAGCTTGGCTCACCGTGCTGGTGCGCACCGGCTGCGTGCTGGATGCACAAGCTGCCGTGCTGGTAGGTACGGGCTGCCGCTGGCGGCCTAGCCTTGGCGCTTCCGCTGCCGGTAGAGCCGAGCCGCGGCGCGGTCATTGCAGGCGGTACAGCAGAATCTGCGCGTCCGTGCCCGGGTGTAATCGATGAAGGCGCACTGACATGGCAGCGCGGCACAGGTGCCCAGTCGGCTAGTGCCCCGGTGCGCGACCTGCTCGGCCAGAGCCGCGGGCAGACGTGCCGTCAGTGCTGCCAGGCCACTGACGTCAGGAGCGACCTGGAGCAGGACTCCGGCCTCGGATACCACTAGTTGCGGAACGGCCGCGGCACGAAGAAGCATCGGGTTCAGTATCGACGCCGCTTCGCCGGGCGAGGTTGCCTGAAAGACCGCCTGTAGCGACTCGCGCAGCTGTCGAAGTCCGGCCAGGTCCTGCGCTCCCAGCGCGCTGCCGAGATCGTCACGGCCGACGTCGACCAGCACCGCGCCGAACCATGCGACGTCAGTCAGCCGGTCAGGGGGGTCCGCAAGCAGATCGAGCGAATTGACCAGGAGCACGACCAGGTCGAGGTCCGACGCCGGCCCGTCCCGCCGCTTGAGCCAGTCCCGCACGTAGTCAGCCAAAGCCGGTTGCTCCCTACCCTCCCAGCTAGCAGACGAGGGGATCCTAGCTAGCACGGCCCTGGTCACGGGCCCTGGAATGCATGCTAGGCCGACTGTCCCTCGGGCCCAAGCGCGCCCCAACTCGTGGACGTCATGATGCGCAAGCGTCCGGGCCACTTGCGGGACGTCCTGGCTGCCTGCGGACGTCCTGCGGACGTCATGCGGACGTCCTGGCTGCCTGCGGACGTCCTGGCCGTGTCTATCTCGGCGCGAGCCCGCGGACCGCGTCCGCGCTGTCCACGCCGGGCGTCGGCAGGACCGCGATCACCGGCGTGTCCAAGCCCTGCTGCCGGTACTGCTCCACTCGCTCCCGGCAGAATGCCAGGTCGCCGTGGACCACCAGGTCGTCGACCACCTGGTCGGGAATCGCCGCGCCGGCGCCCCGGCGGTCGCCCGCTGCCCAGGCGTCCTGCATCGGCCGGAGCATGTCGCCGCGGCCGAGCCACTCGTGAAAAGCGGCATACGCCGGCACGGTCAGGTAACCGGTCAGTGCCCGGCGGCCGATCGCCCGCGCCGTGTCGGCGTCAGTGGTGGGACAGACGAAGATCCGCGCGACCAATTCACAATCCGGCCCCGTCACGGCCCGAATCTGCGGCACGTCGTCAGGCGACAGCCAATTGGTGATCGCCGCGTCGGCCTCGCTCGCGGCGAGCTTGAGCATCTGCGGGCGCAGCGCGGCCAGGGCGAGTTCTGGCGGCACGGCCGGCGGGCGGTCAAGCCGGAACCCATTGACGGCGAACGTCCGGTAATTCTCGGTGATCTTTTCCCCGGCCAGGGCGGCTCGCAGGAAGCGCAGCATGTCGCGGGAGCGCTGGTACGGCTGCTGGAACGGAATCGCGTTCCATTGCTGCACCACGACCGGAGTCGATGTTCCGATTCCCATGACGAAACGGCCAGGCGCGAGGTCGGCCAGCGTCGCCGCGGTCATCGCCAGCGTGGCTGGACCTCGGGTGTAGATCGGCGCGATCGCGGTGCCCAGCCTGAGCTGGTCGGCCCACTGAGAGGCGAGGACCAGCGGAGTGAACGCGTCGATGCCGTTCAGCTCGGCGGACCAGGCGTCGGTGTAGCCGAGTGCGGCAAGCTCGGTGACGATGCCGCGCTGCTCGGGCAGCGAGTAACCATGCAGCGGGAGCGTGATTCCCCAGCGTGACGTACGTTCCATCGTGATCCTCCCCGTGGCAGCATTCCCAGGAAGGACAGATATCACAGATCCGGCGGCCCAGCCGATCTCGGGTACCACAAAGCGGCGACTTTCCCACTACATCCTTCCTAACGGTTATCAGGCTGATGTGCGGGCAAATTGTGTTAGATTCAGCCCGGGCGACCACCTTCCGAGGTGGCGCCCATCCGCGCGCCCTGCCAGGCTGCGCCACGGTCACGCAGTGAGGGGAAGCCGATGATGTCGCGTACCCGTGCCAGCCGATGGATTGTCCGGGCCGCGGTCGCCGCGGTCACGGCGGTGCTGCTGACGGTCGGCCTGGCCGGTGTCGCCGCGGCGCGGGAGGCCGGCCCGGCCACGATGACCCCGGCGAGCCGCTACGCCGTTGCCGCTTCGTCGTTTCCGGTTGGCACCGGAAACAGCAATCCGTACTCTCCGGCGTACCGTCACCCCTACCGGCACGGCGTCCTGCCGACCATCGGCAGGCAGCGCCTGATGCGGAGCTGGGCGGCCAGGCAGCCAGTTAGTGCCCAGCCACAGCCGAGTGAGAACGTGACCTATGGCGGCGGCTTCAACGGGCCCGCCGTGACGACCGGCCACGAGAAGGTTTACCTGGTGTTCTGGGGCTCCCAGTGGGGCCAGCAGAGCACCGCGTCGAACGGTGATGTCGCGCTGTCCGGGGACCCGTCAGGTACCGCCCCGTACCTGCAGCAGCTGTTCAAGGGCCTGGGCACCGGCGGCGAAGCGTGGTCCGGCGTGATGACCCAGTACTGCGGCGATGTCGCCTACAACACCGAGTTCTGCCCGGCGAACTCGCTGCATGTCAGCTACCCAAGCGGCGGCGCGCTGGCGGGTGTCTGGGTGGATGAGCGGACCGCGGCGCCGGTCCAGGCGACTGGCAACCAGCTCGGCGCCGAGGCGATCGCAGCCACTGCCCATTTCGGCAACACCACCGCAGCGTCCAACCGGAACGCTCAGTACGTGATCCTGTCGCCGACCGGTACCAATCCTGACGGGTTCAATACGCCGAACGGCCAGTTCTGCGCCTGGCATGACGACAGCTCCGACCCGGACCTCCCCGGTGGCCCGGTGAACTCGCCGCTCGATGTGGCGTTCACCAACATGCCCTACGTGACCGACGCCGGCCTGGGCTGCGGGATGAACTTCGTTAACCCCGGCAGCGCCGGCCTGGTGGACGGCGTGTCCATCGTGGAGGGCCACGAGTACGCTGAGACGGTCACCGACCAGTACCCGCCGGCCGGATGGACCGACGTGCAGGGCGCCGAGGTCGGTGACCTGTGCGCCTGGAACCCGCCGGGTCCTGGCGGCACGAACGACCTGACGCTGCCGAGCGGAGCATTCGCCATGCAGTCGATCTACGGCAACGACCTGGGCGGCGGGGCCGGCGGCTGCGAGTTCTCGCATCCGACCGTCCGCAACAACTGGATACTCAACAGCGGCTTCGAGACCGGGACGTTCGCGCACTGGACCACCAGCGGCGTGACCTCGATCGTGTCGGCCGGAGCGCACTCGGGCAAGTTCGCCGCACGAGCCGGCCGGCCTACCGCCAGCAACGGCAACTCCAGCATCGTCCAGACTTTCACCGCGCGCGGCACCCACCTGTCCTTCTGGTACAACGTGAGCTGCCCGGACACCGTCGCCCAGTCCTGGGCCACGGCCACCCTGACGGACATCACAGCGCACACCGTGGCGACGGTGCTGGCGAAGACCTGCCAGGCGCATTCCGGCTGGCGGCAGGTCAGCTATCTGGTGATCAGCGGTCACTCCTACACGCTGACCCTGACTAGCCACGACGACAACGACACCAAGGCGGGGGACGGGACCTACACGCTGTTCGACGACGCGGCGAACTACTGATCCGCCCATGCCTGACGGTTCGGGCAGCTGCCAGTCCGGGTACGCCCGGTTAGGTTCGCGGCGAGCGTGCCGTCTGCGCCCGCGCCTTGGCCAGGCCCGGCCAGGGCGGGCTGCGCCAGGGTCACACCGGTGAGGAGCGCCATGAGCTTGTCCACGCCAGCCCGCCGCCGCGCGGTCCGCGCCACCGGTGCCGCCGCCACGTTCGGCGCGGTGCTGCTCGCGATCGGCCTGCCGACCGGCGCCGCCACGGCCGGCCAGGCGACGGCCGGTTCGGTTAGGTCAGCCGTAGCCGCTGGCGCGGCCGGTTCGGTCAGGCCGGCCGTCGCCGCCGGCGCGGCCGGTACGGCGGGTTCCGCCGGTTCCGCAGGTGCGCGGGTTGCGGCCCGGGGAGTGCCGGAGACGGTGAATCCTTACTCGCCCGCCTACCGCCACCCGTACCGGCATGGCGTGGTGCCCACCCTGAGCCAGCTGGCCAGGATGCGGACCTGGGTTCGGCAGCACCCCGTCGTCCCGGCCGACTCGGCCAGCAACCTGGTCTACGGCGGCGGCATTAGCGGAGTCGGCGTCACCACCGGCCGGGCGAAGGTCTACCTGGTGTTCTTCGGCTCCCAGTGGGGCAGGAAGGGTACCGACCGGCACGGCAACGTAACTCTGACCGGTGATCGAAGCGGCGAGGCCATGTACCTGCAGCGGCTGCTGAAGGGACTGGGCACCGACCGCGAGACCTGGTCCGGCGTGATGACCCAGTACTGCGACGGTGTCCCCTTCTCCGCCCAGTCCTGCCCGGCCGATTCGCTGCATGTTCCCTATCCGGCCAAGGGCGTGCTGGCTGGCGTCTGGGTGGATGAGAAGACTGCGGCACCAAAGACCAGCAACGCCAACCGGCTCGCGGTCGAGGCGATCAGGGCGGCCAGGCATTTCGGGAACACCACCGGCACCGCCAACCGGGATGCCCAGTACGTGATCCTTTCGCCGACCGGCACGCACCCGGACGGGTTCAACACGCCGTCCGGTCCGTTCTGCGCCTGGCACGACTGGAACGGTGACGGGACGCTCTCCGGCGGCGCGGCGCGATCGCCCTACGGCCCGGTCGCGTTCACCAACCTGCCGTATCTCACCGACGCCCCCGTCATTTGCGGGGCGAGCTTCGTCAACCCAGGCAGCCCCGGTCGGCTGGACGGCCTGTCGATCGTGGAGGGCCACGAGTACGCCGAGACGCTGACCGACCAGTTCCCGTTTGGCGGCTGGAGTAACTTCCAAGGACTCGAGGCAGGCGATCTGTGCGCCTGGAATTCCGGGCCAGGCGCGTCGGCGGCTGACGTGAAGCTGCGGACCGGCAGCTTCGCCATGCAGCCGATCTGGAGCAATGACGCCAATGGCGGCACCGGCAGCTGCGAGATGAGCCACCGGACGGTGCTCAACCGCGGGATCTTCAACGGCGGTTTCGAGACCGGCACGTTCCAGGGCTGGACCACGCACGGCGCGACCTCGATCGTGTCCACCGGGGTGCACGCGGGCAAGTACGCGGCCAGGATCGGCCGCCGCACTGCCACGGCGGGCAGCTCAAGCATCGCCCAGACCTTCACCGCCAACGGCCCCCGGCTGTCGTTCTGGTACGACCAGAGCTGCCCGGACACCGTCGCCCGGTCCTGGGCCACCGCCACGCTGACCGACAACAGCACGCACCGGGCCGTGACGCTGCTAGCCAGGTCGTGCGTCAGAAACTCGGGCTGGAAGAAGATCAGCTCAGCGCTGACGGCCGGCCAGTCCTACACGCTGACGCTGACCAGTCACGATGACAACGACAGGAAGGCTCGGGACGGCAGCTACCTGCTGATCGATGACGTGACGATCGGCTGACCAGGGACCGTGCTCATCGGGTGACCTGGCGGTCGGCTGTCTGCGGCGCGCTGGCTGGCCCGGCTCGCATGCCGTTGAGCAGCTGGTCGAGCATGTCGATCTGACGCCCAGGTGGCACCCGGTCCTGGTACAGCACACGCTCGGCGCTGAGCCCGTCGATCAGCACGACAAGCTGGTGCACGGCGAAATCAAGGTCGACCGTTTCGGGAATCTGGCCGAGTCTCGCGGCCTCCTCAAGGTGCTCGCGCAGCCGCCTCCTGAGCCGGTCGAACTCGGAGTGCTGCAGCTCGCGCAGCTCCGGGTTGCCGAGCGCCCGTCCCCAGAAGCTGATCTCGATCTGGGCCTCAAGGTCACGCGGCTCGTCCAGCGGCAGCGCTTCCAGCATCACGATCCGGAGCGCGTCGAGCCCGCGGTGGCCCGCGGCGCTCGCGTCCATCCTGGCCGCTACCCGCCGATGCGACAGCACCAAGGCCGAGCCGAGGATGTCCGCCTTGTCGTCGAAGTAGTGCGCCAGGATGCCGGGCGAGCAGTGCGCCTCGCGGGCGATCGCCCTGATCGTTGCCTTGGCGATGCCATCGCGCGCGATAACCCGCCAGGTCGCTGAGAGGATCTCATCCCGCCTGGCGTCCCAGTCAACGATCTTCGGCATGCCTGCGATACCAATCCGAATACAGCGGTGTAGACGTCTGGTTTTTTGTCGGACGTCCGTCTAACATCCTCACCAAATGTATACACCAGGCGCTCCCGAGCTCCAGGCGGTACGCGAGGAGCTCGTCGCTTACAGCGCACGCCTGCTTGACGACGGGCTTGCCGTCGGCAGCGCCGGCAATCTCAGCGTGCGCTGCGGGGATCTGGTCGCCATCACGCCGTCTGGCATCGGCTACCACGAGCTGCGCCCGCAGGACATCGCGGTTATCACGCTGGCGGGTGCCGAGGTCGAGGCACCGGAGGTGCCATCGTCCGAGACGCCGATGCACCTGGCGGTGTACGCCGCGACCAGGGCGGCCGCCGTGGTGCATACCCACTCGCCCGAGGTGATCGCGCTGTCTTCGGCCAGGGACGAGCTGCCGGCCATTCACTATGCGATCGCCAGGCTCGGCGGCCCGGTGCGGGTGGCGCCGTATGTGCGGTTCGGCTCGGACGGGCTCGCCACTGCCGCGACGCAGGCGCTCGACGGGCGGCGGGCGGCGATCCTGCGGAATCACGGTGCCATCAGCTACGGCCGCTCACTGTCCGAGGCATATGAGCACGCATTGCTGCTCGAATGGCTGGCCCGGGTCTACCGCCTCGCGCAGTCCTACGGCCCGTCGGCGGTCCTGTCCGCGGCCGACCTCGACGAGGTAACCGCGGAGGCCCGGCGCCGTGGCTACGGTGCGCGGCGCTCCAGCCCGGCCGACCCGGCCAACGAGACCGGCGAGGCCAGCCCGGCCGCCCGGAGCGGGTCTGGCGGCAGCGATGGCGCGGGCCGATGAGTGCCAGCGGGCCGGCGAATCCTGGTCAGATCGGCCGGGTGGCTGTTCTCGGCGCGCACATCCTGGACGTGCTCGGCTGGCCGGTCGAAGCGATCCCGCCCGGTCAGGGCAGCGCCCGACTGAGCCAGATCCGGGCGACCGTGGCCGGCACCGCCGCCGGTACCGGGGTCGACCTCGCCAAGCTTGGCGCCGACGTACTCGCGATCGGCGCGGTCGGCGACGACCTGCTCGCCGACGTGCTGATCGCGGCGATGCGGGGGCATGGGGTCGACACCGGCGGGATAGTCCGCAAGCCCGGGGTTCAGACCTCGGCCACGATCCTGCCGATTCGGCCAAACGGAGAGCGCCCCGCACTGCACGTGCCCGGCGCGACCTCCCGGCTGGACCGCGCTGACATCGACCTGGCCCAGGTCAGTCAGGCTCGGGCGCTGCTGGTCGGCGCCCCGGACGCGCTGGGTGAGCTGGTCGGCGACGGTCTGGCCGAGGTGGTTTCGGTCGCGAAGGCAGGCGGCGCGCTGATCGCGGTCGATGTGCTGCGTCCGGGCAGCCCGCGCGACTTTGATCGGCTCGGCCCGCTGCTGGCCAGTGCCGACTGGTTCATGCCGAACTCCGATCAGCTTTGTGCGCTGACCGGCCGCGACGATCCTGTTCAAGCAATAAATGACGTGCTGGCCCTGGGGACCGGTGGCCTCGTGGTCACCCTCGGCGCGCAGGGCTGTCTGGTCGCCTGGCAGGGCGGCGGCGAGCCGGTGCGGCTGCCCGCGATCGCTGTCGACGTCGTCGACACCACGGGATGCGGCGACGGCTTCAACGCCGGGATGATCACGGGTCTGCTTCTTGAAGGCAGCCCGGTCGACGCGGCCTGGCTCGGAGTGGCCTGCGGCGCGCTGGTCGCCACCGGTCTCGGGTCTGACGCGGGGATCGTCGACCTGGCCCAGGCACTCGGCTTCCTGCGCGCTGCGGCGCCGGGACCGGCCGACCGGTTCAGCGAGGCGCTCAGGCCGATTCAGGCGTCCGCAGCCAAAGACCTATCGGCATAACGGAGGCAGCATGGCTGATCGAGCACACACTGCGGTCGGTGCCGATCCGCGCCAGCGAACGGCGGACCTGGCGCTGCGCCGGCGGGCAGCCGCCGTCATTCCCGGCGGAATGTACGGCCATCAGTCGGCTAGGCCGCTGCCCCCCGAATACCCGCAGTTCATGCGAGACGGCCGGGGCGCGCGGGTCTGGGATGTCGACGGCAACTGCTATGTCGACCTGATGTGCAGCTACGGGCCGGTGGTCCTCGGGCACCAGCACCCGAAGGTCGAGGAGGCCGCGCGGGCGCAGGCTGCGCTGGCTGACTGCCAGAACGGGCCTGGGCCGGTCATGGTCGATCTCGCCGAGCTGCTGGTGGCCACCGTCAGGCACGCGGACTGGGCGATGTTCGCTAAGAACGGCACGGACGCAACCACGATGTGCTGCACGATCGCGCGGGCGCAGACCGGGCGCAGCCGGATTCTGGTCGCGCGTGGCGCCTACCACGGTGCCGCGCCGTGGTGCACGCCCAGGCTCGCGGGGACGACCCAGGAGGATCGGGCCAACCTCGGCTATTACACCTTCAACGACCTGGCAAGCGCGCGGTCCGCCGCCGACGCCGGCGACGACCTCGCGGCCGTCATGGTCTCCCCGTTCAAGCACGACGCCGGTTTCGACCAGGAACTGGTCGACCCGGCATTCGCGCGCGGCCTGCGCGAGCTCTGCGATGCCAGCGGTGCGGCGCTGATCCTGGATGACGTCCGCTGCGGATTCCGGCTGCACCT
>Ga0116221_1000415_pt1 | contig 28995 bp, 25 predicted proteins | sample Sb_taG_5_FD_88965 | JGI IMG/M metagenome (GOLD analysis project Ga0116221, IMG submission 88965) | Peat soil microbial communities from Weissenstadt, Germany - Sb_50d_8_FC metaG | ecosystem: Environmental > Terrestrial > Soil > Wetlands > Peat | place: Germany: Weissenstadt | collected 2010-09-21 | reverse complement strand
TGTGGGGCAGCAGTGCGATGTGGGGAAGCAGCGCCATGTGGGGCAGCAGTGCGATGTGGGGCAGCAGTGCAATGTGGGGCAGCAGTGCAATGTGGGGTAGCAGCGCCATGTGGGGCAGCAGCGTAGCCGGCGGAGAACAAAATTGAGCCTCTCTCGGTGCGCTGTTTATGCCGTGGAAACGACGAATGAAGAGATGTTGATGGAGCGGATCTTCAGACAGAATCTGGACTGAGCTCGGGAAGGCAGCAGTTATGATTGACGCCAAAGTCAGATACTCCCCAACTGGCTCCACGAGTTCCTCAATTTTCGACAACGACATGCTGCTGGAGAAGGTTCAGCATGCATCGATCGCAATGTTGAGGGCCGCAACGGCCACGATGGGCATGCGGAGGGCTGAAGTTGGAGTCTGCCTGACCGATCTCGGGGGCGCCTGCGTCGCTTACAACGGGCGAGACGTGCCGCTGACGTGCGCCATCGGAGTGGGTACATCGACCGCTCCTGATCCGAGCGACATCGAAGCGATCGAAGCTTTTTACAGCTCGCGAAACTCACCCGTTCGCATCACCATCTCCGGCCGAACTCACACCGCGGTGAATTCCTTTTTGGCGAGCCGGGGATACAAAGCCGGAACGCCGATGGAGAACTGGTGGAGGCCGCTCGCCGATCTCCCAGCCAAGACTGCTGCAGACGACATCCAAGTAACTCCGGCTGCGGTTGACGAAGCCGACGTCTGGGTGCGCACGGTGGCCGCGGGCTTCCAGGAGTCCGACGCGCCGGTTGACGATTCCAAATTACCAGCAAGACTGCTCGACACTTTTTACTGCTTCGGATTCGCCGATGGCGCGCAGCCGTTTCTGGCACGACGAAACGGGGATGTGGTGGGTGGAGGCGTTCTCCACATCAACGGAGACACGGCGCATCTGCGCACGACCAGCTGTCGATTTGTGCATCGCCGCAACGGAGTACAAACCGCCCTGCTGAGCACTCGCTTGCAATTGGCTGTGGAAGCAGGATGCCGCTTCGTGTTCTCAAGCACAGGCGGAATCGGAGCCTCGGCCAGAAATCTCGAGCGCTTCGGCCTGCAGCCACTCTCTATCAGCTTCCTGATGTCGAGGCCTTGCTGACAGTACCGAGAAGCGACGGCTACGCTCGCTTTTTCTAATCCTGCACAACTCTGGCCGTCATTTCTTCAGGCGGCGCGCCGGCGGCCATGCCTTGAGCGACGATCAACTGGCGGGCTTCGACTCTGATCCTGGGTAGTTCCAATCCGAACAGGGCCGCGCCGCCGATGCAGGCGACGGCTCCCATCAAAACTGTGAGGGGCGCGCCTAAGCGGTCCGCCAACGCTCCTCCGAGGAAAGCTCCGAATGGCGCCATGCCCATAAACATCATGGAGTACACCGCCATCACTCGCCCTCGCAAATGATCCGGAACCATGGCTTGGATGAGCGTGTTCGACGAGGACATTTGCAGCATCATGCCGAAGCCCACCGGCAGCAGGAGCGCGGCCGAGAGCCAGAAGTTGCGGGAGAAGGAAAACAGGATGAGGCTGACGCCAAAGCCTCCGCAGGAGAATGCCACCCATTTCCCCAGACCGTGCACGCCGCTGCGGGACGCAAGCGTGAGCGCGCCAAACAACGCCCCGACGCCGGTTGCGCCCATCAGAATTCCCAGGCCGCGGGCGCCGCCATGCAGAATCTTGTCGGCGAAAATTGGCATGAGAATCGTGTAAGGCATCGCCACCAAACTCACCAGGCCGAGCAACAGCAGAATGGCGCGGATCGGTGCCGTGTGCCGGACGAAGCGGAAACCCTCGATAATATGCGCCCAGGGGGAAGCGGTAGATGCGCGAAGCGCCGGACGCTGCACTCGCATCATCAACAGTCCTGCGATTACTGCAATGTAGCTGATGCCGTTAGCGAAGAAACACCAGCCCTCGCCAATTTTTGCAACCAGGATTCCGGCGATGGCCGGACCGATAATGCGCGCGCCGTTGAACATGGATGAGTTCAAAGCGATAGCGTTCATCAGGTCTTCCTTGCCCACCATGTCCACGAGAAAAGCCTGGCGGCCAGGAATATCAAACGCGTTGACCACACCCAACATCGCTGCCAGCACGAAGATGTGCCAGACGTGCACCTTGCCGGTTAAGGTCAAGAGTGCAAGGATCAGTGCAAGAATCATGGACGCGATCTGGGTTGCAATGACCACTCGCTGTCGATGGTGCCGATCGGCGACGATGCCGCCGAGCGGAGCAAACAGAAAAACCGGAAACTGGCTGGCGAATCCCACCGAACCCAGCAGCAAAGACGATCCGGTCAAGCGATAGACCAGCCACGCCTGGGCCATGCTTTGCATCCAAGTGCCAATCAGCGAAATGAGTTGTCCACTGAAGAAGAGTTGAAAGTTGCGATGGCGCAACGCGCGCAAAGTTGCGGGCACTCCGACTCCTCGAGTAGGGGAGCGGTTCAGGTCCTGGGCTTCAGAACTTGCTGGAGTTGGTGGATTGCTCAAAGCTGAATCTTTCGGTTCCTTACTAAGATGATGGCGCTCCATTTCTCGATTCAATCCGGAAGCCGCAGCTGTCGGCCGGCTCCGCAATCCGTTACGTCCCAATTTGGGGCTTTCCAGATCCCGCCTGACGCGGTACAGTCGGAGCGCCGCCAACCGGGCTGCCCGTCTAGTATAGAGGCAGGCCTCGGTTCAGGTTTGTGGAGAACTGATGAGCACCGATCAGGTACAACTCGAGCGCCGGGCTGCACAGCGATTTGACTTTCAAGTCTCGGTCTCCGTCCGCGTTTCTGGGAGTGAACGCGAAGGTTGCGGTTTTACCCAGAATCTATGCGCCAGAGGTGCGCTGTTTCACACGGATCTGCCGCTGTCGGAAGCAGACGACATGGCACTCACGCTGGTCATGCCGTCGGAAATCACTCTGGCCGAGAATATGCGCGTGCGTTGCCGGGGCAAGGTTCTGCGCGTGCTCACTTCCGCTGTGGACTCCAGATCGCTGGTCGCGGTTCATCTCGAGGAATACGAATACCTGCCGGAAGCCGCGGGTGAACCTTCCGCGTTCGCGCGCATTTCGGCTGTGCGCGAACATCAGCACGAAGACGAAATTAGTGGAGCGCCGGAGCGAAGTATTATACGACCGTGATTTGTGCAGGGTGGACGCTCTTGTCCGCTTTTTGACTTGGTTTCCTGACAAGATAAGAACGAACTCCGAAATCAAAGGCTGCGGACAGGAGTGCCCGCGCTACACAGGGGCCGGCTAGCGTTCGGTATCCTTTGCAATCGGCGAGGATTTGCGTAGAATACCCAAGGACACTCCCCACTCCGCGGTTTTCCGGCCGCTGTGTTTGTCCTTTTACTCTTGTAGGGAATTTGGCGTGCGTATTGAAGAAGGCCGGTGCGGAGGTCCGTTACCGAAGTCACTTGGCGGGCTTACCATCTCTTCATAACATGCGCTTGCCGGTAGATAATTGAGGTTCCAGCCATGCATGGCATAGCGGTCACCCTCCTTACCGAGGACAAAGAACGGCTCACGGTTCTCCAGCAACGGCTGGAGAGCACGCAGATGGGCCGCAATGTCTTTGGGCACGTAGGGTTTCCCGCCAGCGCGACCGATGCCATCCTGCGCCAGATTCAGGATGTGGCTGCCGAGGTGGTGTTAGTCGATATCGATCCCCAGAACCCACAGCGGGCGATGAACGCCATCGAGTTGATCCACGCGAACACCGTGGATATCGTGATCTTCGCTGTCGGTCCGATGGTCGATCCCGGCACGATTGTTTCCGCCATGCGCGCCGGGGCTCGCGAATACATGGAGCGCAACGCCACTCCGGAAATCATGGTCGAAGCCTTCACTCGCTTCGCCGCTTCCCGTGGCCGCACTCGAACATCGTCAGGCCGTGCCCGCGTCTTCGTTGTCGCCAATGCCAAAGGCGGCGCCGGCGCGACGACGGTTGCAGTGAATACGGCGGTCGCACTTCAGGAATTGCACGGCGGCGTGCTGCTGGTCGACTTCGCGCTTCTGGGGCACGCGGCGCTTCATTTGAACATCCGGCCGACCTTTGGACTTTCCGATGCCCTGCAGAATCTGCATCGCATGGATACCTCGTTGCTGCAGGGTTTGATGACTACCTGCAAGAATGGCCTGCAACTACTGGCCGGTCCGCAAGAGCCTCATCACACCGTTCCAACCGCAGCCGAACTGGCCCGTCTTTTCGATCTACTGGTCTCGCAGTTTCGTTACGTGGTGGTTGATTGCTCTAACCGCACCGACCAAACCGCGCGGCTGCTTTGTGATTTGTCCAACGCCGTCCTGTTGGTGGCACAGTCGGACGTAGTTTCTCTCTGGAGCGCCGGCCGCTTGCGGTCTTATCTCGAAGAAGGCGGCGGACGCGACCGAGTCCGGCTGGTATTGAACCGCTACAAGAAAATCCCTGGCTTCGGCGATGAAGACGTCGAAACCGCAACCGGCTGCAAGCTGCTTTGGAAAATCCCCAATAACCATCAGGCAATCGCGCCCTCCATCGACAAGGGTTCTCCCGTCGCTCTCCACGACAACGTGGACGTGGGGCGTTCGTTCCGTAGCTTGGCAGCGACGCTGGCTGAGGCTTCTCCAACGTCGGAAGGCTCTCTTGACCTCGTATATCAGCCTGACAAATCCGATGCCAAGAAGAAGGCAACCAGCCGTTTGCTGATCTCGCCGCTGCGTGCCGGCCAATAGTTCACCCGCTCCTAAAACAACACCGCTGCTGTTACCTCCGTTACCTATCTCAGTAACAAGACACGGGCTACAATCGCGCCATTGTGACCAATCGGCGACTAGCCCTGGTTTTGCTGTTATCGGTCGTGATCTTGCCGTGCGCCGTTCAGGCAAAGCAACTCGCGATCGTCACCGACAAGGCGACCTCTGCCTCGAACCTTACGGCTTCAGAATTGGTGAAAATCTTCACCGCGCATAGCCGCACTTGGCCGGATGGAAAGGCCATCACGGTCGTGATGAAGGATCCATCTTCAGCGGACATGCAACTGGTCCTGCGCAAACTGCTGAATATGACGCCCGAGCAGGCCCATGCCTTCGTTTTGGCCCATCGCGACGCGATCATGGTCGCCGACTCCGATGACGCCGTCTTGCGCTTTGTCTCGACCTCGCCGGGAGCCATCGGGGTCGTGGACCTGTATTCGCTCACTCAAGATGTGAACGTGTTGAAGATCGACGGCAAGTTGCCCGTCGAGCAGGGCTATTTATTAAGAGGAAACTAACGGGTGGAAGCTAACGGGAGGAATCTAACTATGATCCGCAATATCATCACATCCTTGGCCGTTTTAGGCCTGCTGCTTGCAGCCGGCGTGGCGCAGCAAACCGCGCCCCAGCAAGTCGCATCCCAGCAAGCCAATCCACTCACCGCCGTTCTGCCGCTGACCACCAAATCTCCAGAGGCGCGCCGTCTGGTCCAAGAAGCCTTGGATCTGTATCTCGACCGCGTCGAGCAGGAACAGGCGATCGACATTCTGCGCAAAGCCGTTCAGGTTGACCCCGATTTCGCCATGGGCCACGAGTATCTGGCGCAGATCAGCCTCGACTCCGCCGAGCAGGTAAGCGAGCAGGAGAAGGCGTTTGCCGCTAGAAGTCACGCCAGCGCATCGGAGCAAATGGTGATCGAGTGGTATCAGGATGCCGCCGACCACAAACTGATTTCCGCCATCACCAAAATGAACGACGTGCTCAACCAATATCCGCACGATAAATGGGTGGTCTGGATGACCACGTGGTGGCTGCAAAACCAGGCGCAGTACGAGCGAGTGATCGCCGTCTATGAGAAGTCGGGAATCACCGACTCTCCCGGCCTGATCAACAACATCGGTTACAACTACGCTTACCTCCGCCAGTTCGACAAGGCGTTCGCGATGATGGACAAATACGTTGCGCTGCTGCCCAACGATTCCAATCCGCAGGATTCCTATGCCGAGATTCTGCGCCTGGCTGGGCGTTTTAATCAGTCCATCGAACATTACCGAGCTTCGCTGGTGATTAATCCCGAATTTTATTCCTCACAATTCGGCATTGCGGACACTTACTCCCTGATGGGAGATCAAGCCCGTGCCCGCAAAGAGTACGAAATCGGATTCCAGAAGTTTTCCTTGCCCGAATTGCAACAGGTCCTATGGAAAACCAGGGAAGCTGCTACCTACGTCCGCGAAGGCGACAATGACGGCGCTGAGCATGCTTTCCAGACGATTGCCGATTACGCACACTCACGGCACAACAGCCAAGCCGAAGCCGATACCTACCGCCAGATGGCCATTTGTGAGCAGAATCCGAAGCAGGCGCTGGTCTTCTTAGGACAAGCGGAAGCGGCGACACAGGAAGGCAAGAACGCCTTGAGAATCGCGATCTCGCAGGAACTGGCGCAGATTCTGCGGGCACGAGTAGAAGTCGCTCTGAAGATGGGCAACAAGGAAATGGCAAACTCCAACCTTGCACGCTTGTCGGACATGTCAGAGACCGCGAACGATAAGCTAATCGAAGTCGCGTACCACGGAGCTACCGGTGCGGTCTTGTTCTCCGAACGCAAATACGACCAAGCCATCTCGCATTTGGAAGAAGACACCAACAATCCATTTTCGCTGAAGCTGCTGGCAGCCGCGTATCAGAAGATTGGATACAGCGCCGGAGCCAAGCGCACCAACGACACCCTGACCAACTTAAACGATCCAACGCTCGAACAAGCGCTGATCGTGCCGGCATTCCGCAAGTGCAGCGAAGGCGCGTCGTGCGGCGGGAACGCAAAGAGCGCGTCGCTGAAGAAATAACAGTTAGGGGGGCGCGGGCCGTCCTCGCCCGTGCTCTCGCGACAATCACGTAGCCCCGGACGCCCTCGTCCGGGTAGGAAAACTGCCTAGAGCTCAGCCCGAGCCCATACAAGGAAGCTGAGAATTCTGCCTAGTATTGTTAGTGCGCCCGGACGAGGCGTCCAGCGCTACGTGGGCATCGCAACATCAATGGCTGGCGCCTTTAGTCTGCTAGTCTGCCGCGACTCTCGCCGCTGGTCTGAGCGGTCGCGAACGCAGCAGTTCCTGGCACTGCAGCACGATGTCCGCCGCCAGCAAGGCAAACACGTTGCAAGCCCACACCGTCGTTTCGGCGACGTGAATCCCGAGATTTTCCCAGCCGGTTACGCCCAGGACCACGCGTACTTCGAGAAAGACCAGAGCCACAGCAAAACTGCGCGTCATCCAGCGACGATGGGCTTCGACTTTGCCTTGAAGAATGAACGCCATGGCAATCAGTGTGGTTACGATCCACGTGGTTGCCTGGGCTGCGGCGGCTAAACTGAAGGATCGCGGCGCACCCATCCGCTCCTCAAAATATTGAACGTAGAAGCCGAATGGCGCGGCGATGAGGACACCGCCGACGTAAATCCTGCCGACGACACGATGCAGTTTGGCGAAGCGGCGCCGCAGGCGGTCCGAGAACTGCATGGGAGCCAGCAGCAAGGCGCACGCCCCGGCGATGCCGTGTGGCAGCAAGAACCAGCGGAAGGAATGAATGTGCTGCCATTCCGGGTCCTGCGGATCGATCAGAAAGATTTCGTCGTGGCGGAGAACATAGGCCAGCATCAGCGTGATGAAGGCAAAGAGAAAATACTTCGGCCGCAGCCACGACATTCGTGGCAGTGAAACAGACGCAGTGGTCACAAGGTCCCTCCAGGGGGAGAGAATGCCGTTGCGAAACTATACACTCAAAAAATGTTATTCCCTACAGAGAAATAGCCTGGTCTGGGTGGAAATTTGCGATTCTCTCAGCACGCGGGCGAGGACGCCCGCGCCACGCTTGCTTACTTTGCGGTAGCGGCTTTGCCTTCGAGCTTGGCGTCGATGGCGGGGTTGGAGCAGACTTCGTAGTACCAGCGCTCGGTCCAGAGCTGGACGGAGAAATTGTGGGGATCGATCTGGGGCATGCGGCTTCCACGGACGACGATCTTGCGAAAAATGTCGTTACCGACCGGGACCAGGCCGCTCCAAAGGTGAAACTCTTCGCCGTCCCATGCCTTGGGTAAATCGAGCGGAGAAAGTTCGAGCGAGATTTCCTGCTTAAGCCGCTGGAACGCCGCTTCGCTGATGCGGATGCCATTCAGGTTGTATTTCAGAATGAAATCGTCAGGGCTGTCTTCAACGTCGGCGTCGGGTACGGTTTGAAATGCGTACACGTTGAATGGAGTCTCCATCGCCTTCATCGATTTCCGGACCCGCTTGCTGCAGGAGGACAGCCGGTCGCTTTCGTTGAGCGCGTCCGAGATCATGATCCGCTGCTCGCCGTCCATCAGGTACATGGGGGCTGAATCTTGAAAAGAAATGCCCACGCCCAATTCGATTCCGGGGAGTCCGGCTCGTTCGAGCAATTGGTTGTATCCGCGCACGATTTCGATAATTTCGCGCGCCAGCACTGAGGCGCGGCCAACCGCCAGCCCCGGCTCTCCTTCGCGCTCGATAATGGCGAGAATGATGGCATCGCCTTCGAGAAACACTTTGCTGGCGCCGTATTTCGATAGCAGCTTGTTCACCGGATCGTAGAAATTCAGGCTGAAGTAGGACGCCGGATTCATTCCCCGCTCAAGCAGCGAACGTGTGAGCCGGGAGGAATCGCGCACATCGGCTTTGACGATCACGTGGCGTAGCACTTTCTCTTCCGATGGCTTCTGCTCTTCGGGCAACAGGAACTCGTAGAGCGTGCCATTCATGGAGGAGAGCTGCCGCATTTTGTCATTGGCAATGAGATTGACGTTGTCCATCGCCGACGTGAGCGCTTCCAGGTTTCTCAAGTCGCGGTGGTAGCGCATGAAGTCGCGCAGGAACCTGGCCGCAACTTTGCCTCGCTCGGCTCCCCGGCAACCCGCCACGCGCTGCACTGCCGCTTGCAAGCTGTCGCGCGATACCTTGCCCTGCTCCACAATCAGCTTTTCCACCCGCGTTCTTTCTTCGCGCGAAATCAAGGCGTTTTTTAACTGCTGCGCGTTGATGCGAGGCGAGTACTCGGCCAGCAACGGCACGGCTTCGTAGGAAGCCACCACATACTCCATGAGTTTCTCGCGATCGAGCAGCGCCAGCCATGCCGCCAAGCGAGCCTTCTGGGCTCGCTCTTCAGGCGTAGCGTCGTCTGCAGTTCCAGGACCGATCAGTTCTTGAGCATTCTCCGGAACGTTGAGCCAGGCATTGATGGCACGTTCGGGATCGGCCTCGAGGCCGAGATTCTGCGATTGCAGAAACTCATACGCGATTCTGAGGACGTTGGTGAAGCGGTCGGGATCGCGGTCGAAATTGCCCAGCATCACATACTGCTCGGCGTTGACGTAAGCGTCGCAACCGTCCGCGGTGAAGATCAGCGGATTGAGGAACAGTTTGTATTGCTCGTCATGGCTCGTTCCGAACAGGGAGCGCCGGGTACGGGCCAGAGTTTCCTTCTCGATTTCCCGCAAGGTGCGAAACAGTTCCTGCCCCGTCTTGCGCAGAATGCCTTTCTTCGCCACCTGGAAGGCGGCGACGCGCTCGCGATATTCCAGAGCTTTTTGAGCCCGGATACCCTCGTAGCTTTTCAGAGTCATGCGGCAGCGTTCCAGAATCTGGGCAAACTGCGAGCCCAGCTCGATGCGCAAGAACTTTATGATCGCGACCCGCGCTAACACGTCCAGCGACGGGTTTCCTTCGGCTTTGGCACGATTCAACGCGGCGGAATGCACTTCGGCCAGAAGAGGTTTTAATTCAGACCCGACGGGCCTGACGCCGGTCTTCGGCCCGGCATTCGAGCCGATGAAGTGGCCGCCCTGCCGTGGCTGCGGAGCTTCCGCCGCCAGCAACCCTTCAACGTCGCCGTGGCGCACGATCAGGCGCGAGATCTGCGAGCGCGTCTGCGTCACGAACTTGGGGCTGAGGTGAACATCGTGCCGGAGATTGTCGACGCCGAGTTGCAGACCTTCGAGCGAGAGCGAAGGAGTGTAGCCGGTCAAGCGCGGCAGCGCCGCCTCTTGTTGTGCTTGTCCGAAGCTGAAGATCGGGATGCGTGGCATGTCGGGAGTGTTTTCGCCTTACGGCTGCTCCGCTCGGCTGACCAGGCTGACGCGGAATTGCGGAACCACCAGAGCCTGCTCCACCGTGGGCAGGTTCAGGGCAGACAGTTTCAAGGCTATCGCCTGCGCTTCGGACGCAGCGCTGGTGCTGCTATAAGCCCGCCACAAAAGCCGCATGGACTCCGGGTCCGAGACGCCTTCTTCTAAATGAGGAATCGCATCCGTGAACTTTCCCTGGGCCACGAGCACTGCTCCGGCAGCCCCGTGATAGCAAAGCTGGATAACTTGACTGCGGCTGGTCCCTGCCATGGTTTCCAGTTGGTTCACCGTGGCCGAGGCCGACTCCATGTCCTGAGCTCCTGCCAGGCGTGTGGCTCGGACTCGCAGGATTCGCGCCCGCTCCTCATCGCGGTCGCTGGCAGAAATCTCGTGCTCCTCCCGCAGCACATCCTGGGCAGCCTGCAGATGTTTCAACGCCGCTTTCGGATCAGGTTCGTACATGCCGAGAATGCGGTGCGCCTCGGCTTCAAGGCGGGCCTGGCCCACACCATGCGCGTGCCGGGCAACATCGCTCAGTGCCCTCTCGGCTTGTTTGCGATTGTCCTCGCGGATCCAGGTCACAGCCGATTGCAGTTCGCGCTGCACTTTATCAGCGTTGCTCGGGGCAAAAACAATGGCCCGGTCATACTCTTCGCGCGCTTCTCGTTCTTTCCCCATCAGCGCTAGCGTGTCGGCGACGCCGACTTCAGACCCGAAATTCGGGTCGATTCGGATGCTCATGCGGTACTGCTCAAGGGCTGCATCGAGTTTGCCCGCCATGCGCAGAATCTCGCCGTAGGAATCATGCGGGTTGGGCTGGTCCGGCTCCAAAGCCACATAGCGATCCATAGCCGCGAAAGCTTTCTCAAAGTTGCCGGTGTCGGCGTATCCGTAAGCCACGTCGTTCAGTGCCGCGGCATAATCTGGATAAAGCGTAAGAGCACGCTCCAGAACCGTTACCGCCTGCTCATAGCGCTGCTGTTGCATGAGCCAGTCGCCGGCGAGATACGCCAGGCGCTGATCCTGCGGATACTTTGCCAGCAAATCATTCATGGCACTGATCGCAGGCACGTAGTTGTTCTCCTGCGCGCCGGCCAGCCAGCGGATCAGCAACTGCTCGCTCGGACTCACTTTGGGCGCCAACTGCTTGGCCCGTGTGCGCGTGGCCGCTTGTTCGGCCGGATCCGGACTCATGCGGGAAAGCAGGATGAAGGCTTGCGCAAAATTAGGATCTGCCTTGGTCGCGGCCCGCAGGTCCTGCAGCGTTTCCGGAACGCGGTATTCTTCGAAGTCACGCATCGACTTCTCGAAGCTGATGCGTGCTTGTGCTGAGGAAGTGGTAATCGGCAGTTTGGTGGATGCACTTTTCTGCCCTGGCTGAACCGGATTGGACTTGGCGCCAGCCCACGCGGCCAAGGACGAAAACATCAGCAGGTAAACACACCAACGGCGAAGCATTGGTCCCCCGGAAACTGTTGATTTCTTGCTTCTTATCCGACGAGCGTATCACGCAGTTTGAACCCGCCCAAAGTTACCTAGGTTACCCGCCAAACGATTGATTTTCTTGGCAGTTTAGGCCTGATTCGGGCGGTTTGGGAAAAATGTGAAGCTTTCCGAAGGCCGGCGTTCTTACCAGTGGAGTGGCTTCAAATTGCCGATCGCCTGGCCTCGAAATCACGCTGAGGAGTTGCCGTACACAGCCCAGGATGCTTCGGAGAAATACACCGCCGCCATATTGTCATCCCTGTCTGTTTTACGGCGGCGACTTTGATTCTCACAATACGAACTCGAATGCTCTGGCCAACGAACTGACTACCTCGGTCGTAAGTGGCGCGAGAGTCTTCGTCCCGTTTGTCGTCCCCGCCGGCAAGACATGGACCGTGACCGCCATCTTCTCTAACAATCTCTCTAACGTGGACGTAATCGATCCTCTGGAGGGACTGTGGTCCATTTCGAAAGGTATGAGTCAAGGCAATGGTGGGAAGGTGGTGGCGCAAGGCGCTGCCGCGGCCACATTCACCGCTGCCGGTCGACATGGCTTCAGGCAGAAAGAATACACGCTGATGTTAACCATGGATCCTCCCGTGAAACTGAAAGCCGGTTTGTACTGGATGACTGCCGAACCAGAATGCAAGAATCCGACAGACCGTGCCTGCGCAGCCGCCTCCTACTACTTGTCGGATGTTGAGGACGTTCCGCGCAAACACGCCGTCGGGAACGAAGTCGAAGTCAATGATAAGTCCTGGTATTTCTCCGGCGAATTTGGATATTTCTACTACCCGACGTGGGGCACCCAGGGCGCGTGCCACGGCACCGGATGCGACCGGTTCTCTGCAGGCGCGGTGGGAACCGAAGCACCTGAATAAAGGAAGAATCTGCGGTGATCGAAATAATTGGGAAGGCAGAGCATGCAGGTATGTCACCCGCTGCTGCGAAGCAACTCAGTATCTCCCGCAAGCTTAGGCTTCCTTAAAGCGCTCCGCCCGATCGATCCAGTGCCAAAGCACGCATCCGAGCGCCCACACCACCAACAACGGAAGCAGACTCGCCAAGCCGTGCAGACCGGCCAGTTCTCCCAGGTTGAAAGCGCCGAGGACACGGCCGGTCGGGTCTTCCGCGATGGTCAGCATCGACTGCTGATTCAGAGACAATTTGCCTGCCCAGAATGACGGCCAAAAGAGTTGGAACAGGGCACATCGAAACTCATCAGGAGGCTGCGGGGTGGTTGAGACGGCCATCAGAGCGAATATCCCGCCGCAAGCCGCAGCCAGCGCAAGGAGACTTCGACAGAAAGGACGCGCTCTGCTCCACGCCGGCGCTAGCCCGACGCACAGCAGAGGCAGCCCAGCAGCCATGTATCGCGGCCCGTATGACCAGCCGCCCGCCCACACCACAAACGAGGAGTTGAACAAGAAATAGTAGGCGGCAATCGCCGCGGCGGCAGCAGCGGCGGCGCGGGAGGTTGGCTGCTTCCACAGCCATCGCAAACCGAACGGCGCCGCCAGGGCAACCGGAGCCACAAACAGCAAACCGCGCCGGCAGCCGAACAACAACTTGAGGGCAACATCGATTCGGGGATAGGTCACACCCATGTAGCCACGCTTCATCCAGGGAAATGCTCCCGCCGGGTAGTACGAGTAGCTGGGCTGAAATGCGGAGCCAAAGACAAGGAACTGATAAATCAAAAGAACGGCAATGCAGGCGGACGCGCCGGTCGCAATTCCTGCGGACGTGTGCCATCGTCTTGCCGGGCCATCCTTCCAAACCAGTGCCAGTGCGAGAACAGCGACGATAAGCGCCGCCGGAGCCGCCGGGTATTCCGTAACCGTGGCCCACCCCGCGGTAAGGCCGACGGCCAAACCGAGCAACGCATCCCCACCATGACTTTGGACGTGGCGAAGCCTGAGGGCAAGCGCAAAGCCGAACACCAGGCACGCACCGGCAGGCGAATGCCCCCAGAACAACGTAGAGTAAGCCCACATGGGAGTCGCCAGGCCCAACGCGAGAGCCCCAAATGCTGCGGCGTTGACGCTGCTGCCCAGTTGCAACGCAATCAGAAACAGCACCGCACATGCCGCGGCCATTGGAAGCGCCACGGCGAAGACGGTAACGAAATAAGATGTCGCCACCAGACCTCGGGCCGACGCTGGATCTACTCTCGCGGCTCGCAGCAAGGGTCTTGCCGCTTCTGCGACTGGAATAGCCAGCAGTGCGAGTCCGGGAGCTTTATCAGAATAATAGTGACCATTGGCGACGGCTTTGTCTTCAGTGTTCTCGTGGTAGGCATCGATGCGCAACGTCCCCCGCTCAATCACGGCGCGCACCAGATCGAAACGGGAGTTCTGGTTCCATCCCCCGGCTTGATAAAAATACGCATAGGAGGTGAGAACAACAGTGCCGATCAGGAGCGCACGCACGCGAATCGACGAACAATTGTTCCGCAGGGAAACATTCATCGCTGATAGGCTCAGGAGGCTCCAGCTTGCTTCATTGTGATGTATTCGGCGATGGCACGGGCTCCGCCGGCGGCAGCAGCCGAAGCTTCCTATTGATGTTCGGCCAATACTGCCGCAACAGGTTCCCGCCGAACTTCCAGCCCATGTCGGATGCGTAGCGGATGAACGTATTGCCCACTCCCCGACTTCCTTCAGGATAATAGGTGTTGGACAGCCCTTCGCCCGCGAGCGGACCCAGGAGTCCGGCGAAGTTCACCACCCGTTTTCCGGAGTCGCTGCGCGTCAACGCCACTCTGACGGCGGCGTACTTCATCGATTCCCTGAAGGAGAGGTTCTTCTTCACATAAAAGCGCGGGTCCTCGTGCAACGCGGCCGCGATCAGGAAAGTCCCAAACAGGTTGCCCGAAGCGGCGCGAGCCATGTGGGCTCCAAAGCGCTTGCCAAATCCTCCGCCTTCTTGACCGTATCCCGCGGGGCTATTGATCGCTTGACCGAAAGCTGAGCTAATCAGCGCTGCGCCGGTTGTGGACAGCGACACGCTGTTGTTTGCCGCCAGCTTAAACTTCTCCCAACTGTTGAGCGGTCCCGCGTTGGTCGCTAGGTCAGGAAAGACCAGCGACTTCCGCTGCAGCAGTTTGAAAAAGGCCATCCCATTCTGCAACGGGTTAGTCGCTTGCGGTGCGGTTTGCGTTTGTGCGCCGGCAGGCGGCGCATCGGGCGGAGTCGGGGACGGGCTTTGCTGCGCGACGACGGCGGCACACGCCAGACACCAGATTGCAGTCGTCAAAACCAGGCGTTGCATCCCACGCTTATCACCAGCCACGAAATCTCCTTCGTTCAATACCATGCTCAAGAAAAATCGGGATTAGCTGACTCTTGGATGCTAATTACAGAGTGCGGAGTACTGAAGAATATCATCAGATCTTAAGGAAAATTCCTTTGCGATGCAGCACCCACAGTGCCACCCAGCACATCAGGACATACGCCAGTGCATACAGTAACGACGCACTCGCCGGACTGGCCAGAGGTGCAAATACATGCCCGTAGATGGATTCCTGCCAACTCATCCCGGCGGCGCGGGTGCGCACGTTATCGAGCAAATGCGATATCAGCTCCGAAAAAACGTAGGCGGCAATCGCATTCATACCAAAAACCAGCAGCGGCTTTGTCCAGGGTCCGCGCCGTTGTTTTGCATCCACGATCCAGTAACACAACGCCAGGCAGAGCAGCGCCAGACCAGCGGTGAAGATCACGTAGGAACTGGTCCAAAGCTTTTTGTTGATGGGAAATCCGAGGTTGAGAATCTCTCCCGCGGCCACGCCGAGCAATCCAAACAGCGCCATGCCCAACGCCTTGTTCTTCGCGGAACGCGCGGAACGAAGCCATTGCCCGGTGAGCAGCCCCAGCAGGCTGGTGGCAACCGCGGGGATGGTGCTCAACACGCCTTCAGGGTCGCGAGTACCCTCGTACAAATGTCCTGCGAGAAGTTGGCGGTCGAGCCATGCCGCGAGGTTGCGATCGGGATCGAGCAGTGGAATGTCGTGTGTGGGTACGCCGAATCCTGGAACCGGGACAAAGCGCATCAGAATCCAATAGCCGACCAGACAGCCGGCGACGGTGAGAATCCAAACTCGCCAATTCGCCCACAAAGCGAGAATTGCCGAAATGACATAGCAGATCGCAATCCGTTGCAGCACGCCGTAAACCCGCCACGATGCCAGATGGTATTGGTTGGGAAAACCATTCAGAAACATGCCCAGCACAAATAGCGCCAGACCGCGCCAAAGCACATGCACAAGAAGCTTTTGCCGCGTCTCGCCGCGCTTCAGGCGTGAGCTGAAGGAAAACGCCATCGCCACGCCGACAATAAAAAGAAAAAACGGGAAGACCAGATCGGTCGGTGTCCATCCGTTCCACTGGGCGTGCTTGAGCGGCCAATAGGAGTTGGGATCGTCGCCTGCGTTGTTGACCAGGATCATGCCCGCAATCGTCGCCCCGCGAAACAAGTCGAGCGACATCAAACGCGACGCCGGTGAGGCCGATGCTGCGGTGACCTTTTCTTCTCGGGGAGAAGTGCTGGATATCGCGGACGTCATACGAAGCAGCTATCTTAGCAGGACACTGATGGAGCGTCCGTACTTAACGAAGGTTGGAACCGAAACCAGCCGCTTTTCCAGTTCGGGAAGGAAGTTTACTGTTTGGTACTGGGTATCCCCCACCCCCTTGATGCACAAAATCTAGGAAACAATCGAGATAGGTTTTCGCCTCGCGCTAGATCTTTGAGTTTACAGGGGTTACACGCAAAATATAGATAACATGAGAGTTACAGGTGGCGCGTCGAGCTCCGCGGTTCCATTTTGGCACCGAGGAGCTGGCCGGAGGCTACGCCCGCGGTCGAGTTGTCAAAGAGCGAAGATTATCTTCAAGATAACCTGTATGTGCTTATGTTATCGGAGGTGACAGGGTGGGGTCAAGGAGAAAGCCGGCGGGCGGCGAGGCGGGTTCCGAATTGGGAATATATGGTATGGCAAACCTTGGCGGAGTTACGGGGTGAGTTTGAAGACCACGCCGTAGCCGTCGGCGCCGCCGAGGACGGTGCCGCCGTAGAGGTTGCCTTTGTCGTCCATGGTGAGGCCGCCGGCGGGCACGGCCCCATCGGAGCCGGTGAATGCGTGCAAGACCGTGTAGGTCCATTTGCCATTCTTGCCGGGTGCCAGCTTGTAGACTACGCCGCAGCCGCAGCCCGAGCCGCTGTAGCCCGTGGTCCCGTAGAGGACGCCCGCTTTGTCGATCACGACGCCGCCGTCCGGGGCATAGCCGTTCTGTCCGTTGCCGAAATTGTAGAGCAGGGTTTCCTTCCACTTGCCGTTGCTCTGGGGGGTCAGCTTGTATACCGTGCCGCAGCCGCCTTCGCAGCCGGCACCCCCGCCGATTGTGGTTGTGCCATAGAGGTTGCCTGAGCTGTCCAGGGTTACGCCGCTGGAGGGTTCCGCGCCGTCTCGCGAAAAGCCGGTAAAACGGTGTAGGACGTGCTCCTTCCAGCGCCCGGATTGCATGCTGAGTTCGAAGACAACGCCGCAGCCTTCGCTGACCGGGCAGTGGGGAGGGCCATTACCGCCGCCCTCAGTTACGCCGTAGAGATTGCCCGTTTCGCCGAGAGTCAACCCGGCGTAGGGACTGGATCCGCCGGGCGCGTAGTCGGGGTAGTCGGAGGGGTAGAAGCTGTTAAGCACGGTCTCGTTCCAGCCACCGGAGCCCGGCGTAAGCTCAAAGGCTACTCCGCCGCCGTTTGCGCCTCCGCCTGGCGTGGTGCCGTAGAGATTTCCCCTAGCGTCCGCGATCACGCCTGCTATAGGCTCGCCGCCGCTGTCGCCGTCAAAGTCCAGAAGCGCCTTCTCCGTCCAGCCGCTGGAACCAAGCGTCAGCTCGAACACCGTGCCGTAGCCGTAAGCGCCCCCCCACACGGTGGTGCCGTACAAGTTGCCCGAAGCGTCCAGAATCAGCCCAGCATTCGGGGCTTCTCCGTCGTTCTCCCCTGTGAAATCGTACAGAACGGCAAATCCCCAATTTCCGCCTGACGGTGCCAGCCGGAAAACAACTCCGCATCCGTCCCGGCAGTTCTGGTTTCCCCCGCCGAGGGACGCGCCGTACACGTCCCCCTTCTTATCCAGGGCCACGCCTTGGTTTCCGTCGCCGTCGGCTCCCCCCGTGAAGCTGTGCAGCACTTTGTACCCTGGTGCAGCCGGGGCGGTCGGGCAAAAGCTGAGTGCTAAAGCGGCGAGGGCCATCATCCGGGCAAATCTCGATTTCAATCCTCCGGTTTCCATCTCGTTCGCCTCCCTAACTCTAGCATGTACTCAGTTCCTGCTGACCTCGCAATTCTTGGGGGCTGGCCCACCTTTACGTTCGTTGTAAAGGTGGGAACGATGAGGTCGGTGGCGAAATCGGGAGGCAGGCTACGTTGGTTCCCACCTTTGCAAAACCCGCAAAGGTGGGCCAGCCGCCATGGGAAGCGCCAACGACCGCAGCCCGATTATCCAGTAGTGGGTTGATTTCGAATGGTTCACGCGAGATCCCTTGCCCCGCTTGAAAAAGCGCGGGGCTTCGGGATGACGACCTCAGGGCAAAAGGCAAGTGATGAGCGAACTTTAACATTCGTGGCCCGTTACCTCGGTCACCGTGACCCCTTGCCGGGTGCGGGATATGATCAGGCATCGGGCGTTGCCATGAAGAAATTGAAGTTCATTCTTTCCCTGACCAATAACGACAACGACTATCAGATCGAGCAGGCGGCATCCGCCGAACAAGCTGCAAAACGGCTGGGTGCGGAGGTACAGATCATCCATGCCGACAACGATTCGGTCACGCAGAGCCAGCAACTTCTGAAGATTATCCAATCGCGCAACGAGGCGCTGCCGGACGGAATCATCTTTGAACCCGTGGGCGGGACTGCGATGCCACAAGTGGCGCGCGCGGCGGCCGCTGCCGGAGTCGGATGGGTTGTCCTCAACCGCGATGCGGAATATGCTTCTGAGCTTCGCCAGGCTTATCGTGTTCCCGTGTTTTGCATTACCTCGGACCATGAAGAAATCGGCCGCATCCAGGGCCGGCAATTTGCCGCATTGCTGCCTCGCGGCGGAACTGTCTTGTACATTCAGGGTCCTACGGAAAATCTGGCCGCCAAGCAGCGTACCTTCGGCATGTATGAGACCAAGCCAGCCGATGTGCAGGTCAAACTCATGAAGGCGCAATGGACCGAGTCCAGCGCGCACCGCACCGTCAGTTCGTGGCTGCGCTTGTCCACTTCTCAGCAAACTCATCTTGATTTGATCGCGGCCCAGGACGATTCCATGGCGCTGGGTGCTCGCAAAGCTTTCCAGGAGGAACCAAATCCGGAGGCTCGCGAGCGCTGGTTGAGGCTGCCCTACATCGGATGCGACGGTCTCCCGAACAGCGGGCAAACCTGGGTGCGACGCGGCTTGTTGACGGCCACAATCTTTGTGCCGCCGAATGCCGGGACTGCCCTGCAGATGCTGGTGGAAGCCATGCAAACTGGCGCAATGCCGCCGGAGCGCTCGCTGACTACGCCGGTGTCGATTCCCGCGCTCGACGCTTTGGCCACATCCCAAGCAGAGAAGACCCGTGCACTCTCTGCGGGAACGTCATAATCTCTGACTTCCGAAGGTGTGCTTCGTCTTGCTACAGTGGTCCTTTGCGAAGGAGCACTGATGCCGACCCTGGTAGCGCAGCCCACTCGTATTTCCGCCGCGGGAACCAAACCCAAGTTGATTGACGAATACATCGGACGCGTCAACACCAAAACCGCCGGCGTCAGCGTTGCCCACATGCACAGCCCGCAGGGTTGGGAAGAACCGGGACAGACTCCGGAGTTCGACGAGTTCACTCTGGTCTTGAAGGGCACGGTACGGGTTCGGCACAAGGGCGGCTACATGGATGTAACCACGGGCCAGGCCGTCATTGCGCACGGAGGTGAGTGGATTCAGTATTCCACTCCGGCGGAGGGCGGCGCGGAATATATTGCCGTTTGCCTGCCGGCCTTCGCAATGGACACGGTTCACCGCGACGAGTAAGTCAGGTCTCTCCGTCGTTTGTTAAGCCGCCAAACTGGTGGAAAGCGGTGTGACCGCAACCGCTGGCTCGTGAGGACCGTAGTCGAGGCCTTCGTGCCTGCGGGCTTCATACCAGAGCGCGAGCTCGACCCGGTTCCAGAATCCCAGTTTGTCGTAGATGACACGCAGGTGATTTTTCACCACGTGCTGGGTTGTGCCGATGACTTCAGCCACCTCGCTGTTCTTCAAGCCCCGAGCGACGAGCTCGATGACCTGGCGCTGGCGTGGGCTGGGGATGCGGGTTCCATAAAGGCTGCTTTTTGGCGTGGACGCGATTGATTTTGAGGACGACATAGTATGAACTCCTGGATTTAGCCACGTGCGGCCACACCTGGCGTGGATGAATGTCACGACTGTTCTCTGTTGGGCGCTGGCGCTGCCTCCATCGCCACAGTTCCTTAGAACGGCGAGTGAGACGCGCTACCACGCAGATTGTTAAACCCAAACTCGTGTGAGTTCAGCGCAAGTTGTCACAACCCGATGTGACGGGAGTCACATTGAGGAAAACATCGGGGTTAAAAGCAAGAATCTAAGGAGCCCTGGACTGTTCCCAAAACGGTCGTCGGAAAAAATCGATTTGTTCTTGTCCTGGAATCGACTCCTGGAATCAAGCCGGGCGAACGGAGATCCACTATCGCTATTGGGGGACGGAGGGTGTGGAAGTACGGAAGGCAGGATTGGTGCTGAACCTCCGGGGAAAGCTCGCTTCGTAGGACGACAGGCCCGGACAAATGAAGTGATGGGCCAACGAAAATCCGTATGCTTCCATCTCGCTCTTCGCTTCCTCCGCGGTCCAACCCTGTTCGGCCATTCGATAGGCGGCAATGGCCATGCCGGATCGGTCGTCCCCCAGGCGACAGTGGACGAAGACCTTCTTGCCTGAGTTCTGGCGAAGCAGAGTGAGGAAACGCACGAAAACGGCGTCGTTGGGAAACGGACAGTGCCACGGAATCGAGACATATTGCATCCCAAGCTTGGTAACGCGCCCACGTTCGGCTTCCCGCGAACCGCGCATGTCCACGACGATGTTGATGCCCATTCTTGCCAGCGCTTCGAATCCTTGAGTGGTCGGCTGCCCGCCACGAAAGAGTGTCGGAGTTACCTCGCCGGCATTCGCGACACCTTTAATTGTCAGGCGACGCGCGAACGGGCGTTCCGCAGAATGAGCTGAACCAAGCTGGTTCGCTGCCTGAGGTACGTGAGGCGTAGCACATAAAGCCGGGACGAAAATGGCGCTAATCGCTAGACCGTGGAAACGTCGTAAGAATCGCATGCAGGGAATCTTCTTCCATCCTAGTGAAAAGTTGCGTTAAGTACGAATCCTAGATGCGCAAAGATAGTTGGGAGCGTGGATAATTTTGAAATTAACAGATTCTGCCCTGCGAAAAGAACGCCTATGGTACGACTCGCCCCGTCGATGTGACGTCGACCTCAACTTTATCGCTCACGTGAAGAAGGAAGGTGTTTGGGTTTTTCAGCCCCCATGCGATGTACGGAATAACGATGTGGGTGTGAACATGAAGGCTGTTCCCTTTCGGCTCCACTGCCACGGTCAGCGTCATGGGATGGTCCGCCCCGTGCAATCTGAAAATGCCTTCGACCTGCACTTCAGAGTCGCCATCAAGCGCGACTTTGCCTGACATCCTGGCAGGAGTGAAACTGATCTCTGGATAGCGCTGGCTTTCCAGAATTTCCTGGTGCATCTTGTGGTCGCGACCCTTGTTTCCACTGTCGCCGCTGGCGGCGTCGACGACAATGAGTCCGCTGACGGAACCAGTTGACGGGTTAAAGTGAATCGTTCCACTCTTGAGCATGAAGGTTCCATGCACGGTGTGGAGAGTGGCATCGAGCGTGAACTCGATCTGGGTGTTCGCTGGATCGAGTTCAAGCGTCGTTTCCTGGGCTCGAAGTGTTTCAGCGCCCAGGCTGGCGACAAATAGAAGTAGCCCGACCGAGAGCAAGCGGGGCGTTAGGAAGTTTGATCTATAGGCGCTCATGCCGGGTTATATTCCCGTTCTGTTGCCGTGGACATCACGCGATCTTCAGCGCGGGAAATGGTAGTAGACATCCTGCTTGGAGGGAATCGGGATGCCATTCTTGGAGGCCGGTGTAAAGTGCCAATTCTCCAGCGCCGCCAGCACCCTCTGATCGATCGCGGCACCGAGGCTCTGAATGACGATCTTCTGCACAATGGTTCCCTGCTCGTCGATCGTGATTTCCACGATGACGTCGCCCTGGACACCGGTCGAGTCCGATCCAAATACGGGATCGGGGGACACAACTGGCAACGCCGGTCGAATCTCGGGACCGGTGAACGTCCCGTAAGAGAGGGATCCGTAGAGCGAGCCGGCTGCCGGACCGCCGGGCCGATTCGATGCGGTCTCGTTGCCCATCTCCAATTTCGGCGGAGGCGGCTCCAGACGGTGCGGCCCTGCTTTTTTTGGAGGCCGCTGCCAGGTAAGGCGTGGTTTTGGCTGATCCTGCGAAACTCCGGAGTCGCCACCGAAATAAATGCGAGTCAGGGAACTGCCGGATTGTCCGCGCACCACCGACGACGGAGCCACAAAGATTGGAGCCGGGCTGTGCACAAGCCAACCAAGAAATATAAGATGCAGCGCCAGGGAAACGCTTAGCGATGTGGCTTGGCGTTTCGGAATGCCGGGATGGAATTGCGTGAACATCAGCGACTACCGCTTACGCCTATTCTACGCACTCTTTCGCTAGAATAAACAGAATACGGATGGACGATTCCCTTCTGAGCAATCGCTGCGATTTTTGCAGCACACGAAGCTAAAATGGTTTGCATCTATAGGGCAGCAGCTGAATCAACATAACATTACCGTTAGGGCTGCTGTGCTCCTTATCATCTATGGACTACCTGAACCCGAAGAAACAATGGCGGCACGAAAGGGGACTCCTTTCTTGTCTGGCGTTTCTGTGCGTTCTGGCGAGCCGCCTTCTTCTTTGCTCATCAGCGCTGGGCCAAGCTCTGACGTCGGGACTAACCCAACAATCCGGCGCGTCTTCTTACGGCAGTAGCGCATCCGGTGCCAGCCAGTCAGACTCCAGTCAGTCCAACAGCCCCGGTTCGGTCATTCTTCAAGGTCCGTTTTCAGGCAGTGTTCCCGAGGGCAAAGCCACTGCGGGGGTATTGCCGCTTTCTTTCAAAGAGGCAGTCAATCGCGGCTTGAGAAATAACCTCGGCATCCTCCTGCAGAGCGACAGCACTCTGACCGCACGCGGCGAGAAGTGGAAAGAACTCAGCGAACTGCTTCCCCACGTGAATGCCACGGTAAACGAGACGGTTGAACAGATCGACTTTGCGGCTTTAGGATTTCGCTTCAAGATTCCGGGAGTGCCCAGCGTTGTCGGTCCAATTGGAGTTTTCCAGACGGGTGCATACCTGACCCAGTCGCTGTTCGACTATCATGCCATCGAGCGCAAACGCGGTGCTTCCTACACCGAGAAGGCCGCACAGTACTCTTTGAAGAACGCTCGCGAGTTGGTGGTGCTCGCGGTCGGCAACGCGTATCTGGTTGCGCTCTCCGGTGCAGCCCGAGTAACCACGGCGCAAGCCGATCAGCAGACGGCGCAGGCCCTTTACGACAAGGCGGCCGATCAGCAAAAGGCCGGCGTGATCCCGGCGATTGATGCCCTTCGCGCGCATGTGGAGTTACAGAGCCGGCAACAACAGTTGATCGTCGCCCGCAACGACTATGCGAAACAGAAGCTGACGCTGGGGCGCGTTATTGGTCTGCCACCTGGCCAGGAGTTTAGTCTCACTACTGCGGCCCCGTATGAACCGCTGGCGACGGCGCCACTGGAGGATGACTTGCAGCGTGCGTATGCATCGCGGCCAGACTACCTGGCGGCTGCGCAACAAGTACGGTCGGCAGAGGAATTTCGCAGGGCGGCAACGTCGGAGCATTACCCTACGCTCGATATGGCGGGGGACTACGGAGCCGCAGGAATCCGCCCAGGAAGTTCGCACGGCGTGTTTACACTGGGAGCCACCTTGAATATCCCAATCTTTGCCGGCGGGAAAACCCATGCGGACGTTATTGAGGCGGAAGCCACGCTCCGCCAGAGCCGTCAGCAACTTGAGAACCTGCGCGGCCAGATCGACTACGAAGTCCGTAGCGCCCGTCTCGACCTCAACGCGGCGGCCGATCAGGTTGAGGTGGCGCGCAGCTCGGTCGATCTTGCGAGCCAGACACTCGAGCAGGCGCGCGACCGTTTTGCCGCGGGCGTCACGGATAACCTGGAGGTAGTTCAGGCGCAAGAAGCCCTGGCGGCGGCGAACGAAAGCTACATCTCCAGTCTCTATGCCCACAATGTAGCCAAAATATCGCTGGCGGAAGCAGTCGGCTTTGCCGAAGAGGGTGTCAAGCAATACCTCCAGAATCAAGATAAGTAGAATCAAGGTAAGTAAACATGGCAGAAAATACAGACACGATGGTGCGAGACAATCAGCCTCAAGCCCAGCGGACTGCCACTCAGCCCGCCCCGTTGCCTGCTTCGGAAAGAGATCTTCGCTGGAAAAGCTTTCAGGCGGGCAACCCCAGATTCCGCGTTTTTCTTATTGTCGGAATCGTTGTGCTCCTCGTCATGGGCTTCTTTCTGTGGCGCTACTTCGGCAGTTACGAGGATACCGACGACGCGCAGATCGATGGCCACCTGAACTCGATCAGCGCCCGCGTCTCTGGCCATGTCTTGAAACTTCTCGTCGAAGACAATCAATACGTGGCAGCGGGAACCCCGCTGGTTGAGATTGATCCCAAGGATTATCAGGTAGCCGTGGATCGAGCCAAGGCGGACTACGCTGATGCCGTTGCTACGGCAGACGCCGCGCGCGTGAACGTACCCATCACCTCAGTCAACACCAGCAGTCAAACATCCAGCGCGCAAGCGGATGTGGAAAATGCAAACGCCGGGATTGCTGCTGCGCGTCAACAGTACGCCGCGGCGAACGCACAGTTGGCAGAGGCCGAAGCCAACAACGTCAAAGCGCAGAGTGATCTGGTGCGTTACAAGCAGTTAGTCGATAAGCAGGAAATTTCACAACAGCAATACGATCAAGCGGTCGCAGCAGCGAACGCTGATGCTGCGGCCGTGGACGCTGGTCGAGCTTCGGCGTCGGCCGCCGACCACCAAGTGCGGCAGGCCCAGAGCAAGCTGCTACAGGCCCAGGCAAATCTCCGCGCCGCTGCTACCGGTCCACAGCAAGTCGCGACCATTCGATCGCGGGCGCAATCCGCAGAGGCGCAGGCTGATTTCAAGAAAGCTGCGCTGGAGCAGGCTGAATTGAACCTGCAGTACACCCTTATTGTGGCTCCCGTGAATGGAGTCGTTACCAACCGCACTGTGGAAGTCGGACAAAATGTGTCGATCGGCCAGGAGTTGATGAGAGTGATCAACCTCGACGACATCTGGGTGACGGCCGACTTCAAGGAAACTCAACTCAAGCGCATGCAAGTCGGCCAAAAGGCGACCATCCACGTGGACACGAATGGCAAAGACTACAACGGGCACGTGCAGAGCATTGCCGGGGCAAGCGGCGCCAGCACCAGCTTGCTGCCTCCGGAGAATGCGACCGGGAACTACGTTAAGGTGGTGCAACGCATTCCGGTCAAGATCACGTTCGATCCCGGCGAGACCAAAGAACACGTGCTGCGTCCCGGAATGTCAGTTGAGCCCAAAGTGTGGGTAAAATAAAAATAAAAGAGGAGGGTTGATGTACCGCATCATTACCATCGAGCGCGAATACGGAAGCGGTGGCGGCGAGATTGCCTGCGAGCTTGCCAAGCGGCTCGGCTGGAAGCTCTGGGACCACGCTTTGACGGAGGAGATCGCCAAAGTTGCGAACGTAGAGTGCGCAACCGTCGAGCGCTGTGCGGAACGCGTGGACGGAACATTTCAACGCCTGGTGAAAGTCTTCTGGCGTGGCAGCCATGAGCGAAGCGTGCCCTTGCCCGGCGTGGAACCATTTGACACGGACCGCTTTGTCTCCGTAGGACAGCAAGTCATGGAAAAGGCTGCCGAGACCGGCAATTGCGTGATCGTGGGCCGAGGCGCGCCCTACTTTCTGCGGGAACGCGCAGACGCCTTCCACGTTTTTCTCTATGCGCCCCACGCGGAAAAGCTTGAGCGATTGCTGAAACTAGGGAAAAGCGAGAAAGAAGCGGACGAGTTACTGAACACCATCGACCGCGATCGGATGACTTTTGTGAAGCGTTATTTCGATGCCGATTGGCCCACGCGCTGCCTTTATCACATGATGATCAACACGGCAGTCGGGAACGAAAATGTGATCTCTACAATTCTGACTACCATGCGCACCGTGGAACGTACGCTCGTAGCCGTCTAACCAGGCAATCTCGTGGACAAATCCGGCCTCTAAGGCCAACCCGGTCCCCGTGTTAACACTTTAGTAATCCTCCTGACTGCACCTTTTTTGCTGCAATTTAACATTCCTGCAATATTCTCCAACTATCATGAGAAGGTCAGCATCTCCGGTTGAGGAGTGGCAGTTGGCATCACCCCGAGTATCACGATTTGCTCTACCGCTGCAGGTCGCTGCCGTCTGCTACCGCCGGCAAGGGCAATCGATCGAGTTTCTGCTGGTGAACACCAACGGCGGCAACAAGTGGACGTTTCCGAAAGGCGATCCTGAGCCTTCAATGTCGCACAGCCATGCGGCGGAACGCGAAGCGTGGGAAGAAGCTGGGGTTCGCGGCCACATCGAGCCACGGCACTTTCATCTTTATTTGCATTCGAAGGGCGTCTTCTGGAAACCGCCGGGAGTGCGCGAATTCGTGATCAAGGCTTTCCTGATGGAAGTTGACTTGATCGACGGGTCGCACGAACCCGAACGCAACCCCACGTGGTTCAGTCCTGACGATGCCAAGAAGATTCTGGCCAAAGGGCGCGAAGTCAAGTATACGAGAGAAATGCAAGCCGTGGTCGACCGCGCGATGGAGCACCTGGGCGCCGCGAAGGCTGTGCCAGCAGGATAAGAACATCCTGTGGTGCGCCTCTGCATTTCCCGCGAACCGCTTACGGCGTCAGCAGGAACCCGTGAGCCACGCCATTGATTGTGCCGTAACCGACAATTTGTCCGGCACCGTTGATCGAAGACGCATGCTCCAGGACCCAGCCTGAGTTCTTGGAAATCATGTTGTTCAGGTCCTGCATCCCTTTCTTCTTGGTCCAGATATAGGCGTGGTTGTCACCGCCAGCTATCGTGGACTGCCCCAGTATCTCTCCGGAGTCGCTGATATAACCCGGCGAGCTGGAGTTGCCTCCCGCGAGCGTACCGATCGAGTGTATCCCTGTCGCGTCCCAATAGACAGAAACTCCATTGGGATATTTCGGTGATGTGGACGAACCCGCAATCACACTCGAATCGTTAAGCCAAATGCCCTCGCTATTCTTGCCTCCCGGCAACGTTCCCAGGTCCTTCCATCCCTTCGCATTGCTCCAAAGGAAGCCGTGATACCTCGTGCCCTTCTCGTTGAAATAGGCGACGCCCGTGACTTGCAGTTTTTCGTTGATATCGTACGCATAGCAATATGGGGCCTTCGGCAAGCGGTGCTCATCTTGAATGTGGTATTTCCCTCCGCTCTTGGTCCACAGAACCACATCCACATCGCCGTTGGACACAAGCGACTGTCCCACGATTACGCCTTTCGAGGTGATCGCGTCCGCAACGCTGTACGCGTTGCCGCCCGGCAGCGTTCCCAAGTCGACCATCCCGCCGCCCTTGGTCCAGAAGAAACCGTGCCCGTTGCCAGTCGAAGTATCTCCTGACCAACCGACGACCTCCCTTGAGTCATTCACGACATAGCCAATGCTCTGGTCGTTGCCAGAGAGGTTGCCCAGATCCTCCATGCCACCACTGCTGCTCCATAAAAAGGCCTCGGCGGGTATATTGGTGGTGCAGGGCACGGTTGGCGGCATGGAGTTGTCGGAGCAACCCGTGACCAGGCCATGGTTGTTGTTGTCATCGGCATAACTGCTGGTAAAGCCTGACAGCGCGCCAAGGTCGGTGACAGTATAGGTTTGCGCGGCCGCGGCGGTGGCGAGTATCGATGCGCACAAACAGATTGAAACCGTTCTTATTCTTCTCATCTGGACCCTCCCCCAAGGGACGGCTTGCAATGTTATCGCAACTCGCAGTTTGGTGCCAGATGATTGCCTCGTGGAAGAAACGGGTTGCTTTCTGCCAACACCTCACTCATGAGACGATTGAATTGACGCCATGATTCAGTTGTCCTCTGCCGGAAAACGTTACGGTCACAAGCTCCTCTTCGAGGCAGCCGATTGGATGATTACGCCCCGGGACCGCATCGGCCTGGTGGGAGCGAATGGCACCGGGAAATCCACGCTGATGAAGATTTTCGCGGGCATCGAGACTCTCGATTACGGCTCGTTCAGCACGGCCAAAGGCATCAGCGCCGGATACCTGCCGCAGGACGGGCTGACGCTCTCGGGGCGCACTGTGTTCGCCGAGTGCATGGCGGTTTTTTCCGAACTGCGCGAGATGGAGCAGGAGATGGAAGACCTGACTGCGCGCATGCCGGAACTCGATCAGGCTTCTCCGGAATATGCGCAGGTTGCACAACGGTATCAACGCCTGGAACACGAATTTCGCACTCGCGATGGATACGCGATCGAGGCGCAAGTTGGGAGCGTGCTCATGGGCCTCGGTTTCCGCAAGGAAGATTGGCATCGGCGGACTGAAGAATTCTCCGGCGGATGGCAGATGCGCATTGCGCTGGGCAAGCTGCTGCTGCAGGAGCCAAACCTGTTGCTCTTGGACGAGCCCACCAACCACCTTGATCTCGAAGCCCGTAACTGGCTGGAAGAATATCTGACGCATTATCCGAACGCGTTTGTCTTGATTTCGCACGACCGTTATTTTCTCGACGTCACGGTCAACAAAATTGCTGAGATCTGGAACAAGCGCATCCATCTTTATCCCGGCAACTACGAAAAGTATCTGACGTCGAAGACGCAGCGCATGGAGCAACTCGAAGCGGCCTATCGCAACCAGCGGGAGCGCATCGAGCAGTTGGAAGTGTTCATCAATCGCTTTCGCTACCAGGCGACCAAGGCCAAGCAGGTACAAAGCCGCATCAAGGAACTGGAAAAGATCGAGCGCATCGAACTGCCGGAAGAAGAGAAGATAATCCACTTTTCCTTTCAGCAGCCGAAACCGAGCGGCCGGATCGTCGCCGAGTTTATCGATGTTGCGAAATCCTCCGGCGAGAAAGAAGTATTTCGCGACGTCAGTTTCAT
>Ga0116221_1000414_pt1 | contig 29017 bp, 25 predicted proteins | sample Sb_taG_5_FD_88965 | JGI IMG/M metagenome (GOLD analysis project Ga0116221, IMG submission 88965) | Peat soil microbial communities from Weissenstadt, Germany - Sb_50d_8_FC metaG | ecosystem: Environmental > Terrestrial > Soil > Wetlands > Peat | place: Germany: Weissenstadt | collected 2010-09-21 | reverse complement strand
TGAAACAAGACGCGGCAGCAACGTAGACCAGCTGGATGACGGTATTGAAGGTGCCGCTCATGCCGTGGCCTTGCCGTTCGGGCTCGGGACGGCCGCAGCCGGTCTGGCCGCACCGGCTGTACCGGCCGCGGCGGTCACGGCCGGGGGAGTAGCCCGGCGCCGGAACATCTTTAGCATCCGGCCGGTGACTACGTAGCCGCCGACCACGTTCATCGCGGCGAATGCGACGGCAACGAAAGCCAGGATGTACCCGACGACGTTGTGTGCCGTCGCGGCGATCACCATAGCGCCGGCCAGCACGATGCCGTGGATCGAGTTCGCGGCGGACATCAGCGGCGTATGCAAGGTCGCCGGCACCTTGCTGATGACCTCGAAGCCCACCCACAGGCTGAGCACGAAGATGATGAAGTCCGTAAGCAGCACAGGAGGTACCTCCAGGTCATTCGGCCGCAGGGGGCTGCGTCGGCTCGGCTTGCTGTGGCCCGGCCTCGGCTTGCTCCGGATCGGCATCATCGTGCGTTGGCCCGGCATCATCGTGCGTTGGCCCGGCATCATCGTGCGTCGGCCCGGATTCGTCCTGCCGGGCGGCCGGGGTGGGCGCAGCCGGACCGGCGAGCGCCGGATGGATCACCTTGCCGTCATATGTGACGACGACACCGGCTGTGAGCTCGTCGCCCAGATCGACGCTGAGCACGCCGTCCTTGACCAGGTAGAGCAGCAGCGAGCTGATGTTACGTGCGTACATCGCCGACGCCGCAGCGGCCATTGTCGATGGCAGATTCTCGGCCCCGACGATGGTGACCCCGTGCTCGGTCACGATGGTCTGGCCAGCAGCCGAGCCTTCGACGTTGCCGCCGAGCGCGCTGGCGCCCATATCCACCACGATCGAGCCGGCCACCATCGACTTCAGCGCATCGGCTGTGACCAGGAGCGGCGGACGCCTGCCCGGCACCTGGGCGGTGGTGATGATGACGTCGTGCCTGGCGATGTGACCTGTCAGCTCGGCCTGCTGAGCCGCTCGCTCCTCGTCTGTCAGCGCCCGGGCGTAACCGCCGACGCCGGCCGCCGGGCCGACCGAGGTCAGCTCGATGAACGTGGCACCCAGTGACTCCACCTCGGTCTTGGTCTCGGGCCGGACGTCATACGCACTGACGACGGCGCCAAGCCGACGGGCGGTCCCGATAGCCTGCAGGCCAGCCACACCGGTGCCCAGGATAAGCACCTTGGCCGGCCGGGCCGTGCCTGCGGCCGTGATCAGCATCGGGAAGAACCGGCCGAACGCCGCCGCGGCGATCAGCGCTGCCTTGTAGCCGGCGATGTTGGCCTGGGAGGTCAGCGCGTCCATCGGCTGCGCCCGAGATAGCGTCCGAGGGATCAGGTCCAGGCTGACCGCCGTTGCCCCGGTCGCGGCCAGCTGCTCCGCCAGAGCGGGATCGGTGAGCAGCGCGAACAGGCCGAAGACTCCCTGTCCTTGGCGCAGCCTGCCGATCTGCTCAGCGTCAGGCCTGCCGACCATCAAGATGACGTCGGCGGTGCCGAGCTGGTCGGCGGAGACGATGGTCGCGCCAGCGCCGGAGTAAGACTCGTCGGGAAAGAAGGCGGCGTCTCCGGCTCCCGTTTCGACCAGAACCTCGTGGCCGGCCGTTCGCAGTTTCGTGACCGCATCGGGGACGAGCGCGACCCTGCGCTCGGCTGGCCAGGTCTCCTTGACCACGGCTACCTTCATGGGGGCGACCTCACTCGGGCGGGTGCACACTGGGCGGCAGGCAGCGGCTAGATTCCGGCCCTGGCCAGCCGCGGTTCCCAAGTATGGACCCTACCGCCTGGCGAGCCGCGCGCGGTCGGCCGGCTCAAGTGCCGACCCTGGCATGGCGTTTGGGAGAGTAGATCGGGTGACGAAGTCCGAACCGGGTGAAGCGGCGCCGAGGGCAGGTGCCACCGCCCACACGCTGGCTGACCGACTGCTCGCCGCGCAGCGTGGCATCGCGACTCTGCACGTCGACTCCGATGTGCGAATGAGACTGCAACTTCGTCTTATGGCGATTTGCACCGCGCTGAAAGTTCCGGGCGCTAGCGTGGCCCGCGGTGCCCGGCGGCTGGACCGGCTTATCGCAGATACTGACCGGGCGCGGAGCGGCAATACGGGTCATGGTGATGACAGCTAGACAGGGAATCATGGATGCGGACCTGAATTTTCTTGAGTCCCGCTGCCGGCAGGCACCTTTTATTACTGAATTGCACGCAGTTCCGGTACCGACACGCACTCGTTTACTGCGGAGATGATTGTGCGAGGCTGCCGCATCGCCTAATTTCAAGCAGGTCAGAGGTCATAGAACCCGGCAGCGCCCGCTGTCCGGTCCGCGTGACCTCCCGCTGGGGAGCCGCAGGAGTGAGGAAATGAACAAGCGTGACCTGATCGATGCGATTTCGGGCCGGTTGGGGGACAAGAAGACCGCAACTGAGGCCGTAAACGCAGTTCTCGACACCATTCAGTCCACCGTGGCCAAGGGTGACAAGGTGGCAATTACCGGATTCGGTGTATTCGAAAAGGCCGACCGGCCGGCGCGTACCGCACGCAACCCGGCCACCGGCGCGTCCATCAAGGTTCCCAAGTCCTCGGTCCCCAAGTTCCGGGCCGGCGCCGACTTCAAGGCCCTTGTTAATGGCGAAAAGAAGAAGCTCGCTGCTGCGGGCAGGAAGTAAACAGCAACCAGAAGTAGCACAGCTCGGCGAATAGCGCCGCACGGCAGGTCGGTGCGGACAGCGCGGTGGGCGGCGCACAGCGCCGCCCGCCGCGCGTGCGAGCCGTTGGCTATGCTCGCCCGCCGTCCGCAAGCCGCCCCAGGTTGATCTATCTGGCGGGTGGGCTAGCGCAGGCCTTGGCGGCGGGTTAGCGCGGTCCGCAACAGCCGGTCGATCAGTTGCGGGAACGGCAATCCGGTCGCCTCCCACATCTTCTGGAAGTATGAGGTTGGCGACATGCCAGGGAAGGTGTTGATCTCGTTCACCAGGATCTGCCGATCCGGGGTATAGAAGAAGTCCACTCGCGCCAGCCCCTCGCCGGACACCGCCGTGAACGCTGTCGCTGCCATCTGACGGATCTGCTCGGCGTCCTGGGCTGGAATCGGTGCCGGGATCAGCATGTCACTGGCTTGATCCAGGTACTTAGCCTCGAAATCGTAGAACTCCTCGCCGCCTTCCAGGCGCAGTTCCCCGGGCAAGCTCGTGTCCGGCGGTGCGCCATCGACGCCCTGCAGCACGGCGACCTCGATCTCCCGGGCATCGATGGCGGCCTCGACTAGCACTTTGGGGTCAAAGTCGCGGGCCAGATCGATGGCGATGGCGAGCTCACCAGCATCGTGCGCCTTGGACGTGCCCAAGCTGGAGCCACCTCTAGCCGGCTTGACGAACAGCGGCCAGCCGAGCGCCGCTATTTCCGCCGCTATTCGTCGCTGGTTCTGGCTGGGCTCGGTACTGGCTGGCCACTCTTGCTCATGGACCACGACGTGCGGGCCAACCGGCAGCCCGCGAGCCCGGAAGATCAGCTTCATGAACTCCTTGTCCATGCAGACTGCGCTGGCCAGCACGCCCGCGCCAACGTAGCGGACCCCGGCCATCTCAAGCAGGCCCTGAATGGTTCCGTCCTCGCCGTACGGTCCGTGCAGCACCGGCAGCACTACGTCAACGTCGCCGAAGACGTGCGGAATGTGGCCAGGCGCGCTGGCCACCACCGCCATGTCGCCCTGATATGCCCAGGGGACCACGTGCGCGTCGGGCTTGGCGACCGATTCGACACTGGGCAGCTCACGGCCGGTGATGGCCAGCTTCATCGGATCGTCGCTGACCTCCAGCCAGGTCCCGTCACTGGTAATGCCGATTCCGACGACGTCGAACTTGTCCCGGTCGATGGCCCGAAGCACGTTACCGGCCCCCAGGCAGGAGATGGCATGTTCAGGCCCCCTGCCGCCGAACACCACCGCAACCCTGATCTTGCGTTCGCCGTCCACGATTCCTCCCGTATCACTGCCGCCGCTACCTTCCGCCCAGTGAGTCAAGCGCCGCTATGGCGTCTGCCAGCAGGTCCTCACCGTCCTCCAGCCCGATCGAGAACCGCACCGAGCCGGGGTCGATCCCTCCCGCGGCAAGCGCCGCCGCATCCATCTGCCGGTGCGTTGTCGACGCTACGTGGCTGACCTTGGTATGCGTGCCGCCGAGTGATGTGGCCAGCTGCGCGAGCCGCAGCCGGTCGGCGAACGCCATGCCTGCCTCATGCCCGCCGTATGGCGCCACGGTCATGACGGCACCGAACCTGGTCCCTTCCGGACCTGCGTCGAACTGGCGTCGAGCCAGCTCGTGGCCCAAATGCTGGGTCAGTCCTGGGTAGTAGACCATGCGAACTGCTGGGTGCCTGGCCAGGCTAGCGGCAAGGAGCTGAGCGGTCGCGCATTGTCGGCGAACCCGGAGCGGGAGCGTCTCCAGACCGCGGCGGAGCAGGTAGGCCTCGTCCGGAGCCAGCGAGCCGCCGGTGTCGATCCGCAGCCGCCGGATCGCCTTGATCAGCTCCGGGTGACCGGTCACGACACCGCCGGTGACGTCGGAATGCCCGCCGAAGTACTTCGTGGCCGAATGTAGGACCAGGTCAGCCCCATGTTCCAGAGGTCGGCAGATGACCGGCGGCGCTAGCGTGGAATCGACCACCAGCAAGGCTCCGGCGTCGTGGGCCAGTCGCGCCAGCCCGCCTAGGTCGGCCACGGCCACGGTCGGGTTGGCCAGCGTCTCCGCATAGACGATCGAGGTTCCTGGCCGCAGCGCCGCGCTGACCTGGCTGAGATCGGTCATGTCGACGAAGTCGGTCTGAACGCCGAAATTCGATGCGACGTGCCGCAGGAAACTGTAGCTGCCGCCGTAAATCGCGGTTGGCGCGATTACATGCGCCCCCGCTCTGGTGAACGTCCAGAAGACAGTCGAAATCGCGGCCATGCCCGAGGAGAACGCCTGGGCGGCGAGCTGGTAGCTGAGATTGACGCCTTCCAGAGCGGCTACCGCCGAACTGAACGCCTCCACCGTCGGGTTGTCGATCCGGCTGTAGCTGTATCCGGGAGCGGCGTCGGCGAGGATCGCGGCGTACTCGGCACCGGAACTGAATGCGAAGGCCGCCGTCCGGTAGATCGGTGTAGCGAGCGGCTGCTGGGATGGCGTGGGCGGCACCGGCAAGTGCACTGACCTGGTGTTCTCGCCGGGCCGCCGGGAGTGATCGGGTAGCCGCCCCAATCCTGCAGGTTGCTCGGATCCGGCCATGGGCGAGGGTCCTGCCGGGCGGGATAGCTCGGCCGGATGCGGCGGCATTCCGGAGGGCAATGGGTAACCGGGACGTGGTGGACCGCCAGGACGTGGCGCCTCGATCGCCCTGGGCGGACCGGGCATGCGTCGCGGGTCGACCGGTCGTGGCAACCTCGCCAGTTCGCGGGGATCACCCCTGTGTCGGTCAGCGCCGAACCCGGGCTGCGCTTGAAGTCGTGGGTCGGGGGCTAGCCCGGAGTCGGCAGCCAATCGTGGGTCGGTAGCCAGTCGTGGGTCCGTGGCAAGCCTGGGGTCGGCACCCAGCCTGGGGTCGATAGCCAACCGGGGGTCGGCGGCGAGTCGTGGATCGGCGGCGAGCCTAGGGTCGGCCGCCAGCCTGGGGTCGGTAGCGGAGCGTGGGTCGGCTGCGAGCCTGCGGCTGGCGGCCGCGCGTCCGTCCTCCGGGCGGCTGCTCGTCCCGCGCCGCGAATCACTGGTCAGGCCGGGATCACCGAATGGACGCTGAGTAGTGCCGTAACGCGGATCGTCGGTGAGCCTGGGGTCGGTTGCCTGACGCGGGTCGGCTGGCTGGCCAGGGCCTGGACGGCCACGGTCGCCGAATCGCCTCGGATCAGTCGGCTTGGGCTGGCTGCCGGGCCGGGGCTGGCCAGGCGATCGCCGGGGATCGTCGGGATCGCGCGGCTCCCTTGGCGGACGCGGCCAGTTGTCAGACGCCATAGCGCTCCGGCTTCGCCGATCGGCTGGCGAGCATCAGTGCCGCTTGGCCGACATCCAGCCCGTCGTGCACCACTCCGACGACGACCTCCGTGATCGGCATCTCCACTCCGTGCTTGGCGGCTAGCTCAAGGACCGACTTCGAGGACTTGACGCCCTCAGCCACCTGGGTCGTGTCCGCGATGACCTCGGCGAGTGGAATGCCGAGACCGAGCCGCTCGCCGAAAGTCCGATTACGGGAGAGCGGGGAGTAGCAAGTGGCCACCAGATCGCCCATTCCCGCCAGGCCCGCGAAGGTGTACTGATCGGCACCGAGTGCCGCGCCGAGGCGCGTGATCTCGGCTAGGCCACGGGTGATCAGCATTGCCTTGGTGTTGTCGCCGAGGCCCATCCCGACGGCGATCCCGACCGCCACCGCGATGACGTTCTTCACCGCTCCGCCGAGCTCGCAGCCGATCACGTCAGGGTTGGTGTACGGGCGGAAGTAGCCGGTGTGGCATGCCTTCTGAAGTCGCTCGGCGGCGTGTTGGTCGGTGCAGGCAACCACGGTGGCCGCGTACTGGCGGTCGGCGATCTCACGAGCCAGATTCGGTCCGGTGATGACCGCGATCTGGTCAGCGGGCCAGGTGGCGACCTGCCCAATGACCTCGCTCATCCGCTTGCAGGTGCCTAGTTCGATGCCCTTCATCAGACTGACCAGCAGGGCATCGGGCGGAAACAGGCCAGCCCAGCTAGCCAGATTCTCGCGGAGCATCTGGGCCGGTACGGCGAGCACGACAACGTCAGCTCCGGCGAGTGCCTGCGCCGGGTCAGCCGTGGCCCGGAGCGGCCCTGGCAGGGTAACGCCAGGTAGATAATCCGGATTGCACCGGTCAGCCGTGATCGACTGAGCGACTTGCGGTCTTCGGCACCACAACACGGTCTCGGTACCGGCATCACATAGAACCTGGGCGAATGTGGTTCCCCAGGAACCGGCGCCCATTACCGCCGCTGTCACGGCCCGGGCACCTCGGTGACGTCTGCTGGGGCCGGGGTTTCGGCGCCGTCCGCAGACTCGGCTTGCACCCCGGATGTGCCACCAGTCTGCCCAGCTTGGTTGACCGGCTCGCCTAGATTGGTCTGCTCGGCTTGGTTGGCCTGCTCGGCTTGGTTGGTCTGCTCGGCTTGGTTGGTCTGCTCGGCTAGCTGGCGGAGTTCCGCGCGTTGCTTGCGGCGGGCAATTGCCGGGTGGTACGGCTCGGGCGGGGGATCCTCGCCTCGCAGCTTGCCGACCAGGGCCGCGACCTCAGCCATGATCTTGTCGGTGGTAGCCCGCAGTGTCGGGGTGTCGAGCGGCCGACCGGCGAACTCCGACAGATCGACCGGCGGTCCGGCGATTATGTGTACAGTCTTGCGCGGCAGCAGGTGCGGCCGGAAGCTGCCGTACGGAAGGATGTCCTGTGCTCCCCAGTGCGCGACCGGGATCACCGGGGCGCCAGTCGCCAGGGCGAGCCTGGCGACGCCGGTCTTGGCCACCATCGGCCACAGGTCCGGGTCGCGGGTGACCGTTCCCTCGGGATAGAAGACCACGCAGGCGCCGTCCCTGATGCCCTGCTCGGCGTCCCTCAGCACAAGTGCCGCGTCGGCTTGCTCCCGGTGGACTGGCAACTCCCCAACCTTACGGATAATCGGTCCGATCACCTTGATCTTGAAGAGCGCCGCCTTGGCGAGGAAAACCGGATACCGTCCGGCCTGGTCGATGTAGAGGCACATGGCGAGTACGTCGGCATAAGAGAGATGGTTCACCGCGACGATCATTCCGCCGGTGGCCGGGAAAATGTCCTGACCGTGCCAGTCGTGCTTCATCAGGGCCCGGATGGTGGGTCGCAGGATGACCTTCGTGACGCCACGCCAAAAGTTGGAGTAGCTGCCGTCCGCGCGTTTGCTCATCTCTGCACTCTCCCGCACGTCATGGTGCCAGTCTTCCCGCTCGTGCAACACCATGTCGAGGCAGGATCGGATGCTATGGCACCCGAAAACCTGCTCAGCTGGTCGCTGGTGGTTCCCGTCAAGGTACTTGCCCGGGCGAAATCCCGGCTTGTGGGCCTAGCCGACGAGGACCGGACGGCGCTCGTGCTGGCCATGGCGGCGGATACCGTAGCTGCGGCGCTGGCCTGCCCGGCTGTCGGCGCAGTGATCGCCGTAAGCGACGACTCAGCCGTCCGGGACGAGCTTGGCAGGCTGGGTGCGTTCGTCATCTCCGATCAGCCTGCCGCCGGTCTCAATGCCGCTTTCGTCTTCGGTGCGCGACACGCGGCCGCGCGATGGCCTGGCCAGGGGCTGGCTGCGCTCACCGCCGACCTGCCAGCACTTGCCGTAGCCGAGCTGACCGCCGCCCTGAACGCGGCTTCAGCGGTAACGCAAGCCTTCGTGGCCGATGCCGCTGGCACCGGCACCACGCTCTACACAGCTGGCCAGGCCGCCGCCTTCTGCCCGCGCTTCGGCCCACGGTCAAGCGATCAGCACCGACGGGCCGGCGCCGTCGAGCTTGATCTGCCAGGGATAAGCGGCCTGCGGCGGGACGTGGACACGCTTGCTGATCTGCGAATCGCTGCCAGCATCGGGCTGGGTCCCAGGACCGCGCATATCCTCGCCCGCACCGGCTAGCCGACCGGCCGCGCTGACTAGCCGACCGGCTAGCCCACTGGGCTAAATGTGTACGATCGGGCAGGTCAGCGTCCGGGTGATGCCGGGAACGCCCTGAATCTGCGCCACAACCAGCCGGCCGAGGTCATCGACGTTCTCAGCCTCGGCCCGGACGATCACGTCGTAAGGGCCGGTCACATCGTCAGCCTGGGTCACGCCGGAGATCAGGGCGATCGCGGTCGCCACATCTGCGGCTTTCCCGACCTCAGTCTGGACGAGGATGTACGCCTGGACCATGTCGCCCTCCCGGCTCGTCATTTGTGTCCGCCACGCTACCGTAGGCAGCGTTCCGGAGCGTACCAGCCCGGCCGGCCGCGCAGACAAGACGGGAAAGCGTTGTCTGGACGCGAATTTCGACCGCGGTGATCAGCGCTGAGCGCAGCAGGATGGCGGCGCATGACCGGAAGATGTGCGGGAGGCGTCATTACCATCGCGGACCTCGGTGAATTCGGCCTGATCGCCGCCATCAGCGACCTGCTGCCGGACAGTACCGAGCTGATCGTGGGCATCGGCGATGACGCGGCGGTGATCCGCGCTCCCGACGGCCGAGTTGTGGCCACCACCGACCTGCTGATCGAGGGTCGGCACTTCCGCCGCGATTGGTCGGCTGCTTCGGACATCGGCCGTAAGGCGGCAGCCAGGAATCTGGCCGACGTGGCGGCCATGGGCGCCCGTCCGACCGCGCTGCTGATCGGTTTCGCCGCACCCGGCGATCTGGCCCTTGACTGGGTTCTGGAGTTGGTTCGCGGACTAGCACAGGAGTGCGCGGTGGCTGGAGCTAGCGTTGCGGGCGGCGACACCAGCAGCGCAGAAACGATCATGCTGGCAGTTACGGCGCTCGGTGATCTGGCCGGACGCGAGCCGGTCGTCAGGAGCGGGGCCAGGCCGGGTGACGTGGTTGCGCTCGCCGGGACGCTGGGCAGCGCGGCTGCCGGACTCGCACTGCTTGCGGCTGGTCTGAGGCCGGGCGAGGCAGGATCCGCCGGAGGCAATGCGGACCTGGCTGACCTGACGCTGGCGCACTTTCGGCCGCAACCACCCTACGACGCCGGGCCGCAGGCCGCGGCTATCGGCGCGACCTCGATGATCGATATCAGCGACGGGCTGATTGCCGATCTCGGCCATGTCGCGGAGTCCAGCGGAGTGCGGATCGAGCTGCGGTCAGGCTCGCTGGGTGCCGAGCCAGTTGCGCGGATCGATGCACTTCAGACGGCTGCGAGCCTGGTATCGGCGGACTGGGCGCAGTGGGTGCTGGCCGGCGGCGACGATCACGCGCTGGCAGCGACATTCCCCCCGCAGGTGGTGCTGCCGGAGCGCTGGACCATCGTCGGGAGGGTCGCACCGGGCCGCGGCGTGCTGGTCGACGGTCGACCCTGGAGCGGCTCTGGCGGCTGGGAGCACTTCCGCGACCAGGTGTAGTCACTCGGTGTATCCGATCAATTTCTCAAGGTGACTCGCCTGTTGAGCCATTGCTTGATATAACCGCACTGATGCCGCGTCAGCGTAGCCATCCTCGACACAGGGCGCAGCGACGGGGAACCTGGCCCCGCCGCGGGGTCCGAGTCGGTGCTGCGCGGGTCGACCCGCCCCGGCCGGCATTGGCGATCGGGCGGGCAATTGCCGCAGCGCTGCGGCTGGCCGGCCAGCCAGCGTCCAGGCGCATGATCCGCAGCCTCATGCTGACGCCGTGGTTCGCGTTCAGCGCCGGAATCGTGATCGCGGCATCGCTGACTCTGGTGTCGCCGCGGGCTGTGCTCAGCTTCCCGCCTGGTGCCGGCGGTAGCTGCCAGGGCACGGGCTGCGGGTCAACGGGTTATCCGCGGGCGAAAGGACCGCTGCCCGCCAGCAGGTGGGAAGTCAAGCTGCCGCAGGTCAAGACGGTGCCAGCGGGTCAGCATGGAGGCGGGGCCGCCGTACGCAAGGCGACACTCGAACAAACTGGACCAGTTCGGGTTTATTACGCGCTGCTGCCCGGCTACGGTGATCATTTCGTTGCCGTGATCGAGATTGTCGGTCACAAGGCGCTCGGTACCTGGACGCTGCGATTCTTCATTCCTGGCACCCAGATCAAGCTGATCATCTTCGCGAAGTGGACGCCTGAGGGGCCGGATGGCGGCGTCGCCAGCAGCTCCGCGTGGCTGTCGCGGCGGTCCGGACCTGACCAGGTCAGGATCGTCATCCTCGGTACCGGCACGCCGGCCTGGCCGCGCGGCTGCCGCTTTGACGGGAATCGATGCGTCTTCCACGCGCTGTCCGGCGACAGCCATCAGTCCGGCTGGCGATCTCATTCACCTGGCCAGCGGAGCTGGTAATCCCGCAACGTCAGCGCCCGCAGCGTCCGCACAGCCAGCGTCCGCACAGCCAGCGCCCGCAGCGTCCGCACAGCCAGCGCCCGCAGCGCGTGCTGGGCCCGCCGGGCCCGTCCTAGTCTGGACGCTATGAGGGCTACTCCGCCGTGCGTGCTCACGATCGCCGGCTCCGACTCAGGCGGCGGCGCTGGAATCCAGGCCGACCTGAAGACAATGCTCGCGCTCGGGGTCCACGGCATGAGCGTGATCTGCGCCGTCACCGCGCAGAACTCGGTAGGCGTGCAGGGGTACTGGGAACTGCCGGTCGAGGCTGTCCGGGCCCAGCTCGACTCGGTACTCACCGATATCGGGGCGCAGGCAATCAAGACCGGGATGCTCGCCTCGGCGCAGATCGTCCATACCGTCTGCGACTCGCTAGCGCAGGTCCAGGTTCCTATCGTGGTCGACCCGGTAGCGGTCTCCAAGCATGGCGACAGCCTGCTGTCGCCAGGAACGCTTGAGGCGGTCAAGGAGCGACTGCTGCCGCTGGCGGCCGTGGTGACCCCGAACCTGTCGGAGGCGGGGTTGCTGAGCGGACGCGCGATCACCGATGAGGCCGCGATGCTGGCGGCGGCGGCGGAAATCAGCTCGCTCGGCCCCCGCTGGGTCCTGGTCAAGGGCGGCCACCTGGCTGGCAGCCCGGTGGATCTGCTCTACGGCGACGGCCAGGTGATTCGCTATCCAGGCCCCCGGATCGCCAATCGCCATACTCACGGGACGGGCTGCACGCTGGCATCGGCCATCGCTTCGTACCTGGCGATGGGCGCTCAGATGACCGAAGCTGTGGAATCAGCGAAGGACTACATCACCGGCGCGATCGACAACGCGTTCCCGCTCGGCGCGGGGATTGGACCTGTCGATCACGCCTGGCGGCTGCGCCAGCGGGTCAGCGGGTGACCTTGCCTGCCTTGATGCAGGAGGTGCAGACGTTCAGCCGCCGCGGTGTCTTGCCGACCTTGGCGCGCACGCGCTGAATGTTGGGGTTCCAGCGGCGCGGGGTGCGGCGGTGCGAGTGCGACACGTTATTGCCGAAGCCCGGCCCCTTGCCGCACACATCGCAGACGGAAGCCACGGGATCGCTCCATTGGGTGGTAGTCAGATGGGTCATCAAGCCGGTCTGGTTGCCGACCCGGTCGTCGAAGGATATCTGACATGCGTGCCTGAGCGCGAGCTGACCCACAGTTACCCTGCCGGTATGGCGACGGTAGAGGTAGCGGTAGAGGTAATGGACGGTGAGATCGTCCGCCGCTGGTTCAGCCTCGCCGCCGACGCGCTCGGCCAAGCCAGATCGGCGATCGATGCGCTGAATGTCTTCCCAGTGCCAGACGCCGACACCGGCACGAACCTATACCGCACGATGGTCTGCGCGGCCGAAGCCATAGCCGAGCTGCCGCCGCAGGCCGAGCCGTCCGACGTCTGGCGAGCCGCGGTGAGCGGCGCGCTGCTCGGCGCCTGCGGCAACTCGGGAATCATCGTCAGCCAGCTGCTGCGCGGGCTCGCCGACACCTGCGCGCCCGCCTCGCCGTGCGACGGCCAGGTGGTCGCCATGGCGCTGATGAACGCGGCAGCGCTGTCCAGGGCCGCGGTGCACCGCCCAGCCGAGGGCACCCTGCTAACCGTCGCCGACGCGGCCGCACAGGCAACCCGAGGGGTGACCAGCCTGACCGAGGTCACCCGGGTGGCGGCAGTGGGTGCCCGGCTGGCGCTGACCAGGACCGAGCAGCAGCTTGAGGCGCTGGCGGCGAGCGGTGTGGTGGATGCGGGCGCGGCCGGGCTGTGCGTGGTATTCGATGCGCTGAGCGCCGCCATCAGCGGAACCGCGCCAGGCGGTTATGCCGTACCGGTACCTGCCGCCGGCCTAGGGGTGAACCCAGCCAAACTCGCGGCTGCCGCGCTCACTGCCGCCGTGCCTAGCGCGCCGGCTTCGCCGTACGCCTATGAGGTCACGTTCCTGCTAGCAGCCACCGCGCCTCAGGTGGCTGAGCTACGGAACCGGCTCGATCAGCTGGGCGACTCGCTCGTCGTCTCCGGCGGTGACCCGCAGTGGCACGTGCACGTGCACGTTGCCGAAGCCGGGGCGGTGATCGAAGCAGGCCTGGCGGCTGGCCGACCGAGCCGGATCACGGTGACCTACCTGCACGGGCCGGGAGCGGGCCCGGCAGCGGCCGAGCCGCCCCCAGAACCGACCGAGCCGGCTTCCCGCGCGCACCGGGTCGTCGCGATTGCCGAAGGAGCGGGTCTGGCCCGGCTGCTCCGCAGTGCGGGCGCGATCGTGGTGGACGTCAAGGACGCCGCTTCCGCAGTCGCTTCCGGACTTTCCGACGTCACCAGGCTGACCGGACCGAAGATCACTATCGTGCCTAACAAATCGCTCAGGGCAGCCGTGACTTCCTCGGCAAATGCCGTCCAGGGCAAGCCTGATGCGCCGGTGCCCGCCGGTCGGCTCACCAGCGGGCTGGTCGAGGGGTCGGCAACTGGCGGGTCGGTGGTCGAGCGGGCGGCGGCTGAGGGGCCGCCGGCTGAGGGGCCGCCGGCTGAGGGGCCGGCGGCTGAGGGGCCGGCGGTCGAGGGGCCGGTGGTCGAGATCGGCTGCCAGATCCAGATGCTGGCGGCACTCGCCGTTCATGATCCGGAGCGTGACCTGGCGGACGACGTGGCCGCGATGCGCCGTGCGGTGGCGGCGATGCGGTACGCCAGCGTCGGCCCGAGCGCGGCCGGTACGGGCACCGACCTGGTCGGCCGGATTGGCGACGAGGAGGTGCTTCGTGGTGGCGACCAGGTGGCCGTGGCGACAGCCGTCATCGACCGGCTGCTCGCTTCCAGTGCCGAACTGGTCACCCTGCTGTCCGGCCAGGCGGCCGAGCCAGGTCTGGCTGATCTGGCGGCCGCGCACGTCCGCAGGATCAGCCCGGCCGCCGAGGTGGTCTGCTATGACGGTGGCATGTCCGGTGCCGTCATGCTGATCGGGGCGGAGTAGCGGGATGGCGAAACTGACCGACCTGCTGCGCTCGGTCCTCGGCGACAAGGCGGCCAAGCGTCTTGGCACGCTGGAACTGCGGACTGTGGGCGACCTGATCGGCTACTACCCGCGCCGGTACGAGACTCGCGGTGACCTGACCGACCTCGCATCGCTGCGAGACGGCGAGCACGTCACCGTGCAGGCGATGATCGCGGCGGTGTCCACCAGGCCGATGCGGAACCGGCGCGGCACGATCTTCGAGGCGGTGGTCACCGACGGCCGGGGGCGGCTGACCCTCACCTTCTTCGGCAAGGGGACGCAGGCCTGGCGGGAGGAGGTGCTCCAGCCCGGTATGCACGGCCTGTTCTCAGGTCAGGTATCCAGCTTCAAGGGCAAGCGCCAGCTGTCGCATCCGGATTACGAGCTGCTGAGCTCCGGCGACGCCAGCGCCGCCAGGGCGGCGGAGTTCGCTACCGAGCTAATCCCGATCTACCCGGCTAGCAAGGACATCGCCTCCTGGCAGATCGCCAAATCGGTACGGATCGCGCTGGACACGCTTGATCTGGACGACGACCCGCTGCCACTGCGAGTCAGGCAGAAATACCGGCTGTACGGGTACGCCGACGCGCTGAGCGGGATTCACCGGCCGGCTGATGAGACGGACATGCGGCGGGCCAGGGAGCGGCTGAAGTGGGACGAGGCCTTCATGCTGCAGGTAGTGCTCGCCCAGCGGCGGCTGATGGCGACCGAGTACAGCGCGCTGTCCCGTCCGGCTGTAGAAGGCGGTCTGCTCACCGAGTTCGACCGTCGGCTGCCCTTTGAGCTGACCGCGGGTCAGCGGCTGGCTGGTGAGACGATCGCCAATGACCTGGCACAGGAGCATCCGATGCACCGACTGCTTCAGGGTGAGGTGGGTTCGGGCAAGACGGTGGTCGCGCTTCGGGCAATGCTCCAGGTGGTCGATGCGGCGGGCCAGGCGGCCCTGCTCGCCCCTACCGAGGTGCTGGCCCAGCAGCATCACCGGTCGATCAGCCAGATGCTCGGCCCGCTGGCGATGGCGGGCCAGCTCGGCGGGGCCGAGCAGGCGACTACGGTGACGCTGCTGACCGGCTCCCAGGGCAGCGCTGCTCGGCGCGCGGCGCTGCTCGACGCCGCATCCGGCAGCGCGGGGGTGGTGATTGGCACGCATGCGCTGCTTGAGGAGCATGTGCAGTTCGCTGACCTGGGACTGGTGGTGATCGACGAGCAGCACAGGTTCGGCGTGGAGCAGCGGGAGGCGCTTCGGGCGAAGGCCGCCGAGGGCAGGCCGCACGTGCTTGTGATGACCGCGACGCCGATTCCGCGGACCGTGGCGATGACGGTCTTTGGTGATCTTGAGGTCACCGAGCTGACCGAGCTTCCGGCTGGGCGCTCGCCGATCGCCACGCACGTGGTACCGGTGACCGAGAAGCCGCACTTCCTTGACCGTACCTGGCAGCGAATCAACGAGGAGGTGGCGAGCGGTCGGCAGGCTTACGTGGTCTGCCCCCGGATCGGCGACGAGACAAGTGCGGATAGCGGCGGTGCGGATGGCGGTCCGGCTGGGAGCGGCCGAGCGGGTGACGGCGGTGCTGACGACGGTATGGGTAACGGCAGTGCTAACGACGGCGGTGCGGGTGACGGCCGGGCGGGGACTGGCCGGGCGGGGACTGGCCGTTCGGGTGCTGGCCGTTCGGGTGCTGTCCGCGCGGGCACCAGCGGCAGGGCGGTTCGTCGGGCCGCTGCCGGCGACCGGGTGAGCGATTCGGTGGAAGACGCAGGCTGGGGCTACGAGTTCGATCTGCTCGAAGAGGACGCCGACCAGGTCGAGCGACGGCCGCCGATTGCGGTCGTCGACCTGGCGGCCGAGCTGGTCCAGGGTCCGCTCGCCGGGCTCCGGCTGGCCGTGCTGCACGGCAGGATGGCCGCGGAGGAGAAGGACAAGACCATGCTGGCGTTCGCTGATGGCCAGATCGACGTCCTGGTCACCACCACCGTGATCGAGGTCGGCGTGGATGTGCCGAACGCGACGGCGATGGTGGTCATGGATGCGGACAGGTTCGGCGTATCGCAGCTGCACCAGCTTCGCGGCCGGGTCGGCCGCGGCGATCACTCAGGTCTGTGCCTGCTGGTCACCGAAGCGCCGGCCGGCCCGGCACGAGAGCGGCTTGACGCGGTCGCTGCGACCCAGGACGGTTTCACGCTGTCCCGCCTTGACCTGGAGCAGCGTCGGGAAGGGGACGTGCTCGGGGCCGCCCAGGCCGGCCGCAGGTCGAGCCTGAAGCTGCTAACGCTGCTAAAGGACGAGGATCTTATCCGCGACGCGCGGCAGGAGGCCGCCGCCTTGGTCGATGTCGACCCGGCGCTGGCCGACCAGCCCGCGCTGGCCCGGGCGATCGAGGCATTGCTCGACGTCGAGCGTGCCGAATTCCTGGAGAAGGCGTGACCAGGATCATCGCCGGCGCGGCTGGCGGACGTCGGATTGCCGTACCAGCCGGGCGTTCGACCAGGCCGACCAGTGACCGGGCTAGAGAAGGCCTGTTCGCCGCGGTGCTCGCGATGCTCGGCAGCCTGGCCGGCCTGGCCGTGCTTGACCTGTATGCCGGCTCAGGAGCGGTCGGGCTTGAGGCTCTCTCCCGTGGTGCTTCCGACGTTCTGCTAGTCGAGTCGGATGCCCAGGCGGCCCAAGTCATCAGGCAGAACATCGCCACGGTTGGGCTGCCGGGCGTTCAGCTGATCAACGGCCGGGTAGACCGAGTGCTGAGCCGCGGCCCCGGTACCGGTCCGCCGCGCGATCTGGTGTTCGCCGATCCGCCCTATGCGGCACCGCAAGACGAGCTCGAGCGGATGCTGATCGCGCTGGCCGGCCGGGGCTGGCTGGCCGCGGGGGCGCTGGTAATCCTGGAGCGTGCAGCCAGGTCGGAGCCGCCGCCGTGGCCGCTTGGATACGCACCTGACCGGTCCCGCCGCTATGGCGAGGCGACGCTCTGGTACGGTCGCGCGGCAGGCGATGCGTCTGCAGCCGCAATCTCAACGACGGGAGTGTGAGTCCGCGTGCTTCGCGTGGTCTGCCCTGGCTCATTCGACCCGGTCACGAACGGGCATCTGGACATCATCAGCCGCGCCGCCAAGCTACACGACGAGGTGATCGTGGCGGTGCTTCGCAACCTGAGCAAATCCGCCCTGTTCACGGTCGAGGAGCGGATGGAGATGCTGCTCGAGGTCACCAAGGACCTGGCCAACGTCCGGGTGGAACGGTTCAACGGCCTGATCGTCGACTTCTGCCGGGCCAACGACGTGTCGGCGATCGTGAAGGGCCTTCGCGCGGTCAGCGACTTCGACTACGAGATGCAGATGGCCCAGATGAACTACAACCAGGCGGGGGTCGAGACGCTGTTCATGACCACTAATCCGCTCTATGCGTTCCTGTCATCGAGCCTGGTCAAGGAGTTCGCCAGGTACGGCGGGGACGTCGCTGGCCTGGTGCCGCCCGCGGTGCTGCGGATGCTTACCGAGCGACTGACGATCGAGTGACCGAGTCGTCCGGAGTCAGCCGGTCGGCTCCGCTGCTTGGTGGCTCGGCTCGTTGGCCAGCGAGCAGCCAAGTTGGGCTTTCCGCAGGCTGGCCGGTAAGCTGACCGCCCGGTACCTAACACCACCTGCGCGAGCCATGCCAAACGCGAATACCAAGAGAGCCAAGCGAGCAGATCCGCGCGCACCGCTTGTCTTCGACACCCGGACGCTCGGGTCCGCTTCGGCGCGTTCTGAGGCGCGCACCGTCCCGGCACCCGCTGATCTTGGCGCCGGGATGATCCACGTCCCTGCGGGCAGCGATCTTGAGCTGGACGTCCAGCTTGAGGAGGTCACTGGCGGGGTGCTGGTCACGGCGAGCGTGACGGCTCAGCTAGCTGGTGAGTGCGCGCGCTGCCTCGATGAGTTCACATCGGTGACGAAGGTGCGGTTCCGTGAGCTGTTCGCCGACGAGGTCGGTGGCTCCGGTGACGACGGGTATCTTCTGGACGGGGACCTGCTCGACCTTGAGCCGGCCCTGCGCGACGCGGTAGTTCTCGAACTGCCGCTTTCGCCGCTCTGCGCGGCCGATTGCCCGGGCCTGTGCAGTAAGTGCGGCGTGCGGCTCGCCGACGCTGAGCCCGGCCATGGCCATCCCGACGATGGCGGAGTATGGGCGGTACTGGCGGTACTGAAGGACTCCGTCCCTGGCCGGCTGGCTGAGGCAGGGACCGCAGGTGCCATGACGTCCGGAACCGAAACGTCCGGAACCGAAACTGCTCGGACCGGGACAGTAGGCCAGAACGGGCAGCAGGACGCAGCATCGTCGGACGGGGCCACTGGTCCGGTCGACACGCAGGAGCGCTGAGGTGGCAGCGCGTCAGGTAGCCATTTCTTCCTGAGGTGGTGGCCGGCGGGAACGCCCCGCGATCGCGGGAAGGAGGAGCGGTGAGCATCGAGCCGAGTGACGGCCGGGCTCCGCAGGCCGATACCGCTGTACTCCTGCGCATGCTTCAGGTGCAGGTCAGCGATGGCCTGCTGGACCGCGCCCTGACGCACAGGTCGTTCGCATACGAGAACGGCGGCCTGCCGACCAATGAGCGGCTGGAATTTCTCGGTGACTCGGTGCTCGGCCTGATCGTCACCGACACGCTGTTCGGCCAGTTTCCCGAGTTGCCAGAAGGCAACCTGGCGAAGCTGCGGGCCGCTGTGGTGAACATGCGTGCGCTGGCCGGCGTCGCTCGCGGACTGCGGCTCGGCAGCTACATCAGGCTGGGCAAGGGCGAGGAGGCCACCGGAGGCCGCGACAAGTCCTCGATCCTGGCGGACACCCTCGAAGCTGTCCTGGGCGCCGTCTACGTCGAATGCGGCATGACGGCAGCCACTGCGCTGGTCCACCGGCTGTTTGACCCGGTGATTGCCAGGTCAGCTCGCCTCGGGGCCGGCCTGGACTGGAAGACCTCGCTGCAGGAGCTCACGTCGTCGGAGATCCTCGGCGTACCCGAGTACCTGGTCGATGAGAGCGGGCCCGATCATCAGAAGTCGTTCCGTGCGGTGGCCAGGATCGGCGGCCGGGTCTACGGCGAGGGCGAGGGCCGGACCAAGAAGGAAGCCGAGCAGCAGGCCGCCGAGGCCGCGTGGACCGCGATCAGCGAGCGCCTCAGCGCCGGTGCCTTCCCTGGTCAGGACAGTGGCGAGGATGTCTTGTCCCGGCCAGCTGCGTCCGCCGACAACGGCGGACCGGTCCAGCACTAGCCAGAGTCGCAGGCGAGCCAGGTGCCCGAGCTGCCCGAGGTGGAGACCGTCAGGATCGGGCTGAAGCGGCATGTGAGCGGGCGCACCATCGGCTCGGTCGAATTGCTGCATCCGCGCGTGATCCGCCGCCATCTGGCCGGCCCGGATGACTTCGCCGCCGCCCTGGTCGGTGGCCAGGTCGGCGATGCGCGACGCCGGGGAAAGTACCTGTGGCTGCCGGTGGACAGCGATGCGCTGATCGCCCATCTCGGGATGAGCGGCCAGCTGCTGATCGGCGAGCCGGACCGGCCGCTTTCGCCGCATGTACGGGCCAGGTTCGCGTTCACCGACGGCGGCCCCGACCTGCGATTCGTGGACCAGCGCACCTTCGGGCAGCTGTCCTTCGCACCAGGCGGCGCTGAGCTTCCCGCCGCCATCTCGCACATCGCGCCCGATCCGCTTGAGCCAGCCTTCGACCAGGAGCGGTTCGCCGCGCGCCTGCTGCGCAGGCAGACCGGAATCAAGCGAGCGCTGCTTGACCAGTCGCTGATCAGCGGGGTCGGCAACATCTACGCCGACGAGTCACTGTGGCGAGCCAGGCTGCACTGGGCCCGCGGCACCGATGGTCTACGCCGCGCCGACGTCTTTCGCCTGCTCACGGCGGTCCGCACGGTTTTCGCCGAAGCGATTGACGCGGGCGGCACGTCATTCGACAGTCTGTATGTGCGCGTGAACGGTCAGAGCGGGTACTTTGAGCGCTCGCTCGCTGTCTACGGCCGGGCGGGCCAGCCATGCCCGCGCTGCGGCACGCCGGTGCGGCGGGATCGGTTCATGAACCGGTCTTCGTACAGCTGCCCGAAATGTCAGCCTCGCCCCAGACGGGGGCGCTGGTGAGCGAAACCGATGATGCGAGCGACGGCTGGGACGCCCCGTGGACCGACTCTGACGTGCTCCCCGACGCTGCGAGCGCAGCGGCGGTTACGGTCACCGACGAGGCCAGGCTCACCGCGTGGGTTCAGGGCCGGGTGCAGGGCGTGGGGTTCCGGTGGTGGGTGCGGAGCAACGGGCTTGAACTCGGCCTGGTGGGCATGGCCGAGAATCTTGTCGATGGCCGGGTGAAGGTCATCGCCGAAGGCAGCAGGGACAGCTGCGCGGCTCTGCTTGACCGGCTGGCAGGGGCCGACGCACCCGGCCGGGTGGCGCGGGTGACCTTCCGCTGGGATCAGGCCCGCGGCGGTCTCACCGGGTTCGCCGAGCGCTGACTGCTTGGCCGGCCTTTCCGCCTCCCGCGATCCGGCCAATGGGGCAGTGACCTGCCCGAACGCCAACTTGACCGGATCGGCATGTGGTGGGAACATGGATCTGTTACTTGCGCGCAACCTGCTGCGTTATTGCGTTTCTGCGTGCGCGCCCACTCTGGTCACTCAGTGTGGAGGACCTCAAGCAATGGCGAAGGCTCTGCTTGGCCATGTTGGCGGGCCAGATCCCCGCATGGTTTCTGAGATGCGCCGCCTTCAGCGACGTGTGCGCGACCTCGAGGCCGAGCTTGCTCGGCTGCAAGAGGTCAACGACGTGCTCGCCGCGGGAGTCGGTCATGAAATGCTGCTCGACGACCGCGAGCCCGTGCTGACCTGACCAGGCATCGGACGCCTGATCATCCTGCTCACCAGCGGCTCCTGTGGCATGCCCAGCCGGTGTTTGCCGCCTTTGCGGCGGCAGGCACTGCTGGCTACGATCAACGGTTGAATCGGTCAATTGCGGGGATTGCGGATTATTCTTCCGGTCCATTCGCGCCGTGCTGGCGGGACTTCACCGCAATCGCCGGGCGTTTCTGGCGCAGAGCGCTCATCGGTACGAATCGCCACTTACCCCAGCACTTCATCGCTGCTAGTCGGCTGAATACCCAGGCGGCGCCGCACTGCACGGTAAGGTGCGTGGGGACCTGACGCGAGCTGATGAGGAGAACAGGCGGGTGTACCTGAAGACCCTCACGTTGCGGGGATTCAAGTCCTTCGCCTCGGCTACCACGCTGCGCTTCGAGCCGGGTATCACCTGCGTCGTCGGACCGAACGGGTCGGGCAAGTCCAACGTGGTCGACGCGTTCTCCTGGGTCATGGGCCAGCAGGGGGTCAAGCCGCTGCGTGGCGGCAAGATGGAGGACGTCGTCTTCGCCGGGACGGCTGGCCGCCCGGCGCTAGGCCGGGCCGAGGTCACGCTGACGATCGACAACACCGATGGGGCGCTGCCGATCGACTACGCCGAAGTCACCATCAGCCGCCTGCTGTTCCGCACCGGGCAGAGCGAATATGCGATCAACGGCAGCCAGTGTCGGCTTCTTGACGTGCAGGAACTGCTGTCCGACACCGGCCTGGGCCGCGAGATGCACGTCATCGTCGGGCAGGGTCATCTCGACGACATCCTCAATGCCGGCCCGGAAGCGCGCCGGGCGCTGATCGAAGAGGCGGCCGGCGTACTCAAGCACCGCAGGCGCAAGGAGAAAGCGCTGCGCAAGCTTGAGGCGATGCAGGTCAACATGACCAGGCTGGTCGACCTGACCACCGAGCTTGGCCGCCAGCTCAAGCCGCTCGGCCGGCAGGCGCAGCTCGCGCGCAAGGCCGCCGTGATCCAGGCCGACCTGCGCGACGCCAGGCTCCGGCTGCTTGCCGATGACTACGTCACGCTCTCCGCCGAACTGGTGCGGGACGAAGCTGACGAGACCGCGGCGGCAGCCAGGCGGGCCGAGCTCGATACCCTGCTTGCCGCGGCCCGGCTAGCCGAGGCGGACCTGGAGGCAGCCGAGCAGCAGCACGCGCCCAGGCTCGCGGAAGCACAGCAGACCTACTTCGCGCTCGGCGGGCTGGCTGAGCGTTTGCGCGCGGTGGCCGATCTGGCGGCCGAACGGCATCGGCACCTGTCGGCACCGCCTGAGCCGGCTCGTCCGGGCCGGGATCCGGATGAGCTTGAACGGGAAGCGGCCGCGCTGCGCGAGCAGGAGACGGCGCTGAGTGACCGGCTGGATCTGGCGCGCAAGCACCTGGCGACGGCCGTCGCGGCGAGGACCGCGGCCGAGGCGGCGCTGGCCGAGGCCGAGCGCAAGCTGGCCGCCGACGCCAGGGCCGCCGCCGAGCGTGCCGAGCGGCTGGCCAGGCTGCGCGGCCAGGCCAGCGCGGCACGCAGCAGGCTGGCCGCGGCCCAGGAGGAGGCGGGCCGCCTTGCCGGTGCGCTGAAAGAGGCCAGGGCCCGCGCCGAGCAGGCCCAGCAGCAGTACGGGGACCTGCAGGATCACTTTGGCGGAAAGGATGAGGACCGGGCCGGCCTGGCCGCGGCGCATGAGCAGGCAACTGCGGCGCTGACGGCTGCGTCGGCCGAGGTGGCGCGGTTGCGTGACGCCGAGCATCAGGTCAGTGACTCGCGGGCCGGGTTGCGGGCCCGATCGAGCGCGCTTGAGGAGGCGGTGCGCCGCGGCGCCGACGCCTCGGCGGTACTGCTTGCCGAGAGCGAGGTCTTCCCCGGGGTGCTCGGGCCCATGGCCGAGCTGCTCGCCGTCGCCGACGGCGCGACCGAGGCGATCGCTGCCGCCCTGGGCGGGTCTGCCGGCGCGGTCGCCGTGCGCGATCTGGAAGCCGCGGCCGACATCCTCCGGGTGCTGCGCGATCGGCAGGCTGGCCGGGCCGATCTGGTGATCGCGGCTGGCGACGGCTGGTCAGACCGCGGTTCCGCCGCGAACGGCAGCGGTGGCGGCGGGGCGGATCGTGCTCGTCAGCCCGGTGCCGGGACCGGCGGCTTGCTGGGCGGCGGGGGCCTGGGTGGTTCCCGTCAGGCCGGTGCCGGGACCGGCGGCGGCCCTGGCGATGACGGCGGGCGAGCCGTTATACCCGCGATTGAACTGGTAAAGGCGCCGGGCGAGCTGGCTGCCGCGGTCGAACGGCTGCTTGCCGGGGTTCTCGTCGTGCCTGACCTGGCCAGCGGTCTCGAGCTGATCCGCACCGACCCGTCCGTGGCCGTCGTGACTAGGGACGGTGATCTGCTCGGCACGCACTGGGCGCGTGGCGGTTCGGCGCAAGGGCAGAGTCCGCTCGGGCTGAGGGCGGCCGCGCAGCTAGCCGCCGCGCAGCTAGCCGGCGCTGAGATCGCAGGTCAACGGGCAGAACGCGAGCTCGTCGAGGCGATCGAGGAGGAGGACTCGGCTAAGCAGGTCCTGGCTCGCGCGCTGGCCGCCGTTCAGGAGACCGACGCCGCGGCTGCCGAGATCTCCGGCAGGCTCGGCGCGCTGGCCGGCGCCGCCCGCGCCGCCCGCGACGAGGCTGGCCGGCTGGCTGCGGCAATTGCCGCTGCCGACCGTTCAGCGCAGAAGAGCCGCAGCCAGCTGGCCGACATCGAGGCCAAGCTCGCCGCTGAGTCCGGTGCCGCGGGCCCGGTCAGCGCCGACGCCCAGGACGGTCTAGCCGGGACGGCGACCCGCCAGCCCGACGAACCTGACGATTTCGCCCGGACAGCGACCCGCCATGCCGATGAGCTGGCGGGCCTTACCGGGCCGGCCGTCCGCCAGGCCGATGAGCTGGACAGCCAGGCCGCGGACTGGACGTCCCCTCGTCCGGACCGCGCGATCGCACCGGGCACGGCCAAGCAGGCGCTCGCCGACAGCGCGTCGGCCGCCAGGGGCACGGAAATGGATGCCAGGCTCGAGGTCCGCACGGTGGAGGAGCGGCTGCGCGCGATTACCGGGCGGGCCGATGCGCTGGCATCGGCGGCTGCGGCGGAGCGCCAGGCAATCGCCCGAGCGGCCGAACGAGCCACGCGGCGGGCCGCCGAGGCCACCGTAGCCAGCGCCGTGGCCAGCGGTGCCAGGCTGGCGCTGGCGGCGATCGAGCGGTCTGGTCGGCTGGCGGACGAGCAGCGGCAGCGAGCCGAGCTGGCGCGCTCCGGCCGCGACGACGAGCTGAAGACCGTCCGGGCACAGATCCGCGAGGTTTCCGCCGAGCTGGACAAGGTCATCGACACGGCGCACGGCACCGAGGTTGCCACGGCCGGGCGGCGGCTCCGGCTCGAGCAGGTCGCGGCCAAGGCCACCGATGAGTTCGGGGTCGAAGTCGCCGAGCTGATCGATGAATACGGCCCGGACGTGGAAGTGCCGGCCAGTGCGGAGGACCAGCCGCCGACCAGCTACGACCGGGTTGTGCAGCAGCGGCGTGCCGATACGGCGCAGCGCCAGCTCGACCAGCTCGGCAAGGTCAACCCGCTGGCGCTTGAGGAATTCGCCGCGCTAGAAGAACGGCACGCCTTCCTGGTCACCCAGCTTGACGACCTGCGCAAGACCCGCCGCGACCTGCTGACCGTGGTCAAGGAGGTCGATGACCGGGTGCAGCAGGTGTTCGCCGCGGCGTTCGCCGATACGGCGCGGGAATTCGAGCAGATCTTCGGCCGGTTGTTCCCCGGCGGCGAGGGCGCCCTGGTGCTGACCGAGCCAGATGACATGCTGGCCACCGGCATCGAATTCGAGGCCAGGCCGCCGGGCAAGCGGGTGAAGCGGCTGTCGCTGCTCTCCGGCGGAGAACGCTCGCTGACCGCCATCGCCTTCCTGCTGGCCATCTTCAAGGCCCGCCCGTCGCCGTTCTACGTGCTTGATGAGGTGGAGGCGGCGCTTGACGACACTAACGTCCAGCGGCTGCTCAACATCTTCGACGAGCTCAGGTCGAGCTCGCAGCTGATCATCATCACGCACCAGAAGCGGACGATGGAGATCGCCGACTCGCTGTACGGGATCAGCATGCGCAGCGACGGCGTCTCCGCGGTGATCAGCCAGCGGCTGCGCGAGCGCGAAACCGCCTGACCTTCCTGGTTGAGCCGCTGTTTCATGATCACGCGGGAATCTCAGTGACAGCTCCTGAATGGGCCGCGTGATCATGAATGCAGGCGTCCGAGCCGGGTCGAGCTCCTGCGCAGTGACCGGTTGTCCCGGCTGGTCGCCTGCTTCTGCCAGACTGGGGCCGTCATGGAACATGTGCTGATTATCGTCGGGATCGTCGTCGTGGTAGCTGGCGGCGCCGGTGCGCTTGTGGTTCCGCGCCTCCGCCGGGGCCGGCCGGGGCCAGGCACCGGCCGCGGGACGGAGCAGCCGGGCGGTACCGGCACCGCTGCCACCGGAACCGCCGCGCCCGCCGCGCCCGGCCGCGAGGCCGGCCCACCCGCGGCGGACATCACTGCGGCGCCGCCGGTCCCGGCCGGCCAGGCAGCCCCGGCCGCTGCGGCGATCGAGCATCCGCCGCCGTCGGCCGGCCGCCTGGTCAGGCTGCGCGGCAGGCTCGCCAGATCGCAGACCGCGTTCGGCTCGGCGCTGCTCGGATTGCTGTCGGGCGCCAGGCTGGACGAGGCGACCTGGGACGAGATCGAGGAGATCCTGATCACGGCGGACATGGGGGCAGCCCCGGCCAGGCAGCTGGTCGATCAGCTCCGTACCGAGGTCAAAGTGGCAGGCACCAGGGACCTGGCCGAGGTCAGGGCGCTGCTGCGGGCTGATCTGCTCCAGCAGGTCGATCCCAACCTGGACCGGACGCTGCACTCCGCACCGCACGGGGACCGGCCCGCGGTGCTGCTGATGGTCGGAGTCAACGGCACCGGCAAGACCACCACCTGCGGCAGGCTGGCCCGGGTGCTGATCGGCGACGGCCGGACCGTGCTGCTCGGCGCCGCAGACACCTTCCGCGCCGCAGCCGCCGATCAGCTTGAGACCTGGGCCGGCCGGGTCGGAGCCACCGTAGTGCGGGCCGACCGGGAGGGCGCTGACCCGGCCAGCGTCGCGTTCGAGGCGGTCAGCGCCGGGATCGACCGCGGTGTGGACGCCGTCATCGTGGACACGGCTGGTCGGCTGCACACCAAGACCGGCCTGATGGACGAGCTCGGCAAGATCAAGCGGGTGATCGAGAAGCACGCCACCGTTGACGAGGTGCTGCTTGTGCTTGACGCGACCACTGGTCAGAACGGGCTGCGCCAGGCCAGGGTCTTCGCCGAGGTGGTCGATGTCACCGGGATCGTCCTGACCAAGCTGGACGGCACGGCCAAAGGCGGCATCGTGATCGCGGTGCAACGCGAGCTCGGCGTGCCAGTGAAGCTGGTAGGCCTCGGCGAAGGTCCAGACGATCTCGCCCCATTCGAGCCAGCGGCGTTCGTCGACGCCCTGCTTGGCGGCTAGGCAGCGTGGACGAGTGGACATCGCGCCGCCCGGCGGGTAGACAGCACAGCGGATAGCCAGCACGAAGGAGCTCACCACAGGTGTTCGAGACACTCTCCGACCGGCTGACGCAGGTCTTCTCCTCGCTGCGCGGGCGTGGGCGGCTCTCACCGGCCGATATCGACGCGACCTGCCGCGAGATCAGGATTGCGCTGCTCGAGGCCGACGTAGCGCTGCCGGTGGTCCGCGACTTCATCGCCCGGGTGAAGGAACGCTCACTCGGCGCTGACGTAGCCCAGGCGCTGAACCCGGCGCAGCAAGTCATCAAGATCGTCAACGAAGAGCTGATCGAGATCCTGGGCGGTGAGGCCAGGCGGCTTCGGTTCGCCAAGGTCCCGCCGACCGTGATCATGCTGGCCGGCCTGCAAGGCTCAGGCAAGACCACGCTGGCGGCCAAGCTGGCCCTTTGGCTGCGCGGCCAGGGCAACACGCCGATGCTGGTCGCGGCCGACTTGCAGCGTCCCAATGCGGTGCAGCAGCTCGAGGTGCTCGGCCAGCAGGCAGGTGTTCCGGTCTACGCTCCTGAACCTGGCAACGGGGTCGGCGATCCGGTCCGGGTGGCCCGTGACTCGATCGAGCAGGCCAGGCACAAGCTGCACAACATCGTGATCATCGACACGGCCGGCCGACTGGGTATCGACGCGGAGCTGATGAACCAGGCCGCCGCGATCAGGGACGCCGTCGATCCGGACGAGATCCTGTACGTGGTCGACTCCATGATCGGTCAGGACGCGGTGACCACGGCGCAGGCCTTCCTCGACGGCGTCGGCTTCGACGGCGTCGTGCTCACCAAGCTGGACGGCGACGCGCGCGGCGGCGCGGCATTGTCCATCGCGCAGGTCACCGGCAGGCCGGTGATGTTCGCGTCGGCCGGGGAGAAGCTTGAGGACTTCGACCTGTTCCACCCGGACCGGATGGCCTCGCGGATCCTGGATCTGGGCGACATCCTCACCCTGATCGAGCAGGCTGAGCGGACCTTCGACCAGGACCAGGCGGCCGCCATGGCCGGCAAGCTGGCCTCGGCCGAAGGGTTCACGCTTGAGGACTTCGTCGAGCAGCTTGCGATGGTCCGCAAGCTAGGCCCGATCAGCAACCTGCTCGGAATGCTGCCTGGTGCGGCGCAGAACCGCGAGCTGCTCAGCCAGATCAGCGACAAGGACCTGGACCGGGCTGCCGCGATCGTCAACTCGATGACCGTCGAGGAGCGGAGAAACCCCAAGATTTTGAACGGGTCGCGCAGGCTGAGGATTGCCAGCGGAGCCGGCGTCAGCGTGGGTGAGGTCAACTCGCTCGTCGTCCGGTTCCTCGACGGACAGAAGATGATGCGGCAGATGATGGGCGGCATGCCGGGGATACCTGGTATGCCGGGCATGCGGCGCGGCGGGCAGAAGGCCAAGGGCAAGAAGAAGGGCAAGGGCGGCGGCCGGCCAGCCGGGGCTGGCGGGCGGTCAGGTGGCAGGCAGGACGCGCTGGGCGCCGGCGGACTGGGGGCCGGCGGTCTAGGCGCCGGTGGTCTGGGTGCAGGCGGACTAGGTGCTGGTGGTCTGGGCGCCGGTGGTCTGGGGGCAGGTGGTTTGGGTGCCGGCGGATTCGGGGGCGGCCAGGGGACTGACGGGTCGCAAGCGGAAGGGCCCGGCGCGGGCGGGCTCAGGCTGCCAGCTGGCTTCGGCAAGGGGCTCGGCTCGGGCGGCCCGGTCCTGCCCGGCGGCCACGGACCCGGTCATGGCGGTCCGGCCAGTTCGGCAGGTCCGGCCGGTCAGCAGTTGCCGCCAGGGCTGCGCGGGCCCGGCGGACAGGCCGGAAGGCGCGGCCGATCGGGCAAGAAGGGCCGCTAGGCCGCTGCAGCCGCACGCGTCTGGCAGAATATGAGCGCAACCATCGGCTCCGCGAGACCCTCTCAAACTCGCCGCTGCCGTACCGAGTTGGATCGCACGTCCGGTTCCCCACTCCGAACGCTCGCTGTCCGCACACAATCCGCTGGGAGAAGACCACAGCCGTGGCTGTCAAGATCAAGCTAAAGCGCATGGGCAAGATCCGTGAGCCCTACTACCGGATCGTTGTCGCCGACGCCCGCACCAAGCGGGACGGCCGCGCCATCGAAGAGATCGGCAAGTACCACCCGAAGGCGGAGCCCTCGTTGATCGAGGTCAATTCGGATCGGGCGCAGCACTGGCTGTCCGTCGGCGCGCAGCCGACCGACCCGGTGCGCAAGCTGCTGGAGGTCACCGGCGACTGGCAGCGGTTCAAGGGCCTGCCGGGAGCCGAGGGGACGCTGAAGGTGGCGGCCCCTCGCAGCGACAAGAAGGAGATCTTCGCAGCCGCGCTGGCCGAGACGCTGGCGGACAGCGCATCGGCGCCGAAGGGGAGGGCGAAGACGGGCGCCCGGGCCGGTGAGGGCAAGGCCGGCGATGGCAAAGCCGGCGATGGCAAGGCCGAGAAGTCGGCCAAGCCCGCGAAGGCTGACACCGCGAAGGCTGACACCGCGAAGGCTGACACCGCGAAGGCTGACACCGCGAAGGC
>Ga0116221_1000404_pt1 | contig 29317 bp, 20 predicted proteins | sample Sb_taG_5_FD_88965 | JGI IMG/M metagenome (GOLD analysis project Ga0116221, IMG submission 88965) | Peat soil microbial communities from Weissenstadt, Germany - Sb_50d_8_FC metaG | ecosystem: Environmental > Terrestrial > Soil > Wetlands > Peat | place: Germany: Weissenstadt | collected 2010-09-21 | reverse complement strand
CCGTAGACCTTGCCGCCTTTGACTGGGCCACCCATTACAAACATTACGTTGGCGTGGCCGTGGTCGGTGCCGCGGTTTCCATTTTCGCGGGCGGTGCGTCCGAACTCCGACATGGTAACGACGACCGTGTCTTCGGCTAGATCACCGAGATCGGTCCAGAATGCGGCGAGTGATTGCGAGAACTCGTGCAGAACGTTGGCAATCTGTCCTTGCGTGCTGCCTTCGTTGACGTGATGGTCCCAGCCGCCAATGTCTGCGAATGCGACCTGAACTCCCAGGTTCGCTTTGATCAGTTGAGCGAGCTGCTTAAGGCTGTCGCCGAAGTGTCCGTTAGGATAGTCGGCGCCGGCTGCGGGTTTGTATTTGGCCGGGTCCGCGGCCTTCAGCATTTTTACTGCATCGAAGGTTTCTTGTCCTGTACCGTGCAGGACGGAATCAACCGACTGCTCATACATAGCTTCGAAGGTGTTGGCGTTCGGAGTGGCTTTGGCACCGCCCCCTCCGACGCCGAAGTCGTTGATGTTGTTGATGGCGACTGCGGGCTCGCTCCCCGAAAGAATTCGTGGCAGGGAAGGCCCCAGGGCGATGGCGCGAAATGCAGACTGGTCGGCCTTGGCGGGTTGAGATATGGAATGCAGCGTGCGATTCAGCCATCCGTCTTCTGTTGCTTTCACGCCGGGCGTGCCGGATTCCATGAAGTCCTGTGCGTCGAAATGAGAGCGCGTGGGGTCGGGCGAGCCGGCGGCGTGAACGATTGCGAGATGGCGTTGCTTCCACAGCGGCTGAAGGGGCGCAAGCGAAGGATGGAGTCCAAAGAATCCGTCGAGATCAAGCACGGCGTTGCGCGGGATGTTGATGGACGGCCGCATGGCGTAATAGGCGCGCTCGTGATGCGGCACGACGATGTTCAGGCCATCGGCCGCGCCGCGCTGGAAAATGACAACCAGGCGCTTGTTCTTTGCGCCCAACGATTCGGTTGCGTACGCAGCGCGAGTTAGAAATGCCGGAATGGCTGCCGTGCCTATGACGGCTAGGCCGCCGTTTCTCAGGAATATCCGCCTTGTAATTGACATAAAACAGCTCCTAGCTTTTAGCTCCTGGCTCTTTCAGTCGATGCTTGCGGTGCCTCACGGGCGTGGATGCCCGCGCCTACATTGTCCTATCTTCTTTGAAACTCCGGCGATCCTAAAAGTAAACCTGTGATCAGCGCGATGTTCGGCGGCCGGGCTGGATCGTCCAGCTTACGGCGGCTGATCTTGGAATCCTGCAGCCGCGCACTGATGACATCGTGCGTCTGTTTGGAAACATCCCCCGCCAGCAGGCTGTTCTCCAGAGCGGCCAAAGTTTGTTGCGGATCGTCATTTTGGACCGAGACATTTTCGGACTCTACCTGCACTCCTCTTACTTTCCCTGACGTCAGCGCCAGCGCAAAATTCATACGACCCAGAAGAGCGGAGGAATTTACCCAAGCGTCGGCTTTCATGGAATAACCGGTCGGCGGCTGCATTCCATAGAGCTGCATTCCCATGTTTTGCAGTTGCCTTGCGATTGGCATCGCTTCGGATACTTCGGCTCCGCTGGCGCGCAGCGCCGAGACCACGAACTCCAACGGAGTTTTCACCTTGGCGCGATACGCGTCCGGCGCCCAGAACTCCGGAGAATCCAGTATGGTCTTGAGCACTTCGCGGATGTTGCCATCTTTTTTCAAGAAGGTTTGGGTCATGCGATCAACCAAAGGCTGTGGCGGATCGTCAGAGACAAGGCGCATCGCCAACTTCGTGCATACGAATTTCGCAGTCGACGGGTGATGAGCCAGAATGTGCAGCACTTCCAAGCCTTCCTTCTCGCCTTTTGGTTTGATGCGGTGGCCGAGCACGATTTTGTCTCCAGGCTCATGGGTGCGCTCTTCAAAAGTGAAACCGCCGCCTTGCCCGGGCTGCTTGAGCGTCCATCCGGTGAAGACGCGCGCGACCTCGGTGACGTCTTCTTGGGTGTAGCCGCCATTCACGCCGAGAGTGTGCAGTTCCATCAACTCGCGCCCATAGTTCTCGTTCAAGCCGTTTCGTTTGCCCTTGGATTGATTGGTCTGGCCCTTGTTCCTGATCCGCTGCTTCGATTGCTTGCTGGCCTGTTTGGGAATGCCGTTGGCGACGTCGGAATTCGGCCCCACGCTCAGCCAATTATCGAGATAGAAGAGCATTGCAGGGCTCTGCGCGGTGGCAACCAGCAAGTCCTCAAATTTACCCAAGGCGCGAGGACGGATGACATCGCGCTCGTAGCTGGTGAGCAAGTAATGATCGGCGCCCTTGCCGATAAATACATTGAAGTGATTGAACCAGAAGTCGGTCATCACTTCCTGCAACTGGCGATCACTGTAAATAGCGCGCAGCAGTTTGCCCTCGACGAGTTCGTTGTTGACGACCTGTTGCGGGGAGTTGAACGCCTCGATGGTCTCGCGTTGCCGCGGATTCATTCCGTCCAGAAACTCATCGCGTCTGTCGCCCTGCAAAGAGTTGGTCATGATGCGCTGCTCTTCCGGCGGCATCTTGAGGACCGCCTTCATGCGTTGGTCAGGAGGCATGTCCAGGAGTTCCTCGACTTTTTGATCGCCGTCAGCACGTTCTTGCTGGCGGCGGGCGCGCTCGTCGTCAGCTACCTTGTCGGGACCGGCGATGGCGCTTTCCTGTTTGCGATTTTCTTTGTTCTGGAAACGATCAAGTTGCGCCTGATACACGGCGCGTTTCAAGGGATCGGACGGGAGCGACCGTTTCCCGTCGGCGACGGCTTTGATCATTTGCTCAGAAGGGAAATTCTGAACCAACTCGCGCGTGTCCATGTGCAGCGTACGGAATCGAGCAAGGCGGGCATCGAGTGCGCTGTCGTCAATCTTATCGGGATGAAGTTGCTGGTCGATCCATTTGCCCACGCCCATCGCCCGCACGCGATCCACATCGCCTGAGCGCGGACCGAATGTCAGCCGATTGAGCACGTGCACGGCCTGTTTCCGCTGGTCCATCTCCGCAGCGGCCTGTTTTTCTTTTTTCCTGGCGAGTGCCAGTTGCGCGGAGACGGCGAATCCCAACAACGAGAGCACCAGCAGAATGCCGATTTGGGGCCGTCCGAACTTCATTGTGGACAACAGGGAACTGCCTAGGATTATGAACCCCGCGCAGGGTAAAAGTTGCTAACAAAAGGGTTACCTCCGTAGTCTGGTGAAACTAAGCGGGCCAGCGTTTCTCAACGCTGGTTAACGGTCGGCTCGGATGATTACCGATGTAATGTCGTCGTCCTGGGGATCGCCTTGCACGAACGTCCGAGCCGCATAGTAGATGCCGTTCGCAATATCGGAGGCCGTATCGCCGTGATGGGTGCGAACATAGTCAAGGACGCGCTGGGTCCCGAACTGGTGTCCATCAGGTGTGGTCGACTCTGTGACTCCATCGGTAAGGAACAATGTGACCTCTCCTGGATCGAGGCGAATTGATGTATGTAGCGAAAACTTGTTTCCAGCAAACAAGCCTAAAGAAACGCTGATTGGTACAGATTGCATATCGGCGGACGTGGGAAGGACTTTAGCGGGATTGGAAATTCTATTTGATACCGTTGTTTGTGAGGCGAAACCTGGGAAATGCCGAGGCAAACAGCAAAAAATAGTCAGATCACCAAGGAAACAGGGAAGTGGAACTGCAGAGATGGAGGTTCTTCTTGCTATGTCAAATACAGCCGGCCATGATTCATCTTATGCTGTAGTCCGGCAGCCAGTTGGTCAACGTCAGACGCCGCGATGTCACCGCCCGTGCGATCTTGCAGGAACGGAGTGCGGTTGCTGCCAACGGTATCGCGGCGGATTTGCAGAAGCAAAGCGTGGACCGCGTTGGGATCGAATTTCTGCGGCGTGAGACGCACGATTTCGTTCAACGTACTGCCGAGCGAAAGACGCTCGCGGTAAGGGCGCTCGCTGGTCATGGCGTCGAAGGTGTCAGCCAAACCGACGACGCGCACTGGCATAGCGACATCTTCAAGCAGCAGTCCGTCGGGATAACCAGACCCGTCGCTGCGCTCGTGGTGCCAGCGCACGATTTCCGGAATGCGAGGCCAGGGAAACTGCACACCGCTCACAATTTGATGCCCCACAATTGTGTGATCCGCCATCTCGCGGAATTCCTCGGCATCCAAAGATGTCGGCTTACCGAACAGACGTTTATCGACCGCGACCTTCCCAATGTCGTGCAGGTAGCCGGCGGAGCGCAGCGCCGCGATCTCGGTTGGATCCATGCTCATGGCTTCCCCGATGGCGGCGGCGTAGCGTCCGACGCGCAACGAGTGTCCATGAATGTTGATGTGCTTCACGTCAATTGCGGTAGCAAACGCTTCCAGAGCATTGTCATAGAAGCCGTGCAGAGATGCCATGAGGCGCAGATTTTCCGAGACACGCTGGGCCAGCGTCTGCGTAAGTGAGTGATTTTGGACGGCGAGCGCGACGTAGTGGCACAGCAGATTCAAGGCGTCGAGCTCACCAGGATCGTAAAGTCCATCGCTCTGGCGGCGGCCGAGGGCTACGATACCCACAAGTTTGTTGCCGACTTTCAGGGGAGCGATGCACTTAAAGAGCTCAGGAGCAACATTCCCGTTGGCGCTTAAGTAAAGGTCATACGAGCCCGAGTCGAGAATCACCGGTTCATGGGCCGAAGTGAGGGCGTGCAGATGCCGTGGCAGCAGCGGGATGACCGCAGGTTCGGGCATCAATGCGAATCCTTCGGCGGCCACAGAGGTGAGCAGGGATGGCCTGTCGCTGTAGGTGAAGAGCGCGGCCTCCCGGGCGCCGCCGGCCTCAAGGGACGCCGACAGCATGGCACGCGCCGTCTGCGGAAACTCCCGCTCGGCGGTCATCTCCGGGCCGAGATCGGAGAGAGATTCAACCGTTCGTAGAAGGCGCCGGAAATTTTCTTTTTGCAATGGCACGCGCTGGGAGTGGCAAAACCAGAGCAGAAAAAGAGTAACACGCGAGTAGTTGGCGGACTTGTTAGTTAGTTTGGTGCGCGGTCGGTCGAGGCGGACCGCAAACGATGGGACTCGCGGTCACATTGCGTTGTACTAACCATGGCGTGCCTTCGGGATGGCCTTGAATGTCATCTCATCCGCGGGGCTTCCTGTCCGCTTCTTCCATTGAAAGAACAGGTCGGTGTACGTGGCAGTGATGTAATCGCCGGGCGAGACCTGCAGAAGGCGCGCTGTGCGATCAATCCAACGCGAAGGGCCCTCGATTTCGCCGTAGTTCGCAATCGGCGTCTCGTCCACGACCACGTGCCCTTTGCCGTCACCCCACTCGGCACGGAATTTTTCGTACCGAAAGGTGGGAGCAAATCCCAGAGCGCGCAGAATGGTTTCCATCTTTGCGCCATCGTCGACCGTGGTTTCCGTCTCCACGCGAGTCTTGTGGCGTCCTGCTTTGCCTTTGGCTTTGTGGGTCAACACCCAATCGGGTCCGTACTTGCGCAACCGCAAGAGATCGCCACGCTTGCGCAGGACTTGGCCGGGCAAATCATAAAGGGTATTCACCTCGTGGGTGCGACGAGTAAGCAGGCGAAATCCAGACGTTCGCAGCCGCCGATTGATTGCCCGGACATCGTCGACACGAAACTTGATTTCGATCTCGTCATGCGAGGCCATGGAAAGAAGTATAGAGGATTCAGCCAGGGACGAAAGGCGTGACTACGCGAAGGTCGGCAACTTGATGAGATCGCTCGGTGGCACGGGCTCCAGCGGTTGCCCCGCCTTCTTCCATGCCGCTACTCCGCCGACGAGGACGAACGCGTTGAATCCTTGTTCCCGCAGTTGCAGCGCCACCCGGGCGCTGGTCGCTTCGCGCGCTCAAGTACAGTAGAGATATATGTCCTTGTCTTTGGAAAGAACCTTGAGTTCCTCGGCAAGGTTGTTGGGTTCAATACGGATAGATCCTCTGATGCGCGCCGCGCCGGGGTCGTAGTAGCCGTGGCTGCGAACGTCCAGAATCAGAATCTTGTCTCTCTCTTCCGAAGCCAGCCTGCTCGCCAGTTCTTGCACCTGCACGCGTGGCACCACCCGATACACTTTGTTCTTGCGGTAGAGCGAAATCCGATAAATCATGTAGGCGATGGCGGCAGCGAAAAGCACTTCTCCGAACGCATGGCTGGCGGCTTGGAATCCGCGTGTGATCGCCGCCAGAAAGTCGCGAAACACAAATCCCAACCCGCCATAGGCCAGGATATAGAGCGACGCGCCGGCAGCATCGAAGCGGAGAAACTGCAGCGGACGCATCCTCATGCTCCCGGCCAGCGGTGGCGCCATAGTATTGACACCGGGAATAAACTTGGCGATCAGCAGCGTTATCTTGCCGCGCTTGTAAAACGATTCGGCGGAGCGCAGGATGCAAGATTCGGGATTGACCGACAAACGACACAGAAGACCCAGCAAGGTCCAGCCCATATAGCGGCCGAGAATGAAGAGCAGCGTGTCTCCTATCAGCATCGAGCTCAGGGCGAGAAAGAAGAGTCTGGGTACACTCAGCGATCCGCCCGCCGCAGCCGCGCCTCCGGCCACTAGAGCCACGGCAGCCGGAACAGGTAGTCCAATAGCTTCAGCGAGAACCACCATAGAGATGAGAAGGTATCCATGGTGCGCGATCATTGACAGAAGGTTGTTCATCGTTTGGCGTTCTGGAAATCAGCGCTTGGTGAATTACTTATCTCTTGCGACTACAAATTCCGGGGCCCATAACAGAGCGCGTTTGATCTCGCCGTCGGGGAATCCACAAATCGCATTTCGCGCCAAGCCGGCGTACTGCAAGGCGCGGGCATAAGCGGCCTCGACCGAACCGTAGCGATTCAGTATCCCGAGGATTTCTCCGTGGGTTACGCCATCGAAAGCTCGTTCCCGCACGACCCTCCCGATGCGATCGCGTTCCTGCGGCGTGCAGCGCTCGAGCGCATGAATCACGGCCATCGTAACTTTGCCCTCGCGCAGGTCGCTCGCGACGGGTTTCCCGAGAACGGTCTCCGACGCGGTCAGATCGAGTACGTCATCGACGATTTGAAACGCCATACCTAGATCGCGACCGTACTGCGCCAGGTTCTCTTCCTGCTCCGGAGTTGCCCCACCCAGAATCGCACCAACCCGCATGCATACGGAAAACAGGCAAGCAGTTTTGCGAAAGATCAGATCGAAATGCTCATCGGAGGAAATTAGCTTGCCGAGTTTTTCCATCTGCAACAGTTCGCCTTCGACCATTTGCTGAGTGAGATCGATCAGCGTGTCGAGAATGCGGAAGTTGCGCTCCTGCACGGCAATCTTGAAAGCCTGCATGTAGAGCCAATCGCCGGCCAGCACGCACTTGGAGTTTCCCCATTGCGTGTTGGCGGCCGGACGGCCACGTCGGGTCTGGGCCTCGTCGATGATGTCGTCGTGGACGAGGGTGGCGGTGTGAATGATTTCCACCACCGCACCCACCTTGATCGCCCCTCGTCCCGGATAATTGAAAAGCCTGGCAGACAGCACCAGCAGCATCGGGCGAATGCGCTTGCCACCTCCGCTGCGCAGATATTCGCCAATCTCAGTGATGGCTTCCACGCCCGAAACGGTGTCCCGCCCGAACTCGCGCTCAATGGCAGAGAGATCGCCGCGCAGTAGTTCGAAGATTTCTTTTCCGTTGATAGTGGCCGGCGTGCTCAATCAGTTCGTCCCAAGCTAACCCAGACAAGAGTTTTAATTTGTTCTGTAGTTCGTGAACTGCGTATCAATGCCAAAATCCTGCGCGCGGAGAAGCGCGATGATTTCCTGTAACGAATCGCGATCTTTGCCGCTCACCCGCACCAGATCTCCCTGGATGGACGCGTTCACTTTCTTTTTCGAATCCTTGATGACCTTCACGATCTGGCGCGCCTTCTCGATCGGGATGCCCTGCTGCATAGTGATCTTCTGCTTCACCGTACTTCCCGCGGCAGGCTCCACCGGTCCATACGTCAAGCCCTTGAGCGAGACGCCGCGCTTGACCAGTTTCTGCTGAAAGATCTCGGTGACCGCCTTCAGTTTGTACTCGTCAACCGAGTGCAGATTGATGGCATCTTTACCCTCGAGCTCGATGTTCGACTTCGAATCCTTCAGGTCGAAACGGGTATGGATCTCCTTCAGGGCCTGCTGCATGGCGTTTGAAACTTCCTGCAGGTCGAGTTTGCTCACGATGTCAAATGTGTTCTCTGGCATAGATCGCTTCTAGTTAAGATTACACAGCCCCAGCAAAAGATGCTCTTAACAAGCTAAATGGAGTTGAGCTTTTCGTGAAGTGAAAAGAAACGATAAAAATTTGCCGCAGTCTGCAAGCCCACATCTTCAGCCGTAAGTCCGCGTAGTTCGCCAACCTGGCGTGCCACCTCCTTCACGAACGAAGGCTCATTGCGTTTGCCGCGATGTGGTACGGGCGCCAGAAATGGCGAATCCGTTTCAATCAGTATGCGGTCGAGGGGCACTTGGTTTGCGGCCTCGCGAATCTGCTGCGCCTTTGGGAAGGTGACGTTTCCAGCAAAAGAAATCATGAACCCCATGTCGAGGGCCTGCGTGGCATGCGCCCAGGTTCCGGTGAAGCAGTGCAGTATCCCGCCCAGTCCACATGGTGCCCAGTGCTCGCGTAACAACGCGAGACAGTCCTGCCACGCATCTTCAGTATTGCCGGAAGGGCGGCAGTGGATCACGATCGGCAGTTTGGCTGCCTGAGCCAGTCGCAATTGTTTCAGGAATACCTGCTGTTGTAGATCCCGTGGCGAATGGTCATAGAAATAATCGAGGCCAATCTCACCCCAGGCGATGACCTTGGGCGATTTTGCCAGTCGGGCCATTTCGTCAAAATCGGTGTCGCAGGCGAGTTTGGCTTCGTGCGGATGAATTCCAACCGTCGCGTAAAGAAACTCGTGCCGCTCGGCGAGTTGGATGGCGCAGTCGAGCGACCCAGGTCCGCTCCCGCTGCCGATGGCGAGAATAGTTTCAACGCCAGAATCCTGAGCGCGCTGCAGCACCGACGCGCGGTCCGCATCGAACTGCTCCATTTCGAGATGTGCGTGGGAATCGACAAACATACAATCGCCAGATGCTCTTGTGACGACAGGCGAATTGCCCGTTCAAGACTGGCCTACCCCAATCCAAAAGGCCGGCTCTATTTCAGTCTCGTCCCCACCGGAACATCTTCGAGGAAGCCCGCCAGCACAGCTTTTCCGCCCTCCGGCGATGCAGCTACGATCATGCCATTCGATTCCAGCCCCCGGAGCTTCCGTGGCGCGAGGTTGGCCACGATCACTACTTTGCGTCCAATCAACGACTCCGGCGCGTACGACTCAGCGATTCCGGCGACAACCTGTCGAACTTCGGTGCCCAAATCGACTTCCAGGCGCAGCAACTTATCCGCGCCTTTCACTTTTTCGGCGGTTCTGACTTGGCCGACCCGAAGTTCAATCTTCGCAAAATCATCAATGCTGATTTTGCCGTCGGGTACGGATGCGGGTGGCTTCGCGACGGGCACCGCTGCCGCCGTCGGCGCGGCAATAGGCAGTGTCGTCTCAGGCTGTGCTTCGATGGTGCTCGATCCGCTTCGTTGTTGCTCTTCCATACTCTGCATCCTTTCGGCTGCACTCTTGTCGGCGCGCGGAAATACGGGCTCAACGTTGCCCAACTTGGCGCCTAGTTGAAGCTGTCCCCACTTCAACTCCGACAAAGGAAACTTTCGAATGTCGCCCAGGCCGAGTTGCGCCCAGATCCGCGCAGTCGCATCGGGAATCACCGGATGCGCCAATGCTGTCACGATGCGCAGCGCTTCGGCACTGGTGTAAAGAATCGTCGCCAACCGCGAGCGACTCTCTTCATCCTGTTTCTCACCCAGCGCCCAAGGTTCGTTATCGACAATATATTTGTCGACTGCCGCGACCAGGCTCCACGCAACTTCCAACGCGCGCGAGAACTGGTATTGATCGAACAGTACGCTGCACTCCGCGATCACCCTCCGCGCACTTTCGGCAACCGCGCCGTCTCCGGCTCTTTGCGAGACAACTGCCGAAGGATAGGGCACCTCACCGCGAAAATATCTGGTAATCATGGTCAAGGTGCGGCTGGCGAGGTTGCCGAGACCGTTGGCCAGATCGGCGTTATAGCGCTGCACCAGCGCGTCGAAAGAAAAAGATCCGTCCTGCCCGAACACAACCTCGCGCAGAAGAAAGTAGCGCAACGCGTCCGCACCAAGCACATCGAGAATGGTCTCGGTACGCACGATGTTTCCGCGCGACTTCGACATCTTGCTTTCTTCGAACAACAGCCAACCGTGGGCGACGATGCTCTTCGGTACCGGAAGCTCAGCAGCCATCAGAAACGCAGGCCAGTACACGCAATGAAAGCGGACTATTTCTTTGCCGATCATCTGCAAGTCCGCCGGCCAGTATTTCTGAAACGCTTCGCGAGCGCCTTCGTGCGACGATCCGTAGCCGATGGCCGTGATGTAGTTCGCGAGCGCATCGAGCCACACGTAGATCACGTGCTTGGGATCGTCCGGAACTGGGATGCCCCAGGAAAACGTCGAGCGGCTGATGGATAAGTCCCGCAATCCCGAGCGCACGAACGACATCACTTCATTTCGCCTCGTCTCGGGGCGGATGAAGTCGGGTCGTTCGTTGTACAGTTGCAGTAGCCGGTTCTGAAATGAGGAGAGCTTGAAGAAATAATTCTCTTCCTTCACCGTTTCCGTCGGCCGCCCGCACTCCGGACAGGGCGCGCCGGGACCAACCGCATCCACGTAGAGTTCATCGAACACGCAATACTGGCCGGTGTAAGTGCCTTTATAGATATGGCCGTTATCGCGAAGCCGCCGGAAGAGTTCCTGCACGCGCCGTTTGTGGCGATCCTCGGTGGTTCGGATGAAGTCGTCGTTGGTAATCCCCATTCGCTTCCACAATGCCCGGAACTGCGCCGAGACCTCATCGGTAAACTCTTGCGGAGTTTTGCCCGCGGCTTGTGCCGCCCGTTCAATTTTCTGTCCGTGTTCGTCGGTGCCGGTGAGGAAAAAGGTGTCTGCTCCCAACATGCGCTGGCGGCGGGCTACTGCGTCGCAAGCAATGGTGGTGTAAGCGTGTCCGATATGTGGACGCGCGTTAACGTAGTAAATAGGAGTCGTGATGTAGAACTTCTTGCTCATTTGTACATTTCAAGCAACACAAACTAATCGCGTGGTCTCTGTGAACCTTTTGTGTCTTTGGTGGTCGACGACTGTCTCAGCGTTGGCCGTTTATACAGAGCTGCAGCGCTTCCTGCATTACGTTCTTCAGCGGCACACGATGCTCGATTGCAATCCGGCGGCAATCCTCGTACTCCGGAGCATAGTTCGTGATCGCGCCGTTGATACTCGCGACCTTCAACCGGACATCGCCCCAGCGAGTCGCTACCGTCACCCATTTTCGGGCAAGGGCTTTACGCTGTTCCTCGCGTTGCCGCACGCCAAGCGTTGATGTTTCCGTGAAAACCAGACGCGTCAATTTCGATGCGTCCTCCGTCCGGCATAGGACGGTTAGCAGCATGCCTGGCCGATTCTTCTTCATCTGCACAGGCATTACGAATGCATCCAGCGCGCCCTCCTCAAGCAGGCGGTCGATCACATAGCCGAAAACCTGTGGATTCAAATCGTCGATATTGGCTTCGAGCACGGTGATCGTTTCGGACGAGATGTCGGCCGAAAGTTCGGGCTGAGTTTCGCCGATCGTAATCCGGACCACATTCACCTGTCCCTCAAAGTCGCGTGTTCCGGCTCCGTAGCCGGCAGTTACAATTTTCATCGGCGGGAATGACGCAAACCGTTTTGCCAGCGTTTTGATGATTGCCGCCCCGGTCGGCGTAACCAGTTCAGCTTGAATGCCAGACGAATATATGGGAGCGTCTTTCAACAATTCGAGTGTCGCTGGCGCCGGCACCGGCAAAGTTCCGTGGGCGCATTGAACCGTGCCTCCGCCCACGTTCAGCGGCGAACATACGATTTCGTCGACCCCCAGCGCCTCGGCGCCAACCGCGGCGCAAACAATATCCACCATCGCATCGATAGCCCCGACTTCATGAAAATGGATCTCTTCAATGTTGGTGTCGTGGATCTTGGCCTCGGCCGCGCCGAGCGCCTCGAAAATAGCGATCGCGGTCTTTCTTGCGCCCTCGCTGATCGCCGCTTTGCGAATAATGTCGCAAATCTCACTCAATCCTCGGCCATGTTCCTGCGAATGACCGCGCCCCGCAGGATGGTCATGTTCGTGTGACGTCTCCTCCGGCTGCGGCGCGGAAGCAACTGCAGTTCGCCCGGGCACCGGGCCCTGCAATGCGTAATTGTGTTCCAGCAACGCAACGGGATCCCCCAGATGCGAGTGTTCGTGCTCATGTTCCTCGTGTCCGTGAGTATGAGGATGGGCATGGTCGATATGATTGTGAGGCGCGTGCCCCGATTGCTGTGCCTTCTGCTCCCAATAGATCTCGCGCGGCAGATCCTTCTCTCCGTTTGAATAAACATCCACTTTGGTTGCGCTAATTCCGTTTCGCTTGACGCGCGAAATCTCCAACCGCGCTCCGACGTTTAGCGCCGCGACCGTCTGTTCCAAAAGTTCCGGAGGCACTCCGGCGTCGACCAGCGCGCCCAGGAACATGTCGCCGCTTATGCCGGAAAAACAGTCGAGGTAGGCTATTCGCATAGGACTTCGTCGGCGGTCGCTGGTCCTTGGTCGTCGGCCAGAATCCTTCGGGATGCCACTAACGCCAGCCACGGACGACGCGCGACCAATGACTGATTTTCATCATAGGGAAGCGTGCAGACTCCGTCAAACTGCTGCTGCGCGTACGCTCTGCTACAATCACTACTTTCTCTAACAGCCGAGAGGCACTCTTGTATCGTCATTTGGAACGCCGGCTTGCTCAGCAAATACGCGAATTTGTGCGTCGCGCGTACGGTCTCGACTTGCCGAAGATTGTCGTGGAACAGCCGCCCCGGGTTGAACTTGGTGAATACGCCCTGCCCCTTGCCTTCGAGTTAGCCAAGAAGCTGCGCAAGCCTCCGCGGAAGATCGCGGAGGAGATCATCGCGGGAACCGGACTGATCGATGGCTTCGAGAGGCTTGAGCCTGCCGGAGCTGGCTACATCAACGCTCGTGTTGCCCGCGAAATCCTCGCAACGGCTCTAATTGCCAATGAAAAACCGAAGCCCGACATTCCTGCAGGAAAAGTTCTGGTCGAGCATTCCAGTATCAATCCGAACAAAGCCGCGCACATCGGACATCTGCGCAATGCCATTCTCGGCGACACGTTCGTTCGCCTGCTGCATTTTGCGGGAAGGGAAGTCGATGTTCAGAACTACATCGACAACACTGGTGTGCAAGTTGCGGATGTGATTGTGGGATTCTTGCATTTGGAGAAAAAGTCACGTGCTGAAATCGAAGCCCTAACCCAGCAGCCGCATTTCGATTTCTACTGTTGGGATTTGTATGCGGAGGTTTCCCGCTGGTACGAGCAGGACAAACAGAACCGCGACGCGCGACACCAGGTATTGCATGCGCTGGAGGAAGGCGGAAACGAGACAGCTGCAATTGCTGACTTGATCTCGATTGCTGTGCTGCGGCGCCATTTGGAGACTATGGATCGGCTGGATATCGAATACGATTTCCTGCCCCGCGAAAGCGAAATACTTCATCTGCACTTCTGGGATGCCGCTTTTGGCAAGCTCAAGGACGCAGGCGTGCTTACCTTCGAGACCGGGGGCAAGAACAAGGGCTGCTGGGTGATGCGGCGAGGTAAAGCAGCCACTGCGAGAGACGCGGAAAACGCGGAGATTGCTGAAGAAAACCAGAAAGTTATCGTGCGGTCAAACGGGACCGTGGGCTATGTCGGCAAAGATATCGCCTACCACCTGTGGAAGTTCGGATTGCTCGGGCGAGATTTTGGTTATCGAAAATTCTATCGCTATCCTAATGGCCACGACTGCTGGATTTCGACGATAGACGGCGTGCCCGAGCATCCGCATTTTGGGGATGTGGCAGAGATCTATAACGTGATTGATGCCCGGCAGGCCGAGGCGCAGCACACCGTCGTCGAAGCGCTGCGCGAACTTGGCTACAACCAGCAAGCGGATCACTACACGCACTTTTCTTATGAAATGGTCGCGCTTACTCCACGTTGCGCAGCCGAGCTGGGCTATCAGTTGTCCGACGAGGACAAGGCACGTTCCTACATTGAAGTTTCCGGGCGCAAAGGTTTTGGAGTAAAGGCCGACGACTTGATTGACACTCTGATCGCCTCCGCGAAAAAGGAAGTCGATCCCCGTCACCCACAACTGAGTGAAGCCGAGCGCATGACCATTGCGACTCAGATTGCGGTCGGCGCATTGCGTTATTTCATGTTGAAGTTCACCAAGCCGTCGGTCATTGCGTTCGATTTCAAAGAAGCGCTGAGTTTCGAAGGCGAAACCGGGCCGTATGCGCAATACGCGATGGTGCGCGCAAACAATATTTTCCGCAAGGGCGGACTCGACCCGGACGTGTTCGGTAGAGATGTAGCTAGTTACGTCTCTACAGACGAGTTGGCTGCGCATCTGAAGGGCGCTGATGGGAATGAAATATGGGAGCTATGGCTGGCGTCTTCAAAGACGTCTTACGTTATTGAACAGTGCATCGCAACTACAGAGCCAGCTTATTTAGCCAAGCACGTGTTCCAATTGGCGCAGCTTTTCAATGCCTTTTATCACAGGCACCCCATTCTTGCCGAGCCGGATGAAAGTCGGAAGAGATTTCTATTCGCCACAGTCGCAGTCGTTCGTCGTGAGCTGATTCGCGCTTTAGCAGTGATGGGAATCACCGTTCCGGCAGCGATGTGAGAGACAACTTGCCCCGCCAGACGGGCAGGCGCCCGTCTCCACATGGTTCTTGGTTGCTCTAGTTGTTAAACTCTCGGGCAAACTCCACCAGGCTTCGGACCGCAATCCCTGACGGGCCCTTCGCGATCCAGGGCTTGTTCTCTTCCATCCATGCGGTGCCTGCGATGTCCAAGTGCAGCCACGGGGTGTCCTCGGCGAACTCTTTGAGAAACATCGCAGCATTCACGGCGCCGCCCCAGCGTCCGCCGGAATTGACGATATCGGCAATGTTGGAACGGATATTGTCCTTGTACTCGTCATCGAGCGGGAGGCGCCAAAACTTCTCGCCTGCTTCCTCGACGGCGCGATTGAAGCGTTGATACATTTTCTCGTCGTTGGCAAAAACCCCCGCATTCACGTAACCGAGTGCGACTACGACCGCGCCCGTGAGCGTAGCTGCGTCGACCAGATGCGTGCACCCGAGCTGGCGAGCATAGCAGAGGCCGTCGGCGAGGACCAGGCGGCCCTCCGCGTCAGTATTGATAATCTCGATCGACTTGCCCGACATGGCAATCTGTATATCGCCCGGCTTTTGCGCTTTGCCAGAAGGCATATTCTCGGTGGCGCAGATAATCGCGGTCACTCGGACCTTCGGCTTGAGTAACGCAATGCCCCGCATCGCACCGATCATGGCGGCAGCGCCCGCCATGTCATATTTCATCTTTTCCATGCCATCCGCGGGTTTGATGGAAATGCCACCAGTATCGAACGTCACGCCCTTCCCAACTAAACCCAGCACCGGAGTTGCAGGCGCGTCCGCCGGTTCATAACGCAATACGATCAGCGCGGGAGGTTCGTCGGATCCTTGAGCCACGCCCCAGAAAGCGCCCATCTTCAGTTCTTTAAGTTTGTCAGCACCGTACACTTCGACTTTCAGACCGACTTCCTGCGCCATCTTGCGGGCTCGCTCGGCCAGAATGGTTGGAGTCATGCGGTTGCCAGGCTCGTTCACCAGTTCGCGAGTGAAATTCTGCGATTCACCAACGATGCGGGCCTCATCCATTGCCCGTTGCAGTTGGATTTGATCACCGCGAGCTACAATTGTCGCCGAATCGATCTTCTGATCTTTGCGGTCGCTCTTGTAGGTATCGGGATCAAAGTTTCCCACAAAAGCACCTTCCACGATGGCTTTCACGGCTTCATCATTTTTAATGCTTTCCGGAGCCACAAAGGCAAAGCTGCGAATCCCTTTCGGCTTGAGGTAGCGCACTACGGCGCCAGCAAGCTTGCGGAGTTCGGCGGCAGTAAAGTTCTTAGCCTTGCCGCCGCCCAGCAGCAGCAGGCGTTTTGCCGTTACCTTTGCGGGATGATGCAGCAGTGTAGTTTCAAATATCTTGGCGGTCACTTCGCCGCTCGCAATTACTTCGGCTGCGACGTCTTTGATAGCCCCATCGCTGGCGACGCTGACTTCGTTCTTGTCTTTTGAGCCGTGATCGAGAACCACTACGGCCAGGCATTCGGTTTCCACTTCTGCAGGATTGGCCAGAGAGATATTCGTTTTCATAGAGTGTGCAATTCCAGTATCGTCGGCAGCAGGGTAAAAGTGCAAGGGCCAGTCGCCCTATGCCGACTCGGATCTGCGCTCCTTTTGCCGCTGTCTGGCATCTTAAATAAGCAGGTAATGTCATACGACATTCGCTATGGTCTTCGAGTCACAAAGGAGAAGTCCATGAGAAAGCAATATTCAGTGCTTGCGCTGCTCATCGCAATCACATGCCTGGTATTTGCTCTGCCACCAATCGCCGCGCAGGATAGTCCGTCCCCAACAGGACCGGCCGTAAACCTGGTGGTGACCGTGGAAGCTCGTCACGGTTCAAATTTGCCCGACATCAGTCGAGAAGATGTGATGGTGTACGAAGGTCGCGAACGGGACAAAGTGACCGGCTGGCTGCCGCTGCAGGGCGATCACGCCGGACTTGAGCTGTTCGTTATGCTCGACGATTCATCGAACACCAGTCTGGGTTCGCAGTTGGAAGACATCCGCCAATTTATCAACGCGCAGCCTGCGACCACGAAGATCGGCGTCGCCTATATGCAGAACGGAATTGCGCAGGTCGTGCAGAATCTCACCAGCGACCACGCGTTAGCGTCGAAGGCATTGCGCCTGCCATTGGGAAACCCCGGCGCCAACGCGAGTCCGTATTTTTCGCTGGGGGACTTGATCAAACGCTGGCCTGAAGCTGCCGAACGCCGCGAGGTACTTATGATCACGGATGGCATCGATCGATACGGGGGCAACGGTCCGGACAATCCTTATGTCAATTCGGCGATCGAGCAAGCCCAGCGCGCGGGCGTCATCGTTTTTGGCATCTACACGCCGGGTGAGGGGCACTACGGGCATAGCTTCTGGCGGATGAACTGGGGTCAGAATTTTCTCTCCCAAATTGCCGACGAGACCGGGGGCGAGGCCTATTACTTGGCCAACGGCGCGCCAGTTTCTTTCGCTCCGTATCTTGATGACTTAACCCATCGCCTGGGCCGGCAGTATTTGGTGACGTTTCTTGCCAAGCCCGAAAAAAAGGCTGGAATGCAGCACATCAAGCTGATGACCGAGGTACCAAATGCTGAACTGGTGAGCGCCGATAGAGTTTATGTTCCAGCAACGCCGCGGTGAGCCGCAGCGTTGAACCACACTCGCGAGGATCGGCTCCTGCGCTACTCGCCGGCTGCTTGGGCATACCTGCGGAAGAAACTATCCTGCTTCCATTGCGGCCGGCTCGGGTTCTGCGCAACTGAGATCATCAGCCCGCGAATCACTTCTTCATAGAGTGCCGCTGAGGACAGATCCACTGGCTGATTCAAGTCATCGGAAGGCGCGTGGTAGCGCTGGGTAAGCCAATCTTTGAAGATCTTCTGCTCCGGCGAACCCGGAGTGTATCCAACGTTCAGAGCCAGCGCAGGAATTCCGTGCCGGATGAAATTATATTGATCGCTCCGGATAAAGATATTTCGTTGCGGCTCCGGGTCGGGCTGCACGCTGATGCCGTACTCCTGCGCGACCTCGCGGGTCGCATCGCCGAGATCGGATTCTGCCAGCCCGAAGACGGTAAGAACCTTGAGGGGGACGATGGGCAGAAACATGTCCACGTTGATATCCGCCACCATCGACTTTGGATCGACTGTGGGATGCGCAGCGAAATACTTTGAGCCCAGCAGTCCTTTCTCTTCTCCGGTGACGAATACGAATAGGATCGAGCGTTTCAGCTTCTCCGGCGACTTCTTCAATGAAGACGCAACGTCGAGCAGCAAAGCGCTTCCGGAAGCGTTGTCCATGGCACCGTTGTAGATGGAGTCTCCGTTAATGGGTTCGCCAATACCGAGATGGTCAATATGCGCCGAAAGAACGACATACTCGTTCTTAAGCTGAGGATCATTACCGGGTAGCTTTGCGATTACATTCGCTGATTCCAAGTCTTTCTTTTCTACCGCGGTCTTCGCCGTGATCGAAGCGGCGAGGGGAAACCGTGGCAGCTGTTTCCGCTCCTTTGCGATGCTCAGGATTTCTTCGAAACTGTGACCGGAGCCCTCAAAAAGCTTGTCAGCTTTCTCAGGATTGAAAATCACGGCCAGCTTCTCGCCTTCGGTGTCGTTGAATTCAGAGCCAGCCAATGCCATGCTGGGATGCAGGCGACTCAACGACATTCGGGACCATGGAATGTCCATGGTTGCCGGATTCGCGATGCCGATGATCCCAACCGCGCCCGCCTTGTGAAGAGTTTTCCAGCGTTCGGCAGCCGATTGATAGTGAGACCCCAGCGAACCTGGAATGTCGGCTGGCAAACCGTTCAGAATTACGGCGACCCTACCATTCAGATCGAGCCCGGACAGATCGTTATAGTTTTTCTCTGGAATGTTCAATCCATACCCTACGAACACGAGGGGCGCTTGCAGTTCAGGAGCAAGATCGACTCGCGTACTGAACATGGCATCTTCTCCAAGCGCGAGGGGCTCGACTTTGCCATCGCGGACCAGAGCAAGGCTGGAATCCCTTTCGTTGATTTGCCGGGATTGGAATTTCATCGCTTGGTAGAAGCCATCGGCTCCGGCGGGTTGAACTCCGGCCTGCTTCAACTGATCGACGATGTACGCCTCCGCCCTCTGAAGCCCCGCGCTGCCGGTCTCACGGCCTTCCATATTGTCGTCGGCCAGAACCTTGACGTAGCCCCACCAGGTCTTACCGTCGAAGTGCGTGGGTGCCGTCGGTTGGGAGAACGCGGTGATGACAAGTAACAAACTTGCTATCGGCAGAAGCTTTTTGAACATGGAAGTAAGGTCCTCCGGTCTATTTCTCGGCCAGTCTTGGCCATTGCTAATCAAACGACTGCCCATACTAAGGCGACCCCTTGACGAGGTCAATGTCGGATTTCGTTAGAGGCCGGGTCAGCGATGCGCGAGCATGAAACCAGGGAGTTGGGAGTTTGCACAGCGGAAGAAAAAAGGAGCCCTTGCACTTTGGCGCAGGCTCCCTCAGGAGTTGACCCTGCGGCGCTAGCTCATAGGGCTGATGTCGGAAATGTGGATCGTGCTTGTGCTGCTATCCAGCGTTCCACTGACTTTAACCTGCTGTCCAACGAACTGCTTGGCCTTCTTCTGATCGTCCAACTGGTAGTTCGCATCGGTGGTCTTCAACACGTACTTGCCGCCTGCCTTTACCACGGTTCCAGTGAAAGATGAACCTTGGCTCGGTTGCATTGAATCCTGCGAGGGTGAACTTGGCTGTTGAGCATCCTGCTGGTCTGTACTGGTCTGTTGCCCGGTCTGGGTATCCGAGCTTGGCTGCTGCGCGCTGGGCTGGGCTGACTGATCCTGCTGGGCGAAACTCACAGTGGAGAGTGCTGCAGCCAGCGCCATCGCGGCCAGTATCGCAAATAGTTTCTTCATTTCTCGTTCCTCCGTAGTTTGATTACCTTCCCGCAGGTTTGTCTTTAGCAAGCGCAATGCCAGTTCCCGCAAGCGTGCAATCCCAGCCATATAGATTCAAGCGCAACGTGTTTAACCAGGGTCGCGAGAGGTTTTTTCCGACTGAAAGTGAAAGTTATTCGTACAGAGAAAACTGTAGATGAATCTCAGACTGTACCGTGTACCGTCGTCAAGGAATGCTTTGCCTGGCTGGGCGAAATCGGTGGGGCACGCTATTGAATCTTTCTCGAGCCAGAAAATGAAATAATAGGCGTTCAGGTCCTGAGAACGGAGAGATACCATGCATATTCGAAGGGTTGTCGCAAAGCTAGCGTTCGCGCTTGGCTTCGTTGCCATTGCTTTCGCCGCCGCTGGCAATGGACAGCCGCGCACCATCAACGGCTACGTTCTCGACTCGGCTTGTACGTTCACGAAGAACCTCAAGAAACCGGTTAGCGCTCAATGTGCAGTTGCGTGCGCGAAAGCAGGTTCGCCGCTGGTCATATTGTCCGGCGACGGAACGATTTACTGGCCTATCGCTGACGCTACGCCCTCGTCCGGTCAGAACGAGAAGCTCCTTCCGTTTGCCGGTCAGAGGATTACGGTGACTGGAAAGGTTTTCGACCGGGGTGGTTCGCGCGCCATAGTGATCGACACAATCCAAGCGCAGTTGAGTTCCAAGTAGTCTTAGTGCTACTGAGATCATGAAATGGTGAGATTACGCCTACTGCTGATGCTGGTCGCTTCTTTCGCAACGACTGCCGTATTCGGGGTACCGGCCAAAGCAAAATCGAGAATCCAGAAGCAGTCATTTGGCAAGACCAGCGATGGGCAGCAAGTCGACCTGTACATCCTGACCAACAAGAACGGAATGGAAGCTGCGATCACCAACTTCGGCGGCACTGTTGTCGCTCTCAAAGCTCCCGACCGCAGCGGCAAACTGGCGGACGTGGTCTTGGGCTACGACAAACTGAACGATTACGCGGACGGTAAAGCCTATTTCGGAGCCATCGCCGGACGTTACGCGAATCGAATCGCCAACGCGAAATTTACCCTCGACGGCGTAACCTACACTCTGGCGAAGAATGACGGAGAGAACCACCTACACGGCGGATTCAATAAGCGGGTCTGGACCGCGAAAGACGTTTCGAGCGATGCAGGAGAATCCCTGGAACTCGCCTATTTGAGCAAGGACGGAGAAGAAGGTTATCCCGGAAACCTTTCGGTGAAAGTCGTGTACACGCTCACGGAGCAGAATGAACTGAAAATCGAATACAGCGCGACCACCGATAAAGACACCGTAGTCAATTTGGCCAGCCACTCTTACTTCAACCTCGCCGGTCAAGGCAACGGAAACATCCTGCAGCATCAACTCATGATCCGGGCGGATCGCTTTACTCCCATCGACGCAACCTCGATCCCAACGGGAGAACTGCGAAACGTTAAAGGAACTCCGTTTGATTTCACAAACGCAACCGCCATCGGCGCCCGCATCGATCAGGATGACCAGCAATTGAGAATGGGAGGAGGCTACGATCACAACTGGGTGCTGAATGGCGGAACCGCAGGGGCGCCAACTTTGGCCGCGCAAGCTTACGATCCGCAGTCTGGCCGGTTGCTCGAAGTGCGGACCACTGAGCCAGGTCTTCAGTTCTACGCCGGGAATTTCTTGGATGGCATTCGAGGGAAGGATGGCAGGATATATAACCGCCGCGACGCATTTTGCCTCGAAACCCAGCATTTCCCGGACTCGCCGAATCACGCTAACTTTCCGTCCACGGTTCTCAAGCCCGGACAGCGCTTTCAATCAACCACTGTTTACAAATTCTCGACCAAATAGATTCTGCCACGAGAAACCTGGTGCTTGACCTGCGAGTTCGGACTTCGTCCCTACTTCAGTTTCACGAAAAGCAGGACGAAAATTGCCCAAACTCCAACCGTCACGGGAAACTGCGCCGCTTGCGCTTCGCGCAACGATCCTCCTCGCGGAAGCGCAAAAGAAAGGCAGAACATCGCAACGGCGGTAAGTATTCCGAGGATCAATTTGCTTTTCCAGTTCATGGTTGGTTTGCCTCGTCTTCTGAGTTTCACCCACTCGCGCTGCGGGAATCTCTCCCCCGGCAGCGGACCAATTCTACGCCCGAACTCCGTTTTGTCACGATCAATCAATCGTCGCCCGAATCTTCACAGCTGAAGACACTTGGCGCCACGTAAGCACTGAGGTGCTCGCACAAGTTTTCCAGCCGCAATCCGCAAGCGCTGGTGCTACGCTGATCAGTGGAGGTTACGCATCGTTGATGTCCGCACTGTTCAGCCGCAAGAACTTTGTGATTCCGCTGCTGGGCTTACTGTTCTCGGCGCTTTCGTTATTCGCGTCCGAGGCTGCTGCTTCCAAGCCTCACGGCGCAGACTTATCGGTGCGCTGGCAGCCGACGCGGTTGGTCAATGGATCTCCCGTCGTATTTCAAGTGACTGCGCGGGAGCCACTGAAGTCGCTCTCCGGTAAATGGCTCGATCACGAAGTCTTCTTTTCGCCTGATCCCCACGGCAAGGTCTGGTACGGAATCGCCGGCGCCAGCCTGGAAACTCGTCCGGGAAATTATCCGCTTGAACTGAAGGGAGCGGCGGCGACGGGGAAAGAGCTTTCGTTTCAGAAGCAGATTGCGGTGGGCAAAGGAAAGTATCACAGCATCGTGGCCAGCGTTCCAAAACAATATACGGAACCGAACGCGGAACAACTCCAGAAGATCAGTCAGGACAAAACCCTGAAGGAACACGCGTTTGCAGGGTTGACTCCCGAACGGGAGTGGGGAGGTGCCTTCCACGCCCCCGTGAAAGCAAAGATCTCCGACGTTTTTGGAACCTCGCGTACATTCAACGGCCGGACGCAGAGCGTGCATCAGGGGCTCGACTACGCCGTCCCGGAAGGCACGCCGGTTGCGGCGTTGAATAGCGGAACGGTTCTACTGGCACAGCCGTTGTTCTTCGAGGGTAGCTGCGTCGTGCTCGACCATGGTCAAGGTTTACTCACCCTCTACATGCATCTTTCGAAGATCGAGATCAAAGAGGGAGAGCACGTCACCGGTGGCCAGAAGATCGGATTGAGCGGTGGAACCGGGCGCGCCACCGGACCTCATCTGCACGTGGCAGTGCGCTGGCAGGGTGTGTACCTGAATCCGGCAACTTTGCTAAGTCTCCAATTGCCGTGATTCTCTGCGACGAGTCGATTCCGTTCCGGGGCGCAGGCTGGGCAATGAGCGGAGCGCGTCTTTGAGATCCAGATTGCGAATCAAGCGATGCAGGTAATTTACATGTATGTCCAGAGTGCGCGCCGCTTCGGTGTAGTTACCCTTAGTTTCCTCCAAGGCGTTGAGGATCAGCTGTTTTTTCAACTCTCTCACTTGACGGTGATAGTTTGTTCCTTCAATTGCCGGGGTCAGGCCTTTCTCCAGAATGGACTCGGGCAAATCCTCGGGCGGAATCACATCCGATACGCTCAGCACCAGAGCGCGCTCGATGGCATTCTCCAGTTCGCGCACATTTCCCGGCCAATCATAGTTCACCAGACACGTTATGGCCTCGGGAGAAAGTCTCCGGGCCCTGAGGTTGAATTTCTTGATGTACTTGGACACGAAGTAATCGGCCAGCATGGCAATGTCTTCGCGACGTTCGCGCAGTGGGGGCATGACCAGGGAGAGAACATTCAGGCGATAAAAAAGATCTTTGCGGAACGCTCCAGTCTTGACTGCTTCGCCGAGGTCGCGGTTAGTTGCGGCGATCAGGCGTATGTCCACTGAAATGGCACGCATCCCGCCCACGCGCTCAAACTCACGTTCCTGCAGCACACGCAGCAGCTTCACTTGCAGAGCAGGCGCTAGCTCTCCGATTTCGTCGAGGAAGACGACCCCGCCGTCGGCCATCTCCAGTCGGCCTTTCTTTTGCGCCACAGCTCCGGTAAACGCTCCGCGTTCGTGGCCGAATAGTTCGCTCTCCAGCAGGCCTTCCGGAATCGCGGCGCAGTTGAGAGCCAGGAAGGGCTTACTTGAGCGCGGGCTGTTGCGATGAATGGCTCGAGCCGCCAATTCCTTTCCGGTTCCACTTTCGCCCTGCAACAGCACGTTCGACTCAGTCGGCGCCACGCGCGCCAGGAATTGATAAACCTCCTTCATGCGGGAGCTCTCGCCAATCAGGTTGTGGTCGAGACTGACTTCGGCCGTAAGGCGGAGGTTTTCCTGTTCCAGCCATTGCATGCGGCGAGCGTTTTCCAGGGCGACTGCGGAAGTGCCAGCAATGGCAGCCACTAGCTGGAGGTGATCCTCGTCAAAGCGGCTGGCGGAATCGCATGTGTCCAGATAAATACAACCAGTTACTTTCTGGAACATGGTCAAAGGCACGCACAACAGGGAACGGACTTGGCCGTGGATCAAGCTCTCGACATCAGCCAGATCATTCGAGCCGGGGACGTCAGCTCCCAGAACTGCCAGGCCTTCTTGCATCACTTGACGGGCAATGGTGCGGCTAATGCGAACCGGCAATGGCGATTTGGCGACACGATGGCGGGAGAAGACTGAGCTGAAATGTTCATCCCCTTTGCCGTCAAGTAGTATGGCGGCGCGTTCGGCGGGCACTACCTCAAAAATCAGATTCAGGATTTGTCCCTGCAGCTCATCGAGGTCGCGGATGGAATGCACAACCCGGCTGACCTTGAGTAATGCGTTCAGGTTGCGGGCCACGCGAGAACTCGCAGGGAGCTCTTTGAGAATTCGATCTGGCTGCAGGTAAAGGACGTCCTGGGGACTAAGCTGCGCAGTGGCCTGGGTCAAGCTATCTTCATATTCGACCCGGCCCGCCGTCGAATCCTCCTCATCTTCGTGCAACAGCAACAGGAAAATGGAATCTCCGACTGAGATCTGGTCTCCGTGACGCAATCGGGACTCTTTCACCGCGACTCCGTTTACCGAAGTGCCGTTGCGGCTATCGAGATCCCGTATCTTGTAACCGTCGCCGTCTCGACTGAGCGCACAATGGCGACGAGACAAAGAAGGGTCGCTGATGGAAAGCAAATTGGAGGGATCGCGTCCAACATGAATCTCCCCCGTGGGGAGGGCAAACGTCGAATCTTTAAGCGGGCCAGCAATTGCCAGAAGCCTTGGGTTCACAACATCCCCCGTTGCCTGCAATCCTCTCTAACACACTTTCTGCAGGATTCGCAAAACTATCTGCGATGCGTTCCACTATCCGAACAGATAGTCGGGCTAGCTGATCGGATAGACCCAGGCGATGTAGACGCTGGGCAATTAGCGTTTCGCAACGAAGCAAATCTAGCTAAATCAGTTAGTTGTGAAAGACTGGCCGAGTTGGAATCTAACGCTGGATCTGGTCCGGTACGTGCATCGACATGCATAAGCCCTGACCTGGCGAAGCGATGGGGGAAGCGCTTTTGGCAGTCTTGCCAGGGAAAGGCTGATCGGGAGCCTGAGAGACCCCCTCGTCAGGACTCCCGATTTTATTCCGTCGGAATATGGACACTATTTTCGTCGACCAGGCGCTGCAGGCATATCGGGACAAGACCGGGGACATGCGCTCCTGGGAGTTGCTCCCCGTCGCCATTACAAGTCAGATTCTCAGGGATGCCCAACAGCTCAAGTTCCGAAGCGGAAGGTTTTCTCAGCCAGCGACAGCCGACGGCTGTACCGACAGTTGAGCGTCCGCGCCGTCAAGAGGAACTCCATCGCGAAAACTCACGGTTCTTCCTGAGATCGCCGGAATGCGTTCACCCGGAACCAGGATGCCGACCAAGTTCAATGGGTCGGATGCAGACAGGGTGATGGTTTCTCCGGTTGGCGGCATCTTGCGCGTGGCCCGCAGAGATCCAACCGCAACCGGCAAAGCAAACTGTTCACCGAGGAATCCATCCACGAAACGGCCGCCGCGGATTTCGCCGCGATCTTCCAGCCGGCGAAATGCCATTTGCAGCTCACGCCACTTGGGCAGATTGGTCTCCCGTGCAAGTGCATCGCGGAAAACAATTCCGTAGCGTTTCAGCAGCATCCAGCATGTGGCCTCGACTGCCCGGTTCCGTTCGACAGCTTGATTGGTATACAGCAGTGCCCATCGTCCAGAGCTGTGTCGTGGGCGTGCGCTGCGTCCCCTGCCCTGCCCGGCGCGCCGTTTGGGATCAATCAAAGAACGCAGGTTATCGAAACCATCCGCGGTAACCACTCCCGCAGCCACCAGTTCCCAGAGACCCGTTTCCACTTCGGCCTTGAGTTTATCCGTGCCTCGAACGATGTCTGCAAAGAATGAGGCTCCGCGCTGCTGCAGGAAATCCAGCACCTGCCGCGCTCCTTCACTCAGACCTCGCGCTTCGGGCTGACTAGCTTTTGGATTGTGCGCAGTCATCCAATCCGCCTCCTCGCGCACAAAGAATGTAATGGGAGCCACACTGGTCGGAATCACTCGCCGCTTGCCCGCGGCAGAATCCTCGAGCGTGGCCGGATGCGGCGACAGACGTCCCCAGCCCACCGCGCCCGTCAGGCAGAGCTGATCAAGCCATTTCGGATCGTAATCCGCAATGCGCCTTGCCAGGATTTGCCGTTCCCATGCATTCGCAGGAATTTCAAATCCCTGAAGCTGCCGCAACACCTCGAGCGTCGCCCTCTCACCCTGCACCTGCGTTCCTGGAGTCACGTGCTGCCAACGCAGCAGCCAGCGCATAAACTGCGCGGCTGAGATCGGCTCAATTTGCTTTCGCAGCGTCGCAACCGTGAGCCGATGGATTCGCGCCAGCAAACGCCGCTCACACCACTCGATCTCATGTAGCGCGGACACTCCTGTCCGCGGTCCTTGATCGGTAAACTTCCCACGCAGAATGGATCCACTGGCCTCCATGCGAAGCAAAGCTTGTTCGATTTCAGAGATTGGCAGGCCCAGCAGCGATCCCAGTTGTCGCGCGGTTGTAGGGCCCAGATGCGTCATCCAGCCGGTGACCAGCGCCAGCAATGCATCATCGCGAGAGGGAACTGCGCTCTCGATCTCGACAATCGCTCGGTCAAAACTGGCATCAGGAAAGAGCAAGGAAAACGTTTGAGCTCGCTCGGCCGCGACCCAGTAACGTCTGTCGGCAACGAATGCGGTCATCGCTCGGCAGTGATCGAGCAATCTACGAAAGTAATCCTCCCAACGATTATTCCGCCTGTTGTCTGCGTAGCTTTGCTCCGCAGGACGGACGAGGGCGTCCGTCCCTACGCGATCTGTCGGAACTGCAATCAGGGTGTGCAGCACATCGTGCAGTTCATCGGGGTCGCGGACATCAGGCCACGCCTCGTCGCGTACTTGCGCAATCGCCGCCGGATCAAGTTTCCCAACCTCCTCCAGAACCGATTCCGGCAGAATCCTCCGCATCTCGACCGCGCGGGCGCGACGTTCTTCGAGCGGTGCATCGTCGAGATAGGCATACGGATTCGCGTTGAGAATTTCATGCGAGAACTGCGATGGCACAGGCGTGTCCACGGCTACGTAACGAATGCGGCCGTCGGCCATCCCGCGCAGCAAATTCTTCAGTCCATCCAGATCCATGGCCTCCGTGAGCACATCTTTCATCACTTCGTTCACCAGAGGGTGGTTGGGAATCTGGATGTCTCCCGCGATATTTTCCTGGCAAGCGGCAACGTCCGGGAACACTGAGGCCAGCAGATCGTCCGAGCGCATACGCTGAATCTGCGGCGGAACCTTCTTACCACTTTGAAAACGCAACAACGCCAGAGCGCGATTCGCATCCCAGCGCCAGCGCGTTCCGAAAAACGGAGACGCCAGCGCGGCTTGTTCCAGAATCGGTTGCACGGTCTCGGCATTGAGGAAGTGAAAAACGTCCGCCAGAGGAAAACTGTGCTGCTCGGCCAGCGCGATGTTCAATCCGTTGTCTGTAGCAGCAGCTTGCAGTTCAAAATTAAAGCTGCGGCAGAACCGCTTGCGCAAGGCCAATCCCCACGCTTTATTGATTCGTCCTCCGAACGGAGCGTGGATCACCAGCTGCATCCCTCCGCCTTCATCGAAGAAGCGTTCTGCAATAATTGTTTGCTGCGTGGGCACCGCTCCGAGTACAGCGCGGCCCTGCAGGATGTATTCAATCATTTGCTCGGCGCCGGAGTCGTCCACGCCACATTCTTCTTTGAGCCAGCCAACCGTCTCCGCGACTTCAGGCTGGCTGGGAGAAACTCCGATCGGCGAAGTGTGCGGCAGTCGGTCGCTGATCTGTTGTCGCAGATCGGCAACATGCAACGACAGTTCTTCGGTCCGCGCCGGGGCTTCGCCACGCCAGAAGGGAACGCTGGGCGGCGCGCCGTGAGCATCTTCTACCAGCACGCGTCCCGATTTGCCCTCGACCCGGCGAATTCGCCACGAGCTGTTGCCCAGCAGCATGATGTCGCCCGCATTGCTCTCGACGGCGAAATCTTCGTCGAGTGTGCCCACCACCGTTCCCTCAGGCTCAGCCACCACCGTAAACAGCGCAGTCTCAGGGATGGCACCACCGCTGGTAATCGCCGCTAACCGTGCTCCCCGCCGCGCCCGCAGCCTGCGATTGATGCGATCGCGATGGATGTAAGCGCCGTAGCGTCCCCGCCGCGACGCAATACCTTCGGAAAGCATTTCGAGAACTGCCTCATACGTCTCACGCGAGAGATTGCAATAGGGGTACGCCCGCCGCACCAGAGCGAACAACTCGTCCTCATCCCAACCATCATCGTGTGGAGCCGGCGCCTCCGCCCGCTTATCTGGGGACGCTAACGATAGTTCTTCAGTTACAGCGGGATTTTCGCGATAGTCAGACGCGGGCGAGGGTGCCCGCTCCAAACCACCACTGCCGGCTGCACAAATCGCGACGATTTGCTGGGCCAGAATATCCAGCGGCGAATCCGGGATCATGATGCGGTCGAGGTCGCCGTGGCGGATGGCTCGCACCAGGGCTGCGCACTCCTGAAGCTCATCGCGAGTGGTTACGAAAAAGCGTCCCTTGGGAATTGCGCCTCGCCAGTGCCCGGACCGTCCCACGCGTTGCAGAGCCACGGCAATGGCTCGCGGAGAACTGATCTGCACAACGAGGTCGACCGTACCTATGTCGATTCCTAACTCCAGCGATGCGGTTGCGACCAGCACTTTAACTTCGCCATCTTTTAGCTTCTTCTCCGCCGTCAAACGCAACTTGCGGGAGAGGCTGCCGTGATGGGCAGCGACATTGTCCGCACCTAATTTTTCAGCGAGATGGTGCGATATTCGCTCTGAAAGCCGTCGCGTGTTCACGAAAACAAGAGTTGAGCGATGCTGTTCGACCAGTTGCACGAGCCGGTCGTAAATCTCATCCCACATTTCGTTTGTAGCAATGGGACCGAGTTGGCTGGCCGGAACCTCGACCGCGAGATCAAGCTTGCGTTTGTGTCCGACATTCACGATCACGGGATCGGGGCGTCCGTTGCCCGT
>Ga0116221_1000401_pt1 | contig 29470 bp, 29 predicted proteins | sample Sb_taG_5_FD_88965 | JGI IMG/M metagenome (GOLD analysis project Ga0116221, IMG submission 88965) | Peat soil microbial communities from Weissenstadt, Germany - Sb_50d_8_FC metaG | ecosystem: Environmental > Terrestrial > Soil > Wetlands > Peat | place: Germany: Weissenstadt | collected 2010-09-21 | reverse complement strand
TGTCGAGCGCGATGATGAGCGAAACGTTTGCCACGGAATCCTTCGGGAGTCCGGTCGCGCGCGCGGACAGAAGAACATTTCCAGGTGCGCCGCCCCACTTGAGGTTATTAGTGAGCGGGATGCACACTACCGTGGCGATGCGACTGAGATTGATCGCGTCGCACTGAACCACCAGTACGGGTCGCCTGTACCCAGGAGTAGACCCCATTGGCTCACCGAGATCGGCCCACCAGATTTCGCTCTGTCCAATCACCACTCGGTGCGCTTAAACACGCGCCGCGCAGCCTCCGTGCGAAACACTTCAGGCTCCTCCACGCCGATGTCCGCCACAACCTGGTTCATGCGCTCCGTCAGGGGCTCGGGAGCGTGATGACCGAGAAACTCGGCTAGCGCGCGGCTGTAGAGCTCGCTGCGGGAGGTGTTGAGGCGCCGAGCGAGGCTTTCCGCCTCGTCAAAAATGTCATCTGGAATGGAGATTGCGACTTTCATACCCAGAGTATGACCACCGGCCAAAATGACGTCAACACGCTGGCAATATGGGAGCACCGCATCGGGAGTCCATGCCCCTGGTAGTTCAATCGGGTCGAACTGAAGTATTGGAATTTTAAAGACAAAATTCTGGTAGGCGCGAGTGGGATCGAACCACCGACCACCACCATGTCAAGGTGGTGCTCTACCACTGAGCTACGCGCCTAGCGTCGATGCAAGGACTCGATTGTACCGGCAGCGCCGACGTCTGGGTGTGCCGTCGAGGCACCGAGGGCGGCGAAAGATAGCGGAGCCCGGTGGCGCTGGCAAGCGCCCGGCGGGGAGCTAACGTTAAGATTTCACTCCCCTTTCCGCAGCCAGCTTCGCCCGCTTGGTGGTACCGGCACCGCCCGGCAGGTCGTACGATGCCACGATGCCGGTGGTGACTTCGAGCTCGATCTTGCGCAGCTGGTCGAGCTGATCGCGCAGCAATGCCGCCTGCTCGAACTCGAGATTGCGCGCGCGCCGGTACATCTCAGTCTCCAGGCGCTTGAGCTCGCGCGCGATGTCGCTCGAGGTGCGCAGTTTGCCGACATCGAGCGCCTCCGCCTTGCCTTCCCTGCCCTTGCGCTCGGCCCCGCGGCCGGACGCCGCGCCCGCCACGCGCGCGCCTTCCATGATGTCGGCCACCGGTTTGACGATGCTCTGCGGCGTCACGCCATGTGCGAGGTTGTACTCGACCTGCTTCTGCCGCCGCCGGTCGGTCTCGGCGATCGCGCGCTGCATCGAGCCGGTCATTTTATCCGCATAGAGAATCGCGCGGCCGTGCACATTGCGCGCGGCGCGGCCGATGGTCTGGATCAGCGAGCCTTCCGAGCGCAGAAAGCCCTCCTTGTCGGCATCCAGGATCGCCACCAGGGCGACCTCGGGCATATCCAGGCCTTCGCGCAGCAGATTGATCCCGACCAGCACGTCGAAGCGGCCCAGCCGCAGGTCGCGGATGATTTCCACCCGTTCCACGGTCTCGATGTCGGCGTGCAGGTAGCGCACGCGCACGCCGTGCTCGTGCAGGTATTCGGTCAGATCCTCGGCCATGCGCTTGGTCAGCGTCGTGACCAGCACGCGCTGGTGCCGCTCTACGCACAGATGAATTTCGGACAGCAGGTCGTCGACCTGGGTGCGCACCGGGCGCACCTCGACCTCCGGGTCCACCAGACCGGTCGGCCGGACCACCTGTTCGACCACCTGCGAGGACTTGCGCGCCTCATAGGGCCCGGGCGTCGCCGAGACAAAGATCATCTGCGGCGCCAGCCGCTCCCACTCCTCGAACTTCAGCGGCCGGTTGTCGAGCGCCGAGGGCAGGCGAAAGCCGTATTGGACCAGCGTCTCCTTGCGCGAGCGATCGCCGCGATACATCGCGCCGAGCTGCGGAATGGTCTGATGGCTCTCATCGACCACGAGCAGTGCCTTGGCGGGCAGATAGTCGTACAGGCACGGCGGCGGCTCGCCGCTCTCGCGGCCCGACAGATAGCGCGAGTAATTCTCGATGCCCGAGCAGTAGCCGACCTCCTTGATCATCTCCAGATCGAACAGTGTGCGCTGCTCGAGCCGCTGCGCCTCCACCAGCTTGCCGTCGGCGTGCAGCACCGCGAGCCGCTCGCGCAGTTCCTCGCGTATCAGATCCATCGCCTGCATCAGCCGATCGCGCGGCGTCACATAGTGCGTACCGGGATAGACCGTATAGCGCGGGATGCGACCGATCAGGGTGCCGGTCAGCGGATCGATTAGCGACAGGTTCTCGATCGTATCGTCGAACAACTCGACCCGCAGCGCGTCGCGGCCAGACTCGGCCGGGAAGATGTCGATGACGTCGCCGCGCACGCGGTAGGTGCCGGGCTGCAGGTCCATGTCGTTGCGCGTGTACTGCATCTCGGCGAGCCGCCGCAGCAGCCGGCGCTGGTCGATGCGCTCGCCGCGCACCAGGTGCAGCACCATCGACAGGTAGGCCTGCGGATCGCCGAGGCCGTAGATCGACGATACGGTGGCGACGATGATGGTGTCGGGCCGCTCGAGCAGCGCCTTGGTCGCCGACAGGCGCATCTGCTCGATGTGCTCGTTGACCGAGGAGTCCTTCTCTATATAGGTGTCGCTCGAGGGCACGTAGGCCTCGGGCTGGTAGTAGTCGTAGTAGGAGACGAAATATTCGACCGCACTGCGCGGGAAGTAGTCACGAAACTCGCCGTAGAGTTGCGCCGCCAGGGTCTTGTTATGCGCCAGTACCAGCGTCGGGCGCTGCACCTGCGCGATCACGGAGGCCATCGTGTAGGTGTTGTGCACGAGTGCGCCTCCGATACCCGCAAGGAAGGTCTGCGGGCCCGGCACTGACAGGTCGTAGACGTGAGGGTAGCGATACTCGATAGGGTCGATGCTGCTGATGGGTGACCATCGCACCCTGCACAAACCCATCATCGTCTGCCATTTGCTCCAGGTCGCAAATTCGGTGACCTTTTGCGCGAAACAGCGTCGGCCGATCGCCGTCATAACCCGCATCAACAAGGCCCGGCTGGGTCTGCGGTGCCCGCTCTCGATCCGGCTGATCATCGCAGGCGAGCATTCGGACAATTTCGCCAACGCCTTCATCGAAAGTCCGACGCCCGTGCGAAGATCCCGTAAGGCGTCGCCAGCGATGGGCACTATGTCCACGTTCGTGCCGCGGCCCCGGGACCGGAGGCGTTCAAGACGCTCGTGCTTGTCCGGGTGGTCGAAGCCGATGCACCGCGCATAGCGCTGCACATCGCGTTGGCCTGATACCACCACATTGAGGTATTCGGCGCCGGCATGGTTGCTGTTCGTTGCACGTTTCCGGGTACGGCGCAGGCGCGCATGGATACCGAAGCGTTTGAGCGCGTACGCCAATCCCGACGCGAGATCTTCGCTCGCAGTGCTCGCAATCACCTCGCCATTGGCAGCGACTGTGGCATCGCCATCGAAGTAGCCCTTAAGAAGCAGCCCCAGCGAGCGGTCGCTCAGCCGCGGCCAGAAATCCGGCAGCTGCTTCTTCTGTGCCGACTTTCCGCATAGTTTTGCCAGCAATACGGTCAGCGCCTTGGAAGAGACCTGATAATCGGAACTTGGACGAATGAAATAAGGCAGGCCAAGTTCCGCCAGCGCCTGCTCAATGCACCCGCGCATCAATGGGTGGCGAGCGGCAATAGTGACGAAGCCGCGCTGTCCATTGCCCTCAGCGATGTAATAGCCGAGCAGACCCAGCAATGAGTCGGTCAAAGGCAGTCGAACGGGAAGGCGGCAGGCTTGTCCCCTGCCCACGTAAATATCAGCATCTTCGTAGCGGTCTCCGAGTCCGCCCGTTGCCGATAGGAGTTGCAGGAAATGACGCACCTTGACCCCGCGACCGCGGATTCGGCGTCGTATCGCCCGGAGCTTTTTGTAGGGGTCAAGCGAGCAAGCCCGGGTCGTAGCGACCACCGTACCGTAGCCTCCCGCCGACGTGTACTCCATGATCGGCGTTTCGGCATACACGCAAAGAGTCGTGTCGGCCAGATAAGGCAATATATCGACCTCGTACAGAGAGCCAGGTCGGGTCGGCTCCTCCGAGCCCGCCAGTGTCTCAGGCATCGGCAAAAAATCCGTCGCTCGCGCCTCCTCGGTTCTGATCAGCTTGAGCCTGCCATCCCTGAGTACCCATAGGTTATGGTCGCCGGTCAGTGTGACTTCGCGGCCGCAGCGTGTGCGCAAGCGGAACATTGAAGTCGGCGCGCGATGACGCAGAAAGGCGGCCACAGGATATTCACCGGTCGCGCCCCGCCATGGATCGTAGGCAAGAGTCCGATAGCTTCGCTTGGCGCAGGCATAGCGTTCGGTCTCATCGCCATTGTGCGCATCCAGCGCTTGGCCGGCCATGAGAGAATCAATGAAAGGGCCCGCTTTGACGAGCTGCGGGATTCGCTCGTTGCCACGCTGCTCTATGACGTACAGCGGGTCGTGATAACCGATGCTCTTCCCGCTTCCCGTCACGCCGAGCAGTGTCTGATGCGACAACCCAGATTCGAGCCCCTCGACCAGGTGCTCGATCGCCTCCGGCTGATCGCCCGCCGGCTTATAATCTGCTTGCAATTCAAAGTGATTTGCGGGTGGGCTCATTGATATCCGCGTTGCGTATTGGTCGCCGCACAGCGAATCCCGTAATATAACCTCCACGCTGATGTAACGACGACTCTCGATGTCTTCAAGGGGAAAGTTGTGTCTGTAACCATTTCGCGGCGCGCCCAGCGCGTCAAGCCCTCGCCCACGCTGGCGGTCACCGCTCTGGCCAATCGGCTCAAGGCCGAAGGCAAGGACATCATCGGCCTGGGGGCCGGTGAGCCCGACTTCGACACGCCGGTGCACATTGCTGATGCCGGGGTCGAGGCAATCCGCACGGGCTTCACGCGTTACACCAACGTCGAGGGCGTCAACGAGCTCAGGGACGCGATCATCGCCAAGTTCAAGCGCGACAACGGCATCAGCTACGAGCGTGCGCAGATCCTGGTGTCTTCGGGCGCCAAGCAGACCATCTTCAACCTCTGCATGGCCGTGCTCGATACCGGCGATGAGGTCATCATCCCGGCGCCCTACTGGGTGTCCTACCCCGACATGGTGCTGCTGTCCGACGGCATTCCCGTGATGCCCAGCGCCGGGCCCGAACAGGGCTACAAGATCACCCCGAAGCAGCTCGCCGCCGCGATCACGCCCAAGACGCGCCTGGTGCTGTTCAATAGCCCGAGCAATCCGACCGGCGCCGCCTACACGCGCTACGAACTGCGATCGCTCGCCGACGTGCTGGTCGAGCACCCCCGAATACTGATCGGCACCGACGACATGTATGAGAAGATCTACTGGGCACCCGAGCCGTTCATGAGCCTGCTGACGGTCGCCCCGGAGCTCTACGATCGCACCATCACGATCAACGGCTGCTCCAAGGCATACGCCATGACCGGCTGGCGCATCGGCTATTGCGGCGGTCCGAAGGAAATCATCACCGGGATGGGCACAATCCAGGGCCAGTCGACCTCCAATGCCTGCAGCATTTCGCAGAAAGCGGCCATCGCCGCCCTCAACGGCAGCCAGCAGTGCGTCACCGACATGAACCGCGCGTTCAAGGAGCGCCATGACTACGTGGTGGCCGCGCTCAACTCGCTGCCGGGCGTGTCGTGCCTGCCGGGCGCGGGCACGTTTTACGCCTTTGCAGACGTGCGCGGCGCGATGGCCAACCTCGGCCTGCGCGACGACAACGCCTTTTCCGAGTATCTGATCGACAAGGCCGGCGTCGCCGTGGTCCCGGGATCGGGCTTCGGAGCGCCGGGTCACATGCGCCTGTCCTTTGCCTGCAGCAAGCAGACGCTCGAAAAGGCCATCGAGCGCATTCGGGCCGTGCTGCCGCGGCAAGCGCAGGTCAAGAGCGCCTGAGGCGAGGAGTACGGTCCAACGATCGTGCTCCAACCTGAGTCCTTGACGAGGCAGCACGAGACCCTGAGAATTCGCGCCGCCGCTACAGAGCCCATCCAAGCGTCGCCATGCAGGACGCCCCGTCTACTCCCCGGTAGCTCAGTTGGTAGAGCGTCGGACTGTTAATCCGTTGGTCGTTGGTTCGAGTCCAACCCGGGGAGCCAATACACCATCCGCTGACGTCCGCTACCACGTCGAAAGTGGTCGCAACTTGCCATAATAACAAGGCTTTTTCCTCCGATAACGTGTGACGGCGTCCGTTGACAGCGGCGCCACAGTGGGGGTATTTATTGGGGGTATGTCCGGAACTTTCTGACGCATACCCCAGGGGTATGTGGGAAGGGGGGTAGCCCAAAAACGAGGGACCCAGCGCCGGAGGGTTAGAGATACCCGGGTACAAACACGATGCTTACAGAGATCAAATTGAAAGCCGCCAAGCCAAGGGAGAAGCCCTATAAGGTCTTCGATGAGCGGGGGTTAACCTGCACATCTTTCCCACGGGCGGCCGGCTTTGGCGCCTTAAATACCGCGTGGCGGGCAGAGAGAAGCTGCTCGCGCTCGGTAGCTACCCTCATGTCGGGCTGAAACGAGCGCGCCAAAAACGCGACGATGCGCGTAAGCTGATCGCCGACGGGGTCGATCCCTCCGCCAAGCGGCGGGCAGAGAAATCAGCGAAAGCCGACACCTTCGAGGCGGTCGGGCGCGAATGGATCGAGCTGCAGCGCAAGCGGCTCACCGAAAAGACGTTCGGGCGGAATCTCCGATTTCTAGAACATTTCCTGTTTCCATCCCTGGGCCGCCTTCCCGTGGCCGCGGCCAAGGCGTCGGAGCTGCTGGCGGTCCTGAAGCGCATTGAAGCCGACGGCTTCCACGAGACGGCACACCGCGTGCGCTCTATCGCCGGTAACGTCCTCCGGTACGCCAGCGCCACCGGGCGAGCCGAGCGCGACGTATCCGCCGATCTGCGGGGCGCCTTGGCCCCCACAGTCACAAAGAATCGAGCCGCCATCACCGACCCCGTCAGAATTGGCGATCTGCTGCTGGCAATTCAGCACTACCGCGGCCAGCCCACCACACAAGCGGCTCTGAAGCTGGCCCCGCTGACATTTGTAAGGCCCGGCGAGCTGAGAGGTGCCGAGTGGGCCGAGTTTAGTCTTGACGGCCAGCAGCCAGAATGGCGAATCCCGGCTGCCCGCATGAAGATGGATGAGGAGCACGTCGTGCCGCTGTCGCGGCAGGCCGTAGCCATTCTGCGCGAGATTGAGACGCTGACCGGCGGCGGCCAGCTCGTATTCCCCTCGCTGCGTGGCGGGCATCGGCCCATCAGCGAGAACACAATCAATGTTGCGCTTCGGAGCTTGGGTTATTCCGGCGACGACATGACCGGACACGGATTCCGGGCAATGGCTTCCACGTGCCTAAACGAACACGGCTTCCCGCCCGATGTCATCGAATTGCAGCTAGCGCATGCGGAACGCAACGAAGTGCGAGCTGCCTACAATCGCGCGTCGCGCATGGCTGACCGCCGAAAGATGATGCAGGCGTGGGCCGATTATCTTGACGGACTGCGGCTCAGCGCGAAGGTCACGCCGTCTAGACGCGAGGGAAACGCTGCGTGATTGGCGGCACGCAGGTAAAGCGGACGGTAAAACGCTATTCACTATCCGCGTATATACCGACCGCTAAGACCCTACTCGATCAACATGGCTTGACTTTGCCTGATGGCACCGTAGAGATGCTGGCAAAGACGATCCAGAAATGTTCGATTTTGGAGCCAAGACCTAAGAAGCAAAAAGGTAAAGACGCTTCACCGCGAGAACGACTCCGCGTAGCACTCACGCACGCGCGGAAATTGTTTCAATACACTGAGAGACGTCCGTCACATTCAACTAGTATCCCCAATCGGATCGATTCGCTATGCGACGCACTCAATCATCTCGATGCGGTCGTCTGGCTTGGAGTTGCGTCTCCACCGGTGGATGTCACTAGCTTCATAGAACAGCTCAAAAATAGCGACCTCGCCGAAAATAGGGACGAACTATCCAAACTTATTCAATCGTTAAAGAACGTGCTGTCCGCGGCCGGCGAACGTTCAGGCCGGCCAATCGCACGGCGAGCACTCGTTGTTCGAGCTGGTTGCATTGCCTGGCTCCGAGCTGGAAAAGACGTTCCGGACCGGTATTGGTGGTTGAACAAAATGAAGGAAGAGCCGCTCACCGACTTCATTTGTGACCTACTCAAAACTTGCAAGGTCACGATGCCCGCGAAGGCGATGTATTCCGCAATTGTGCTGGCACTGAAAAGAACCTGAATGGGCGCGCTTAGGCTCGCGCCAATACGGCAGACGCAAAAACCAGGGACTTTTAGCATGTAGCGCTCGGCCACGCTCGGCCCCAAGCTGGTGCAGACCACTGAGGAAAGCTGTCCGTAACCGCGGACGGCGCACAGAGGATTGCGAGCATGAGTACGCCATTGCGCTTGTTGCGGCTACCACAGGTAATTGAGCTTACCGGCCTGGGTCGCGACACAATTTACCGATACATTCGCGAAGGCCGATTCCCGGCACAACGCCGTATCAGCGACCGAGCTTCGGCTTGGCGCGCTGACGAACTCGCCGCGTGGATCGAGTCTCGGCCGGTCGTCACCCGAGGGGCAGTGCCATGAGTGCGGCACTTCAGGCGACGGACTCGGCAACTGCCGCCGACTACGTGCGACATGGCTGGGTGCTCGTGCCTATCCGGCGGGGGTCCAAAGGCCCCCGCACTCCTGGCTGGAACAGGCGCGAGAACTGTGTGTCGACTCCAGAACGTGCGGCGCAGTGCCTCGGCAACGTTGGGTTGGCTCACGCCTACTCCGGAACCTGCGCGATTGATTTCGACGACCTTGACAAGGCTACCAACTGGCTCCAATCAAAGGGGATCGAAGCGCACAAATTGCTAAACGCGCCAGGGAGCGTGCGGATAACCTCGCGTCGACCGAACCGCGCCAAGCTTCTATATAGGCTCGAAACTCCGATGCCATCGCGCGTGTTCGCCAGCGGTGCTTTGGAGTTCCGCTGTGCGAGCAAGAATGGCACGACACAGCAAGACTTGCTGCCACCGTCTATTCATCCAGACACCGGCCTGGCATACCGGTGGGAATTCGGCGAACCCCTGCTCGGGGACTGGCGCAATCCCCCGCCTTTGCCAGAAGCTTTGCGGGCACTATGGCGGGAGGAGGAGGAGGCACGATGCGCCTCCACTTCGCGTTGTGAGATTCGCATCGCGGATGTGGACGTCGATCGGCTTCGCGAGCAGCTTAAGGCCCACAACCCGGACTGCGACTACCACCAGTGGATTCGCGTCGGAATGATATTGCATCACGCTACGCAAGGCAGCGATGTTGGGCTTGAACTGTGGAACGAATGGAGCGCAAAGAGCAACGACAAATACCAAGGGAAAGACGATCTCATTCCCCACTGGCGTAGCTTTCGCGTGGACTCGCCAAATCCCGTCACCGCTGCATCGCTGCGGACTGAGCACTCCGCGACTGCAGATGAGTTCGGCACGCACGACGCCGATCCGCGCCAAGTTATCCGGCTGGCCGGTGGAGAACTACATAACTACGCCGTGCAGTGCGAGGACTTACTCAGAGACGAGCTTTACGTGCGCGAGCGCTCGCTTGTTAGAATTGGTGGAGCAAGGGAGCTTACGCCAGAAGACGGCAGCGAGGTTCGCCGGGATGACGACCAAGCCGTAATTCTTCCTGCCGGCATGGAGTACCTGCGTCGTCGGCTCAACCAGCGGGTACGATTCAAAAGATACAGACGCCGCGAAAAAGAATGGGCGGCGATCGATTGTCCCAAGGACCTGGCCATAAATATCGCTGGACAAGGCGACTGGCCCAACCTACGTCGGCTCACAGCTATCGCCCGGGCGCCCTTCGTTCGATCGGATGGAACCGTGTGCGAGACACTAGGGTACGACGCCGCGTCCCGCGTCTTCTATGCTCCGAACGCGAGCTTTCCCTCGGTGCCCGAAAGCCCCACGCGGGCTGAATCGGAGTTGGCGCTTGCGACTCTGCTTGAGCCGTTCAGCGAATTCCCTTTTGCCACGGATGCCAGCCGCAGCGCCTCCGTGGCGAACATCCTCACCGAAGCGGTGCGCGCGGCGATTGATGCCAGCCCGGCGTTCTTCTACACGGCGCCGACGCCAGGAACGGGGAAGACTTTGCTTTCAGAGATGCCGACTCGAATTGTGCATGGCTGCGGACCAGCGATGCGGCCGTGGGCAGAAGGCGGCGAGGAGCTACGCAAGAGTCTCTTCGCGAGCCTTTTGGCCGGCGACAGGACGATCGGCTTTGACAACCTGCCAAACGGAGTCAAGGTCCGTTCACCGATTCTCTGCGGGTTCCTAACGGCGGATGTCTACAGCGATCGCAAGCTCGGTGCGAGTGAAGTGCCGGCCCTGCCGAATCGCAGCGTAGTGTCCCTGACTGGAAACAACATCACACCGGCGGGTGATCTGGCACGGCGCTCGATTGTGACTAGGCTCGATGCGAACACCAACCGCTTGCGGGATCGTAGGTTCCGCGAGCCTGATTTGAAGGGATACGTGGCTGCGCATCGCGCGGCGCTGCTGATAGCCGCGCTGACAATCGTGAAGGCGTACGTCGCGGCCGGAACTCCGTTCCAGGCGATCCCGCTCCCGTCCTTTGAGCGCTGGTCCCGGTTTGCTAGAGACCCCCTGCTCTGGCTCGGTATGCCTGATCCAGTGGCAACTCAAGATGATGAAACTGACGACGAGGCGGTGCCACTGGCGGCGGCGTTCCTGATGATCGCCGAATGCCCGGCACTGGGAGAGAAGGAGTTTATGGCTAGTGAGCTGGCATTAGCCTGTGACGCACTTGTCGGCGACAGCCAGTTGGCAGCCGCCATCGAGCCGGCAGGCTGCAGCGCAGCGAGTGACCAGAAGTACGTGGGCTATTGGCTCCGCGAGAAGCGTGATCACATCGCCGGGGGCTATAAGTTAGAGCGCGGACACGCAGCCAACGGCTCTAGAAAATGGCGACTGAGGAAAATCCCATGCTGACCAAGATAACTCTGGACTTCCGGCGCCAGAGAGTAGCGATAGGGGGCATCCGGGGGATGGTTTCGCCCAGATGCGGGCTAGATGGCAGTCTTCCCCACCATATATCCCTGCCATCCAGGGCGGGTGGGGCTGGAACGATCCCCCGGATGCCCCCTATCGCTACATCGATTGCAGCCCGACCGCCTGGCCATTCTGGAGAGGGCGATGTCTAAATTAGCCACAGTTCAGAGACGTCAGAAGACAGGGGGCCGCCAACCCGGTACACCAAATCGCGTGACCGCGGACATTCGCCAGGCGCTCAAGCAACTGGCCGATGGCAATGCCGCCAGTGTTCAAGGTTGGTTGGACCGCGTGGCAGCCACCGACCCTGCCGAGGCCACGCGGCTCTGGCTGGCCCTCCTGCGCTTCGTGACACCTACCCTGCAGGCCGCCGCAATCACCGAGCTAACGAGGCCCAGGTCCGTGCAAGCGCAGCTAAGTGCCCTAACCAATGACGAGTTGATGACTATGATTATGAGCGACCCCGAGGCGATGGCCCTTATCGGCAGACAGCCTTTGGCGCCGGCTGCTCTTATCGAGTACAGGCCCGAACGCGACACCGAGACATGCGTTTCCCTAAGCGACGACGAGTTATTGCGATGAGAAATGTTCTTTCAAACACGCGCCGCAGCGCACTCAGTCAGCGCGCTCTACGGCTGGCGCTCTTTCAGCTCATACAGACCAGGACCCTGGGAGATACACCATGCCCTCTCACGAAGTAAGATGCGTTCACTTGCCCTACTGCGTCCAGCGCCAAGAAGACGGCTCGTACATCGTCTTGAATCGCGACTATAAGCCGCTAGGTTTCAAGACAACCGAACATGTTGACTATGATGCCTACCCGATCAAGGTGAAGCTGCGTGGACTTGGCGCCGCCACAGCTGCGAAGATCTCTTGGAACGGGAGTAGCGATCTGTCGGCCATTTATCTGTACGACGACGGATGTGTTCCGACGATCAGCGCCGCCAACATGACTGCCTATTTGAAGCGTGTTGCCCACTTGGCGAAACTAAGGGTCGCGCAAGAGCGCTGAATCGCATGGCGTATTTCGCGCAACTAGTAATCAATCGAGAAACGGCCATGCGAACGGTCTACAGACCACAGACTCCGACAATCGCCGCGAGCCATAGCTTGAAAGGATCGCCGACTACCGGCATATCTGGCGCTGCATTCGAGTACTCGGATTGCCCCGTATCAGGATGCCTCGCAGAATTGATGGAGGCTTAAACAAGTGACGGAGGAAAGGCGGGAAGTTGCGCAGGAGTTCGTCGCCGCGCTGATTGCTCTCCGAGAGCACGCTGCAGCCGTCGCCAACCTAGTACATTACGACGCGCGCGATGCTCGGCAGCGTTACCTACTGTCTTATTTCTGCACCGCCATTGAATTGGCAGGGGCGGCTATCGTCCTGGCTCGAAGTGCCGAAACAATAGGCCTTCCGATACTTGCGAGATCGGCCCTTGAGGCGCTGGTCGATTTCAGATGCCTGATGTTGGACCCTAGCTACGTCGAATTCATTGAGGCGGCACACGATGCTGAGTGGGCTAAGCTAATTAATGAGGCTATCGATACCCCCGGGGCGTACCTGGGAGAGCTTGCCGCGCATGCCTCCGTGAATGAGGAACGGGAGCGAATCGCACACCGAGAAGCTCATCGCGAGGCAATCGGAATAAGAACCTTGACAGTGCGGAACAAGTTTAGACGAGCCGGTATGGAGGGACTCTACCATTCCGTCTATAATTTCTTCTGTAGTGAAACGCATAACAATGCGAGAGCCTTAATTAACAGGCACTTCAAAGAGGACAGTGCGGGCGTCCTACGATTAACTATCTACGGCGACGACGTAGCGACCGTTGAGCCCGGCTTGTCGCAGGTGCATGATGCTTTATCGGCGATGACCGAGGGCATATGCCAGACCTTCGGTATTGCAGAGCCCGACCGAACTGCTGTGGACAAAGCTTGGACCGCTGCGAAACGCCTAGTGGCGATCGACTGCGCCGCACCAATCAGCCAGAGTACAGGCAGGACTGACGACGGTACCCCTACCGTCTTGCCGGCAGACAAGCGTTAAGGTAGTCAGTTGACCTGATGGTAGCTGATTGGTATGCCCGGCTTCCGAACTAAAAGTACAGAACGCGTAGACGAGTACACATCGAACAACGATTTAATCTGTCCTCACTTTGCAATTTGCCTACCGCGGCTTCGGGACCCATAACAGCTCGGCGCCTACGTGTCTTTGCACGAACGAGGCCAGAGCCAAGTGCTGCAGCCAGGCGGGTGTTTCCCGGGAACGCGCGTTCAGAATTGAAGCGTCAATCCGCGCTAGATCTTGCTTCCAATCATCGTCAATCTCTTTTGCCTGCTCTCCGACGGCCTGAAGAGCAACACGTAGGCTCTCCGTTGAAGCCCGAAGGGTCGTCGGACGAGTGTCCGCGCGTGAATCAAGCAACTTAGCTAGACTAAGTTTTTGGGCCTCCTCCTTTTCGCTATGCAAGACGAAAATGCTGGAAGTCGCCGTGAACGTCACGAATTTGTGCGCGTTGCCGACTTTTCGTACGTCCAGACTCGGGGTGCAACTAAGTAGATCGCCAGCCTGCAACGCCCGACGAAGTTCTGTCTTGCTCAATGTATGGTTGACAGCATAGAACGTCGGGTAGCTCTTGTCCGCTAAAGCCTTCAATCGATCCCACTGATGATAGTCGTCCACAAACGCGCCCGATGCATCGCGCGTGCTATGTGGAATCTTGAAACGGAAGTAGCTCGATGCCCAACTTTTCCACTCGTTGGCACCAGGGCTCGTCAATTCGAAAGCGAGCTTATATTGAATAAACAAGTTCGCACCCTCGTCATCGTCATGAGGAAGGTTCGCCATTGGCAGCCAAGGCAAACTAAAGGCTGTATCCCAACCAAGGTCAAACTCGGCCGTAAGCGACGGGACTTGCGCCAACGACCAAACGCCGAATTGCTCAAATATTTGTCGGATGATCGCAGTATTTACAGCTTGCTGCAGTTGTGATTCCGAGAAATTCGGCTCGCGCACTTGCTGTCCTCAGCCCGACCTACTTTAAGAGTTGCTCCAGAGACACCAACGTCGTTGCAACACCATACAGTTTTTCCTTATTCGCCTTCAAAATAGTCAGTGTCGACCTTCTTAAGTTCGTACATACCGATAGTCGAAACGCCGACATTGTGATCGACCATTAAGCCGGCAAGCTCCTCGCCGTCAATTAAAATGATTTTCGTGTTAATGATATTGGCGTATTCGATTGCCTCACGAGAATACGTGGACGTCGTTATAAATACACCTTTGTTGGCGCGTTGACCCTGCAAAGCGCCTGAGAATTTCTGAATCTCCGGTCGGCCAACTGTTCCTTCCCACCGCTTGGCTTGGACGTATATTACGTCAAGACCTAACTTATCTTCTTTGATGATACCGTCGATTCCACCATCGCCGCTCTTGCCAATAGCGCGGCCCGCATCCCCACGCGAACCGCCGTAACCCATCGCGACAAGGAGATCAATGACCAGCCGCTCAAAAAAAGCGGCGCTGGCGGACCTGACTTGCTCGAGCAACTCCAGTTCAAGATTCTTGCGCAGGCGGCGATATGCCGAGGCGAGAAGATCCTCAGGCGTCTGGTTAGCAAGAGTGTCGGCAACGTCTTGCTGAGCCGGCGACTGTTCGACATCTGCTCCTGTGTCGCGCTTTCGAGTGCGGAAGGTCCGAAATCCTTCGTATCGCTCCAGCAGTCCAATGTCAATGCGCGCTGGATTCTCCGCTAGGAGCTGCTTGCCCTGGTCGGTGATGCGAAAGATTCCGCGCTTCGGTGACTCAAGTAGCCCAGCCTGCTTTAGATAAGTGCGGGCCCAGCCAATGCGGTTATCAAAAAGAGGAGCGGTTCCGCTCGGCAGCATTTCCACGCGCTCATCGTTCGTAAGATGAAACTCGATTGCAAGCTTTTCAACTGCATCCCGAAAGCGATGCTCATTTCCGTCTGCTGCGAGACGCAATAGCGGTAGCATCGCGGACTGATAGTCGGGTATAGACATGCACAGAGCCTGCGGAGTGCGTTTTCTTTCTGCTTTCGAATTGCCAGAGTTCGATCAACACAGCACGAGATGTAAAGGGCTTGGGTGCACGCGTGACAGTGTATCACTCCACATGGTTCTGAAGTTAATTTGCAAACACTCGGCGATGTGAGTCGCAACTGAAGTCATCCTCGTACTAGTTACTCAGCTGAAAAGCATGTTCTACCCGCACAGCTGTCGGCCAGTCTCTGTCACTCAATTGGGCTTTGACCCCCGAATCACGAAAAGAGTATTGCGCTCACCCCGACGCGCCGTGTGCCAACCTTCATCCTGGGGCCCCAACAGTTCAGTAAGTGCGCGTGGCACCAGAGCCCTCGCGACGGAATCTGGATCGTCCATAAACTTCGGCAATGAAGCCCTAAGAATCCCCAGAACGCGACCCCACGGAATGCCTCGCTCAATTCCATCGATAAAGTCGCGCGTCGAACCCAGAGACTTTATCGCGCTTGACTGCGCATTACGTAGCGGGTCCTCACCCACGACGACCCTCTCCTCGCCGACCCCAATGCCCTTCTCAGGAGGCTCATCGACCTTGGCGTTAGTGGAGAAACCTTGCTCCCCGCTGCTCATCCGCTGGCGCAACCTCATAGCATAGGTCGCGGCCGCAGGCCTCGAATTAGTCTTATCCTGTCTTTCGTATAGACGCTCAAACGAAAACACACGTAGTGGTATGGGGTACTTTGTCTTACCCGCGCTGCTCCAGAATACACCTTGGCCGGCGATAGGCTCATTTAGAAGCGATGAGAGAAGGTCGGCACTGAAATGGGCGTTCGCTCTCTGTGTGTTCTTAAGATCGGACTCGGACAGGAGGTGAAAGATAAACCAGTTATCGCCCTGACTCAGAATCTCCACTGGGATGCTGCCAGGCTGCTGAGTTATTAGCACCGCGCCTAGGTCGTATTTTCGGCCCTCCTTAATCCATTCGATATATGGAGCAGCTGCCGCCGTGCGATCGTCCAGGACGGACTGCGCCTCCTCAATGACCACAATCGTCGGGACTGTTTGGGGCACCGCCTTAGTGAATTCAGCCTGGTTTCGATCAAAGATACGCCGCAGAATGAGACCGGCGAGAATCATTGATGGCCCGCCCCTAAGCTGAGATATGTCGACGACGCAAAGCTTTCCCTCCCGTAGCGCCTCGAGAAGTACGTCTATCATTCGACTGCTTCTATCGTGCAGCGTACGTACAATCTGAGTCACATTTCCCCGTGCCGCTAAGGCCTCTGCGTCCTGGGACGCCTCGAGCCGAAGGAGCTGCCTTACCCTCTCTAGATCCGTCGCATGCCCGTGAATGTCAATTAAATCGACGAGTTCTGCCCAGTCCGATAAGTTCATCTGACGCAGCTTCTTTACATTCTGCTGATCCTGCTTCTCGGCCGATAGAGCAATTGAAATCACATCAGCCGGACTCAGACGTCGAATGTCTAGGCGAACGCCACTGGCGACAAACGAGCCATAGAACGGACTCGGTGCCTCGCGCGACGTGAACACAACGATCTGGTTCTCCAGCGCCGGAACGTCGCAAAGACCCGGGCGCCCCTTATCGTCTGGCCAGAAATATTCACCGTCAGGATCGAAGATGATCGTTCCGACCGGCACTTCGCGATCGTCGCGCTTTTTAACCGTGGGCTGACTCGAATACAGCGTGCTAAAGAGCAACTTATTCAAATTGGACTTTCCAAATCCCGCCCGAGCGAAAATGAATGAGCGCCTAGACACGAGATTCGAGATTGGAAACCTAACCAGAATCTCCGGGGACTTCCGCTGCATCCACTCCTCGTACTCGAGGCGATCATCCTCGCCCGCAAAAACATATTCACCCAATGCAAAAAAGCCAAGTTCAGCGCCATCGCCATGGTGTCCAACCAGATGACGGAGCACCTCGTCTGATGGGAATGCCACAGGGCTCCCGACATGTGGTAGCCGTCGATGGGAAGGAACGAAATGAAAGTCGCCTTCTGTGTCAACTCGAACAACACCCAAAACGCGGATATCGACGCGATACCTCAAGAAGGCCTCCCGTAGATCATCATCGACGCGACGTTCCTCGAGTGCGGCACGAATGCTGTACTGCTCGCCTGAATCGCTCGCGAGGCGCCCCACCGCCGAGAGGGCAGTGATTCTTCCGAGAACAGCCTCGTCTTCGTGTTCCAGCTGCACAAGAAGGAATTGCCCGTGCATCGGGATATTCTGGAGGCGCGGTCTATAGGGTATCGTTAAGTCCGCATGAAACTCCATCCCACCTGAAGTGAAGCCACGGAAGGCTCCAACGATGCTATCACGAGGAAAAAGTTTCACAGTGTCTCTTCCCACTCAATAGCGGCGTTGGCTAAAGTCACTTTCTTGAAGTGCTAACTCGTCGACTACGAACGCCTTTCTCCCCAAGGAATTCTTCAACGCTTCAGCGATACCGTGCTCAAGAATATCGAAGTCGAAGTCCACAAGCGCTGCCGCTTCGTGTGCCTTTTGCAAGCATTGCGGGTAGTATGGAATCGGAAACCCACTTATCGAGTCATGTAGTAGGTAACCGAAGACACGGTGTGCTTCGTCGGCCTGAGAGGAGAAAATATCAACCAGCCATACCGGGTCATAGGGTCCGTCTCCAAATTTGACGAAATGCATGACGCCGCCCACGAACTCTTCGCCAGCAGCCACATTCTCTCTCCACTCCCGCCAACGGAACGATTCGGCAAGCATCTGATCTGGCACTTTCGCGAAGCACGGGTATGTAGTCTTGAGGACGCCTTCGAGGGACAGCGCAAGGCGGTACTTCTGAATTACATTGCTGTGCTTAATAACGCCAACCAGGAAGACGCGTCGTTTCTTTTGGGCGTTTCTCGCGATTCCCTCTTCCAGTCCCTCTCGGTATTTCTTAAACAATCCCTTCGAAAACATCTTCTCGCGCAGCGGCCCATCTCGGACTATTAGTACGTCGGTTCCAAAATCCTTTTCCCTAATTAGATGAAACAGCACCGCCCATTCCATCAATCCGCGATACTCAAGGATCCACGAGGGAGAACGATCCTCTTCCGGTTTTGCAAAAACCGGACTCAGTTTGCTCAGATGATCCACTTCTAGATAGTCCATCATCCGTCCGAGGAGACTTATAGGCGCCTTCGTCGCCGGATCAATGTGACGGTCATTAATCTTGTCCACGGAACTGTTTGGCGACACGGCCTGAAGACAGTATTCGTTCTCGCTAGAATCAACCACGCGAACCAGCTGTACGAGAAACGGATCGAATCGCAATTGGTTATTGCCGCCGTCCGTTCCGACGAGAGAGATGGCAGTGGAAGCGCGTGGATGGATTCGCTGTATGTCTGCGCGCAGACTCGTGCAATGCTCCCGCAGCCGTGTCAGGCCCGTACGCTCCTGCGACACCAGTTCTGAGACTTCGCGTCGAAGAGCATTCGTTGTATCAGTTGACAGCATTGTGCTTCTTCTCAGTAGCAATTCGACTTATGAATCGTGGAAGGATGCTCTGGCCTTCTAGCAACCGCTCCATTTCGTCCAAGTCACGATCGAATTCAAGGGAGTCCACCTTCAGATAGCGCCAAGCAGAGAAGTCGCGGGAAGCTGTCGCCTTTGCTATTCGTCGCGCGTCGGCGAGGTTCATGGCGGCGCGCTCCTTGTCGCCCATAGCCCAATATGCAATTGCCAAGCATTGCGAATAGTTAGGTCCCATTCCTGGCCGCTTCGGCTTTGTGTCCGTCTCAACGACATGGCCAAACAATTCCTTGTTTATCTTTCCGGTGGCACCCCACTCCGCCATCGCAATGTTAAATGCCGCGCTCTGCTCCAATGCTGCAATCGGGAGGGCTTTGGGATTTAAGCAAGCGATAGCTTCCTCAAAACTACCTAGACCGATAAGCGTAAGACCGAGCGACTGTCGGGCCTCGTATAAAGCGTCGACCCCGGGTGGGGTTTGCGTCACAACGCGCGTAAGCACTAACTTGTTTAGCGCGAGGCCAGGTTCAGAATCATTTAGGCGAGTCGCAAGCTGAATGACATCGTCCGCTGGGAGGTTCACAACAGACCACGACGACGCCACTTGTTCGACCACCTCGGGGTTTAAATTGAGCAACGCTTGAACGGAAAGTAGTACTTCGCGAGCGTTCACGGGGAGATCGGACGCTCGCAGAACGCTCCAGAAATCTTCGATTGCGGCTCCAACCTCTCGCCGACTACGACGAAGCAATCCGCGCTCGAAATAGACCTCTCGCGAGGCATATCCATTTTCAATTGCCTTGTCGAACAACAAGAACGCTGCCTCTGGATCTCCCGAGAAGCGCCACGCCAAAGCAAGCCAAAACGAAATCTCTCCGTCCCGGGGAAAAGTCGTAGCAATGTTTCGGAGTCTCTCGTCAGAAAGAACTACCTGCTCTGCGGGACTTTGCATAGGGCTACGGATACCGCGCACCATATGCCGGAGAGCCTCAAGGGCAGTATCGCGATCCTCAAAATTGCTTCGCCGGATTGTGTCCGCCAGGGTCGCGTATTCATTGGCAAGATAGCTATTTGGGCGGTCCTTACAAAAGACGAGCTGGTTGATAAGCGCCAGACTGTCGTAATGATGAATTTGGGCGGCCAAACTTTTGTATTTGAGCTGCTCGCCAAAACTCCTCAGCCGCGTCGCAACGATTCGGTCTTCATCATCCAGTGTTGGGACGTTAGAGACAACAAAGTGCAACGTCACATCATGTTCCGCCGTCTTTCTAACGACGCGCCTTTCATATCGGATGTCGTCAACAATTTTCTTGAGGCCACTCAAGTTCTGGTCGTTCGGAAAAAATAGGATACAGACGGCATCCGGCAGCTGGCGCGTGCAGATTCCTGCAATATCTGTGTGGCCCGTCCTCGAATCGACAAGAACGTAATCGGGCTGAATCGATGTACGCCATTGCTCCTTAAGATCCTCAAAGAGCAAAAACCCATCGTGATGCTCGTATAGATCCTGCCAATTGATGTTCTGGAATTTCGAGGAATAGTGTTCGTCGGACTTCCCAGCGGGCATTACCCAGATAGCGCCGCCGTTCTCAAAGGATTCACTCTTGTACGTATAATCCGCCACACTCGGCGCCTCGCCAGTGGCCAGATACTCATGGACGTAATCCACTATCCCATTCGGCAAGCGCGGAGGCCGCTGTAGGTTAAAAGTAGGTAGGCCAGGCGCTTCAAGGTCGAAATCGACAAGCAAAACAGTGCGACCAGCGCTTGCGAGTTGGTACCCGACATTTACCAAGGCCATCGAGCGGCCGACGCCACCCTTATAGGAATAGAAGGTAACAACGTACATGCTAGTGAATTCGCTCGCCTGAGATCAGCCGTAGAGAAAAGGAGGAAGCGGCGTTACTGCGTTCTTCGAGTCGACCGGCAGCGATCAAGGCCTTGAACGGACCAGCTTTGCGATGACTTTCAATGCGGACGATGCTGCTTATGGTCACAGAGCCACCTTCTGTCGCCCAGTGTCGCAGTCGCTCCAGATTGCCAGCGAAAGCAAGGAGTCGGAGATATTTGTCGTATCCCGCGCTTTGAATCAATTCCCCGGTTTCCCAACGCGCCAGAGATGCAGTGCCAATACCAGTCAGCGCGGCGAATCGCTCTCTCGTCAAGTTAGCGCGAGTCCTTATGTCCCTGATTTGTGCAGGGCTAAGAACTCCAAGGTGTCTGCAAACGGCCTCATGGCGAAGTATTTCTGCTCTTTCGGTGGTGAAGGTGAGACCACACTGGCTGCAGGAGTAAACAGGCACGGGTACCGTCAGCTCAACCGCATCCTTGCCACTCCCATACGCAAACATGTCATCGCGAATTGATTCGATTAAATTCACTGAGCCGCATTGCCCACACCGGACTGTTACGTCGGAAGCGCCATCGATCATGTTGGATTGGTCGGTCATGTTTGCACTCGCTTCAGCAATGGCTGTAATGAAAGCTCCGTCCGATTACGCAGCCCGATCCGAGTTGAAGCTTTACGTATATGGGTGGCACATCCGAGGGCTGCGCGATAATCAAGACATACGCCGTGGCACCGGGCGGTTTATCTAGAGTTAGCTCCTCCATGGCATGGCCCGCTTCTATTGCTTCCGCCACGAATTCCCACGCGCCCGCCTCGGTAAAGGGCATCCCAGACCGGGGATCCATCACCTGATTTGACCGCCAGTCGCGAGGAAATCCCAGCTGCCTGGCTCGCGCGCGTCGACACAAGATCGTTAACTGGCGTCGGACCTCGTCCATGAACCCCTTGCAGCCTCAGTAGCTCCATTTATTCTATCATCTGATATGCGCTAGACCGTGTCAACGGTCACATCATATCAAATGATACTCCATTCGGCCCTTGATATTTTTGTCACCGGTGACAACATATCCCCCAGAGAAAATGAAGCGACGCGGCCGCCCTCCACTTGGACAAACTGCAGAGACTGGCGCCTCTCGGCAACGCCGCTCTCGGATCAAGCGCGGGGCCACCGCCGTGCGCCTGGAGACCTGGGTCACACGAGATGTCGCACTATTCTTTCGACGAGCAGCGCTTGAACAGGGAATTCCACTGCACCGGGCTGTAGCGGCCAAGTTGGAAGCCGCTGCCTCGGACGGCCAGCAAAAGCGGCTAGAGGAGCAATTGACATGATGGCCCGCACGAGCAGTGATCCGCTAAACGCGGTATGCCCGTACTTCACAATGTTTCCATTGGATTTTCCGCGTCAAAGAATCAAGCGAGAGGTATCCGCGGGGCGAAAGCCGGTCGTGCTCGACGTCTTTTGCGGTCGCGGCACTACCTTGTATGCCGCGCGCACTGCGGGACTCAGATCGTATGGAGTCGATTCGTCCCCGGTCGCCGTCGCAATAGCCAAGGCCAAGCTGGCATCAACATCGCTCGCGTCGGTAATGCGCTTAACCGAGAGCATCCTCAGTTGCAATGAAGATGTGGCACCACCTGATGGCGAATTTTGGCGTCTCGCGTACCACCCCTCGACCCTGCAAAATATTGCGCGGCTTCGAAACGGACTGCTCACAGCCCGCGACAGCGGGGCAGCGCGCATGCTCAGGGCAATTGCTCTAGGCGCATTGCATGGACCCTTGGCAAAGAATCCGCTCAATTCCGGTTACTTCTCGAATCAAATGCCACGAACCTACGCATGTAAGCCCGCGTATGCCATTCGCTACTGGAAGTCCCGGCAACTCCGGGCACGGCGTGTAGATGTTCGTTCCGTGGTCCGCCGTCGAGCCGCGCGAATTTTCTCGGCACCGACGCTGCCGGGAGTAGCTGGCTCCACGGTTGTACTCGGAGACAGCAGGAACCCGCATACATTCAAGTCAATAGGCCGTGCCGATCTGGTTATCACTTCGCCGCCATACTTTGGCATGAAGACGTACGTCGAGGACCAATGGATTCGGAATTGGTTTCTAGGCGGTCCGTCGCATGTGGACTACGGCGCGGGAAGTCAGATATGCAGTGGAAACGCAGCAGACTTTGCCGTCGCACTGGCTGGCGTATGGGACAATGTCGGCGATGTCGGGTCGGACGCACTCAAGGTTGTTATTCGATTCGGAGGAATCCGATCGCGCCGATCTGATCCGCTGGCCCTACTGATGGGATCGTTTGAGCAATCACGTCACCCTTGGAAGCTCATTTCCCGCCGCGCGGTTCGATCAATCGCCCCGGGCCGAAGGCAAGCCGAGCAAATGCACGTATCCGCTCTCGCGGTCGAGGAGTTTGATGCCGGCTGGATCGTTAGTTGACCTAGTTCTCCCCACCAGCTCGCCGCTTTCCGGTCACTGGTGAATCTTTCATGCTTTATGGAAAAGCACTTCGCTCGGAGAGGGCCTGTGGTTCAGAGCTTATAGTCGGCTACCCTTAGGGCTGCCACATACTACGCGGTAGCGCGTTGGGGGTAGAACTGGGGGTATGTAGATTTCAGACGTGCTTAAATTACAACTAATACAGCAACTTACTGCATGAATATGGCTCCAACCCGGGGAGCCAATATAATCAACTAGTTAAGTACTATTTCTCGTCTCGTCTAGAGACGATATGCCGCAACCCATTGACCCCTCTTCATCTGCATCGAGTCGAACCCGGAATCGAATTGGCTCGGCAAATCGAGCTCAGGTCTGCTACTCCCCAGGATAATTCACGGCAGGGTGTCCCCCATAGCGCGTATCATGCATCGCAAATGCAATACACGGGCGGTCCATGAAGACCACGACCATTCCTCCCCTGCGAGTCCCCCCAGCGTTACGTCGCGAAGCAGAGGCGGTGCTCGTCCAGGGCGAAACGTTGTCCGCCTTTATGCTCGAGGCGCTGCAGAAGAACATCACTCAGCGCCGCGATCAGAAGGCTTTTATTACCCGGGGACTGGCCAGTGCCGCCAAGGCACGTCGCACGGGTCGATACGTAAATGCTGAAACCGTACTGCAGGATCTTTCAACCCGCCTTGCGCGTGCAAAATCAAAGGCCATACCCTAGATCGAGCGCGCCGTGCGGCACTATACGGTCCGCTTTACGGAGGAAGCGCACGCGGACTTGCGAAGGCTATATGGTTTCTTGGTCGACAAGGACCCGCGCGCAGCCGCCAAGGCACTCAAAGCGATCCGACATGGCATCAAACTGCTGAGCTTCTCGCCCTACGCTTGTCGGAAGGCGGCCGCAGATATGCCTCGTCTGCGCGAACTGCTGATCCCATTCGCGACGTCAGGCTACGTTGTATTGTTTGAGATCGAGTCACCACGCACCGCCACAATTCTCGCGGCTCGACATCAGCGAGAGGACGATTATCAATAGAATGGCAAGCGGACTTCATGCACCGGCGGCTCTGTGCAACCTCAGGCGCGCGGCCGACTATCAACGAAGCTCGGAGTCTTCATCAAGCGCGTGACCGAGGAAACGTGCGTTGATACCGCAGGAGGATGGGATGCGAGACCAAGAAATACGTGCGGCACTGGATCAGCATTGGGCCGCGTCCGATGTCAACGACTTTGAAACGGAGCATTCGATCTATCACGCGGATGCGGTGCTGGAATACCCACAGTCAGGCGAGCGCATCCGCGGTCGATGCAACATACAAATTACACGCACTAAACAGCCGAGCAAAAAGCGTTTCGTCGTCCGGCGAATCATGGGTCACGGTGATCTTTGGGTCACCGAATACATCCTGACCTATGACGGGAAGCCGTCCTACACCGTGAGCATCATGGAATTCAGGGGCGAGAAGGTGGCGCGGGAAACGCAGTACTTTGCGGACCCCTTCGAGGCCGCCGCATGGCGCGCTCAATGGGTCGAGCGGATGGACGCCTAGCCACGAAGCGGAATTCCGGATCACAGCAAACTTGACAATCAGATGTCATCGCTACGAGGTCAGCCCCGCATGTATGCTGCCCGATCACGCCTCAAGAGGCCGTAACTGGTCAAGCATGGTGGGAATCAGCTCAGAGAGCGTGGGATGAATGTGCATAGCCCATTGCATCACGGTGTACGGCGCCCGCGCATACATCAGATCCAATACGCAGTGAATCACCTCATCGCCACCGGTCCCGAGAATGGCGGCTCCCAGGAACTCTTTCGAGTCTGCATCCACAAGCACTTTCATGAATCCCTGGGTCTCGCCCTTCTCGACTGCCCGGCCGACATTTGTCATGGGCCACCGCCCGATGAGCACACGCCGTCCGGAGCCAAGCGCCTCACGCTCCGTCATCCCGCATCTCCCAAGCGGAGGATCGATATAGAGATTGTAAGCCCGTATGCGGTCTGCGACGCTGCGCGTCTCGTGGTCCAACAGGTTGGCCGCGACGATCTTGAAATCGTTGTAAGAGGTGTGCGTGAATCCGCCGCGTCCGTTGCAATCGCCGAGTGCCCAGATGCCAGCAACATTGGTGCGCAGTTGATTGTCCACAACGATGTATCCGCGGGCATCGCGCTCGACCCCCGCCTTTTCCAGGCCGAGGTCAACGGTGTTCGGCGTCCTGCCCATTGCCAGCAACAAGTGCGTTCCGCTCACCTCCAACGCGCCTTCAGTGCAATCCACGCGCGCGCCAACCTCTTCGCCGTGACTCATCAGCTCGATGCAGGTCGCGTTGAGCCGCACCTGAATGCCATCGCGCTCGAGGATCGCCTGCACTTCCATTGATACGTCCTCATCTTCATGGGCGATCAGGCGCGACGTCCTGTCAATGATTGTCACCTCGCTGCCAAAGCGTCGGAAAATCTGCCCGAATTCCAATCCCACGTAACCACCGCCGACGATGACGAGATGTCGCGGTAGAATGTCGAGATCCAGCAGCGTGGAATTGGTCAGATAAGGCGTGTGCGCCACTCCGGGCATGGACGGTATCGCCGCGCGCGCTCCGACGTTGATGAATATTTGCGGGGCCGTCAGTAGCTCCTCATCCACCCGCACCTCGTTCGACGATTCGAAGCACGCATGCCCCTGGTACACCGTGCAGTTCGGCGTGCTCTTGAGCAATGATTCCAACGCGCTGCTTGATTTCCCAGTAATCTCATCCTTTCGTGCTTTCACTCGCTTCATATCAGTAGATATCGGTCCCGCCAATTGGACGCCGAATTGCCCCGCGCGGCGGGTCATGTGCGCAGCATAAGCGGAGGCGACTAGCGTCTTCGTCGGCATGCAGCCGGTATTGACACAGGTTCCCCCAAAGCGGCCGCGCTCGATAATCGCGACCCGCCGGCCGGCAGCCGCCATCCGCACCGCCAGGAATGGTCCCGATTGCCCAGTGCCGATGACGATCGCATCAAGGCTCTTTTTCATGATCGGTAACTCACCCGGTACCAGGTCACACGCGGCTGCGTTACTTCAAACAGCGCGCCGCCAATTCGATAACGATCACCGATGCGCACGTTGCCGTCTGGTAAGCCCTCAACCGTGAAGTTCTCGCCGAACTGCCCGAAGGTAAAGTCGCTGGGGCCTAGTTGCTGCTCCCAGTACCGGTAGGATTCCATCTGATAGACGAGGACCGCTCGGTGCTCACCGCCATGGCCTGAGAGGTCGCCTTGGCCGTCACCGTCGACGTTGAGACGCCGCACCTTGCGGCTGCCTTGCACTGGCTCCTTCCAGACGCTCGTAAACACTTTCTCACCCTGCCACGAAACATCGCGTGGAAGGCCGACATTCACGGATAACAGTCGAGCCATTTTTCAATCTGTCCCGTTCGCGACTATTGGCGCAGTTTCTTGGCGCCGCTCACGTGTGCATTCCCGGGTTCATAAAAACGCAACAGCCGATCTGCATCGCGGGTGATGCCGATGCGAACGCTTTTGCCGATCGCGCCGATCCTGCGTGCGGTTGTGGCTAACCAAAGCGGGCCGGCAGCGCACAGGTCCAATCCGTCCTGGCCGAGATCAACCCGCAATGCCTTGGTCAATCGCCCCGGACCTCTGCCGAGGTCGGCCAGGCGTGTCGTGCCGCAAGCACCGGCCATCATTTCGTCGATGCCCTCCAGCGGCTCGATGGCACGTAACAGAACTCCGCCACCCACCCCGTGCACCTCGCTCGTCACATTCAACAGGAACGATGTCCCATAGTTGAGATATACATAAGCGTGCCCTCGTTCCAGAAAGAGAGACCGATTGCGCTGCGTCTTTCCATGGAATGCGTGTCCGGCTGCATCACCGACCGGATAGGCTTCCGTCTCGACTATACGCCCGCTTAACCTGCCAGAGTCAGTGTCATGGACCACCACCATGCGAATCAAATAGCGCGCCAATTCCACGGTATCCACTGGAAGCTCCGCTCGACGGAGACGCCGCAACCGACCATCGAATCGCGTTCGAGGTGAGAGCTTCAACTTAAGCCTTTATAGTCCGATGCTGCAGCGGCGGCACCAGTGCCGCCCACCAGCACGCTTAACGGTTTGATGCGGCGCCCACAGTCGACGGCCCTTTCGACCTCTGTCGGTGCGGTGGAAGAGAAAAATGTTCGCCCGATTAAGGGGCTGCCATCGTAACCGACTTGGAGCTCGAGCAATTGTAACGCAAGCGCTTGTTTGGTTGCTCAACCCAGCGCGGATATCTACTGCGATCTCGCAGATAGCGGCGGGTTACTCAAGCGATGGTCGGCAGAACGAACGCTCGCTAGCAGCGAATTGAACCGCGATGGCTTCTGACCGGTTTGGCCGTTAGCGGCGCTGGAGTCATTCAGCCAAGTCGCGTTGGAACTGCCGGGCGGCTCCGAGTTCAAAGATGTCGCGAGACGTCCGAGGGCAGCCACCCAAGCGCCGGGGTACTCTTGGGGGTATCTTTGTACTGAGTGATAAAGAAGAGACTGGATTTCCCACGGAATTCGCGATTTCTTAGCGTCCAACCCGGGCCAATCGTCAGGGATAGTTATCGTCCAACGATACGAATCCCCCATCGATAGCAAGGGACGCCGCGTAGTTATTGGCCAACCCTGTCTTCAGCAACGTGTGAAGTGTTTTCGATGCATCCAGTACTATTGCGCACGCGGAGTCAAGACAGCGTACGAGCACCCTTGGATCTATCTCTTTGTAGCACACCCCCTTGTAGTCCCCCCGATGTTCTCCAAATGCCTCGCTTGCGCGGAGAGGTTACTGCGCCCGATCGTGCAAAGCTCCGAATACTGGGATTGATATTCACCCTGAAGCCCTGCTTTTAGAAACTCCTCGGACGTAGTCAGCGGTGGGTAGGCCTGCTATTTGATCTCGCCGAGCCGCCTGTTTGATGCCGCCTTCTTGCTCCGCACATCTATGGATTGCGAAACTTTCTTGAGAGATGGCTCTTTCCGCTGGGCAACCGCCGTGTGCGCCAAGTGCAGTCTCTCCTTCATAAAGGAGGCGTACATCGACTTAGAGTGGTTCGGGTCGTTGGCGCAATAACGAAAGCTGGCATTGGCCTCCAGAAAGCTCCGCAAGAAAACAGACAGGCTTGTTAGCTCGTGCTTTTCCACCAAGGCAAGTATTCCAAGGGAAAGTTCAACGATCGTGCCGTACGCAGAGGCAGTGTAGACGTGCCGACGGGGCGCCTTTTCGAACTTGAGAGCATTAGCGTCATTCACGCACGAGTCTGCGAGCTCCCTTAGGAAGGACAAAAGTTCAGCAGCACTCACTTCGTCAGGAGTCATGTGCATACTCACTTGATAGCGCGCTAGCATTGCGCGCCATCACGCACTGAAACCCGCTATATCTCGACCGCGCCGTCAAGGCCCCGCAGGACACCGGCGCCATCGACGAGTCGACGCCGCCGCACCCGTGCTTCGGAGCACCTCCATCTCATGGGCGACTACTACTGACATGCGAGTAAGCGCGCGGCCAAGGGAGTCCGGCCGGTACGGTAGCCCCGACAGCCACGTGCAGAACATTAGCGTGCTAATAAATCCCTCTATTCTTCAGGTGACCCGCTAAGCAGCGCTGCGTCCGGCGACGAGCTGGCTCGAGATGCGAGCCACGTGCTCACCCTGAAAGCGGCACATCTCCAACTCGAGAGTGCTCGGCATGCGCGAATCGACCCCTGCGCCGGTCACGCAGCTGGCTCCATAGGGGGTGCCGCCGGTAATCTCGCGCATGGTTGTGAGATCCTTGAACGTGTACGGCAGGCCGACGATGATCATTCCGTGATGCAACAGCGTCGAATGAAACGACGTGATGGTTGTTTCCTGTCCTCCATGCTGACTGGCGGTGCTGCAGAAGACGCTGCCCACCTTCCCCACCAGCGCGCCCCGACCCCATAGGGCGCCGGTCTGGTCGAGGAAGTTCCTCATCTGCGAGGCCATGTTTCCAAATCGCGTCGGCGTGCCGAAGATGATGGCATCGTATAGCTCGAGCTCGTCGGGCGCGGCTACGGCTGCCGGTTGATCGAGCAGGAATCCCGATGTTTTGCAGATCTCCGCTGGCACCAGTTCAGGCACCCGCTTGACGACCACGCGCGTCTTCGGGACTCGCGCCGCACCCTCAGCCTGGGCACGCGCCATCGTCTCGATGTGTCCGTAGCTGCTGTAATAGAGAACGAGAACGCTTGGCATGGAAGCTTGCTCGGACTAGATCGACGCGGTGGCATGACGTTTGAGAAACGCCCGCACCAGATTGTTGTAGGCAATAGGATTATCGAGATTGGGCAGGTGACCCGCGTCGACAACCGCGGCACGCTCGGCGGAGGAAAAGCGCTGCGCAAAAATGTCCGCGGCCTTCACCCGGCACTCGAGGTCGTGTTCGCCGGTGATCACCAGCACCGGCGTCGCGATGGATTCTGGCCGGACGCGAGCTGGAAGCGGGCCGGTGTCTGCGGCGGCCTCTTCGGCGCTCTCCAGCAAATCGTTGCCGGGGTAGCGCCCAATAATTGCATT